>JAEAMF010000306.1_pt1 | contig 70640 bp, 70 predicted proteins | sample 8958721 | NCBI WGS metagenome assembly JAEAMF01 (sample SAMN16933255, study PRJNA681124) | bioreactor sludge metagenome | isolation source: anaerobic bioreactor treating anionic surfactant - SDBS | place: India: Bengaluru | collected 2019-02-28
CGCATACGAGAGGTTTTTTCTCTTGACAAACGCCTTTTAATGGGTGCTTCGTCGCCCGCTCCCGCGGGACTCCTCGCAACGGCTTTTTATTGTAAGTTATTTCTGGGACACGATACTAGTGAATACGGACATAAAGCCGCATTATATGTAATGATAACTGAGGACATCAGTAGATTGTTTGTTGATGATTCTCTGTAGGGGCGCACCTGTGTGTGCGCCCTAATCCCGGCGGTATTTATGGGCAGACACGCAGGTCTGCCCCTACCATTCAGCTTATGGCCTCCACCAAATGTATGGCCCTTGTTTTCAATCCCCGCTGGTGGATGCCGTCCATGAGTTGCAGCAGGCATCCGCTGCAGCTTGTTGCTATCAGTGAAGCCCCCGTGGACTCAAGGCTGTCTATCTTGCGCTTCACGATGCTCATGGAAAGGTCATAGTGGGTGATGCTGAAGGTTCCGCCCATGCCGCAGCAGCGGGAAGCGTCAGGCATCTCGGTAAAGGCAAAATAGGGCAGTGCCTTCAGAATCTCTCGCGGTTCATTATGGATGCCGAGGGTGCGCTTCAGATGACACGGGTCATGGTAGGTAATAGCCGGACGGGATTTATTCCCCGGGCTGTTTTTTCTAAGTTTCATAGTCAGTGTGAGATCGCATACCAGGAAGTGGGATATGTCCGTGACGCTATCGCTAAACTCTTTAATCCTGTCCCGGGTGCGCTGGTCAGCATCTTCAAAGAGCCGCGGATAGAAGACCTTGAGCGCTGCGGCGCAGGATGCGCAGGTGGTGATGATGGTTGCCGGCCCGTGCTGTTCAAATGCCTCGATATTAACGAGCGCTGACTTTTTGGCTGTGCCCCAGTCCCCCGCCGCAAAGGCCATCAGCCCGCAGCAGGTTTGGCCGGGAGGAGTCATAACCGAAACACCGTGCCGGTTGAGCAGGCCTAGGGCGGCGGTGCCGATGCGGGGAAAGAGATAGTTGGTGACGCATCCGGGAAAGTAGCCGACCCGCATTTTTTCTTCCTTTGCCGCCGCAAGCCCTGCATGACTGTCGATGAAAAACTGTTTGGCTATGGGCGGAACGAAGCGCCGGCGGTCAAGAAAGGGCAGGGGAAAGCGGCGATGGAGCCCGCTCTCGCCGGGAATTTTTTTCAAGAGCAGTCCCTGGATCAGCGAGCCGGTCCGGAACATGCGAGGCAGGGCTTGCAGAGATCCAAAGAGCAGCTTTTTAATGGCCGGCAGACCACGGTGGTTGACCAGTTCTTTTCTGGCGGAAAGAAGAATGTCTCCCGCCTTCACCCCGTTGGGACAGCTTTCGCCGCAGCTGTCGCACAGCAGGCAGGCAGACAGAATGTCCCCAAGTTTTTTGGTGAATTGTATTTCCCCGGACGCCAGTGATTCAATGAGGCTCAGCTTCCCGCGAGGGGAGGTGATTTCCGAAAGCGCTTCGGAGTACACGGGGCACTGGGTCAGGCAGGTGCCGCACTTGACGCAGCGAGCGGCCTGGCTGCTCAGATCGCTGATGTTTTCGGTCATGAGAGGGCGAGCTTTCCGGGGTTGAGGATATGGTTGGGGTCAAGCAGATTTTTGAGCCGGTTCATGAGGGCGCGGTTTTCGCTGCCAATGTCCATTTCCAGGAAGGGGGCCTTGGTTATGCCGATCCCGTGCTCTCCGGAAATGGTGCCGCCCAGCTCAAGGGTCGCCTGGAAAATTTCCTTGACCGCCTGGTTGGCCCTGTTAACTTCATCTTGATTATTCCGGTCGATCATCAGGTTGGTATGGATGTTGCCGTCGCCTGCGTGGCCAAAGCTCACATTGATAAGCCGGTATTTTTGGGCAATGGCATTGACGCGCCGGATAATATCCGGGATTTTGCTTAATGGCACGGTGATGTCCTCGTTAATCTTTTCCGGGTTGAGCTTCAAGAGGGCGGGTGATATGGAACGCCGCGCTTTCCAGAGCCGCGCTTCCTCTTCTGCGGAACGTGCTATCTGAAAGTCGCTTGCCCCCTGGCCGCGGCAGATTTGTTCGATGGCCTTACACTGCCGGTCGATGACCTCTTCGTCTCCGTCGACCTCGATGAGCAAAAGCGCCTCCGCCTGGGTGGGCAGCCCCATGTGCAGGTACTCTTCCACGCAGCGGATGGCCGCCTGGTCGATGAACTCAAGGGTGGAGGGAATGATGTGTCCCCGGATAATTGCGGAAACGGCGAGCGGCGCGTCATCGAGACGGGGAAAGGTGGCCAGCATGCAGCGCCGTGCCGGCGGCAGGGGAATGAGCCGGACGGTGATGCGGGTGATGATGCCGAGTGTTCCTTCGCAACCGACAAACAGGCTGGTGAGATCGTAACCGGCAACCCCTTTCAGCGTTTGTACGCCGGTCTTGAGCAGCTCGCCCGTCGGCAGCACCACCTCAAGGCCGAGAATGTAATTTTTGGTCACACCGTACTTCACACAGCGGGGGCCGCCCGCACAGGTTGCCGCATTGCCTCCCATGGTTGAGAACTGCAGGCTGGCGGGATCGGGCGGGTAGAAGAGTCCCGACTGACCGACTGCTTTCTGAAAGTCCCCGGTCACCACGCCCGGTTCAACCACGGCAGTGAGGTTTTCCGGCGCAATGGAGACGATGTGGTTCATTCGGGTCAGGGCCAGCACCAGGCCTCCCTCAACCGCCAGCGATCCGCCGGCGAATCCCGATCCCGCCCCGCGGGGAATGACCGGGAACCGGTGCAGATTGGCACAGCGCATGATGGCGGACACATCGTCCGCATTCCGGGGAAAGACCACCGCATCGGGCAGAAATTTCTGGTTGGTCGCGTCAAAGGAATAGCACGTACGTTCTTCCGGCGACGTGAGGAGATTGTCTTTTCCGACGATCGATTCAATTTCCGCAAGGGGCAGTTTGCGCATGGGAATCCCATTACTATGATATACAATGTAGGGGCGACCGGCCGGTCGCCTCTGATTATTTTGTATTACCTGTCATTTCGAAGGCCTGCCCGAATATCTTGGTAAGGCTGAGCGTGGCTTCCCGGCCAGGGAGCATGAGCGACTGAGAAATCTTATAAGATTTCCCACATGCGTTCGAAATGACAGCCACTTTTTTCACACTGAGACAGGGTAACGGGCTTTCACATTCTTTTTTTCTATCAGCACATTGCAAGTGGCCGAAGCTCTAATGTACCTCTTTGACACACCCCTGTCAAGGGGCCGCGCCGGCGTGTTATTTTCTTGACTTTACAGCATAAATTTTCTATGTAAACACCTTGTTATCATGCGTGGTATCTATTGTTTTTCCGATAGAAGGTGATATGAGGGTCAATTCATTTTTTAAGGAGGAGAGCACATGAAAGACGTGGTTGTGGTCAATGGAGTGAGAACGGCTATCGGTACCTTCGGAAGCACGCTTAAGGACACACCCGTGGTGCAGCTGGGCGCGCTGGTTATCAACGGGGTTTTAAAGAAGTCAAAGCTCCGGCCCCTGCCCTCTGAAAAAATGCTGCAGTATGCCCCCAAACCCCTCCAGGGGAAGGGCTTGATTGACCTGGAAAAGAAAACTCAGGACTGGGATGCATCACACCAGGGTGTCCAGGTTGACGAAGTGATCATGGGTAATGTTGTCCCGGCCGGGCAGGGTCAGAATACCGCCCGGCAGGCGATGATTCGTGCCGGCGTATCGAAAGAGACAAGCGCCTTTACCATCAACAAGGTGTGTGCATCCGGTCTCAAGGCGGTGGCGCTCGGTGCGCAGTCCATCCAGCTTGAGCAGGCAGAGGTGGTCATCGCGGGAGGCATGGAAAGCATGAGCAATGTGCCCTACGCCCTGCCCAGCGCCCGCTGGGGATACCGGATGGATGTCAGCACCAAGGGGGTGCTCAACGACCTGATGGTGCTCGACGGCCTGTGGGAAATTTTCTACGGTTACCATATGGGGCTGACCGCTGAGAACATCGCCGATCAGTATGGCATTTCCCGGCAGGAGCAGGACGAGCTTGGCCTGCTGAGTCATCAGCGCGCCCTGGCCGCTATAAAGGCGGGTGTGTTCAAGGAAGAGATAATTCCGGTGATGATCCCCCAGAAAAAAGGCGACCCTGCCCCGTTTGATACCGATGAGCGGCCAATGGATACCAACATGGAAAAGATGGGGCGCTTAAAGCCGGTGTTCAAGAAGGACGGGACGGTAACCGCGGGCAATGCTTCAGGCATCAATGATGCTGCCGCTGCCGTGCTGCTTATGTCTGCCGATAAGGCGAAAAGCCTGGGGTTGCAGCCGATGGTAAAGGTGGTTTCCTATGCCTCGGGCGGCATTGATCCCGCCTACATGGGTCTGGGTCCCATCCCGGCGGTCAGGAAGGCGCTGGACCTGGCGGGTCTCACCATGAAAGACATGGACATTATAGAGCTGAATGAGGCTTTTGCATCCCAGGCCATCGCCTGCATGCGGGAGTTGGGCATGGACATGAACAAAACCAATCCTCTGGGCAGCGGGATTTCCCTGGGGCACCCCATCGGATGCACCGGCGCCCGGCTGCTGGTTACCATTGCCCATGAAATGAAGCGCAAAAATTATACCTACGGATTGATAACCATGTGTATCGGCGGCGGGCAGGGCATGGCCATGGTGGTCAAACGGTAATCATGCTTCTCATGCTGTCAGGGGAAGGCATATGAATGTGATGCGATGTAACCGGGTGGTTCCGGCGAAGCTGATGATCACGGTTATGGCATTGCTGCTTGCGCCTTCGTGCTGCAACGTATTGCAGCCTTCACGCAGCATCAAGATACCTCCCTACCGGATAGAATACTACCATTCGGTTGACGGGGCCCCGCCGTCCCAGGAACAGAAGGCTGAAAAGGGATGGTATGAGCAGCCGGTGAACGATCAGCTGACCATGCATTACCAGATAGCGCGGGTAGAGGAAAGCGGCATTTACTTTTATCAGCTCCTCTACCGCGCGGTTAATGCCGGGGACAAGCCCATTGCCATCTATGACCAGAATATCCTGCTCACTGACAGCGCCACCCAGCAGCCCATCGAGCAGGTGCAATGCTGGAACTGGCAGAAGGTGAGCGCACCCTGCAACCGCGTCGAAGCAATTCCCCGGGGTGAGGTGGTGAAAGAGGTGCGCTTCGGCTATTCCACCGAAGATCGTTTTGCGCCGGGCCTGAGCATGCAGGTGAAAGGTCTCGGCGCCAAGGATGATGTTGTCACCGTCGATTTTCGCACCCCTGGTGGATTGTTGAAATAACATCGGGGGAAGAGAAGCATCGCGAGTTGCATGCCTATCCCCTGGTTACAGGAAAATAGTAAGGGCGACCGGCCGGTCGCCCCTACATTCCCTTGCAATGACCGTGTACCGAAAAGTACGGCATCAAAGCATGTCATCCTGCGACTTGATCGCAGGATCCATGAACAGAGAGGTTATGTGCAACTGGATTCTGCGGTCAAGCCGCAGAATGACATTGTAATCGCATTGCTTCATTGTTCCCCAAAAGCACGAGATTGTTATTGTAACCTCATGCTGCTTTATAAACATCCCTACCTCAGGATATAATCCATGACACTCACCAAGACAAAGGCAATTTCGCAGATTGAAGGGAAAATGGAGGAGCTTGACGAAACCTCCCTGCGCTACCGGGTGCTGCAATCGGCGCGCGCCTTCAAGACATCGTGGATTGAGCTGGGCAATTACCTGCAGGCGGTGTTTCAGGACAAGCACTACAAGCGCTGGGGCTACACCAGCTTTGAAAGCTATTGCAGCCGGGAAATAGCCATTAAAACCACCACCGCCCTGAAGTTGCTGCGTTCGTATTATTTTCTCGAAAGCGAGGAGCCGGCGTTTCTCAAGGAACGGCTGTCGGAAACGGAAAAGGTGGTTGCCCTGCCCAGCGTGGATTCGGTGGACATCCTGCGGCGGGCGCGCAACCGGCAGAACCTTGATGCCGACGACTACCGGTCGCTCAGGGACAGCGTGCTGGAGAAGGGCGAAGAGCCAAAAGAGGTTCGCTACAAGCTCAAGAACATCCTGGATGCATATGCCGGCGGGGAATCCGAGGAGGAGGAAAAGAAGCGGCGCACCGCCACCATCAACCGCTGCCTCGGGGTGTTGCGGACGATCAAGCGGGAGATAGAAATCTCCGGTCTGCTTTCCCGCAAGATTGTCAAAGAAATTGACCGGCTGGTCGGGGTGATTGAAACCGAGGCCGCGGAACGAGGGGCGCGGCGGCCGGTCGCGGAGGAGTAGATGAGTACTATTGATGCCACGGCACGTATCGGCGCCGGTGCGGACATCGCTGACGATGCGGTTATCGGACCATGGGTGATCATCGAGGACGGGGTGAGCATCGGAAGCGGCACCCGGGTTGACGCGCACACCATCGTCCGCAAAGGGACCAGCATCGGCAGACATAACATCATTCACCCCCATGCCATGATCGGTGAGGATCCCCAGGACCTGGCGTTCAAGCAGGGCACGGCGAGCTATGTGCGCATCGGGGACCACAACACCATCCGTGAATTTGCCACCATTCACCGCGGTACCGAACCGGAGACGGTAACGGTCATCGGCAATCACAACCTGCTGATGGCGGTCTCCCATGTGGCCCACAACTGTCATCTGGCTGACCACGTGATTGTTTGCAACTGCGCCCTTCTTTCCGGCCACGTGGAGGTGGAAGACTACGGGTTTGTGTCCGGGGGGGTGGTGGTCCAGCAGTTTGCCCGGATCGGCAGGCATGCCTATGTGGGGGGGAACACCCGGGTCAATACCAACATTCCGCCCTTCATCCGGGCGGTGGGGTATAATGCCGAGGCCTACGGGTTAAACACGGTGGGATTGCGGCGACGCGGCTTCAGCCGGGAGTCCATTTCGCAGCTGAAGCGCGCCTATGCGATGCTGTTCAGGTCAACGCTCAGGCTGGAGGATCGGCTGCAGCAGATTGAGCGGGAGACGGACTGCGAGGAAACCCGCCAGCTGGTTGCCTTCATCCGGAAGCCCTCGCGCTACGGCTTCTGCCGCGCGGTAAAGGCTAAGAGGGGCGCTGATGCCGCGGAAGATGCTGATGAATAATTGTGGGCAGATGATCTGACGCGGACATGGGATGCTTCGCGGAAACCGCCCCGGCGGCAGCGAGGAGCGCGACGTGACAGGTGCAGAGTCTCAGCATGAAAAAGTAGGGGCGTATTGCAGTGCGCCCCTCTTTGTTATCTTGGCCAGGATGCGTCAGGATTGTCATCCTGAGCGTGAGCGAAGGAGCTTATTGTTTTTGCTTTGTCTTTGACTGTGCCGCCAGCAGCTCGCAGGGCCGGCGGTTGCATTTTCGCGCCCCCATCTGCGTCACATTAATTTTATACAGCTTCAGCTCCATCGTTGCAGGCATCTTTTTGATACCGTAGTACCACCTGTCCTTTACCTCCTCCAATCGCCCCTCAACCACCAGGGTGGTGCAGGGCTCCTTGAGTTTTTCCACAAACCAGCGCGGCTTGCAAACGGTAAAACAGATGTTCTTGCTCTTTTTGAGATAGTTCATTTTCCGGCCGGTGGTGACCATGCCGCCGTCGGGGGCCAGTCCTAAGAGGATGGCCTTCCTTCGATAGAAATAACCCATGGGCAGGGCATAGGGTTTGCTGCCGGCAAAGGACAGTATCCCGTGCTGATTATTCTTAAGGAATCGGTCAATCTCCCCCGCGGTTAGGTTTATATAGTCGGCCACGATTCACCTTCTCGCTAATACGTGAAAAGCATCGGTTTCGTAAGGGCGACCGGCCGGTCGCCCCTACATCCGGATAAGATCTGTCCCCCAGGAGCATGGGAGTGTGATTGATGTCTCATCTGCAGTTCTGCTCACTGCTTCCACACCTGGAAGGTCCGCAAGTTTTTTGCCTTGAGGGAATTGTCCCGGAGCACGATGCGCTCGGGGATTATTTTGGTCATGATCTTGGTCTTGGTGATGTTTTCCTTAAAGGCCTGCAATGAAGCGGGATCCTTGGGCATTTCGGGAAGCATGTATAAAATGGTGGGGAAATAGATCTCAAGCCCCTCGGCAAACCCCGGATCCTTGCCGGAGAGCAGCTCGGCCTTCCCCACAATTTGAACACCCAGGGTCTCCCTGAAGTAGTTCTCCGCCGGTTTCACATAGGCGAGGGACACCTGGTTGTTTTCATTCATCTGAAACAGCTTTTCACCCTGCCGCTCGGACATGGCGTAGAGGTTCATGGTCTTGGGATCAATGACGAATTCGATAATCGTGGCCAGCGGCTTTTTGTTATGGCTGGTTGCCAGGACGAATATTTCCCGGCCGTGTTTGCCCTGCAGGACCTCAATGACACGTTTGGCAATGTCCTCACGCGGCATCACGCCCAGCGTTGATTTTGTAAGGGTCATGGTGGCGGAGGTGTAACCGTCGATCCCCTTGATGTTTAAAGGGTGGCAATCGACGCACTTAACCGTTTCCTCGACCGGAAAGTGCATGGGAGGCATGTCACCCGGCTTGACGTAGAGCAGGGCGGGATCGATGGCCTGGCACAGGCCGGCCGTCAAGAACAAGGCGATCGCCGGCAGGATGAAAATGGATCGTTGCTTCATACGCAAACCTCCTTTGTTACGAAGAATACTTAGATTGTCTAATCAATAGCCGCCTACCATATAAGATAACGGTTGGGCTTGCAAGGGAAATTTTCAGGGGAAGCCGTGATCGCCGGGTTGCTTGAAAAGCATCAGTGAGTTATCCCGCAACAGCGCTGCAAAGGATCTGAAGCTAGAAAAATCTCCTCCCCCAACCCTCTCCATTGGCCGAAGGCAATCACGGTACGTAGGGGCGTATTGCTATACGCCCTCATCCGGCGGCAGGCAGGACACTAGGAAAGAGGGAATCTCATTCGTCTCCACGGCAGGGCACAGGATTATTCTTGCATGGTATATAAAGGGAAACCGCATTTTGTCAGGCGCGGGGGCTGGCGGTGCGTTCTACCGCCGTCTTGTGAAGCGAATTTACTGCCGGGGCAGGATGACCGGACGCAGATTGAAATCCCTGATGAGCCGGTGCCGGGTCTTGCGGGCGCTTGCCCTTTCCGGGTAATACCCGACTTTGACCCGGTACCAAGTCTTGTCATTTTCCATGAGAACCGTTTCAATGAAGGAGGGATAATCGCGGGCGGTAAGCGCGGCATGCAGATCAGCCGCCTTGCCGTAGTCCGTAAAAGAGGCTGCCTGGAGAGCGAATCCCCGGGTAGCTGCCGCAGGGACCGCATCGGACAATGACGTGCCGGCATTCGATCGGGCCAGACGCTGTTCTTTTTCACCCTGAAATCCATAATCGAGAAGGCGGCCGGCATCCCGGAAATGGTTCCGTGACCCCAGAACACAGACGATGAGCTCCCGGCCCCCACGGGAGGCTTCTCCGACAAAGCAGCGTTTGGCCTTTGAGGTGTAGCCGGATTTCCCGTACAGCATTCCCGGGTAGGTGCCCAGCAGCCGGTTATGATTTTTAAGAAAAACAGTCCGCGAAGCGGGGCTGGTGATGGACGCCGTCTTGGTTGCCGCAATCTCCCGGAACACCGGCTGCCTGCTGGCATGCTGGAATATGAGCGCCAGGTCCCGTGCCGTGGTGTAGTGGCTTTTCTCATCCAGGCCGTGCGGATTGACAAAATTCGTGTGGCGGGCGCCGATTGCAGCGGCCTTGCGGTTCATGAGATCAGCAAACTTTTCAACCGAGCCGGCGGTTCCCTCGGCAATGACGATGCTTGCATCATTGGCTGATTTGAGCAGGATGCTGTAGAGCAGATCGTCGAGCGGCCACTGTTCGTGGGTCCGGACATTGATTTTACAGGGCGGGGCAAGGGATGCGTTTTCGCTCACCGGCATGACCGTGTTCAGCGGCTTCTGCTCCAGCGCGATCAGGGCGGTCATGACCTTGGTGGTGCTGGCGGGGGGAAGCGGAACATCCGCCTCCTTTTCGAAGAGGACCTCTCCGGTGGCGGCGTCAATCAGGATGGCGGCCTTGGCGGAAATGGAAACGCCCGGTTTAAGCCGCCCCTCCGATGTGCCGGGGGTGATGAGCTGCGAGCAAAGCAGAGACATGAGCAGAATGATAGTGTGGACCCGTTTCTTATACAACACCAGCCGTTCCTCCTTGTGCATTCGGTCTATTATATCGATTTTTTTTCTCGAGGGAATTATTTTTTTTGTTCAGATGCATTTTTTATCTATGGCATATGCAATACATGACGGTTTCGCGCGTGGCCCGATGTATCTGCCCCTGGGCAACCCCGATAGTGTTCATCCTTCTTGCCCTTTGTTCCAACAAGGATCCGCAGCTTCCGTCATGATAAAAACATTGACAAATTGGCGTTCTTTTATACAGTGATGATGGCCTGTCTATCAGGGATGGGTTTTGATGATAAACTCCATGCAGCGAGGAGAACATGGTCAGCATAGATGCGGAGAGGTGTACGCGGTGCGGCGGGTGCATTGACCTGTGCCCGGCGATTGCGATAAGCATGGTGCATGACGTGGTAACCATCAATGATGAGCTCTGTACCGGCTGCGGCACCTGCGTCAAGGTGTGCCCGATGCGGGCTCCTTCTAAGCAGGAACCATAGAGCCTGGCACCGGGGGGTAGCGCATGGCAAAAAAATATGATCTCGTGGTTGTTGGCGCCGGCCCGGCCGGTTTGATGGCTGCCCGGACTGCCGCTGAAAACGGCTTGAAGGTCGCCCTGCTGGAGAGGAAGACGGACATTTCCAAAATGTACCGGCTTGACGGTGGGGCCATCGGGCTCAATGAATATCTGTTCGGCCAGATGGTTACCTTTAACCCGCAGGCGAAGCGGCTGTGCATGCCTTCCTCGGGCTTTTCGGTTCCGTATGAAGGGCCGTATGCCAACGTGTACGGGTTCCAGCTCTATTCACCGGGCGGCAAGCGGCTCCGGTTCGGCGACTGGGAGGCGGCCCGGCACCGGGGGGATGAGGTGCGGGTGGGAATCACCGTCGACAAGGCGGTTTTGCTCGGCGGGTTGCTGGAAGAATGCAGCAGGGCGGGCGTGGAGATTTTTTCCAATACCAATGTGACCGGTGTCGAGAAGAGAGGGCCATCGGTTCACGTGTCTGCGGATGGCGCATCGTTTGAAGGCGCCTTTGTCATTGCCGCGGACGGGGTTCACTCGCGGATCGCCCGATTGCTGGGATTCAACAAGGGGAGAACCTTTAAAGGCACCCAGATATATGTGGCCTGGGTCATGGAAGGGGATCTGCCGGTTGACCCGGGAAGCTTCAATTTTATCCTTACCGAAAAAGGCAACTTTTCGATCTATCCGGAGTGTAAAAAAGACACCTACCATCTGACCACCTTCGGCACCAACACCCGGATGGATTTCCATGCCGGCCTGGATCATTTCATCAAGAACGACAAGACCTATGCTCGCTGGTTTGCCAAAGCCAAAAAAGTGGGGATGATCAATTGTGTCGCCAATCTGCTTGCGCCGATTAAGGATCCCTACCGGGACAATGTGCTTCTGATCGGCGATGCCGCCTGGATCATGGAATTCAGCAACATGGCGGCCCTGTGCACCGGGTGGAAGGCGGGCAATGCCGTCACCCTGGCGCTGGCAGATAACAATCCTACCCGGGAGGGCCTGGAGAGCTATTTTGAATACTGGGAAAAGTACTTTTATGGTCCTCACGGCGAGTCTGATTTCGGCATCGGGGGAGGGGAGTTGTATGAGTATCTCAGCGGCGAAGAGATGGACTACCTGGTGGGGCTGGTGACCGAACCATTCCCCGCCACCATGAACTTTTTTACCTTGTTCGGCACCATCGGCGAGACCTACGCAGCGCTTTTTCCCCGGATTGAGGAAGAGCGGCCCGAGGTCATGGAGAAGCTGTTAAAGATGCGGGAGAACATGGAGGAGGAGTTTAAGAAAACGATCCGCCATGGTTTCCCCAACCGGTGAGGGTGCAGCGTAATGCGGTAATATGGGGTCGGACCAATTCAACCGTTTGAAAATGAAACATCAAAGGATCATGCCTTTATTGTGCTTAGCGCCATGTTTTTAGCTGCAAAATCTCCAGTTTAAGAAATACACTATTCAAATTATTCTACCAAATCACCAACCTCCTGTGCCCATTCGCTGATGTATTCCCAATCCCGCCAGTCAGCGCTGTCCGTAAAACCCAGCACCTTTCCCAGGATCCTCAGAACAAATTTTTCAAAAAGGTTGTAGCGGTTGATATTAAAATCCACCGCGCCGCCGAACAGCCCTATCGAGAGCGGGCTGATGGCAGGATACCGGTTGAGCAGCGGTGACACGAATGCCTTCTGAACCGCATCCCTGCTTTCGGGGGTATCCTGATACATGGCAGAGCAGACGATAAAGACGGCAACCGGCTTTGATGCAAGGGTTGCATAATGATGTCGTACAAACCTGCGGGCATCGGGAAGCCAGTTAAACTCGTAGATGGCGCTGCCGATGATAACCGCATCGTAGTCTTCAAGGCTGGAAACGTTGCCAACAAAGCGGATATCCACCGTGAACCCCCGTGCACACAATTCCGCGCCGATGTGGTCTGCAACCTCGGCGGTGGAGCCATGTATGGTGTCATAGGCAACCAGGATTCTTTGTGCGCCCTGGTCCTCGCCCACACAGCTTGTTTCTATCAGATCATCATTGGTCCTGGGAGAGGAGAAAAGGTTCGCGGGCGATGCAAACAGGATGAACCCGATCATGAAAAGGTACAGCGCCTTGAGAGGCACGCGAGGATGGACTCCGAGTGATCTGTGTTTATTCATGGCAACCCCCTTTTGTGCTGGAATAACTGAAGCATTGAAACATCAAAGAGAAGGATCATTATTGGCGTGGCCCTCTTATTATGTACTCATGATCCTGATTAAAGTAACTCAATACGATGAGCAAAGTCAAACATGCAGCAAGATTATTTTTTTCTTGACAAACGGTTTGTGTTGCATTACACTGCACACCATTCAAAGGCGGTTTATGCATGGGACAGACATTCGGTCAGAAAATCAGGGATCACCGGATTAATAATACGTCGTTAAGCCTGCGGAAGCTGGCGGAGAAGGTCGGGATATCCCCCACCTATCTCAGCCGCATCGAAACCGGCAAGGAACCGCCGCCCTCCGAGGACATAATCATTCGCTTTGCGCAGGCGCTGGGCATCGACGAAGATGAACTGTTAAGTCATGCCGACAAGATCTCACCCGACTTGCTCAAGACCATCCGGGAACACCCCGGGCTTTTCCCCAGCTTCATCAGAACGGTCAGGGATGTTGACCAGACCCGCCTGGAGGATATCCTGGGACTGGTGCAGTTCATCCAGTCGAGAAGTCTCAGGATGAAGAACAGCGATTGGAAGCACGTGGAAAAGATTATCAAGGGCCTCTTAAGCGGTAATTTAGGAAGAGAAGATTACGAAGTCATCAGCAGCCTGATCCAAAAGGCTGAAAAACCTCTCCACAAGTAAGGGATGCCCCATGCTTTTTGACATGGACCGGGTCAGCTGGCTGAGCAAGGAGCATATAAAAGATGAGGCAGCACTGCTCCTCGATAACTATTCATTTTTTCGGGGAATGGAAGTTGAACCGCCCATCCCGCTCGAACATATCATAGAAGCCTATCTGGGATTTACCCTGGAATATGAAGATTTGGAGGAGCTCATCGGCTTCAGCGACGTGCTCGGCGCCACCTGGCTCAGGCAGAAAAGGATTGCCATCAACGAAAAACTGCTGCGGGAAAACATCGGCCGCATGTTTTTTACCTGCGGCCATGAGATCGGCCACATTGTGCTGCACAGCCGCTATTTCGCAGAACATGAAGAAAAACCCGCGAAACGACTTGGAGCACAGGAAATCGTCTGCCGCGAAGTGGCAAGCAAGAAAAGAGGGGAGTGGCAGGCAGATTATTTTGCCGCCTGCCTGCTTATGCCGGAAGAAAACGTGCGCAGGGCATTCAATACGATCTTCGGCACGTCTCCCCTGATCATTCACAATCAGAAGAGCTGTTTTGGCAGGTCACTTCCCCTGTTTGATCCGGCCTGGGACCGGGTGAATGAATTTGCCGGGATGGTAATGGAGAACGGCAATTTTACCAATGTGTCACGAGATGCAATGAGGGTGCGCTTGGAGGAATTGGGACTGCTGATTAATAATACCCGGAACCGGCTTTTGATGTAATTCTTTTTTTGCCAGTAATGTTTAGTATGATGCAACACTGCACGTTTTGTCTAACTGAATCAATACCCGAGGAATCTTCTCCTGTCTACCGGGAGGAGTTTGATGTTTTCATAACCGGATCGCAGATTATATTCAGCTGGAACTCTCAGGATATATCCGACATTGCCAACACACTGGGAGAGCCGGATATTGACCTCGAACCGTGCGGCTAACACAATGGACTACCTGGATCAAATAAAGGCGCACATTACTGCCTTGACACCGCTTCTCTACGTCGGCACCTACAGCCTGGAGGCGGTCAGGGAAGAGCTCAATCAGATGGCATCCTGCCTGGAGCTGGATTTCCATTGCGCGTCACTGACCGATGTGACCACGAAAGGTGAGGATCCCCTGCAGGTGCTCGACAAGATACTTGCCTTCAATGGTACAAAGGTTTCCCGCGGGCGCGGCCTTTGGGTTTTATACCTTTACCATCTCCTTGTGAAGGATGCCGATCCCCTGCTTATAACGAAACTGAGACAGATTGCCGACTCGCAAGCACTCAGCAGCACGGTCATTATCCTGGGCATTCCTCACTTCAGCTTACCCCCGGAGTTGTCGGATGTCTTTCAGATAGATCACGCATCGGTCTCCACACGGGAGATACGGGACATGATCGATTCAAGCGGCGTCGATTATGCAGAGAAGGACCTCACGGATTTGGTCAATAGTCTGACCGGCATGAAATCCCGCAATCAGGCCGAAACACTCCTGGCATTGTCAATGGTCAGGAAAGGGGAGGGGCGGTTTGACGCGGGATTTATCGTGCAGGAGAAAAAGCGCCTCGCGCAGTCTAAGGGCAAAGGTCTCTTTGAAATTATAGAACCGAAGTATGGCCTGGATTATATCGGCGGCATGGACAGGCTCATGGACTGGATCGCGCTGCGGATTCCTCTGCTCAAAATGGAGTCATGGAAGTATCCCCGTCTGTCCCGGCCGCGTGGAATTCTGCTCATCGGCGTCCCCGGGGGAGGGAAGTCATTTTTTGCGGCGGCAGTGGGGAAGAGCTATGATCTACCGGTTATTAAATTAAATCCCTCGCGGCTTTTTCAAAGTTCACTGGGGGAAACCGAAGGGAATTTTCTGGAGGTGTTGGAATGCCTGCAATCGTTCCACGCGCCGGTGATATTCTTCATCGACGAGATTGAAAAGTCATTCTCGCGAACCGACGGGGCAACTGATGGCAATACCAGCAACCGGATGATCTCCATCTTGCTGGAGTTCCTGGCCAACCACACCCACCCGGTATTTACCATTGCCACCTGCAACAGGGTTGGCGCCCTCCCGCCGGAATTATTGAGAAAGGGGCGGTTTGATGAGGTTTTCTACATTCCCTTTCCCGATCGATCGGAGCGGCGTGCCATCTGTGCGGCGCTTGCCAAAAAATACGGCATCGACATTCCCCTGACCGACTTTTTCATTAACCGGCTGGAAGGATTTGCCGGGAGCGAAATGGAGCAGGTTTTTAAAGACGCGCTATATGAGGCTCTGGGAAGAAACAGTGAGACCGTAGGGGAATTTCAATTGATAAAACAGGCTGAGGCGATTGTTCCCATAAAACGCACCATGGAAGAGGAGCTGACCAGCCTTGAACACTGGGCGAGCGGCAAATGCCGCTGGGCGACGGATAAGCCCGGCAGATCATGAGTGGAGTGCCATGGCAGGCTTCAAAAACAAACTGTCCCAACTGATTCGAATAGACATGGGGCTGGGCGGTTCGGCTGAGGCTGAAATCATGTCACTGGTGAATGCGCAGCGGAGTCCCGGAAAAGTTGTCCGGTTGCTTATGCTTCTCAGCCAACTCAAGACCCTCTGGACCTTTTCGATTGTGGAAAGGAAGAGCATTGTGGAATCCGCTTGTGCTGAATTATCAAATCATGCCCGCAGCGATATGTTTATCCGGCTGATAATGATTGTATTCAGGCATCCCGGGGAAGCTGGTGATGATACTACCGGCATGAAAAATTTCATAACCTTCATGAAAACATCCATGGAGAGTGAGGCATACTTTACGGTCGCAGCCGGTCTTGCCCGCGTACTGCTCGTTATGGTTAAAAAATATCCGGCGCTCATTGATGCTGTCGAGGTAAAAGCAGTCGCGCCGTCTTTATTTTTTTCACGGGATGCGGTCAGTTATGCCGTCGGTCTCAATGATCTGATTTCCCTCTTTGGCGCACCTTCGGTAATCCCGTTAGTGGTTGACCTGTTGCTCGGGCATCCCCGTGAGCCAAGTCTTTTCCTAACCAATACCGTCTTCGAGTACGCGAAGAAACTGCCCCAGGGTATAAGGATCGCTGTTTTTAGGAAATTACAACTATTTCTCATGACCCGGACCAATGCTTTGCGCGAGGAAAACATTGCAAAACTATACAATGGTTTTGTGCTTGAATTCGGGCGGCTTTTCTATTTGTCTGCCTTGTCCGCATCAGGCTGCACTGCCGCAGCGGAAGGCATGCGTGCGCCCCTGGCCCCAGCGGCCACAAACAAACGCTTCCAACACCTGGAACAGTCAATGAGAGGTAGCTGCCGTGAGCCACTATACTGAAATAAAAAATACCCGAATTACGGACCTGCCCATCCTTTTACAAACACTGCAGCAGATGGGGTATGAGTTTAAAATGGACCAGTTTATTAAAGGGCGCCGGGACAAGCGGAAGGTTGATATCGCGGTGAAGGTGTGCGGCGACTATGTGGTGGGATTCAGGAAAAATAGTGCCGGCGCGTATGATGTGATTGCCGACTGGTCTTTCGCGGAGCTTTCGTCCCGGCAATTTGTTGATCGGGTGAAGCAGGTCTATAACACTGAAAAAATTATCCACGAGGCGAAAGTGCGGGGTTACTCGCTGATCCAGCAAAAGGTGGTAAACGGCGGAGTCCGGCTTATGTTGAGAAAAATGGCGTAAGGAGCAATTATGAAAGAGGAGATCATCGTATTCATCAAAAAGGACGGCGAGATTCGGGCTGAAGTTCAGGGGGTAAAAGGGAAACGATGCGTCGAAGTAACCGAGTTTATCTCAGCCCTGGGTGAGTCGACCCGGACCTTGAAGGGAGACTATTTTCAGGGGGGGAAAGTAACAATCGCGCCTACGATTGCGGAGCTAATAAAAATATAGGGAATGAAGGCGAGATGAGTGAAAATCAGGTCACGCATCTTTCTGTATGTGGATGAGCGCCTCCTCGGCGTGGAAGGAGCTGCGGACGAAGGGGGCGGAGGCGACGTAGCGGAAGCCCATCTTTTCGCCCAGCTGCTTATATTCCTCGAAGATGTCCGGGTGAATGTACTCCACGACCTCGATGTTGTGCGGGGTGGGTCGCAGGTATTGCCCGATGGTCAGGAAATCGCAGCTGACCGCCAGCAGGTCCTCCATGGTGCGCAGGACTTCCTCTCTGGCTTCACCCAATCCCAGCATGATGCCGGATTTGGTAAAAATTGCAGGATCAAGCTCCTTGCTCCACTTCAATATGGTGAGAGACGTTTCATAGTTTGAGTACTGCCGCGCAATCCTGTAAAGGCGGGGAACGGTCTCAAGGTTGTGAGCGAGGATGGTCGGGGCAGCGTCGGTGACTATCTTGAGATTCTCCCGCAGAGCGCGAACGTCCGGGATGAGCACATCGGTAGAAGCCTCAGGGAGGAACTCGTTCAGCTTCCGAATGACGGCGGCAAATTGCGCTGCACCGCCGTCCGGCAAATCATCCCGGGTAACCGAGGTGACGACGACATGCTTCAGGTTGAGCTTTTTTGCCGCCTCGGCTACATGAAGCGGTTCCTCAGGGTCAACCGCAAGGGGCGTGCCGTGTTTTACCGAACAGAACCCGCAGTTGCGCGTGCATACGTCGCCCAGGATCATGAAGGTGGCGGTGCCTTTGGCAAAACACGTACCCGCATTGGGACAGGTGGCGCTTTCGCAGACGGTGTGAAGGTTTAACGAGTCGAGCATGTGCTTCATGTCGCTCAAGCACTTCTCGCTGGGACCTTTTACCTTTATCCAGGAGGGTTTGGGAATTGGGGGCATTGGAGTACCTTTACATGCAAAATGCAAAATGAAAAGTGAAAAAAAATAATCTCATTCGCGGCTAAAGCCGCTCCTACCGGATGTGAGCCTGTAAAAGCAAAGTGAAAAGTGAAAAATGCAAAGTGCAAAATGAAAATGAACGCACGAAGAACAATTCCGTTTATCTGCTTCTCGCGGTTACTATGGATTTGGCGATTATATTAACCAGTTCCTGTGATTCTTTAAGCAAAGGATCAACCCGTTCATCTGCAATTAAAGCAGATTTTCTTGTGAGTTTCAACCAGTATAACGATTCCTTAAGCTCTTTCAAAACCAATTGCATCTTGTGAATAAAATCAGCCTTGCTTTCGGCACCGCATGCTTCTTCGTAATTGGCTCCGGATGATGTTGAAGACCGCATCAATTGGTTTGCGATATGTCTTCCCGGAGCAGTCCTGTTCAGCGCAGCTGCTAATTTTATGACATTTGCAGCAAAATTCAGTAGACGTTCCGATAAATCAGATCTTTCACTTTTCATTTTTCACTTTGCACTTTTCATTTTGCATTGTTTACTTCCTTCAGTGACACTTCTCTGAAAGTCACATTAAAAACCTCTTCAAAAGACCGCATCACTTTTCCCGCAACCTCCTGCCTGCTCACCGCTTTCCCGAGAATTTTGGCCAGGGAGGTAACGCCGCGGCCGACAATGCCGCAGGGGACGATGAATGAATAATGGCTGAGGTCGGGGCTGATGTTGAAGGAGAACCCGTGCATGGTGGTCCAGCTTGCTTTCACCGCGATGCCGATCGCCGCGATTTTATCGCCGTCGACCCAGACCCCGGCATTGATGGAGTCGCGATACCCGCGAATGCCGTATTCCTGCAGGACCAGGATGATCATTTCCTCGAGGGATCGGATGTATCGGTGCAGATCCTTGCCGCGATCCTTCAGGCTGATGATGGGATATCCCACCAGCTGGCCGGGGCCATGATAGGTTATATCGCCGCCGCGATTGGTCTGGTGGACACTGATTCCCTTTTCTTCCAGCGACTGAGGGGAAGCAAGGAGGTTGCGGCGTGTCGCCTCCCGGGTGACAGTGAATACCGGCGGGTGTTCAAGCAGGATGAGCGTGTCCTGCATGGCGTCGCGCGCGCGAAGCTCAACCAGCTTTTTTTGCAGCTCCAGCGCCTCCTGATAGGGAACCGTATCGAGCTTGAGAATAAGGGCTTCTTGTTTCACGTGGCGTTACCCCGGCGGAAAAGCGAATACGGAAAGGTGGTGTGCTGTGAATAGCGTGCGGACTTATGAGCGGAGCGCCTGCTGCAGGAACGTGCCGGCCATGAAGGAACTGCGCACCAGCCGGCCGGAGAAGACGGCCTTGAATCCCATCCGCTCGCCCGCCTCACGATACCGGTCAAATTCCGCCTCCTCCACGCGGCGCACGATCGGGTGATGCTTGAAGGAGGGGCGTAAATACTGGCCGATGGTGAGAAGGTCGCATGCATACGTTCGAAGATCAGCCATGACCGCGAGCACCTCCTCCTCGGTCTCGCCCAGACCCACCATCAGGCCTGACTTGGAGAAGCAGGGATCCGGGTGCTCTTTCACCTCCCGCAGCAACTGAAGCGAGCGCTGATAATCAGCCTGCGGCCGTACCCGCGTATAGAGCCGCGGGACCGTTTCAAGATTGTGATTCAAGACATGGGGATGGCTGTCGAGAACCGAGAAAAGCGCCTGGCGGGAGCCCTTGAAATCAGGGATAAGCACCTCTATCATTACCTCCGGGCTGGCATTCCTGATGGCCTCGATGGCGGCGGAAAACTGTGAGGCGCCGCCGTCGGGCAGGTCGTCCCTGGTTACCGAGGTGAGCACGGCATGTTTGATCTGCATGGCGCTCACCGCCTGGCTGATGCGCAGCGGTTCCTCCGGATCGGGTGGCCCGGGCGTGCCGTGGTCAACCGCGCAGAAACTGCAGTTCCTGGTGCAGGTGGTGCCGAGCAGGAGAAAGGTTGCAGTGCCCCGGGCGAAACAGGTCCCCTGGTTCGGGCACTGCGCGTTCTCGCACACCGTGTTCAGGTGCATGCGCCCCAGCAAGTCCCGCGTCTGCGCATAGACGGCGGGATCCGGGGCGCATTTTTTCACCCAGCGATCGTTCTTGGTTTTCATCGTACGAATCAAGGCTTTGAGAGAAAATACATCGCCTTATAGTGGCAACGCAAGTCCGGCATCTCGTGCCGAAAGGGTTCAGGGGACAGGGGTCAGGGTCAACGAACATAAGTCACTTGAACCCCGGAATCCTCGGACCCCTGGACCCTCACGCTATTGCCATGGGGCGATAGCAGTTTACCCTGCCGCTTCGGTTTCGGTAAAGGTCTTGTAGTCGGCAGCGTTCAGCAATGAGTTGAGCTCGGCGGGATTGCTCATGGTGACCACGATCATCCAGCCTGCGCCATAGGGGTCCTGGTTGACCTTTTCCGGCGCGGCGGTCAGGTCTTCGTTCACCTCGGTCACTTCGCCGCTTACCGGCGTGATCAGATCCATGGTTGCCTTGACCGACTCGATGGTGCCGAAGGGATTCATGGCGGTGACCGCTTTCCCTGCGGCGGGAAGTTCCACGGTCACGATGTCGCTCAGCTGCTCCTGGGCAAAGTTGGTGAGACCGATTTTACCCTTGTTCCCCTCAACCTTGATCCAGCTGTGATTCTTGGTGTACTTGAGATCTTCCGGAAACATGTTTACCTCCTTGAGTTATGGCTTGAACGTGGTTGGACAATAAAAACAGCGTTTCCCTATCTAGGCAACGGCAGCGCACATGCTGCTTCCCCTGCAATTCCAATCTACCGTCTGATATTTCTCCCGCAACAGCATCTCCTTCAGCCGCACTTCAGCGGCGGTCAGCCGGCCGCGACTGAAAGTTATCCCCAGCGTGTTCTCAAAGCTCGTGAGCAGCTGCTCGCCCAGATCGCGCGCATCAATCATGCCGGTCAGATGGCGGCTGAGCGAGGTGGTGCTCCCTTCGATCTCGCTTACAAAATCGTCCTTTCCCTTTTTCGAGCGGAGCGCGGCAGCGAGTTCGTCCGGATCATGATCGATGAGGATTGAACCATGCTGCAGGAATACACCGTTCCCCCTTTTTTGGGCGCTGCCGCAGATCTTTTTGCCGTCGACCGTGATTTCATACCAGGAGGGGGCGGAAAAGCAGCTTGCCGACTCATGCTTTGATACGGCAGCGCCCCGGTATTTGTCGCGCAGCGCAAGCCATTGGGCGTTGAGGCCAAGATCCGTGAAAAAATTGAGCAGGCACGAGCCGATGGTCATGTATGTTTCGAGCACCGTCGGGCTGAAGGGATGCGCGGCCTCCGGGGCGATGACCGCGTAGGTCAATTCATGATGATGCAGCACCGCCCGGCCGCCGGTCATCCTGCGCACGACGTCAATGCCGCGCCGCCGGCATTCTTCCACATCCACCGCCGCTTCCATCTTCTGGAAATACCCCAGGGATACCGCGGGCGGCTTCCACCCGTACAGGCGAAGGGTGGGCGGCGCAACGCCCTCCCGGCAGCTCAAGAAAATGGCCTCATCGGCGGCCATGTTTTCATAGCCCGTGGCGATGGTGGTGTCGATGAAACGCCAAGGCTGGTGGTGCATAGAGGAGTTCATACATTCGAAGCACGAAATCCGAAACAATAGCAAAATCCAAATCTCAAATGTTCAAAACCCCCTCACCCTAACCCTCTCCCCCGGTGGGGAGAGGGAACATTTTGTTTGCTCAAGATCCTCAGAGGAAGAACGGATCACTGAACCCCCTCGCCCCTCTGTGGGAGAGGGATGGGGTGAGGGGGATAACAAATGTGTTCTCGAATGCTTATTAAGAACCCTGCCCGGTGAGGACAGGGTTCTTACGGTTACGCGTATGCTATCGACCTTCCTGCCGGCCAGGTCAGCTTACTTCTTCTTGGCAGGAATGTTGATGCCCAGTCCTTCAACGTCGAGGGCCGCTTCCATCACGCCTTCGGAGAGGGTCGGATGGGCGTGGATGGTCCGGCCGAATTCCTCGACGGTTGCCTCCATCTGGATGCCCAGCACCGCCTCGGCGATGAGCTCGGTGGCCTGCAGGCCGAACATGTGAACGCCCACCACCTCGCCGTATTTCGGCTCGGCGATGACCTTGACCATGCCGTTGGTATCGCCCAGGGTCAATGCCCTGCCGCTCGCGACCAGGGGAAATCTTCCGATCTTCACCTGCCCGTATTTCTCCTTGGCCTCCTGCTCGGTCAGGCCCACCCCCGCCAGTTCCGGCGTGGTGTAGAGGCAGCGGGGCGCCGCCCGGTAGCTCATCTTTTTGGGAATGCCCAGCGCATTTTCCACCGCACACACGCCCTCGGCGGTTGCGACGTGCGCATACATTAACCCGCCGATCACATCACCGATGGCATAGATGTTGGGAACGGACGTCTGCATGGCGTTGTTGACAATGATGGCCCCGTCCGCCGCCGTTTTGATGTTAAGCTTTTCGATGCCCAGTCCGTCATAGTACGGCTTCTGCTTGCCGCCGCAGAGGATTTTTTCCGCGGTCACCGTCTTTTCACCGCCGGCGTCCGCATAGGTCAGGCTCAGCTCACTGCCTGCCGCCGCGATCTTCTTGACCTGGGCCTGGGTGATGACGGCGATGCCGTCCTTGATCATCTGATTGGCGTAGCTTTTGACCAGCTCGGCATCCTCACCCTGAAGGATTTGCGGACCGCTCTCCACGATGGTGACCTTGACCCCCATGCTGTGGAAAATCTGGGCAAATTCGACCCCGAAGATGTGGCTTCCCAGGATGATGATGGACTGGGGCAGGGCGGTCAGCTCCAGGGCATCGTCGGTGGTGATCACCCCGGGCAGATTGATGCCCTCGCACGACGGCTTGGCGGGCACCGATCCGGTGGCTATGATCACCCGGTCAGCCTTGATTTGCTCATTGGTCTCCTTGATTACCACCGTCGAGGCGTCATTCAGAACTGCGGTTCCCTTGATCACCTTGACGTTGTTGCTTTTCAGCAGGGAACCCACGCCGACCACCAGCCGCTTGACGATCTTCACCTTCTGCTGCATGGCCTTGGGGAAGTCGCACTTTGCCTCGCCGGCGCCCACGCCGAAATCCTGGGCGGTTTTCATCTGGGTGATGAAGCGGGCCGACTGCAGCAATGACTTGGTGGGGATGCAACCGCGGTTCAGGCAGGTGCCGCCCAAGTCGCGGTTTTCAATCAGCGTCACCTGGGCGCCGATCTGGGCAGCCCGGATGGCCGCCGGGTATCCGCCGGGGCCGCCGCCGATCACCACCACGTTGATCGATTTGGCGTCCACCGCCGGGGCGGCAGGACCGCTCTTTGCCGCGGTAATCGGGACAACCTTTTCTGCCGCCGGTGCAGCAGCCGCCGCCGGGGCAGGTGCTGCAGGCGCTGCTGCCGCCGGGGCCGCCGCGGCGGGCTGAGCCCCGCCGGCCGCCACCTTGTCGTATTCCGCCTGGTCCGCGGCGATGAGCCCGATCAGCTCCGCGACCGGGACTTCCGATTCAACCGGGGAAATGATGTGCAGGATGCCGCTCGCGGGCGACTCCACTTCATAGGTAATCTTTTCCGTTTCGACCACCAGCAGGATTTCCTTCTCCTTGACCTGGTCGCCTTCCTTCTTTCTCCACTCGGTAATCTTACCGGTTTCCATGGTAAGGCCCAGTTTGGGCATTGTCAGATTAACGGCCATGTTCTCGATCACTCCTTTCGTTGCTGCTGCACGTATCCTGTCCGGCGCTAGGCAAGACAGAGCATGGGATTTTCAATGAAGAGCTTCAGGGTCTGCATGAAGCGGCCCGCCTCGGCCCCGTCGATGGTGCGATGATCATAGGTGAGGCCCACGTTCATGATCGGCTTCACCACCACCTGCTTGTTCACCACCCAGGGCTTGTCGATGATGGCGCCCACCGCCAGGATGGCGTTTTCCGGCTGGTTGACAATGGCATAAAACTCTTCCAGCCCGAACATGCCCATGGCCGAGAGGGTAAAGGTGCTTCCCTTCATGTCGTCCGGCGTCAGCTTGCCGCTCCGGCCGCGATCCACCAGCGACGCCCGGTCCTTGGCAATCTCGATGACCGACTTTTTATCGATGTTCCAGATGACCGGAACAATCAGCCCGTCCTTCAGGGACATGGCCATACCCATGTGGATGTCCTTCAGCCAGAGGTCTCCCTCGTCGGTAAAGCGGGTGTTGATGACCGGATGGGCCTTGATGGCGCAGGCGGTGATCTTCATCATGATGTCGGTAATGGTCACGCGGACGCCGAACTTCTTTTCCGCGTAGGCCAGCAGCTGCTCCCGGAAGTCCTGGATGGCGGTGGCATCGCAGTTGTTGGACATGTATGCCTGGGCCGCCTGGACCTTGCTCTGGAGCATCTTCTGGGCGATGATCCGGCGCATGCCGGTAAACTTGACCAGCTTGTCGCCTTCCGCCGGCTTCCCCGCGGACTTTGCCGCAGCCGGCGCCGCGGCGGCGGGCGCCTGAGCTGCCTTGGCGGAGGCGGCATATGCCTCAATGTCTTCCTTCACGATCCTGCCGCCCGGTCCGGTTCCCCTGACCTGGGCGATATCCACGCCCATCTCTTCCGCCATCTTCTTTGCCACCGGGGTGATGGGGATGCGGGTGGACGGGGCGCTTGCCTCGTAGGCCAGGACGTCCTTCTGGATTACCCTTCCGCCCGGACCGGTTCCGGGGACGAGACCGATGTCCAGATCCTTTTCCCGCGCCAGCCGCTTTGCCAGGGGCGATGCCATGATTCGCTCGCCGGCCGGTCTCGCCGGGGCCGCCGGTGCCGCCGCGGGTGCAGGCGCTGCGGCGGGTGCCGCCGCGGCCGGTGTTGCGGCGGGCGCTGCCGCTGCCGGTTGCGCTGTCGCGCCTCCGGCGCTGATGGAAGCATACTCGGCCTGGTCAGCCGCGATCATGCCGATGAGCTCGGCGACCGGCACCTCGGATTCAACCGGGGAAATGATATGCAGAATACCGGAGGCGGGGGACTCCACCTCGTAGGTGATCTTTTCGGTTTCAACCACCAGCAGTATTTCCTTCTCCTGGACCTGGTCGCCTTCCTTTTTTCTCCACTCCGTAATCTTACCGGTTTCCATGGTAAGGCCCAGTTTGGGCATGGTTACATTGGTTGCCATAAAAACTCCTTTCCTCCTTGCATCGTGTTCAGCACGCGCATCATGGTGGGCTGCTAGCCGATCATCTCCTTGACCTTTGCGATCAGTTTCTCAGCATCCGGCAGGTAGTGCTTTTCAAGCGCGGGCTGGAAGGCGATGTGGGTAAAGGGAGCGGCAACACGTGCAACCGGCGCATCAAGCCAGTCAAACAGGTCTTCCTGCAGGGCGGCGGCGATTTCAGCGCCGCATCCCATCACCTTCTTGGCCTCGTGAATGATCACGCAGCGGTTGGTTTTCTTCACCGAGGCATAGATGGTGTCCATGTCCAGGGGGTTGACGGTGAGCAGGTCGATCAGCTCCGCCTTGATGCCGCTCTGTTCCAAAACCGAGGTTGCCTTTTCCGCCTCGGTGCGCATCCGGCCGATGCTCACGATGGTGATGTCCTTTCCTTCCTTTACCACCTCGGCCTTGCCGATGGGGGTGATGTAGTCGCCGTCGGGCATCATCATCTTGAGCTTGTATGATGCCAGCGGTTCGACGTAGAGCACCGGGTTGTCGTCCCGGATGGCCGCCTTCATCAGACCCTTGGCGTTTGCCGGATTGCTGGGCATGACCACCTTCAGCCCGGGCATGCTGGCGAACCAGCCCTCAAGCGATGAAGAGTGGTGGGGGCCGGCGCCGTAGCCGCCCGCGGTCATGGCGCGCACCACCATGGGCAGTTTCACCTGGCCGCCGAACATCCAGCGCATCTTTGATGCCTGGTTGTAAAATTCCTCCACCGCGAGGGTGATGAAGTTCATGAACATGATTTCCGCCACCGGACGAAGCCCCGCGGCTGAAGCGCCGCAGCAGAGCCCGACGATCGCTCCTTCGCTGATGGGGGTGTCAACACAGCGCCCGGGCCCGAATTCGTCAATCAGGCCGCGGGTCACGCCGAACGGTCCGCCCGGCTTGCCCACGTCTTCCCCGACGATGAACACGCTCGGGTCCCTGCGCATCTCTTCCGCTATGCCGTGGTTAATCGCCCACTGAAAGTTTAAGGGTTTTTTATCTGCCATCTAACTGTCCTCCCGATAAATAATCATGGTTCGACTGCATGTGGATCCGTCTGTGGTTCCGCTCCTAGGCAAAGATGTCCCGGTACAGCTCTTCAACTCCCGGCTGCGGGCTCTGGCGCGCGAAGGCAACCGCTTCGTCAACGTCCTTTTTGGCATCTTCCCTGATCTTGCTGACGGCGGCGTCGTCCAGCACGCCTTCCTTCTTCAGCTGCTTTTCATACAGCACGATGGGGTCCTTCTTGAGCCACTGCTCCAGCTCGCCCGCCGGGCGGTAGTTGCAGGGGTCACCCTCAAAGTGGCCGTGGTGCCGGTAGGTCTTGCCCTCGATGAGGTAGGGTCCCTTGCCGGCGCGGCAGTGCTTCACCGCCTTGATCATTTCCTCGTAGACCGCCTCAACGTCGTTGCCGTCAAAGGTGACGCCCGGCGCGCCGTACGCAGCCGCCCGGTCCGCCACATGCTCGATGGCGATGTGATCGACCTTGGGGGTCATCTGGGCGTAAAGGTTGATGCTGCAGACGAAGATGAGGGGCAGCTTCAGGACGGCAGCCATGTTGAAGGATTCATGAAAGGAGCCGGTGCCGGTGGCGCCTTCGCCGAAATAGACGGCGGTCACGTTGGTGGTCTTGTTGTACTTCTGGGTAAAGGCGGTGCCGAGGGCGATGCGCATGCCCTCGCCCACCACGCCGTTTGATCCCATGCAGCCGGTGGTCACATCGGCAAAGTGCATGGAGCCGGCGCGGCCTCTGCAGCACCCGTCGATCCGGCCGAACAGTTCCGCCATCATCGGCTTCATGTTGGCGCCCTTGGCGATGATGCAGCCGTGGCCGCGGTGGGTGGTGAAGATGATGTCTTCCTTGAGCAGGTTGGCGCAGGTTCCCGCGGCCATGGCGTCCTCGCCCTGGGAAAGATGCAGAAATCCCGGCATTTCGCCCCCGGCAAAAATCCTGGTGGTCTCGTCTTCGAAGGTCCGCTGCCGGATCATTCTGGTAAACAGGTCAATTTTAATATCCTTGCTTAGTTTCATCGAGCATCCTCCACTTCTGTGAATGGTAAATCAGCGGGCTAGGCGGTGGCGGGAATTTCAGCGGTTCCCTTCACGCAGTCTACCCCCTTGTCATTGGTGATGGCCATGTCGCAGACCAGAACGTTGCCCTTGATTTCTTTCACCGTCAGCTTGCTGGTGATGGTGTCTCCCGGCCGCACCGGGGCGCGGAATTGCAGGTCAATGACCGTTCCCTCCTTGGGCCAGGTGGTTTTCTGAATGGCGCAGATGGCCTGCAGCACCGGCTCAACGTTGATGGTGCCGTGGGCGATAGTGCCCTTGAAGAGGGGATGGTCCTTCATGCCTTCCACATCCACATGCAGGGTATTGTAGTCGCCGCAGATGTGAGCGTACTGGTTGATCAGCTCCTGGGTGACCGAGAGCGTTTTTGCGGTAAGCGTATCGCCTATTGCTGCCATGTGATTATCCTCCGGTTATCGGTTTACTGCATGGTGCGGGGAAGCAGAAAGCTCATCTGGATGTCGGTTATCTTGTCCCCCTTCTGGTTGGTGGCATTCATGTTGATGTAGAGAAACTTGTTGACGATGGTCTTTCCGTCCTTCTCCTTTTTCACTTCCTTCTTGTCGGCGATGGACAGCTTGGTGGTGATGGTGTCGCCGATGACCGCCGGTTTGTGAAAGGTGATGCGGTCGCCGGCGCGCACCGCCTGGTCGATGAACACCTTGCGGTCCCAGCAGATGCGCAGGCCGAAGATGTAAATCATGCCCACCGGGACATTGACCGTGCCCGGATTGGGGTCGCCCATCAGCCGGGCGAACTTCTCCACCTCTTCCTTGGTGATGGTATAGGTGCCGCCGCCGCAGTCAAAGCCCGGTTCCATCTCGGCGAACTTGAGGTCGGGCAGCATTTTCTGGGGGCCGAAGCCACTCACCAGGTTTTTCTTAAAAAGCTGTTCCAACTGTGTCATGATGCGATCCTCCATAGTGTGAGTTGACACGCGGGTGATCCCGCGCTGCAGCGATCGGCTATTTGACGATTCTTATTTTTTCCCATCCTTCAGCATAGGGGGCCATGATGAAGAGCTTCAGCTTCATCTCGCTCATCAGCCACTTGCCGTCTACCTTCCGGTACTTGTCAAATTCAAGGCCGGAAATCCACGCCGCGCCCATTCCCTTGAGGGTGCAGGCCTGCCAGAGATACCATTTGCCGGTCGCGGTCTGTCCGTCCTTGCTGATCTTGATCACCGGCTGGAGGAAGAAGTGAACGGCGAAAATGATGTTCTTGGCCACGCCCTCGAAAAATTTCTTGATGGCCGGTCTTCCCCGGTGGATGCCGAAGTCCTTGCCGCCGTCCCACACCGCGTCCTCGGTGAACAGCTTTACTCCCTTGGGCGGATTGTACTTGTCATCGCATACCGCGGCGTATTCCGCCTTCAGGTGCTTGATCGCTTCCACCGCTTCGAGAATTTCGATTCTTTTTTCCAGCGCCTTCAGTTCATTTGCCTTCATGGTGTATCCTCCTTGTGTCACTGTTGTTATTTTTTGGTGATTTCAATCTGATTAACCGCATCGCCCGCGCTGATGCTCTTGGTAAGAACCGCCTTGTACTGCTTGTCTGCCTTCATTTCCTTGAGAACCAGATTGATGAAATCCTGGTCCCGCCTGATCACCGCCTTGAAGTAGCTGCAGCCCTTCTTAAATCCGAATATCTGCATCACCTCGACGTAGGGATTGAGCTTGGAGGTGAGGGTCACGCTGCCGTTGCTGGCGGTGACTTTATAGGGCATGTATTTCCTCTTTTCGCAATAGGCGAGGAGCTCGGCAAGCGCTTCGGCATTGGCCGGCTTGCCTGCCCAGAGCTCGGTGCGCGCGTCCTTCGCCCAGATCGGGGGAAACGTCCTCCAGAGGTCAAGGTAGATGGAGGTGGCCTTTTCGGCGCTTACGGCGCCTTCCAGCCCCTGCCAGGCCAGGAAATCCGTGTAAAAGAATCCGAGAAAGGTGCCCGGCCCCTGGTCCTCAAGGCTGCGCTTCTGCTTCTTCAGGATGTAGAGCAGCGGCTCGGTCTTTCCCATTTCCTCTTCAATGAAGCGGTATTTCACTTCGGGAAGCGGCTTGTCCTTGTCGCCGAAGGGCGTGCGCATGATGATCTGACAGGCACAGGCGCCGCCGTCACGGCAGCGGCCGGTGGGGAGCTCAATCTCAACATCATCCTTGAGCCCGACTTTCTTGGCCTCGGCAATCAGCTTCCGCAGGTAGGTATAGGTGAGATAGACCTCCTGCCGGTAGTAATCGTTGCGGTCAAGCCTGCAGTCAGCCGGACCGTAGGCGGGATTGGCGCACCAGAGCACGTGGCCCACATGCTCGTTCTTTTCATTTCTCTTGATTTCGTAGAGGGCGGGAACCCCGGTGAAACAGAACTGGACAATCTTTCCGAAGGTGGGCAGATCAGGCACCTGTTTGAGGTTAAGCGCCTGCATCGCGCCCTGAAAACCGACCACCGCCAGGGCCTCCCATACCGTGCCGTAGGTGGCAAGCCCGTTGTCGAAACCCAGCGCGGGCTTGAAGGTTCTCCAGATGTAATACACGTGCCCGAACATGGAACGCAGGGCGGCGACGGAGAGATCCTGAAGGCTCATATCAAGCTCTTTGGCGTACTTCTGGGCAAGCGGCAAAAATGGTGAAACAACTTTCTTGGTCATGACAGCGCTCCTTTCCTTATTTTTTTACTTTTCCGGTTTCAGGGTCATATCCCAGACAGCATTCGTAGAGGTCGGTCCGGCGGTCGGTCAGCGGGTTGTTGAAGTCGGACCAGTGCCGGTAGCGGGCAAGCATGAGGTTGATCTCGGCGGATACGATATCCGGCTTGTCCGGCGAGCCCGGCCCCGCCACGAAGCCGCCGCCGGGATCGGTAATGCAGCTGTTGCCGATGAAGACGCAGTCCCGCTCCGTACCGACGCGGTCGGCGCAGATGCTGAAGACCGCATTCATCAGGGACATCTGCTGGGCGGAATAGGCGGCGGTGGGCTTTGCCTTGGTTTGGAGGGGATCCACCACCACCCAGTTGGTTGAATCGCAGATGATATCGGCCCCCTGTGCCGCGTAGATCCTTGTCACTTCCGGGAACCAGATGTCGTAGCAGATGCGGCAGCCGATTTTGCCGAAGGGCAGGCTGAACACCGGATATCCCAGGTTGCCCGGTTCGAACCACATCTTCTCCTCGTTCCAGAGATGGGTTTTGCGGTAGGTTCCGATGTGCCCGTCCGGCCCCACCACCGCGACGGAGTTGTAGAGGCAGTTGCCCTCCCGCTCGGTGATGCCGGCGCAGATATAGGCGTCGTATTTTTTTGCCATCCTGATCCACTCCCGCGTGGTCGGACCGTCGGGAACCGGCTCGGACATGGCAAAGGCCTCCTGCCGGGAATTGTAGATGTAGCCGGTGTTGGAAAGCTCCGGCAGCACCATCAGCTTGACCCCCATTTTGCCGGCCTTTTCAATCAGCTTCAGGCCTTCAGACACCGAGTAGTCCTTGTTGCCGATGCGGGGTTCAAACTGAATCGCGGCAACCTTAACCAGGCTTTCCTTCCCCTTTTCACGCTTGCCCGGATAGGGCGGGACGGATCGTTTTTGAGCAGGCGGTTTTCTGGCTGGCATAGCGCACTCCTTTCATAAACGGTTTTAAATTTATAAGTGCTGACATGCTATTTATAGGCCGGGGACTTCCACCATCGAACGTTCAACGTTCAACTTCCAATGAAAGGGCACGTGCTTTTCGTTCAATGTTGGATGGTGGAAGTTGAATGTTCAACGTTCATCTTTTCATGCAAAGCATCCAATGCGCAAATCTATTGTGCATTCTGGCGCGGCCGGTCTGCCCTCTTACCTCTCCTTGTAGCGGTGCGGCACAAACTGCTTCCTGGTCAGGCCCAGCGCCGTTTCTATGCCCTGCAGAATGGCCTCGGGGGTGGGCGGGCATCCGGGTATCAGGCAGCTGACCGGCAGGACCTTGTCGATGCCGCCGACCAGGTTGTAGCTCTTTTTCCAGGGGCCGCCGTCAATGGCGCACGCCCCGACGGCAATAACCGGCTTGCTTCCGGTAAGCGATTCCTTGAGTTCCCTGATTTTTTTCACCATTCCCCGGCTGACCGATCCGGTGGCCAGGAGCAGGTCGGCGTTTTTCAGATTCCTCACCAGCACTAGTTCCAGCGGCTGCTTTTTGGCGAACAAAAATGAATTGATCAGGTTGAGCACTTCCAGATCGCATCCGTTGCAGGCGCCGATATTGGCATGGTAGCACTGCAGCACCTGCTTTTCGACGGATTGATCGGCGGGCGGCACGGCGGCCATATTACTGGGCATGGCGTCTGGTCAGACTCCTGCTGTGAAAGGTTCTTCGGCAGCGGGAACAGAGCGTCATCCAGGGAAGCTCTCCCGGGGCGATGCCCCGCTGCGCGTAGCTCTTCTGTATCGTTTGCGCGATGCCCTTCGCCGTCCCGATGACGGTCTGGCAGTGATCGCAGCCCTTCAGCCTGATTTTCAGCTCGTGGCAGAGCTTGTCCTTGGCCAGCGCCGGCAGCTCGCTGCCCGCCTCGAACTCCAAGGCCTGTTCCGGACAGATGGCGGCACAGGCGCCGCAATAGACGCAGCTGCTCATGGAGATGGTCACCGTCCGGTGCTTTTTGTTGTCCGCGATGGAAATGGCGCGGGCCGGGCACATGACCGCGCACGCGCCGCAACCGGTGCAGCGCTTCTCGTGCAGCGCCAGTTGCTTGCGGGGAGGGCTGATCGCCGGCGCGGCATGCCCGCTGCGGTATCCCTCCATCTGTTTTGCGGTCAGGGATATGAATGCCTCTTTTAATTCACTGGTCAAATGCAGTTTAAACATGGCTGCCGAATTGCATGCCTCCGGTCGGGCGAGGCGGGTTACTGTTCAACGCACGAAAAACAGGGGTCAATGCTGCTGATGCTCATGCGGGCGTCGGCGATGTTGGTGCCCCGCAGCATGACCGGAATGGCCTGGAGATTGGAAAAGGTTGCGCTTTTGATTTTCCATCGCAGCGGCCTGCCGTTTCTGCCGGTTAACACATAGTGGACGGTTTCCCCCCGGGGGGATTCAACCGCGGAAACACAGTCGGTGTAGGGGGGTATTTCCGCCATCCTGGCGCGTATGGCGCCGTCGGGCATCCGGTCCATGATTTCCCGGATGAGCTTCAGCGATTGGTTCATCTCGTCGATCCGGACCGATACCCGCGCCAGGTTATCGCCTTCACCGCGGCAGACCGGTTCGACCGACAGGCGGTCATAGGCGGCGTAGGGATGATCCACCCGGGCGTCGGCGGCTATGCCGGACGCGCGCGCGGTGGGCCCGGAGACGCAGAATCGCTGGGCGTCATGCCGGGGCAGGGCGCTGATCATTTTCATATGGGAGAACAGCGCGAGTTCCCCGGGCATGCCGTCCATGAGCGCGGCCAGGTCTTTTTCCACCGCCCCCATACATGATCCGAGGCGCGACTGCGGGGCGCCGGGGAAGTCCCTGCTTACCCCGCCGATGACATTCATGCCGAAGATGATGCGGCTGCCGGTCAGGAACTGGCACAGGTTGAGGATTGAACCCTGCAGCGCGCAGCATTTGAGAAAGAGGTGCTTGAACCCTTCCATGGAGCAGATGGAAGCGAGCCAGAGCGAGTGGCTGTACAGCCGCTCGATTTCCAGCAGGGCGGATCGTATGAACCGGGCGCGCGGCGGCACCTCCATTCCGGCCGCCGACTCCATGGCCTGGCAGAAGCAGGTGCTGTGGGAAAAGCCGCAGCAGGCGCAGATCCGCTCAGCGATGAAAGGTATGTGATGATAGCTGAGGGCGCTGCCCGCCAGCTTTTCAATCCCCCGGTGATTGTAAAATCCCCGGTAATCCACGTCGACCACCCGCTCGCCGTAGACAAACAGGTTGAAATAGGCGGTGGTTTCCTTCTGGCCGTAGAACGAGCCCAGCGGCAGCAGGGTGGTGCTGGCGGGCGGGGTTTTGAGATTGGGGGCGACGCCGGAAGCGGGCGGCGGCCGGTGGTCGAAGCGGAATTCGCTGCGCAGGGGATGCACCCCTTCGGGCCAGTCATCCGCCAGCACCAGCCTCCGCAGATCAGGATGGCCGCTGGCGCTGATGCCGTGCATGTCTTTCATCTCCCGCTCCGCCCAGTTTGCCCCGGGAATGACCGGGGTGAGCGAATCAACCGCGGCCGGGTTGGCCGGATCAAGATCGCTGCTGATGCACAGCAGCAGTTTTTCCTTGTCGCACGAAAAGAGGTACCGAAGGGCCGGGGGCAGGGCTTCATCACCCCGGTCTATGGCGGCGCAGGTTATGTACCTCGCGTTCAGCTGCAGGGAGATGTGTTCGGCGATCGCTCGCAGCAGGGAGGGCGCAGCGGCGATCCGCAGCAGCGGAAGCCGGGTTGCGTCGATGCCGATCAGGTCCCCGAACTTTTCCCTGAGGCTGGCGATAAGCGGATCAGGGTTAAAGGAGGCCTTTTCCGTTTTGTCCTGGCGGATGGCCTCTGCGCCCGCGCCGGGACCGCGGTTATTTCTTTTTTGCTTTGAGGACATAGGTCGTTCGTCGTCTGCTGGTCATGGCGCCGGGTGCGTCGTAGACCAAGGCGCCGGTGGGGCAGGTCAGCACGCACACCGGTTCCCGGCCCCTGGTCAAGCGTTGAATGCACCGGTCGCATTTTTGCACGCCCGTTTCCCCGTCCAGGCCGATGACCCCGAAGGGGCAGGCAATGATGCACATGCCGCAGCCGATGCAGCGTGACTGGTGTGCGATAACTGCTCCTTCGGCAACCCGTTCGAGCGCCGCGGTGGGGCATGCATCAACGCAGGGGCTTTTCACGCACTGCATGCAGCAGAGGGGCAGCGCGCGGCCCCCCTCGGCCGGGGTTATGAAAATATGGGCGGTCCCGCCGTGTTCCCGTGCGCAGGCGACCTCACAGGCACGGCACGAGATGCATCGCTCTGTGTCAACGGAAAATACCTTGTGCTTCACTTACATGCCTCCGCTTTTCTTGACCTGGCAGGTCGGGGCGTGGAGTTGGGGCAACGCTATCCGGGGATCAAGGCGGTTCACCGATCCGTCACTGCCGGCCGCCGCGGGGAAGGGGATGAACACGACCCCCGGGAGCACCGCGTCGCTGATGACCGCCGTCGCCTTTACCGATCCCGATCGGGTGACAATCTTCACCTCGCCCGGGTGCTGCAGCAGCATCTTTTTCGCGTCCCGGGGATTGATTTCAATGGTAAGCGGAACGGCGGGTGCGGGCGTGCCGGCCGGGGCGGCGGGAGTTGCATCGCTGATCGGCCCGCAGGTCAGGCGGAAGGGATATGTTTTTGTGGGCTTCTCGTCCTTGTGGTCTTGCGAGGGCGGCATAAAATGCGCCCGCCCGTCGGGTGTGCCGAACTGCTCGGCATGCAGAATGGGAGTTCCCGGGTGCTTGGTTGCCGGGCAGGGTGAGATGATGCCATCGACCTTTTTAACCCGGCTCGGGGTTATGCCCGCGTATGCGGGGAAGGCCCTGTTTATTTCGCTGAGGATTGCATCCGGGCTCCCGTAGGAGAATTGCTTCGGAAATCCCATTTTCTTGCCCACCGCACAGATGACCTGCCAGGCGGCGAGCATCTGCTTCGGGGGATTGATGATGCGCGATTGCCATTGAACGCGGCGCTCGGTGTTGGTATAGCTGCCGGCTTTTTCCGCCCAGGACGGCGCGGGAAGGATGATATCCGCCTGCCGTGCCGTCTCGGTGAGAAAACGGTCCTGCACCACCAGAAAATCCAGGGCCTTGAGCGAACCCTGAAACTCAGCCCCGGCTGAGGACTCGGCGCAGGGATCGGTCTCCATCAGGAACATGGCCTTGATGCGATGATTTTTGACGGCCTTGGGCAGGGACTCCAGCGGAATGCCGTCCCGGGAAGGCAGGTGCTTTATCTTCCACAGCTTGGTGATCCGCGAGATGAACGCCCCATCGGCGCAATCGATCTGCCCGAATTGCATCCGGGGCGACATGCCCATGTCATAGCCGCCCTGCTCGTTGCCGCGGGTGAGCAGCGGATAAAGGCCGGCCCCGGGACGGCCCAGCTGGCCGGTGAGCAGCGCGAGGTTGGCGGCATGCAGCAGCGCGGCGGCGGCGCCGGCGGGGCTGGCGTTGCCGTCGGCGGTCTGCACCAGCGAAGCGGATCGCGCTGATGCGTAGCGTTCCGCGGCATCCCGTATGGCTGCGGCGGGAACGCCGGTTATCCCCTCGCATTGCTTGAGCGACTGCTTTTGCATGGCCTTGCCGAACGCCTCAAAGCCGGCGGTGCGCTCTTCAATGAACCGGGTGTTGCAGAGGCGGTTTTCCAACAGATGCAGCGCCATGCCTTCCAGCAACGCCGAATGGGTTCCGGGGAGAATGGGCAAAAAGGTGTCACAGAACCACGGCGCCGGCGGCACCCGGTGGTCTGCGCAGATGACGGTAGCGCCCCGTGCCCGCGCCTCGAAGACGAAGCGGGCGGCAACCGGATGGTTTTCCAGGAAGTGCGACCCGGTGATGAGGATGCACTGGGCATTGGCAAGATCGGGGAGGGGATTGGTCATGCCGGCATAGCCGAGGGACGATGCCAGGATGGCGGCGGGGAAGCCTGCGCCCTCCTCGAGGGCCGGGCAATTGATGTTGTTTGTCCCCAGCACCCTCGCGAATTTCTGGAGGAGGTAGTGTTCCTCGTTGGTGCAGCAGGCCGACGCCATGAATGCCAGCGACTGCGGGCCGTGTTTGGCGAGGGCGCTTTTGAAGCGTGCTGCGATGAGGGCAATGGCGTCGTCCCAGGCAATCGGCTGAAAGGCGCCGTCCGCCTGCCTGGCCAGCGGCGTATGAATCCTTTCGGGATGCTGCGCCGCCGCCAGGGCATGGTTGCCCTTGCGGCACAGCGCGCCGGCATTGACCGGGTGATCGGTCATGTATTCGATGCCGACGGGCTTGCCCTGTTCAACCAGGGTATAGAAGCCGCACCCTTCCGCGCAGCCGAGGCACACACTATGATGTTCCTGGAGCGATGTCATATTTCCACCAGTGGTTGATGGAACCATTGCGGGGAACGGCAGGGGTTCCCCTGAGAAAGAAGATTAATGCAAGTGGCAGCATTAGGGAGCGGGTCCATAATGCTGCCATGCACCGTTAGTTCCTGCTCACATTCCCGGTCTGCGTCTTAATAGGATTTCGGCAGTCCCAGCAGCACCTGACCGAGAAAATTCTTTGACATCTCATTGGTGATGGGCGCGAAAATGAGCTGTCGGCAGTTCCGGTAATAGCGCTGCATGTCGTACTCTTCAGTGAAGCCGTAGCCGGCAAGCACCCTCATGCCGCGATCAGAGGCGCGGAAAGCGACTTCTGATGCCATGTACTTGGCCATGGTGCAGATGACGCCGGTCATGATATTGCTCGGGTCCTTTGCCTGCATCCAGGCTGCCTTGTAAGTGACCAGCCGCGCGGCCTCGAGTTCCGCCGCTGTTTCAGCCAGGGGGTGCTGTATGGCCTGGAACTGTCCGATGGGCTTTCCGAAAGCCTCACGCTCCTTGGCATACTGGGCTGCGTCATCAAGCGCCGCCTTTGCCAGGCCGAGGGTGATGGCCGCGCAGACGATGCGCTCATTGTTGAGTGTTCCCACCAGCTGGTACCAGCCTTTGCCCCGTGCTCCCAGGATCTGGCTCTTGTGCACTTTTACATCTTCGTAGACCACTTCCCATGAGCTCAGGATGTGGCTGCCCAGCTTGTGAATCTTGTTGTAGCTGACGCCGGGGGTCTTGGTGGGTATGAGGAACATGGTGAGCCCTTTGGCCGGCTTGTCGGGAGACTCATCGGTTCTGAAAACACCGACGATGGTGTCGGCCACGTGAATACCGGTGGTGAAGATCTTGGTGCCGTTCAATATGTAATAATCACCGTCCTCTTTCGCCTTTGATTTCAGGGCGCCCAGAATGTCGGTGCCGCCGCCCGGCTCGGTGAGGCTGAGGCAGAAGTTGGTGTCGCCGGCGATGAGGGGGGGAAGATACTTCTTTTTCTGTTCTTCGGTACCCTGCTCCAGAACGGACATGCCGCCGAAGCACACGCCGAGGAGGTAGGTCAGGCCCAGATCGGAGAAGCGGTAGGAGAGCTCTTCGGTGATAAGCATCTCATCGATGATGCCGCCGCCGGTTCCGCCGTATTCTTCAGGGAAGGCGGCGCCGATGATGCCGATCTCTCCCAGCTGTTTCCAAATGTGGGTTGGGAAAGTTTCGGTCTTGTCCCACTCGCGCACCTTTTCCCGCGGACATTCTTTGTCCTTGAATTTTCTAATGGTTTCAATCATCATCTTCTGTTCATCGGTAAGCTCGAAATCTAGTGCCATATGCTGCTCCTTTCGTTGGAAATTAAGTGAATGAATATTCATTCATTAAGAGTATTCCCTGAATATCATTACCATAATGCCATGTCAAGACATTTTTTTTCATTTCTTGACGAGGGGGAGGAGTGCCGCCCTAACCAATTTAACTATATGTTATTATTGAATAATTTTATAGACGAGATCATCCTCCCGCACCCGGTCTTTCACCTTGATGCCGATCATGTCGCCGGGTACCGCTTTGTCCACCGGCTGATTGTCCTTTTGCATGGAGGTAACCGTATCCTCAAGGTCGGTTGTGTGCCCCTTGATTTTGATCCGGTCTCCCACGGCCAGATGCCCTTCGGTCATGGCAATGGCGGCGACGGACGGCTTGGCAAAAAACTTTACCACGGTGGCTATTTTTTCTTCCTTCATGGCGGTCACGTCCTTTCACCCGGCGATCTTGTTGCGTTTTTCAGCCAATCGAGATAGTCCGGCAAACCATTGCTCACGGGCAGCGCGATGATTTCCGGCACATCATAACTGTGCAGTGATTTCACGAGGTCGCGTATGGCCGGGAAAAGGGCGGCGCGGCTCTTGACCAGCAGCAGCACCTCTTCCTCCTCGCAGACCCTTTCTTCCCAGGTATAGATCGACTTGATCCGGGGAACAATGCTCGCGCAGGCGGCAACCCCTTGCGTGACCAGGGCCCGGGCAATTTCCTCCCCTTTTTCAAGGGTTGGCGCGGTAACCAAGATGACAATGGCCGCTGCTTCATCCATGGCATCCTACCTTTACCGTTTGTCTCCTAAAATATCAAGAGAAATATTGAACGTCCGCAGCGGCTATTGGGCGGGGATGATGCGTGGTTGTGATGCCAGCTGGCTGAGCTGGGGGAGCAGCTGTTTGGCCTCATCCGGAGATGCAAAGCTTCCGACTCGCACCCGGTGCCAGGTTGCCCCCTTGTGATCGGTTTTGCTCACCACCTGGGCGGGATAGCCGTGGCTGATGAAGGTGTCGGCCAGGGCGCGGGCCTTGTCAGCCTGGAGGAAGGCGGCGACCTGAATGGTGTACGCGCCCTGCTTGAGCGGCGCATCCGCGGGCCGGTCGGTGGTGCGTGGCGCGGCCGGCGATTCCACCGGTGCTGCCGTTTCGGGCTTTGACGCTTCCTTCATGGGGGGCGGAGGCATTTCGACCTTCTGCGGCAGGATCTCAAAAAATGAAACATTCGAGGCGGTCTTGCCGGCGTCGCCGGAAGGCTGGTTCAGCGTCTCGAATGATCCGTAGTCGGTGACCGGCGGATCGGTCATCATGCTCTGACGCGGCGGAGGGGCGGGGAGTGCGCTGAAGTCCTGCATGAAGCGGCTTCCCATGAAGGCCCCCAGGGTGAAGGCAAAGAAAAAAAAGCCGATCAGGGCGCACAGGGAAAGCAAAATCTGGATCAGGCTCAGACGGATCTCGTACTGTTTTTTTGTGTTTATCATCCGCATTGCAAGGTGCTGTGGTTACATCTTCTCCGGGGCGCTTACCCCGATGAGGGTCAACCCGTTGTGTATGACGATCCTGACGGTGTTTACCAGCCAGAGCCGTGCGGCGCTGAGGGCACGGTCCCCGCTGACCACGCGGCGGGCGCCGTCCAGCTTTCCCAGGTGGTAGTAGCGGTGGAAATTGCCAACCAGATCATTGAGATAGCCGGTGATGCGATGGGGCTCAAGGCTGGTGGCGCAGCCCTCCACCAGCTCGGGGTAGGATGAAAGCTGCTTGATCAGATTGATCTCCTCCGGCAGGGTGAGCAACTCCAGGTCCACCTGGTCGGCCAGCGGCAGGGGCAGCCCCTGCTCCCGCGCGAAGCTTAGGATATTGCAGATCCGGGCGTGCGCGTATTGCACATAATAGACGGGGTTGTCATCGCTCTGCTTTTTGGCCACCTCCAGATCAAACTCGAGCTGCGCGTCTGATTTCCGGGTGAGGAAGATGTATTTCACCGCGTCGGGGCCGACCTCATCAAGCACCTCACGCAGCGTGACAAAGGTGCCGCTCCGGGTGGACATGGAGACGGGGACGCCGTTTCTCACCAGGCTGACAAACTGCACCAGCAGCACCTCAACGCTGTCGCGGCTGTTGCCCAGGGCCTCCATCACCGCCTTGATCCGGGGGATGTAGCCGTGGTGGTCCGCGCCCCAGATGTTGATGGTCTTGCGGTATCCCCGCTGCAGCTTGTTTGCGTGGTAGGCGATGTCGGAGGCAAAGTAGGTCGGGACGCCGTTGTCCCGCACCACCACCCGGTCCTTGTCATCGCCGAACGAGGTGCTTTTAAACCAGAGATGCCCCTCATGGCGGTAGAGGCAGCCGTTCCGGTCGAGCTGCTCAATTGCCTTCTCAACCGTTTTCTGATCATGCAGGGTCTTTTCGCTGAACCAGGTGTCGAAGCGGCACCCGAAGTCGCTCAAGTCCTTTTGGATTCCTCGCATGATGCTGTCCACCGCCGCGGCGGTGAAAAAGGGGACTGCCTCGGCCTCGCTCGCCGCCTCGTACCCGTCGCCGTGGCGATCCCGCATCTCCCGGGCGATGTCCCTGATGTAGTCGCCCTGGTAGTACTCGGCGGGAAATGACACCTCGGCGCCCAGGAGTTCCCGGTAGCGGGCATACACCGACCGGCCCAGCATTTCCATTTGATTGCCGGTGTCGTTGACGTAGTACTCGCGGCTCACCTCATATCCCGCTGCCGAAAGGATATTGGCCAGGGCGTCGCCGATGGCCGCCCCCCGTCCATGGCCGATGTGCAGCGGTCCGGTGGGATTGGCGCTCACGTATTCGACCATGATCTTTTCCCCCCTGCCGATCTGCGAGCGCCCGTAGCGGTCTCCCTGGAGGGCGATCTCTTTGAGGGCCTCGAGCCAGAGCGGCCGCGCGATGAAGAAATTGATGAAGCCGGGGCCGGCCACTTCAATCCGGTCGAACACCTGCTGATCGAGCGCGGTGAGGCGGGAAACGATGATCCCGGCTATGGCGCGGGGGGGCTTTTTCTCCAGCGGGGCCAGCAGCATCGCCACATTGGTTGCGAAATCGCCGTGCTGCGCCGCCTTGGGGGTTTCCAGGGTGAAGGGGGGAACGGTTGTCTGCGAGAGCTCGCCTGACTGAACGCATTCCTTCAGGGCCTCACCGATCAGGTGCTTTAAGGCTTCCTTGACATTCATGGGCAGGTATTCAATAAGGGTGACCACGCAACCATCCTGCGATTGCGCCACCGTGTGCCGCATCGCCGGAAGCCGGGTCGCCCTCCTGTCTCCGGGTGAGTTAGGCTTCTATATCTTCCTCGATCTCGACCATGGTCAGCGCGCCGCTGGTACACCACTTGACGCAGGATGGATCCGGCGGCTCGCCGCAGAAATCGCACTTTAAGGGCACCTCGGTGCCCGGCTCGAAGAAATACGGCTTTTCCGGGCATGCCGCCCGGCAGAGCATGCAGGTGTTGTAGTGCTGCCCTCCGATGATGGTGTAGCTGCGGGAGGAGCACTTGGCATCGGTGAACGGACCCGAGAGGATCGGATAGCTGGTCCCATCATCAAGATCCACATGCACCCGGATGCGTGACTGATACGGGTTTACTGAATTGTGCTCGGTGTGGGCCAGCGCGCAAGCTGTTTCACAGTGACGGCAGCCGGTGCATTTGTCGAAATCGATCACGATCTTTTTTACCATGGCCTTCATAATGATTTCCTCCGACGTTGCAGTGTGTTTTTTGAGAGTGGTCCTGCTAATCCAGCCCCAGCTGCTTGAGCTTATCCGCAGCGGGTATGCCGTTTTCATTCCAGCTCCGCACCTGATAATAGGCGGGAAGCATTTGGTCAAGCTTGCAGACGCTTCCCTTGAAAGGACCCTCGGGCATGGGCTCCTGTAAGAAACGCGGCGGGAGGGTATCATCTTCCCTGGTTATGCCGGCTTTGAGGTTGAACAGGCGCTCCAGGTTCCAGATGCGCTCGCCCGCGGCCATGAGGTCGTCAACCGAAAAACTCTCCCCGGTGGCCACCTCCAGCAGCGGCACCAGGTCGGCGGGGCCAAAGCCTTCCGCCAGGGCAAGGAATAGGCAGAGCCCGCATGAGTCAACCACCGCGGTAAAATCCTGGAATACCTTCAGCACCGATGGCTTCTCCTCCGTGTCCGCGGGGTCGCGCTTTTGATTAACCCCGAGGATTTCGGTGGCAATGAGATAGCTGCGCACGTGGCAGGCCCCGCGGTTGGAGGTGGCATAGCTTAAGCCCATGCCCTGTACCCCCCGGGGATCATAGGCGGGAAGCCCCTGTTTCTTGACCCCCATGAACAATTCGGGATGGCCGTACTTTTCCGCCATCGCGTATCCGCCCTCCGACATGATGTCGCCGATGCCCTCCCGTCTCCCCATCAGATCGACCAGCTTGACCAGGGCTTCGGCGTTGCCGAAGTTTGCCTTGAAGCCGATGTCCTTTTCAGGGAGATATCCCTTCTCATAGAGCTCCATGACGCAGGCCACTATGTTGCCCGTCTCGATGGTGTCAATCCCCAGTTCGTTGCACAGGTAGTTTGCCTTGGTGACCGCGCCGAGATTGTCAACGCCGCAGGAAGCGCCGAAGAGGGCAACCGTTTCATACTCCGGGCCCTCGCCCTTGCCTTCAAAGGCAGGATCATCAATATTGGTTACCCGGCCGCAGCCCATGGGGCAGGCGAAACAACCCCGCTTCCTTTTGAGGATGGTTGCGGCAATTGTCTCGCCGCTGATGCTTTCCGCCCCCTCGAATACCCCGGTCTGGAAATTCCGGGTGCAGAGAATGCCGCTTTCATTGATGATGTTAACCAGCACCGAGGTGCCGTAAATGGGGAGCGCCTGGGACGTGACCTTGGCGGCTTCGGAGCGGTTCTTCTCAATGCTGGCACGGATAACGTCCCGGAACTTGTCCCGGTCGGATACGGTAACCCCTTTTGAACCCTTGACCACTACTGCTTTCAGGTTTTTTGATCCCATGACCGCGCCGACCCCGGAGCGCCCCGCCGCGCGCGCCTTGTCATTGATAATGCAGGCAGCCCTCGACAATTTCTCGCCGGCCGGGCCGATGCTGGCGATGCGGAACTGTTCGCCCTTCCAGGGCCTGCCTATCTGCGACCGGATGGCATCCTCGGTTTCATGCGTGGTCAGGCCCCACAGATCGTCCGCCGGCCGAAGCTCCACCGTGTCATCATTGATGAAGAGGTATACCGGATTCTCGGCCTTTCCCTCGAAGATAATCATGTCGTATCCCGCATATTTCAGCTCCGGTCCGAAGTATCCCCCGGAATTGGAGCAGGCAATGCAGCCGGTCAGCGGTGACTTGGTCACCACCATGTAGCGGCCTCCGGCGATGGCGCCGGTTCCGGTCAGGGGACCGGTGACGAAGATCAGCTTGTTGTCAGGGCTCAACGGATCTACTGCAGGATCGATTTCATCATAGAGTATCTTGCTTGCAAGCCCTCTCCCTCCGATATAATCTTTTGCCAGGTCCTGGTCCAAATCCTCCACGTCAATCCGCCCCTCGCTTAAATCTATCCGCAGAAATTTACCCACCCAGCCGTTCATAGCAGATCTCCTTTATCCATTGATTAGATAGATATATAGGCAACCCTGTACCTTTTTATCAAATATGAAATTAAATTACAATGGTTTTTGGCGGCAGGGCGCACTATTTATTATGCCCGCATCGCCCGGGAATGGATCATCGGGTCCGGCATGCCGATTCCGCACAGGATGCGCCGCCGGGCCGATGATAAAATGCTTGTAAAAAGTGCAGGTTAGTGTTACAAACCGCTTGGCTTTTACGATGAAAAGGGAAGAGGCGAGGCCGCATGTCCGGCCTGCCAAGGACAGGGTCAGCGCTCTGGCCACATGCATAGCGGCACAATGGCTTATGGTCAAGACTGCGGGATGAATGCTCTTTTTCAATGCAACCTGGTAAATGCTCCGTTTGGCGATCCGGCCCTCTACGTAGAAACCCGCCATGCGAGGCAGGCGCTGCTCTTCGACCTCGGTGATATAAGCGCTCTGGGTGAAGGGAAGACCCTGAAGCTGACCCACGTGTTCATATCCCATGCGCACATGGACCACTTTTTCGGGTTTGATTTTCTGCTGCGGGTGATGCTGGGGCGGGACAAGCACCTGCTCCTCTATGGGCCTCCGGGGATAACCACCCATGTCGCGGGGAAGCTCTCCGGGTACACCTGGAATCTGGTGCAGGATTATCCGCTGCGGCTGACGGTCGGCGAGATTCACCCCGGCCGGATATGCAGCACCACCTTTACCTGTGCCGGGCAGTTCACCAGCGAAGAGTCGGAACCTCGTCCGTTTGAGGGGGTGGCGGAGGAAACCCCGCGCTTTACCGTGCGCGCGGTGCAGCTGGATCACGGAATACCCAGCCTGGCCTTCGCGCTTGAAGAGCGGTTCCACATCAACGTCTTGAGCGCCCGCCTGCAGGAAAAAGGGTACGCGATCGGGCCGTGGCTCAATGAGCTCAAAGAGCTGATCTGGCAGGGTCGGCCGGATGACTGGATGGTGACCGTGCCCCGTCTCGATGAGGCGGGCGGTGCGGTTGAGGCGGCGCTGGGTGCGCTGAAAAAGGAGGTGGTTACCATCACCGCGGGGCAGAAGATTGCCTATGTGGCTGATTGCTCATACGCGGCCGACAATGTTGACAAAATAGTACACCTTGCCGGCGACGCGGACATCATGTTCTGCGAAGCCGCGTTTCTTGAGCGTGACAGTGAAAAGGCGCGGGCCAAGGAACACCTGACGGCGCGTCAGGCGGGATTGATCGCCAGACTCGCCGGGGTGAAACATTTTATCCCCTTCCATTTTTCACCGCGCTACCAGGGGCTCGAAGAGGAGCTGGAAAGCGAAGCGCAGAAGGCGTTTCGGGAGGGATGATACGATTGCGGATTTCGGAATGCGGATTGCGGAATGGAGAAGCAGAAACCGATGTGCGATATGTGATCTGCGATAAAAAACCGGCAGGAGAAAATGGTTTTCCGGGATGAAGAGCAAAGTGCAAAATGAAAAGCCGGTAGGAGCGGCTTCAGCCGCGAAAGAATACAAGGAGAGAATGCCAACTGCTCCACAACTCCACTACTCCAATGTTCCATTACGTCACTCATCAAAGGAGAAGCGATGAAAGCAGGAGAAAAAATCACGTTTCCATTTGCGACAGGCACCAAGGAAGGGGTCATCGAGAAGGTGACCGCAAAAAAGGTCACGCTCCGGGTGGACTTTCCCCATCATCCGCACAAGCGCATCGTCCGCAGCATTGCCGCCCTTGAGGCCGGCGCAGCAGGCGCCAAGAAAAAAAAGGAAGTGAAGAAAAAGGAAAAGAAGAAGGAACAGAAAAAAGAAACCAAGAAAGCCCAGAAAAAAGAACAGGAAACGTAGGCACGGTCCATGACCAGCATAGCGGGTGCCCTGGTTTATGCGCTTCTGCTGATCCTGAACATGTCGGCCGGGACGGCGCCGGTGGAGGGCGTCGAGGTGGTTACCGACCGGCAGTATGAGCGGGTGGTAGGTGACGCCTTTGCCCGTGCCCGCTCATCCATCAGGATGATGATGTTTGAAGCGCGTTACTACGAATCGCACCTCAACAGCCCTACCAATGAACTGATTGAGGCGCTGATTGCGGCACGGCGGCGCGGGGTTGATGTCAGGGTCATCCTGGAAAGACGGAAGGAGAACGACCGGGTGAGCGGCAGTAACCTGAAAACCGGCGCGCTCCTTTCCCGGGGCGGGGTGGAGGTGATGTATGATCCCCTGACCACGACCACCCACAGCAAGCTCCTGATCATCGACGGGGAAATAAGTGTGGTGGGGAGCACCAACTGGACCTATAATGCCCTGGAAAAGAATCATGAAGTATCAGTTCTCATCCGCTCACCGCAGGTTGCCCGCACCCTTCAGGATTATTTTCAGGATGTCTGGAAGTCATGCTCCCCGCTCAACTAATTGACCGGAAGCCGCCGCGCAGGCGCTGCGCACGGTGAAACGGACAGGAGTTTCCGTGGCCACCCAGTTTGACCTCTTTGACCGCACGCAGAACGACCTGTTCGCCGCGCCGGACTATGCCGGTTTTAAGGAGCTGCTTGCGGCGTCCAACTGCCGGAAATGCGCGCTGGCCGGGGGGCGGCGCACCATCGTGGTGGATCGGGGTAATCCAGAAGCGAGGATCATGGCCATCGGCGAGGCGCCGGGAGAAACCGAGGACAGCACCGGCCGGGCATTTGTGGGACGAGCGGGAAAGCTGCTCGATGAGATCATGAAAGCGATCCGGCTTGATACCGAGCGGGATATGCTTATCGCCAACATTGCCAAGTGCAAGCCCCCGGGAAACCGGGCGCCGCTCATCGAAGAGGTGGCCGCCTGCAAACCCTATTTGCGCCGGCAGATTGAACTGGTGCAGCCCCGGATTATCCTGCTGCTGGGGGCGACGGCATTAAAATACATGATACCGGGGAAGGTTGATTTTTCCATGACCGAGGAGGCGGGCACGATTTTCTTAAGCGATGAATATCCCGGCATCAGCTTCATGGTGCTCTATCACCCCGCCTATCTTCTCTATGATCCGCGCAAGAAGAAGGATATGTGGGAACATGTAAAGGCGCTGGATGCCTTCTTGAAGGAATCCGCGCGGAGCGGGTCAAGGGAAGAGGGATAGTGCCAATCGGTAGGAGCGGCCTTCGGTCGCGAATACATCGCGCATGAGTGCGCTCGCCATGACATTTCAAATATGTTCGTCCGGATTGTTCGATTCAGATGTATAAAAAGATTCTCTGCAGGATTGCTGAAACGGAAGAAGAACTCAATGCGGCCTACCGCATCCGCCATGAAATTTTTGTTCGGGAGCAGCAGCTTTTTCAACCCACCGACCGGGACGGTTTTGACCGGCAGGCGATACACATCGTGGCAGTAGCGGATGACGAGATTGTTGGAACGGTGCGGATATATGAACAAGAAAAGGGCACCTGGTACGGCGGTCGGCTGGCGGTGCAGAAGGGGTTCAGGGGAAGGGCGGGCGCCCTGCTGGTAAAAAAAGCGGTGGAAACAGTCAGGGAGAGGAGGGCAGGGCGTTTCCTGGCATACATACAGCTGCCGAGCGTTGCTTTTTTTAAGCGCAACCGCTGGAAACCGGTCGGGGAGGTCACCCACTATCATGGTGCGCCGCATCAGCTGATGGAAGCGGAGCTGTGACCGGCTGTTGAAATGTTCCACTACACCACCCAGACTATGGGCTCATCTATTTCGGTCGTTGCGAGCGACCGGAGGGAGCGCGGCAATCCCTGTTTTGCATACTGTATGAGATTGCTTCGGTCGTTTCACTCCCTCGCAACGACGTGGCGATACTGCATCGGGCCGCGAATAAATTCGCATTAATATCGCTCAGTAAAACCGATTAAGGCACTTTATGGAGGGCCACGCTCCGTCGTGGCCGCATCTGATGAGAGGACGCAACGGAGTGCGTCCCTCCAGAGAAGTCACTATGCAAGAAAAAAATCGAGCATGCAAGATGACATTGAAAGACATAATCACTGACATCAGGAATTATCCCGGCATCACCAGGAAACGGGACCTCGGGCGCCTGGCTGAGATGCTGCAGGGCGGCGGGGGCGCAGGCGGCACGCGGGTGGTGACCGGTTTCGGCGAGGACGCCGCCGCCATCGCCTATGGCGACCACTACCTGCTGCTCGCCGCGGAGGGGATGTGGCCCCGCTTCATCAATGCCGAGCCCTACGCCGCGGGCAAGGCGGCGGTGACGGCAAGCGTCAATGACATCTACGCCATGGGCGGACGGCCTCTGGCCATGGTGAATGTGCTCTCGGTTGCAAGCGGTGAGCAGCGGGAGCGGGTGATGGAAGGGGTGCGCAAGGGCTGCGAAAAGCTGATGGTGCCGATGGTGGGCGGCCATTTAAACCCTGATGCGGGGGAGGTTTCTCTTTCGGTATCGATTCTGGGCGAGGCGCGAAGCCTGCTGCAGTCCACCAATGCCCGCGCGGGCCAGAAGATGGTCCTGGCCGTCGACCTTAACGGCGAGCGCGGTCAATGCAAATCGGTGACCAGCTGGGATGTGCATTCCGGAAAGACGCCGGAATACATGGTCGAGCGGCTGTCCCTGCTGCCGCATCTTGCCGAGGCGGGGCTGTGCCGGACCGCCAAGGATGTGAGCAACGGCGGCATCGTGGGCACCCTCTCGCTGCTCTGTGAATATTCGGGCGCCGGCGCGCTCCTCGATCTTGATGCCGTGCCCCGTCCGCCGAACATGGATATGCTGGCCTGGATCAAGGCCTTTCTCAGCTACGGGTTCCTGCTCGGGGTCGATGAGCCCGCGCTGCCGGCATGCCTGGATGCGTTCCGGCGGAAGGGCATCACCGCCGCGGTCATCGGCGAGATCCGCGCGGAGCGCCGCATGATACTGCGTTTCCAGGGGGCGGAAGAGACACTGTTTGATTTTACCCGGGAATCCTTGACCGGGGGGCCGGCATGACCAACGCCGACACCTTTGTTGCCGGAGCCCATCCCTACAAACTGTACGCCGAAGTGAAGTTCATAGGCGCTGACCTCCTGGTGATCATCTCCGGGGGCGATGCGCCGCACATCGGTTCGGTGGCGGTGGCGCAGCCGCGCCCCAGCCTGCAAAACCGCCGGGTAATCAGCGCGACCTCATCGGTGTATAATGTGCCCGGCCATAAGGACCAGGTCATCGCCCAGCGGGTGTCGGAAGCGCTCGCCTCCCACCTCAACTGTACGGTGGTGGCAACCGCGGGGTTCCATCGGGACGGAATCGGCGGGAAAGGGATTGCGCAGGTGCTGGCGAATGCCGAAAAACTCGCCGGGAAGATCAGCGCCTCGCTCATGAAGATGAAACACACATAATCAAAAGGTGCATGTCACGTTCGGGGGTGTGCGCAATCCCTCGCCTTCAGGCGAAGCACGCTTTCCATTGTCGACCAGCGATTTTCATTGCATTTGTTGCAACAGATTGCAATCAACTAATTTTGAACCGCTCGTCTTGTCGACGCAGACTGTGCAGCGCCGGCGGTACGCTCTGTTGACTGGGAGATATAATGATGCACGATCAGCATGAAACCACGTTAAGCGGAGACAGGGCTTTACAGAAGTTGATGGAAGGAAACGCGAGGTATGTGTCCGCGAAAACGGCCCATCCCAACCAGGCGCCGGCCCGCCGTGCGGAGGTGCTGGGAGGACAGCATCCGTTCGCGGTGATCGTCGGCTGCTCGGACTCACGGGTGCCGCCGGAAATCATTTTCGACCAGGGCCTGGGTGATGTGTTCGTCGTCCGCCTGGCCGGTCATGTCTTAAGCGATGAGGCCCTGGGCAGCATTGAGTACGCGGTGGATCATCTGGGGACACGGCTTATCATGGTCCTGGGACACGATGGGTGCGGCGCGGTGACCGCGGCGGTGAAGGGCGGCAGCGCTCAGGGGCACATTGGCAGTGTCACCAATGCCATTCTGCCGGCGGTTGAGAAGGCAAAACACCAGCCCGGCAACCTACTGGAAAATGCCATCAGGGAGCATGTGGCGATGGTGGTCGAGCAGTTGAAATCTTCCGCACCGCTGTTGCAGGCGCTGGTAAAGAACGGCGTCTTAAACATTGTCGGCGCCCATTACCACCTCGACGATGGCAAGGTAACGATCGCTTTGTAATAACCAATGGTCAGACGCGACAAAAAAAAACGAGGAAGATCCCCGTTTCATCACATTGTTCACATCATTATGTAGCAATGACGTGCGTTCCTGAGCTTTTTATTTCCGCCGACCTCTTTTCGCTCCTTATACCAAGCCCATTCCCTGGTGATCAAGTCGTCATTGCACGTGCTTTGTTCATACTGTGCAAGAAATCCTCCGGCGCTGTTCTCAGAGAAGCCGGTTCATGGCAAGTCACCTGAGGAGACTGGCAAAAATAAGCGCTGCCCAATGACACCGCATAGGGACATTGTGTCGGGTCATCTTCCATGCACCGCACAAAATGATTTATTCCGACCGATTGCTGTCTGCAGACAGATTGATTTTGCATAGTCATAGGCAGTTCTGTCTTACTGCAATTTGAGGGATACGTTTTTTTATATTATTTACATATTTTCTGCAATAGGCAAAACCCTGATTTTTGACTTCAAAAACCCTGATTTTAATGATTGCGAATTTCTTGCGAGATTCGCATTCGAAGGTTTGGAGAAACACGCCGATTCAGGAGAAATAGCAAGTAATTTGGGTGGATAGCAATAAAGAAACAGCTGCTCTTCGTCAGAGAGGGGTAAACCGGCTATAGACTATGAATCAGGGCGATCTGCCGGTCGCCCCTACGTTTGAATGACTTACTGAATTCAAATGATAATGTCGCGGCATTTGCCAAAAATAAGCACAAGAGGCGGTCAATCGGCCGCCTCTTGTGCATCATCTTGTTGTGTCGTGGCGAATCATCGTGCCACCGGCATAACGCCTCTCGGTGTTGTCCGCAGTGTCCTCACAGGCCTCTACCGGCCCTGCTTCCAGATGAGAAACATCCGCTTGAGTGATGATGCGAATGCGCCTTGACATGCATCGGCTTCCTCATCGCACACCGCGCTGTCGGCACAGGGATCGCCGGTGCTGATGCAGGCGTCGGATTCTTCATCGCATATTTCTTTTCCGTCACAGAAAGCGCCGTTGTCATCGCACACAACCGGCGTGCCGCTTATACAACCTGTCTGTGGGTCAGCATTCTGATTCTCCGGATCGCACATTTCAATGCCGGTGCAGTACAGTCCATCGGAACAGAGATCGTTGTTCGGAACGTTCTCACAGCTATTCGCAGCTTCGTTGCAGGAGTCCTCGGTGCAATCCACACCGTCATTGCAGTCAACCGTCACGCCCGGCTGGCATACACCCGCGCCGTCACAGGTTTCGGCGCCATTGCAGTAGACATCGTCGGAACAAGGGCTGCCGGCATCGGCGAAGACGCAGTTGTCGCAGCAATCACCGCTTATCATATTGCCGTCGTCACACTGCTCATCACCGCAGAGGATGCCATCGCCGCACAGACACACGACCACCGGGTCGCAGCCATCGCCTTCCTCGTTGCACACATAGCCCTCTCCACAGGGGTCGCCGCTGCTGACACAGGTATCGCCGTTTTCATCGCAGGACTCAGTGCCGTCGCAGAAGGCGCCGTTGTCGGGGCAGTCAACCGGCGTCCCGGGCTGGCAGCCAAGCGCCGGATCGCATGTCTCAATGCCATTGCAGAACTGCGCGTCATTGCAGGCGTCATTGTCGGGGATGTTTTCGCAGCTGTCCGTCGCCTCATTACATGAATCGGCGGTGCATTCCACGCCATCGCTGCAGTCAACCGGTGTTCCGGGCTGGCATGCTCCCGCGCCGTCACAGGTTTCCGCGCCGTTGCAGTAGACATCGTCGGAACAGGGACTGCCGGCATCCGCGAAGACGCAGTTGTCACAGCAATCGTCGCTTATCATATTGCCATCGTCGCACTGCTCATCGCCGCATACTACCCCATCGCCGCACTGGCAAACGACCACCGGCTCGCAGGCATCGGTTTCCTCGTTACAGACATAGCCTTCTCCGCAGGGGTCGCCGCTGCTGACACAGGTATCGCCGTTTTCATCGCAGGACTCGGTGCCGTCGCAGAAGACGCCGTTGTCCAGGCATTCAGCCGGCGTGCCGGGCAGGCAGCCAAGAGACAAATCGCAGATCTCCGCACCGTTGCAATACGATCCATCATCGCAGGCGGCGTGGTTGGATATGTTTTCACACATGTCTGATGTTTCGTTGCAGGAATCATCAGTGCAGGCCACTCCATCATTGCAGTCAACCGGCGTGCCGGGCTGGCATACGCCCGCGCCGTCGCAGGTCTCCGCCCCGTTGCAATACAGATCATCCGGACAGGGGCTTCCCGCCGCTTCAAGCGTGCAGGTTGCACTGCAGCAGTCGCCGTCGATCAGATTGCCGTCATCGCACTGTTCATCGCCGCACCGAATGCCATCGCCGCACTCGCAGGTGATGGCCGGATCACAGGTGTCGCTTGCCTCATTGCACGCATCGCCCGCCGCGCAGGGGTCTCCGGTGCCGGCGCAGGTGTCGCCGTTTTCATCGCAGTACTCGGTACCGGTGCAAAAAAGCCCATCATCGGGACACGCAACCGGTGCACCGGGCTGGCAGCCGGCCAGAGGGTCGCAGACTTCAGTGCCATTGCAGTATTGCAAGTCGTCACAGGAGGTGTTGTCCGGATCATGGATGCAGGCATCTGACGTCTCGTCACAGACGTCGCTGGTGCAGGCTATCCCGTCATTGCAGTCAACTGGCGCGCCCGCCAGGCACATGCCCGCTCCGTCGCAGGTTTCCGCCCCGTTGCAGTGCACGCCGTCCGAACAGAGGCTGCCCGCGGGCTCGTTTTGGCACGCCGCGTCGCAGCAGTCCCCATCCAGCACGTTGCCGTCATCGCATTGTTCGCCGGGCTCGAGCATGCCATTACCGCACTCTATCAGCATGCAGCTGTCGCTTGGCTCATCGCATGAATAGGGCGCCTCACAGGGGTCGCCGCTGCTGGCGCAGGCGTCACCGTTTTCATCGCAGTACTCAGCGCCGTCGCAGAAGATGCCGTTGTCAGGGCACTCAACCGGCGTTCCGGGCTGGCATGCCCCGCCCAGGCAGGTTTCCCGACCGTTGCAGAATAATCCGTCATCGCAGTCGGCATCGCCGCCGCACCCGCAGATATCGGTATCTTCATAGCACACGGTCGGAGGCGCACAGGGATTGCCGCTGCTCATGCAGGCATGGCCGGCCTCATCACACGACTCGAGGCCATTGCAGAACAGGCCGTCATCGGGGCAGTCAACAGGAATGCCGGTCTGACATGCTTTGTCAATGCACGCTTCAGCCCCGTTGCAATAGATGCCGTCATCACACTCCGCGTCTGATTTACATTTCAGATCAGCGGGCGGTATGTTCGCACCGGCCGCGCATCGCTGAATGGCCCCTTTTGCCTGGCCATTAATCAAGCCCGCCTGCTTCCACTGGTTGGTGAGGTGGGACACGCAGCTGACAAAAGCGCCGTGATTGGCGGCATCGGCGGCGCAGTTCGCGATGAGATCGTTCATGGTGCCGCCGTCCAGCTGCTGGTCGGCAATGCCGCTGTCACAGCCGTCAATGATGATTGTCTCATCTATTGGGTCAATGACCGTATTGTTTTTTTGGCCTGCTGCTGCATGTGTTCCCGCGCTAATCAGCAGTAATGCAGCAGAAAATAGCAACAATGGTTTTGGCAACAACTTTTTGAGCATGGGACATACCTCCTTTGGGTTGGGTGAAGGGTGTTTCGGTTGAGCTATGGACATGAGCATTTTCCATACCAGTTGAACGTTGCCCATGGTCCCTTTTTCAAATTATGTTTAATTAACAGCGGAAAGAATCCACAAAAGATATTATTTGATAATCCGCACCCCTGGTTTTTTTTAAACGCGTGCCGCGCAGTTGAAAAAATGTATACCGTCCTTGTATCATAATGTATAAAGCGAACCGGAACCGGATTGGTGCAGACTGATGAAGGTTTCAGACGATGAGTGAGGTTGTGCCGGAAGGCCGGTGGGGGAGGGCGGAAGGCCGGTTTGAAAGAGCAGCTTGAATGGAATGCCGTTATTACTGGTGGGAATCAGCGCTTTGATGCGGCGATGCAACCGTCTCGCGCGGGGCGGATTCGCCCACCATCTCCGACAGGGGAACAATGGCAACGCCCTGCTGCTTGAGCACGGGAAGGTATTGCTTGAGGGCGCTGATGGTGTAGTGATGAGGATGCCCGATGACCACAAGCGTGCCGCCCCTTCGCTGAACGAGGGGCAGGATTTTGTGTAGCTGCTTTTCCACAAACTGCTGATCATGGGTGCTGTCAAGAAACAGGTCCCGCCGGGCGGTCCTGAGCCGCATTGTTCGTGCCATCGCATGCCCAACGGTTTTTTTGCTGGTGCGGCTGTCAAGAAAGTAGAGTCCCTTTTCCTTCAGTGCGTTCAGCAACCACCCCATCTTTTCCCGGTCCTCGGTAAATTTCGATCCCATGTGATTGCTTACCCCCGCGAGATGCGGCACCGCATTGATGCTTTTTTCAAGCTGCGCCAACAGTTCCTCCCGGGCCATGTTGGTGCGCAGGGTTCCGTGATTGATGGAATGGTTTTCGCTGTTCCAGGGCTCGAGCGGCAGATGCAGGATTATTTCTCCGCACGCTGTGGCATGGATGGCATCGGCAATTTTTACCGAGTGGGTCTGGAAGGGGAGTATGGCGTAGGTGATGGGAACCTGCAGCGACTCCAGCTCTTTGTAGACCTGGTAGTTTTCCCCCAGGTCATCTATGACCAGGGCGACGCGGTAGGGCGCGGCCGCTGCCCTCGGCGCTTCCGGCGCTTCCGGCGGCGCCGCCGGCGGGGCGGTGAGGTGGAAAATGAGCTGATGGGTTATGCGGCGGTCAACCGCCACGGTGACACGCAGGCAGTCATCGCTGTCATATGCCGTATCCGCCGTAAGGCCTTCCGGTGTGAGGAACTCATGTAACCTGCCGGTGACCTGTTCCACTTGGTGGAGACTGATATCGGGAGGAAGGGCGATGGTGATGCGGCTTTCATTCCAGGTCCATTCGCCTTCCCCCCGGGGCAACTGTTCAAGGGTGATATGGTCCTCGCTGAGCGAAAGAGAGGAGATAATGCGTGCGGCCATCCGGTCCGCGGCCTGCATTTTCTCCTCAGCCGTTGGCGCCGGCGGCTGCGGGGGAAGGGTAAAATGGGGGCGGCGCGTCTGCTCGCGCAGCAGATAGAGCGCGGCGAGCAGGATAAGTGCGCTGATTACGCCCAGCACAACCGCCAGCCGGGCTGCCGAGCGGCCCGCCTGCAGGTGCGCGGGAAACAGCGCGCGCTTTAGAAACGGCCCCGTATACTTCTGCCGGCTCATGAGCGGTCTTTGGCCGGCGGGTTTTGCGTGTCCATCTTTTTGAAAATGTTCCAGCTTTTGAGCAGCTGGGTGGCCCGGGTAAGCTGCGGGTCTTCATCATCCCCGCCCTTTTCCGTCCCTTCCTGCTCCTGGTCCGGCGCCGGTTCCGGTTCCTGCGCCTGCTCCGGCTCCGGCACCTGCTCCAGCTCCTGCTTTTTTATTGCGGGCGTGCCGGTGTCTGCCGGCTTTCCCCCCGGCTCAAAATGGCCTTTCAGATCCTTTTCTTTGATGATCGGCATCACTCGTTTCTCATCGCCGACCGGCACCGCCCGATCCTTGACGATAACATCGGGGACAATGCCGGTTGCCTGGATGGATCGGCCGCTGGGCGTGTAGTAGAGCGCGGTGGTGAGGCGCAGGCCTGACCCGTCATCGAGGGGGATGATGGTTTGCACGGAAGCCTTGCCGAAGGTGGTGGTGCCCAGCACCACCGCCCGGTGCCGGTCCTGGAGCGCCCCCGCCACTATTTCCGATCCGCTGGCGCTCCCCGCGTTGACCAGCACGATGATGGGGTAATCGCGCTTCTCGTCATCGGGATGCGCGGTGAAGCTCATGTCCTGGCCGGAAAGCCTTCCATGGGTATAGACGATGAGGCCGTCCTCGAGGAACGCATCACAGACGGTTACCGCCTGGTCCAGCAGCCCGCCGGGATTGTTGCGCAGGTCGAGCACCAGCCCCTGGATGGGCTTTGCGCCTCCCTCCAGGTCTTTCAGCGCTTTGTCAAATTCCTCGCCGGTTTTTTCCTGGAACTGGCTCAGCCTGATGTAGCCGATGGTGTCGTCCTCCAGCCGCTTATATTTCACGCTTTTGATGCGGATGGTTTCCCGCACCAGGGTGAAGTCCTTGGGTTCGAAGAAACCGTCCCGGATGATGGAGATGGTGACCTTGGTTCCCGCGGGACCCCGCATCTTTTTCACCGCGTCGATCAGGGTCATGTTTTCGGTCGACTCCCCGTCGATGCTCAGGATTTTATCCTCGGCTTTCAGCCCCGCCCGGTAGGCAGGGGTGTCTTCGATGGGCGAGACGATGGTTAAAATGTTTTTCTTCATGGAGATCTCGATGCCGAGGCCGCCGAAGCTCCCCTTGGTTTCCACCTGCAGCTCCTTGTACATGTCCGGCATCATGAAGGAGGAGTGGGGATCAAGGGTGCGCAGCATGCCGTTGATGGCGCCGTACATGAGGTCCTCCGGCTTGGTTTCCTCGACATAGTTCTTCTGGATGATGCTCAGAACGTCGGAGAACACCTTCAGCTTTTTATACATCTCATCGGTCTGCGCTCTCAGGGTCCCTCCCTGGAACATGATCAAGGCCAGCGCAGCGGCAACGGCGGCGGTGATGAAGACGCTTCTCGATCGGTTGCGGTACATGAATTCCTCCTCTGGCGATATTGATTGGTGCGTATGCCGAACAGTCACGCTGCTGCATGCAGGGACGCGGTCGTTCCTCTCTTCTTATCATACTAGCCCCGGTCAGACAAGCACGCGTCGCTTATTTTATTTTGAGCCACTGGGAAGGATCAAGCGGCTTGCCGTGATGGCGCAGCTCAAAATACAAACGGGCGCCCTTGAGCGATCCGGTATCCCCGGCCAGGGCAATGACCTCACCCGCCGCCACCTGCTCCCCGACCTTTTTCATCATCTCCGAGAGATGGGCGGAAAGGCTGTAATAGCCGTCGCCGTGGTCGATGATGACCATGTTCCCGTAGCCCTTGAACCAGTCCGCGTAGAGCACCTTGCCGTTGTGAATGGTCCGGACCGATTCCCCCTGGGCGGCGGCCAGCTCAATGCCCTTCTGGAAAAAGACCGTGTTCAATTCGGGATCGGTGCGGTTGCCGAACCGGCTGATGATCCTGCCGGAAACCGGGGGGGGCAGGCTGCCCCGGAGGGCTTCAAATTTCGTGCCGGCGGGCGGAATATAGTGCTCGCGCTTCTGCTCCCGCTGCGTTTCCAGATCATCGATGAAGTTCTGGAGCTGCCGGGAGGCTTGCTCCAGCTCCCGTACGGCGGCCAGGTGCAGCTCCTTTTCCGATCGGATGGTCTTAAGGACGACGGATTTCTCCTCCTTCTGCCGGCTGACCTGGGATTCGGTTTCAAGCGCGAGGACCCGGGTTTGTTGCAGGGTCTTCTGATTTTCCATGAGCGCTCCCTTCTTCTGCTCTTTGAGGGCGCGTGTTTCATTCATGCGGTTGATGATCTCGCGGTCCTGTCCCAGGATCAGCAACAGATACTTGACGTTCCGCGACAGGTCGGCGGACGACCGTGCATCGAAAACGGTGCGGACGATGCCCCCACTCCGCTTGAATTTATAGAGGGCGACAAGCCGGGATTGCAGCTGTTTTTCCTGCGCCGCCAGCCGCTGGTCTATTTTCTGCACATCGCCGTCGATGCTGCGCGCCTCGGTGGTGAGGTGCTCAAGCTTGCCGGTGAGGCGGGTCAGCCGGCCCTGGCTTTCCGAGAGCTGTTTATCAATCGCATCGAGCTGGCTGAGGGTGGCCTGTTCCTTCTGCTCTGTCCGGTTCAGCTCTTCCTTTTTCTGTTTCAGCTGCCGTTCGATGTCGGTTAAGGTTTTTTTCTTCCGGGAAACCTCGTCGTCGCCGCCGCGCTGCCGGTCCTCGGCATGCACCAGTCCATGCGCCAGGATCAGCAGCAGCAGTACATAGAGATTGCTTCGTCGTCCCAACAGGACTCCTCGCAATGACTGATAGGTTTTTCTTTTCATGTAATGTGTTGCCGGAATGTATTGCTAACAACCGGTCATTCTGCGGCTCGACCGCAGAATCCAGTTACAATCTTTATTGGATCCTGCAATGCTTGACTTCATGCAAGGGCGACCGGCCGGTCGCCCCTACCTAGACCTTGTTTTCGAATCAAACCTGGAGACCGCATGTTGAACATTTTAAAAACCGGCCTTGTCGTAGCAACGGTTTCGGTCATTAAATCTTTTGAATGTATGCCCTTGTTCCGGATTGCGGGTTTCGCGCTTTGAATTTCTCCTCGGCTAGACCTTCAGGAATCTCCCCATGGAAAAGGCGCAGCCGAAGAGCCCCAGGGCGATGCCCAGCAGCGCCAGCGCGGCCATGAGCGGCAGCGGCAGGAAGGTGAGCTGCAGCGGGCCGAGAAAAAGGCTGTAGTCGACAAGCAGTTTGTGCGCCAGCGCCTTGTATCCTCCGTAGAGAATGCCCAGGGAGAGCAGCGATGCCAGCAGGCCCTGGGCGATGCCTTCCAGGAAAAAGGGGATGCGGATGGAGAGGTTGGTCGCCCCCACCAGCTTCATGATTTCAATTTCCTCGCGCCGGCTGTAGATGGTGAGCTTGATGGTGTTGGATATGATGAATATGGTGGCGAGCAGGAGAAATCCGCCGATGCACAGGCCCACCAGCTTGAGCATGCCGATAAACGCCGAAAAGCGCTGCAGCCACTCCTGGCCGTAATCCACCTCGGACGAGGCGGCGATCTTTTTAATCTCGCCGGTAAACAGCTTGATTGCCTCCGGCGTCTTGTGCTCTTCCTTCAGCTCAACTTCAAAGGAGGGGGGCAGGGGGTTGTCGCGCAGATCGTCCAGCAGGCCGGCCTGGGCGGTGAGGCCCTCCTTGAGCCGGGCCAGGGCCTCTTCCTTGGAAACGAAGGTGACCTTGTTGGTTTGGGGAAGCCGGGCTATGGCTTCACCCGCCCGCGCCATCTCCTGCGGGCTGCTGGCGCGGTCGAGGTAGACGATGACCTGCAGATCCTTGCCCCATTCATGCAATGTCCGGTCAAGGTTGATGACCGTGATCATGAAGATGCCCAGGATCAAAAGCGCGAAGGCGATGGTTCCCGCGGCGATGAGGTGGATCAGGAGATTGCTCCGTATCCCCTGCGCGGCCTCCCTGAAGTAAAAAGGAACTTTCGATGCCATGATGACTACCGTCAGTCGGGGCCGGCAATGTGCCCCTTTTCAATGATGATGTGCCGGGTGGCGTACTGTCGGGCCAGGTCCATATTGTGCGATGCGATGACAATGGTGGTGCCCCGCTGATTGATGGCCCGGAAGAGCTCCATGATGTCCCGGGTGATCTGCGCGTCGAGATTGCCGGTGGGCTCATCGGCCAGCAGGATGATGGGGTCGTTGACGATCGCCCGGGCTATGGCAATGCGCTGCTGCTCGCCGCCTGAAAGTTCAAGGGGCCGGGCGTCCAGCCGGTTCTGCAGCCCCACCAGCTTCAGCACCTGCCAGGCCTTTCGTTTGATCTCCCGCGGCCGGGTCCCGGTAACCTCGAGGGCGAAGACCACGTTGGCATAGGCGGTCCGGTTGACCAGCAGCTTGAAATCCTGGAACACCACCCCGATGCTTCTTCGTAACGCGGGGATGCCTGCTGCGCGCAGCTTGGCAAAGTTGACGCCGTTGACGATTATCTGTCCGGTGGTGGCCTGCTCGGCGTAAAAGATGAGCTTGATCAGGGTGGTCTTGCCGGCCCCGCTGGATCCGGTGATGAAGGTGAACTCGCCCTTCTTAATGTGGAGATTGATGTCGGCGAGCGCTGTGCGGTTGCCCGGATACACCTTGTGCACGTTGAACATCTGGATCATAGCAATCCTGCCGGAGAGGGGTAGGGGCTTATTTCTGGCGCAGGACGTCTTTCACGGCTGATACGATGTGGCTGGGGTTCAGGCGGTAGCGCTCCAAAAGCTCAGCGGGATTTCCCGAGGTTCCGGGCCGGTCCTGCACCCCGATCCGCCGCATGGGGGTCGGGCAGTGTTCGGACAGGACTTCCGCAACGGCGCTTCCGAGGCCGCCGATGATCGAATGCTCTTCGGCGGTTACCACCGCGCCGGTTTTACCCGCCGCCCGCACGATCAGCTCCCGGTCAATGGGCTTGATGGTGGATATGTTGAGCAGCTGCGCCGAGATGCCTTCCGCTTCGAGCTGCTCAATCGCCTTCAGCGCCTGGGAAACCATCAGGCCGGCGGCACAGATGGTCACATCGCTGCCCTCTTTCATCACCGCGCCCCTCCCCAGGGAGAACTCGTAGCCGGCGTCAAAGAGCACCGGAAAGTCCATGCGCGAGAGCCGCACGTAGGCGGGGCCGCGGTGCCGGACCAGCGCCCGCAGCGCCTTCTCGGTCTCGATGCCGTCGGCGGGGACGATGACGGTCATGTTGGGCAGGATCCGCATCAGGCCGATGTCCTCGATGCACTGGTGGGAGGCGCCGTCCTCGCCCACGGTGATGCCGGCGTGGGTGGCGACGATCTTGACATTGATATTGGGATTGGCCACCGACTGCCGGATCTGCTCCCAGGGCTTGCCCACCGCGAAGATGGCGAAGGTGCTGACGAAGGGGATCTTGCCCACCGTGGCCAGCCCGGCCGCCGTCCCGATCATGTCCGCCTCGGCGATGCCCATGTTGAAAAAGCGGTGGGGGAACTTCTTGTGGAAGGCCTCGGTCTTGGTGGAGCCGGAGAGGTCGGCATTCAGGACCACGATGGATTCATGGCGCGCCCCCAGGTCCGCAAGGACGTCGCCGTATACATTCCGCGTGGCCAGCATGGCGACCACCTGCTTTCCCGTTTCTGCCTCTGCTCTCATAGCTCCTTGAGCGCCCTTTCGAGTTCGTCGTCCGACGGTGCGACCCCGTGATACTTGAGCTTGTTTTCGAAGAAGGAAATCCCCTTGCCCTTGACGGTGGCGCAGATGATGATGGAGGGCTTGCCCTTGACCTTTTCAGCCGCGTCCAGCGCGTCGAGGAGGGCTTCGATGGAATGGCCGCCCGCCTCGAGCACGTGCCAGCCGAAGGAGCGCCATTTGTCGGCAATGGGCTCGATGTTCATGATCTCCTGCACCGGCCCGTCGATCTGCAGGCCGTTGTGGTCAAGCAGGGCGCAGAGGTTGTCGATCTTGTAATGGGCCGCGGACATGGCCGCCTCCCAGATCTGGCCCTCCTGGACCTCGCCGTCGCCGAGCAGCACGTACACCCGAGCGGTTTTTTTATCCAGCTTGAGTCCCAGTGCCATCCCGTTGGCGATGGACAGCCCCTGTCCCAGCGATCCGGTGGACATCTCGACGCCCGGCGTGGAATTCATGTCCGGATGCCCCTGGAGCATCCCGCCCAGCCTGCGCAGCGACGTGAGCTCCTTTCGGTCGAAATAGCCGCACTGTGCCAGGGCCGCATAGAGCACCGGTGCGCCGTGGCCCTTGGACAAAACAAAGCGGTCACGGTCCTCCCAGCGGGGGTCGGCGGGATTGTGCCTCATCTTGGAAAAATAAAGGGCGGTCAGGATATCGGCCGCCGACAGGGATCCGCCGGTGTGGCCCGAGCCCGCCCGGTTGAGCATATCCAGGATGTCCACGCGAATCTGCCGCGCTTTCTTATGCAAAGACGCAAGTTCTTCAGCGCTGATCATTGCATTCTCGGTGTTGGTGATATGGCTTGGAGCGCTCTCCTCCGCGCTTATGCGAGGTGGGATTGCATCCGGTAAAATTCGCCCTCCTATATATCAAAAAAAGTGGAGATGTAAAGCACTTTTCTCCGCAGGAAATAACCTGCCGCTGCTGCCGGCTTTATCATAATACTTGATGCCTCTGATGCAGGGACTCCTGTCTTATATGAATGTAAGGGCGACCGGCCGGTCGCCCCTACGTGTCTTGGGTTTACTCCATTGCTTCATGAGGTAATTTGAAGCATGCAGATGACTGCTTTCCCTCTCCCCACCGTGGGAGAGGGTTAGGGTGAGGGGGAGATAATATTGGCATCACCCCCACCATAATCTTCCACCCATCAAGGGGAGGAGATATTTGATTTTTTGATGCCCCGTAGCTCTGCCTCGGGGTAATTTATTGGATCCTGCGATCAAGTCGTAGAATAACAGACCACAGTACCCGGTTTTCAGTTGTCATTTCGAAGGAGCATCAGCGACTGAGAAATCTTATAAGATTTCTCACGTGCGTTCGAAATGACAGCAACTTTTTTTTCACTGGGAAGGGGTAACGGGCTTCCACATTCTATTTTCCAAACTGCATTCAAGCGGGAGCGCCGAGAAACGGCGCGAGGCGCCGGGCGCTGACGGCGCCTTCGCGGACGATGCGGGGAGGAGAAACGGTGAGATCGACAATGGTTGACGGCAATCCTCCCGGAGTGGGGCCGCCGTCGATGATCAGGTCAAGGCGGTCACCGATCTGCGCCTGCACCGCTTCCGCTGAGGCACAGCTCCGATCACCTGAGACATTGGCGCTGGTGGAGGTGACGGGAATGCCAGCGATTTGGACAAGCCGCCGGGCCAGCGGATGGGAAGAATCCCTCACCGCCACCGTGCCGGTGGATGCGGTGAGCAGGGGCGGTATTTTTTTCGATGCCTCAACAACGAGAGTCAGGGGGCCGGGCCAGAACCGGCGCATCAGGGTGCGGGCGGCGTCAGGAACCCGCGCGGCGATTTCCTCGAGCATGAAGTCGCCTTCAATGATCAGGGGGAGGGGCTGATGAAAGGTTCGACCCTTGATGGCAAAGACTTGTTGTATCGCCTTTTCCTGCAAAGCTGAAACGCCGAGGGCGTAGAAGGTCTCGGTGGGGAAGGCGACCGCTTTACCCTCCCGCAGGAAGGCGGCTGCTTCCCGCAGCCTCTGCTCGTCAGGATGGAGGGGATCCAGCTTTACGATAAGGGCCATACCCGGTTTTACCTGGCGCGTTGCAGATTTTTCGCGAGCTGGCGGGACTTGCGGGTGATTTCCGCGGCCAGCCTTTTTTTGTACAGCGCCAGCTTCTTTTTAAGCGCGGGGTGCTTGAGGGAGAGGATCTGAATGGCAAAGATCGCCCCGTTCTTTGCGCCGGCCTTGCCGATGGCCATGGTGGCAACAGGTATGCCGCCGGGCATCTGCACGGTCGAAAGGAGTGAATCGAGGCCTTTCAGTGAGGAAGAATCAATGGGAACCCCCAGGACCGGCAGGGTGGTCTTGGAGGCAATGACGCCGGCCAGGTGCGCCGCCGCCCCGGCCCCGGCGATAATGACCTCGATGCCCTTCTTGTGGGCGTTTTTTGCAAGCGCTTCGGTCAGATCGGGGGCGCGGTGCGCTGAGGCGATGCACAGTTCATAGGGGACGCCGAATTCTTCGAGAATGTTTGCCGCCTCCTGCATGACGGGCAGGTCGGAATCGCTGCCCATGACGATTGCTACCTGTGGCCTGGTCATCTGGTCCCTCCCCCTGCTAATCGGTGCTCGGCCTCGCGCAGGCACTTCTGAACCTCATGCTGGCCGGGCTTGATCTCCAGGGCCTTGGTGAAATAGGTCTGTGCCTGCTTGAACCATCCGCCCCGCATGCAGCTCTTCCCCGCGGTGATGTACGCCTGCTCCGGGTGCTGCGGGTAGATATCCGCGAGTATCTTCGGCAGGCTGTTTCTTCCCAGCGCCTGCTCAACCAGCGCGCTTTCTTCAAGCAGGCATCGCACCAGCAGTCCATTATGGGCATGGTTGACCAGCAACTCCCGCAGCCGTTCCGATGCCCGGGCAAAGAGATAGTGTATGCTCCGGATCTCGGCGCCGAGATTCTTGGTGGCTTTTTCAATAATGGTGACGTATTCAGCCAGTATTGCCTCGACGCCTTCCCGGTTGTCCTCCGGCGCGATGCCTTCTGCGCTGGGAAGGTAGGCCTCAATCTGGTACGCATCTTCCTTCAGCTTCATGGCCTCGTGGAAAATGGATCCCACCGTCCAGTCAAACAGATATTCGCTCAGGGTGATCTTGGCGCCGGATTCCCTAAAGATCATGTGGCTGGTATCCTTTAAGATCCACAGCGGTCCTTTTTTCATCTCGCTCCCGATCCAGTACTCCATGTGTTCAAAGAGGACAGCCTTCTGCACGCGATAATGCTGGTTGAGCTGATCAAAGAAGACTTTTGACTCGAGGAAGGTCTGCACCAGGTTCTTGAAGAACAGGTCCTTTCTTCCTTCAAACCATCGGTTCACCATGGGTGTGTCTCGTGGGTGATGTTTACAAGCGATGCAAGATACAATATGCAAGATATAGGAGAAATCCGAAACACGAAATCCGAAACACGAAATCCGAAACAAGCTCAAAGCACAAATATCAAATGTTCAAAACACAATTACCATGCGCTCGTTCCTTTTGATTGTCATTTCGAAGGAGCTTCAGCGACTGAGAAATCTTATAAGATTTCTCACATTCGTTCGAAATGACATGCCCTCCCATCATTACCAGTAGGGGCGACCGGCCGGTCGCCTCTACAAAACAGGCCCTGTTTTTGATGCATCTAGTTGCTGAGCAGGAAATGACTTTATGTGCTTGCTTGCTGCCTTGGAGGGCCATGCTCTGTCATGGCCGCATCATGGGCGGACGCGACGGAGCGCGTCCCTCCATAATTTTATGGATCCTGCGATCACGTCGAAGAAGGATGACATACCTTGCACTCGTTCTTTTTGATTGTCATTTCGAAGGAGTCTCAGCGACTGAGAAATCTTATAAGATTTCTCACATTCGTTCGAAATGACATACCCTTCTGTCATTACACGTTGGGGCGACCAGCAGGTTGCCTCTCCAAAGCGGAAACATTAACACGCATTGACAATTCCAGAGATGTACATACAAAGTGCGTGTATCATGCATCATGTATCGTGCATCATGCATCATGCATCGATCCGGAGCATTTACCCTACTCCATCCTATTCAGCGCCTTTTTGCCGATGTCCTTGCGGTAATAAGCGCCGTCCCAGCGGATGCGCGCTGCCGCATCATAGGCGCGCTCGATGGCATGTTCGATGGTGCTGCCCAGCGCGGTGACCCCGAGGACCCGGCCGCCGTTTACCACCACCCGGCCGCCTTCGAAGGCGGTCCCGGCGTGAAACACCTGGACATCGGGCAGCGATTGCACTTTATCAAGCCCTTCGATGGGCATGCCCCTGCGGTAGTTGCCCGGGTATCCCCCGGCTGACATGACCACGCATACGGCGGGCCTTTCGTCCCAGGTGATGGCGGCGCGATTGAGGCTTCCATCGGCCACCGCCTCCAGCACCGGCACGATATCGCTTTTCATGCGCATCAGGATGGGCTGGGTTTCGGGATCGCCGGAGCGGGCGTTGAACTCCAGCACCATGATCTCATTCCCGTCGATCATTAATCCGGCGTAGAGAATCCCCTTGAAAGGCGTTCCCTCATTAGCCATTCCCCGGACTACCGGCGTCATCACCTCGTCCATGATCCTTCGAGCGAGTCCATCGGTTATGACCGGGGCGGGCGAGTAGGCGCCCATGCCGCCGGTATTGGGACCTTTGTCGCCGTCAAAGATCGCCTTGTGGTCCTGGGTTGATGGCATGGGAAGAATGGTCCTGCCGTCGGTAAAGGCGATGAATGAAGCCTCCTCCCCCCTCAGAAAATCCTCGATGACGATGCGGCTCCCCGCCGCGCCGAAGGCCTTCCGGGTGAGGATGGTGGCGATCGCCTCTTCCGCTTCCTCGAGACTGTGCACCGGCATGACGCCTTTGCCGGCGGCCAGGCCGTCCGCTTTTATGACCGCGGGGACCCCCCGCTGCCTAAGATGCGCCGCTGCCTCGACGGGTGAGTCAAAGGCCGCGTAGGCGGCGGTGGGAACATGGCATCTCCGCATCAGGCCCTTGGCGAAGAGTTTGCTCCCTTCGATCTGCGCTGCCGCCCGGTCAGGTCCGCAAATGTTCAGCCCGTGGCGCCTGAATTCATCGACGATGCCCAGGGTGAGGGGCAGTTCCGGCCCCACCACGGTGAGATCGATGGACTTGGCGAGGGCGAACGACGCCAGCTTTTTGATTTCATCAACCGGCACGGGGACGCACTCGGCGAGAGAGGCTATGCCCGCGTTGCCCGGCGCGGCATAAATCTTCCCGGCCTTCGGGCTCTGCGCGATCTTCCAGATGAGGGCGTGCTCTCTGCCCCCGCTGCCGATGACGAGAATGTTCATAACATACCTAAGGGGTCAGGGTACAGGGTTCAGGGTAAAACACCTCTTGTCTATAACAGTTGGCGCAGTTTGTCTCACATATCATACGCGTGTCTGCCGGCAAATCTAAAATTCGACGGCACGCAATGCAAAGATGAACGTTGAACATTCAACTTCCAACATCCAACTTTGAACGAAAAGACAATTCCATCTCATTGGATGTTGAACGTTGGACGTTCGATGTTGGACGTTGGTATTTTGAATTTGTTTGCGTATCAAATGTGTCAGTCGGCTGGGTTATCGTTACCTTTCGACCCTGCACCCTGTTCCCTGACCCCTCTTTTTGAGTAACAGGTAGGAGCGGCTTGCAGCCGCGAATGTATCGCACATGAATGTGCTCCTACCGAAATTTCAAACATGTTAGGTTGAAGAGTATCTTTCGGACAGTTATTGGTTTCCCCTGTCCCCTGCACCCTGTTCCCTGACCCCTCTCCTTGAGTAACAGGTAGGAGCGGCTTGCAGCCGCGAATGTATCGCACATGAATGTGCTCCTACCGAAATTTCAAACATGTTAGGTTGAAGAGTATCTTTCGGACAGTTATTGGTTTCCCCTGTCCCCTGCACCCTGTTCCCTGACCCCTCTCTTTTAATGCCTGAAGTGTCTCATGCCGGTGAAGATCATGGCCATGCCGAACTCGTTGGCTGCCTCGATAACCTCTTTGTCCCTGATGGAACCGCCCGGCTGGATGATGGCGACCGCGCCGGCTTTGGCCGCTTCGTCAACGCTGTCCCTGAATGGGAACATGGCGTCTGAAGCCATGCAGGTTCCCTTGATGGGGAACTGGGCCTTGGATACCGCTATTTTCGAGGAGTCGATCCGGCTCATCTGCCCGGCCCCGATGCCGATGGTCTGATCCGGCGTGGTGTACACGATGGCGTTTGACTTGACGTGCTTGCATACCTTCCAGCCGAATGCCAGCGCCTTGTACTCTTCCTCGGTAGGGGTTCGGGTGGTCACCACCTTGCACTTTTTGATGTCGTCGATCTTCCCCAGGTCCCGCTGCTGGATGAGCATGCCCCCGACCACCTTTTTCATTTCAAATCCGGTGGAGACATAGCCTTTGTTAAAGGGGACTTCGAGCAGGCGGATATCCTTCTTGGCGCTGAAAATGCTCCGGGCTTCCTCGGAATAAGCCGGGGCGATGACCACCTCGGTAAATATCGAGGTGATGGCCTTGGCCGTCTCGGCATCGCAGGGCCGGTTGAGGGCGACGATGCCGCCAAAGGCGGAAATGGGATCGCAGGCCTGGGCCTTGCGGTAGGCATCCGCCAGCGACTGCGCGGACCGCGCCACCCCGCAGGGATTGGAGTGCTTGATGATCACCACGGCGGTTTCCTCGAATTCCTTGACCGTGTCCAGCGCCGCATCGGCATCCATGATGTTGTTGTAGGAAATCTCTTTTCCCTGCAGCAGGGTTGCACCCGCTATGGAGGGCTCGCTGATGGACAGCTCGCGATAGAAGGCGCCCTTCTGGTGGGGGTTTTCGCCGTAGCGCAGCTTGTATTCCGCCTTGTTGTACTGGAGGGTGATGACCTCGGGGAAGAGGTCCTTCTCGCCGTCCCGCAGCGAGCCGAGATAGTTGGCAATGGCACCGTCATAGCGGGCGGTGTTCTGAAAGACCTTTTTGGCCAGCCGGAAGTTGGTTTCAGCCGAGACGCTGCCGCCGCTTCGCTCCATCTCCTCGAGCACCGCCTTGTAATCGTTGGGATCGATGACCACGGTGACGTCGGCATGGTTCTTGGCCGCCGAGCGGATCATCGCCGGCCCGCCGATGTCGATGTTCTCGATAGCATCCTCAAAGGTGCAACCTTCCTTGGCGATGGTTGCCTCAAAGGGGTAGAGGTTGACCACCACCATGTCGATGGGCTCGATGTTGTGCTCCTGCATCTTGCTCACGTGCGCGGGCAGGGAGCGCCGCCCCAGCAGGCCGCCGTGGATCTTGGGATGCAGCGTCTTGACCCTGCCGTCGAGCATCTCCGGGAACCCGGTGTAATGGGACACATCCTCCACCTCGAGGCCGCTGTCGCGCAGCGCCTGCGCCGTGCCGCCGGTTGACAGGATGGCAATCTTGAATTGGGATAAACCCCTGGCAAAGTCGGCCAGGCCTTGTTTATCCGAAACACTGATCAGCGCTCTTTTAATTTTAGCCATACCTTTTCCTCTCCTTACCTGTTGGTTATTTTGTGATTTCCCCCAGCCTTCCCCCTAATGCCGATGCCGGAACTGAGGTGTCTTCTTCCGGCGGGGCGCCGGGTGCGCTTTTGTCCTGCGGTGGCTTCACGTCCCCGTAGATTTTGTTGTCCAGGAATAATTTTCCGGCAATACCTTCGCCCTTTTCCGTCTTCTTGAGGATGCGGTTGATCCGGGCCACCAGCTCCTGGAGCTGATTGTAAATCTCGTCATCCTGCATCAGCTTGGCCAGCGTGCCCTGGCTTGAGCTGATTTTTTCAACCGCGCTTCCGATATCAGCGAAGGTCTTCTGCAGCTCGTTGTATACCGCTTCGTCGGTAAGCAGCTTGCCCAGGGTTCCTTCGCCTCCCTCAAGACGCTTTGAGACGATCTTGAGGGAGCTGCTGGTTTCCTCAAGGTTGCAGATGATGGACTGCAGCGCGCCTTTTTGTCCTGCATCACCGTTAAGGCTTTCTGCCGGCTGGGTGATGATCTGGGTGAGATTTTTAATCCCGGCTGCAACATTGCTCAGTTCGGTGAAGAGCTGGTCGATGTCAGCGGGCGGCGCTCCCTGAAGCAGCTCTCCCCCGTCCTTTACGGCCGGGCTGCCGGGCGTTCCGGGCTTCACCTCGATATACCGCTCGCCGAGCAAACCTTCCGAGCGGACATACACCAGAGAGTCTTCCGGCAGGACAAACTCCCACGGCAGGTGCATGGTTATCAGCGCCTTGTTGCCGTCCAACTCCAGCGATTCCACCCGGCCCTTGGTGACCCCCAGTACCTTGACCGGTGTATCTTTCAGCAGGCCCGCCGCCGAATCCAGCTTCACCAGGACCCGGTAGCCCTTGTCTTTTCCAAAACTCCACTTGCCCACGGTGGCGGTCATGTAAATCAGCAGCAGCAGGCCGAGTAGTACGAAGATGCCGACCTTTATTTCTGCGGACAAGCCTGCCATAATAAGTAACTTCCCCCTCTCCGCCAATTTGGGGGAGAGGGATGGGGTGAGGTGGCGCTAAGGAGGTTAGTCTGCCCTGATGATCCCCCTCATCCTAACCTTCTCCCCGCGGGGGAGAAGGGAATTGGAAAGTGGTCAAACGGAATTTTTAAACTGCCTTAGAGTTGCAGCTCTGCCCCGGTGATGGGTCCTTGCGCCCTTCCCTGGATGAACTGCTGCACCACGGGATTGGGCGAATTTCTTATGGCCTCGGGTGTGCCCGCTTCGATGATCCTGCCCTGGTAGAGCATGGCAATGCGGTCGGCGATTTTATAGGCGCTTACCATGTCGTGGGTGATGGTGATGGAGGTAACCCTGATTTTCCCCCTCATCTCAAGGATCAGCTCGTTGATGGCATCAGCCCGGATGGGATCAAGGCCGGTCGTGGGTTCATCGTAGAGCAGTATCTCGGGCTCCATGGCGATTGCCCGCGCCAGGCTCACCCGCTTTCTCATCCCGCCGCTGAGCGCCGCGGGCATGGATTCTTCGATTCCGTAAAGGCCCAGCAGGTTCAGCTTTTCCGTGGCAACCTTCCTGACCTCCTGCTCCCTCATCTGCGTGTGCTGGAGCAGGCCGAATCCCACATTCTCCCAGACAGTGAGCGAGTCAAAAAGCGCCCCGGCCTGGAAGAGCATACCAAATTTCTTCCGCAATTGGTACAGCTCTTTTTCGCTTAAGGAGCCGATGTCCTGTCCCGCCACGCGTATGGTTCCACTTTCCGGGGTGAGGATGCCGATGATGCACTTGATCAGCACGCTTTTCCCGGAGCCGCTGCCCCCGATGACCACCAGGCTTTCGCCCCGCCGGACGGTGAGATTGACTCCCCGCAGGACATGGTTGTCGCCGAAGGATTTGTGCACATCATGAAGCTCAATCAGATTGTGCTTAGCGTCCGGGTTCATGGGGGTACCGCTTAGGATACTGGCAAATGTTCTCAGCCTGACAGCACGGGCTGCCCTTAAGTAATACGCAAGAATACCCTACATCTCTGCTGAGGGAATATACGGAATTCCCTCTCCCCTGGGAGACTTTTTCTTAATGTCATTCTGAGGCTGCAGCCGAAGAATCTCCATTTTCAACTCATTGATTCTATGAGATTCTTCACTTCGTTCAGAATGACAAACATGGAAACTTCTCCATTATGACACAGTCTCTGGTGGGAGAGGGTTAGGGTGAGGGGGGAATGAACATTGTGTCACCCCCACCTTAATCCTCCCCCGTCAAGGGGGAGGAAATTTTTAACCTCCGGTTACCTCGCAACTCGTCCGCGGTATAAATCACTTTTAAGTTCCCGACGAGAAAAATTTATGCCTTAATACCGGCAGGCATGGGGAGTTTTATCCAGATTGTGAAAAAATGTCAACGGTATTTGTAGAAAGTGCGTCAGGGACGGATAAATACAAGTTTTCACGATGAAATCAGGCATGCTTTTGCCATAAAAATTAGTTGCTTTACTGGGCAATATATGTTGTAATACAAATCATTGGTGTTTTTTACCGCCACAGGGGGGAACGTGAAAACCACCACGAACATAAACCCTGCTTTTTTTCTCAGATGGAGCAATCTGAGAAGGCAGGGATTTTTTATGTCGGTGGGAGGGACTATGATGAAAAATGTATTGATTCTAGGAGTTTGTCGGACTTTCACGACAGAATATGATATAGTGGCACATCATTGC
>JAEAMF010000307.1_pt1 | contig 70599 bp, 83 predicted proteins | sample 8958721 | NCBI WGS metagenome assembly JAEAMF01 (sample SAMN16933255, study PRJNA681124) | bioreactor sludge metagenome | isolation source: anaerobic bioreactor treating anionic surfactant - SDBS | place: India: Bengaluru | collected 2019-02-28
CGAGAAATGCGGCGCCACCTACGCACCGACCGAACTGAAGAACCCCAAGTCGGCAATCTCCGGCGCCACACCGGTACTGAAAGACTCCCAGCACTTTTTCTTCAAGCTGCCCGACTTCCAGGCCATGCTGCAGAGCTGGACCCGCAGCGGCACCCTGCAGGACGCGGTAGCCAACAAGATCGCCGAATGGCTCGATGCCGGCCTGCAGGAGTGGGACATCTCCCGTGACGCACCGTACTTCGGCTTCGAAATCCCGGACGAGCCAGGCAAATACTTCTACGTCTGGCTGGACGCGCCGATCGGTTACATGGCCAGCTTCAAGAACCTCTGCGAACGCCGCCCGGAGCTCGACTTCGATGCGTTCTGGAACAAGGACTCGAAAGCCGAGCTGTACCACTTCATCGGCAAGGACATCGTCAACTTCCACGCCCTGTTCTGGCCTGCCATGCTCGAAGGTGCCGGCTATCGCAAGCCTACCGGCATCAACGTCCACGGCTACCTGACGGTCAACGGCCAGAAAATGTCCAAGTCGCGCGGCACCTTCATCAAGGCCCGCACCTACCTGGATCACCTGTCGCCGGAATACCTGCGCTACTACTACGCCGCCAAACTCAGCCGCGGCGTGGACGACCTCGACCTGAACCTCGAAGATTTCGTACAGAAGGTCAACTCCGACCTGGTTGGCAAGGTGGTGAACATTGCCAGCCGTTGCGCCGGTTTCATCCACAAGGGCAACGACGGTGTGATGGTCGATGGCGACGCAGCACCGGAACTGACCGAAGCCTTCCTGGCCGCCGCACCCGGTATTGCCGAAGCCTACGAGAACCGCGATTTCGCCCGCGCCATGCGCGAGATCATGGCCCTGGCCGACCGCGCAAACGCCTGGATTGCCGACAAGGCACCTTGGTCACTGGCCAAGCAGGAAGGCAAGCAGGAAGAAGTCCAGGCGATCTGCGCCCAAGGCGTTAACCTGTTCCGCCAACTGGTAATTTTCCTCAAGCCGGTGCTGCCAGTATTGGCCGCCGATGCCGAAGCGTTCCTGAACGTTGCCCCGCTGACCTGGGCCGACCATCAGACCCGCCTCGTCAACCATAAGTTGAACCCGTTCAAGGCCCTGATGAGCCGTATCGACCCGCTCAAGGTCGAGGCCATGACGGCTGCCAGCAAAGAAGACCTGGAAGCGACCCAGACCAGCGTAGCAACTGGCAACGGCGAGTTGGCCAAGGATCCACTGTCGCCGGAGATCGACTTCGACGCCTTTGCGGCGGTCGACCTGCGTGTTGCCTTGATCCTCAAGGCCGAAGCAGTGGAAGGTGCCGACAAACTGCTGCGCCTGACCTTGGACATCGGTGACGAACAGCGCAACGTGTTCTCCGGCATCAAGTCGGCCTACCCGGACCCGGCCAAGCTGGAAGGTCGGCTGACCATGATGATCGCCAACCTGAAACCACGCAAAATGCGCTTCGGCATCTCCGAAGGCATGGTAATGGCTGCCGGCCCTGGCGGTGAAGAGATCTACCTGTTGAGCCCGGACAGCGGTGCAAAACCGGGTCAACGCATCAAATAAGTGACATCCGCCCCGGTCATCTCAGGCCGGGGCGTTCTCTTCCCTTCGTCGTTGCCGGATAATGGCTGACAGCCCTGATTTTTCGGCCCTCCAATGACAGAACTGATCATTACGCTCATCGGCGCTGCATTGATCAACAACATCGTCCTGCACCAGGGGTTGGCCCTTGATCCCGCCCTGCGTATTGATGGCGCTGCAGACCGACACAAGATCCATGCACTGGGATTGACCACCGGCCTGCTGATGCTGAGCAGCACCCTGATCGGTCAGCTCCTCTATCGCTACCTGCTCCTGCCCTTGCAGCTGGACTATCTGCGCCTGTTCGTGTTCCTGCCATTGTGCATCGTACTGATCACGCCACTGCTTACCCTTGTCAGTCGCTGGCAGCCCCAACTGCCGCAGGCGGGTCTGAAGCCTCTGCTGCTTGGCAATGCCGGCGTGCTGGCGCTGAGCCTCACCGCCAGTAGCCCTGAACTCGACGTGCTGCAGGTCATAGCCTTGAGCATAGGCAGCGGTCTGGGCTTTTGGCTGGTACTGATACTGCTCGACGACCTTAGACAGCGTACCCTCGACAACGACGCCATACCCGAGTCCTTTCGCGGCCTGCCACTGGAGCTGATTGGCGCCGGTATCATGGCCATGGCCTTTCTCGGCCTCAACGGATTGTTTACATCATGAGTCTGATTCAACGCATCGACGCCCTGCTGCCACAGACCCAATGCGGCAAATGCGGCCACGGCGGATGCCGCCCATACGCAGAAGGCCTGGCCAAGGGCGAGGCCATCAACAAATGCCCGCCAGGCGGCGACGAAACGATCGCCGCCCTGGCCGAGTTGCTTGACGTACCGATTCTGGCGCTGGACCCCGAGCGCGGCAGTGCACCGGCTCAGGTCGCCTACATCAGGGAAGCGGAATGTATCGGCTGCACCAAATGCATCCAGGCCTGCCCGGTGGATGCGATCGTCGGCGCAGCCAAACTGATGCACACGGTCATCAGCACCGAATGCACCGGCTGTGACCTGTGTGTTGCGCCCTGTCCGGTCGACTGCATCGACTTGCTGCCCTTACCGGCGAACAGCGCAATCATCCCCATCGTTGGCGGGCTGGCAACCGATGCCGAGCAACGGGCTGCACGAACCGCCAAGCGTGACCACTCCAGGCAACGTTACGAACAGCGCAATGCACGCCTGCAGCGTGACGAGGCTCGCAAACAAGCCGAACGCCTTGCCCGCAGCCAACGCCCAGCGGCCAATGCCACGACCGAAACGGCAACCGATGACCCAATCAAGGCAGCTATCGAACGCGTCAAGGCTCAAAAGATCGCCGCAGCCGATGCGGCCCTGAAGCAGGCGAAGATCGCCGCAGCCATGAGTCGCGCCCAGCTGAACAAGGCCCGTACGGCGTTCGGTGAAACCCCGAGCGACGCCCAGCATGCCCAATTACTGGAACTGGAGCGCGAATCTCAGGCTGCGCAAGCGCACCTTGAATCGCTCCAGGCAGTGAGCGAGCATGGCCGCGGCTGATGTCAGCGAGCGTCTGCGCTCCACCATGGGGCTGGTGCTGCTGGCCTGCGCCCCAGGGCTTCTGGCGTTGCTCTGGTTGCACGGCTGGGGCTTGCTGCTCAACCTGCTGCTGACCAGCGTCGGAGCGCTGGCAACCGAGGCTGGCTTGCTCATGCTGATGCAGCGCCCTGTTCGGGTCGCGTTAAGCGACGGCAGCGCCCTGGTCACCGCGACATTGCTGGCCATTGCACTGCCCGCCTATGCGCCCTGGTGGTTGCCGCTGATCGCCGCCAGTAGCGCGATTGCGATAGGCAAACACCTGTACGGCGGTGTGGGCAAGAATCCATTCAATCCCGCCATGCTTGGCTATGCCCTGGTCTTGCTGTCGTTCCCGGTTGCGATGACCCAGTGGCCTGCCCCCCAACCGCTGGACCTTGGCAGCAGCCTGCACCAGGTGTTTGGTATTGCCAGCAGCACTCAACCCGACGCCTGGGTACAGGCCACCGTACTGGATGGCTTGCGCAACAACAGAAGCCTGACCATGGATGAGTTGTTCGCCCAGCACCCTGGATTTGGCCATTTCGGCGGTAAAGGCACCGAGTGGGCCAGCCTTGGCTTCTTGTTGGGCGGCCTGTTCCTGCTCCAGCGCAAGGTATTCAGCTGGCACGCGCCCATAGGGCTGCTGAGCAGTCTGTTTATCATCAGTTTGTTCTGCTGGAACGGTTCGGGCTCCGACTCCCACGGCTCGCCACTGCTGCACCTGTTATCCGGCTCAACCCTGTTCGCGGCGTTCTTCATTGTCACAGAACCGGTGTCCGGCCCCAGGAGCCCCAAGGCCCGCTTGCTGTTTGGCGCAGGAGTCGGGGCATTGATCTACCTGATCAGAACATGGGGCAGCTACCCCGACGGCATAGCGTTCGCAGTGCTGCTGATGAACCTTGCGGTGCCAGCCCTGGAACGTTGGGCCGGCCGCTGGGAACGGGAGGCAACATGAACCGTACAGGTCTGCGCAGCCGCATGCTGCTGGCCGCTCTTGCGTTACTGGCAGTCGCGGTCAGCATGGCCTGGCATCACTACGCTGCCGCGCCGATCAGGGTCGCACAGGAACAACTCAAGGCACAGACATGGCTAAGCGTGCTGCCCGCTGACGCCTATGACAATAGCCCCCTGCAACACCCCATCCGCCTGAGTGATACCCGCCTGGCGCATAGCGCACTGCGCGCAGGCTACCGTGCGCTACTTGGCGGACAGCCGAGCGCCGTGGTACTGCATAGTCGTACGCAGGGCTACGGCGGCGCGCTGGACATACTGATTGCCATAGATCCCAGCGGCCGGCTAATGGGCCTGAAAGTCCTGCAACAACAGGAGACCCCGGGTCTTGGCGCACAGCTTGTAGAACCCGGCAACACCTGGCTGCAGCACTTCATCGGCCATGGGCTCACAACTACGCCCGATGCCGCCTGGGCACTGAAACGCGATAATGGCCAGTTCGACCAACTGGCCGGCGCAAGTGTGACCTCTCGCGCCGTGATCCAGGCGCTACATGACGCCCTGCGCTACTTCGACGAGCATGCCAAAGACCTACTCGGAGGGGCAGCCGATGAATAGACACTGGCTTGCCGGCCTAAGCCTGGCACCGCTGCTGGGCGCCACGCAAACACTCCTGCAGGGCGCTTCGATAGCAGCGCTCAGCCTACTGGCAATATTGTTGCATCGCCTCGGTATGACGCCCCTGAGGCGGCTACTGACGGGTATCGGTGCAGAAGTCGCCAGCATGCTTTTGGCTGCGACAATCGTCACCTGCCTGGAACTGAGCCTACGCGCCTACGCCTTGGTGCTTTACCAGAGCCTGGGCCTTTACACCGCACTGATCGCGCTGCAGTGCGTGCTGTTCGAGCATGCGCTGGTACACGCCAAAAGCTGGCGCCCCCCGCTGAGCCTGTTACTAGGGTTCGCTGCACTCTGTATCAGCCTGGGTGTGGCTCGTGAGCTGATAGGCAGCGGTATGCGCCTGGCCCATCTCACCCCTGGGGCCCTGTTCCTTCTTGGCCTGTTGCTCGCCCTGTACAATAGGACCTGGCGCCGACGTGCGCCCTCTAGCTGCCAAGGAATTCGCTGACCCATGAATGCTACAAAACGCCTGGAAATATTTCGCAGGCTGCATGAAGACAATCCGGAACCGAAGACCGAGCTTGCCTACACATCGCCCTTCGAGCTGCTGATTGCGGTCATCCTGTCCGCACAGGCTACCGACGTTGGGGTCAATAAGGCCACTGCACGCCTGTTCCCGGTGGCCAATACTCCAGAGGCAATATACGCACTAGGCGTCGAGGGGCTGTCGGAGTACATCAAGACCATTGGCCTGTACAACAGCAAAGCGAAAAACGTTATCGAAACCTGCCGATTACTGGTGGAAAAGCATGGCAGTCAGGTGCCGGATAACCGTGAAGCCCTTGAGGCACTGCCTGGGGTGGGTCGAAAAACCGCTAACGTGGTGCTCAACACCGCCTTCCGACAACCCGCAATGGCTGTCGACACCCATATTTTCCGTGTCAGCAACCGCACGGGTATAGCCCCCGGCAAGAACGTTCTAGAGGTTGAAAAGGGGCTGCTGAAGTTTGTACCCAAGGCTTACCTGCTGGACGCCCACCACTGGCTGATCCTGCATGGTCGCTATGTGTGCCAGGCGCGCAAGCCACGTTGCGGCAGTTGCCGGATCGAAGACCTGTGTGATTACAAGCACAAGACTTCAGACGATTGAGCAAATAGCGAAAAAGCTGATTAGCCGATTGAAAAAATCTTTTTTACCGGACCTGAGAATCTCGTTATAAGGTGCGCCAATGGCCCTCTTGCCGTGGAGTGACTTATGAGCACCGATAAAGAAGACCTGGATCTGGATGACGACTTTACTGCCAGCGAAGATTCGCCTGTCGCGGATGTTCCGGTAGAGACGGCAAAAACCAATCTGAGTAAACGCCGCACCATTGACAACCTGCTGGAAGAGCGCCGTTTGCAGAAACAGTTGGCGGACTACGACTTCGATCTTTAACGAACAGCCGCCCAATCAACAGGGCGGCGAGTAGTGGGTTATCAAAAAGCCTCCTGGTCGGGAAGCTATTTTGAACGTCATTTCATACCAGATCGTTACGTTGAGCGAGCTCAATCAGATCGACCAGGGAGCGGGCGTTGAGTTTCAGCAGCAAACGCGTCTTGTAGGTACTGACCGTCTTGTTGCTGAGGAACATGCTATCGGCGATTTCCTTGTTGCTTTTGCCGCGCGCCAATTGTTGCAGCACCATCATTTCCCGACCCGAGAGGCGTTCGACCATCTCCGCTTCACTGGCCCCTCCCAGATTGGAACGAACCGAATGCAACGCCTGATTGGGAAAGTAGCTGTAGCCCGACAGCACAGCCTTGATTGCGCTGAGGAGCTCGGTCAAATCCTGTTGCTTGCAAACATAACCGGCAGCCCCCGCCTGCATGCAACGCATTGAAAAATGCCCCGGCGCCTGGGATGTCAGCACCAGCACCTTCAACGCCTCCCCTGTAGAGGCCAAGCGGGTAATGACCTCAAGCCCGTCGAGTTTAGGGATTCCAATATCCAGAATAACAATGTCGGGAAGATATTCCCGGGCAAGTTGCAGTGCATCTACACCATTATCCGTCTCCGCAATGACTTCGTAACCATGCCGTTCCATCAGCATGCGTACAGCCAAACGAATGACTGGATGATCATCCACGATCAGCACTTTATTCATGGGCAAATCCAAATTTTTGCTGTTCGGTTTTTAAGCTCGCACAATATCCCATTCATTCGAAATATTGCATTCTGCTCCCGCCAAGCACTTACACTCAAAGACACGGCCTACAAAATCATAGGACAATTCCTACAAATTTTATTAATGCCAAACTCAGAAAACAGCAGCACCCGCCAAAGAAAACGCAAGTAAAATCCGCTGTAAAACAACACTATCATCATTCAAAGTCACAACCTATGAAGCGACGCCACAATCGTTGAAGGAAATTTCCCATAGTGCCATTAGATTAATAGAAGTTCGTAGTCCTCTTTAAAAATCACCCCATACAGCAGCCTTACGGATTGCTTGAAACAACACATAATTACCCACCTGTACGGACTATTCGAGCGATCCTTCTGAGCATGGCGGCCCGTCATGCATCTCCGCCAAAATGAGCAGAAGGTACTGAATTATGAGCAACGCCGAACCCAAAAGTCCGTTGACCATCATCGCCATCTTCGCCGGAATCATTGAGGCCTCTGCGCTGGCCTCCCTGCCATTTCTCGGTGAAGACAGCCAAGAAATTTACACGTGGTTTCTTGTAGGGTTTCCGCCCTTCCTGACACTGCTTTTCTTTCTTACATTAAATTTCAACACACGATCACTGTATGTCCCTGACAATACTGAATCACCCACAGAGCACGCACAGGAAACAGCGGCATCGAACTGCTTGACCCAAGAAAAAAACAGCAATGAAGAGCCCATAGCCGAGCACTCTTCAAGTGCAGTTGAATATTCAACGACGAGCACGGTAAAACGCGAACAGTGTCAAGATGATCCCAATGACACACTTCATGAGAAACTCAATGAGCTGTGCGAAAAACTCGCACAATTAGAACTCATGATAAACACGCCGAACAGCCCGGTTTTACCCGACAACACCCCCCCATCCAGCATCTTTCTATCCGGCAGCGGCGCGAATCAGTTTATTGAACATCATGTATTAAGCGCGCTGAAGCAATCACGACTTTCACCCAGTAACGGAAGTGGAGAGTCGTTGGTTTTTTACAATATGGATGCTGGTATTCAAACGACGATTACCAATAAACCCATGTCCTCCACACCCCATAAGGCATGGCCATGTACAGACCCACAGTAATAAAAACGATGAATAAAAAAACCCGGCCAAGGCCGGGTTTTTTTCAAACGAGGAGAGCGCTTAAATCAGCGAACGACCCTTGTTTGCGGCAATGCGCATGCGCAAGGCGTTCAGCTTGATGAAGCCCGCTGCATCGGCCTGGTTGTAAGCACCGCCATCTTCCTCGAAGGTAGCAATGTTGGCGTCGAACAGCGAGTCATCAGACTTGCGACCTGTCACGATCACGTTGCCCTTGTACAGCTTCAGACGTACAACACCGTTCACGTTCACCTGCGAAGCGTCGATCATCTGCTGCAGCATCAGACGCTCTGGGCTCCACCAGTAACCGGTGTAGATCAGGCTGGCGTACTTCGGCATCAGCTCATCTTTCAAGTGAGCGACTTCACGGTCGAGGGTGATCGACTCGATGGCGCGGTGTGCACGCAGCATGATGGTGCCGCCCGGGGTTTCGTAGCACCCACGAGACTTCATGCCGACATAGCGGTTTTCGACGATATCCAGACGCCCGATGCCGTTCTCGCCGCCGATGCGGTTGAGGGTTGCCAGCACGGTAGCGGGGGTCATTTCCACGCCGTCGATAGCAACGATGTCACCGTTGCGGTAGGTCAGTTCGATGTAGGTCGGTACGTCCGGCGCGTTTTCCGGCGACTTGGTCCAACGCCACATGTCTTCTTCGTGCTCGGTCCAGGTATCCTCAAGCACACCGCCCTCATAGGAGATATGCAGCAGGTTGGCGTCCATCGAGTACGGCGACTTCTTCTTGCCGTGACGCTCGATTGGAATCGCGTGCTTCTCGGCATAGTCCATCAGCTTTTCACGCGAGAGCAGATCCCACTCGCGCCATGGCGCAATAACCTTCACGCCTGGCTTGAGCGCGTAGGCACCCAGCTCGAAACGTACCTGGTCGTTGCCCTTGCCGGTCGCGCCATGAGAAATGGCATCGGCGCCGGTTTCGTTGGCGATTTCGATCAGACGCTTGGCAATCAGCGGACGAGCGATGGAGGTACCCAGCAGGTACTCACCTTCGTAAACGGTGTTGGCGCGGAACATCGGGAACACGAAGTCACGCACAAACTCTTCGCGCAGGTCGTCGATGTAGATTTCTTTGACACCCATGGCCTGAGCCTTGGCGCGGGCCGGTTCGACCTCCTCGCCCTGCCCCAGGTCGGCGGTGAAGGTCACCACTTCGCAGTTATAGGTATCTTGCAGCCACTTGAGAATCACCGAAGTATCAAGGCCGCCGGAATACGCCAGTACGACCTTTTTTACGTCCGCCATGCCATCACTCCACGGGGTTGTACGGAAAACCGATGATTCTACCGGTCTTACCGCAACATTTACAGTGGGGCGACAGCTTGTGACGACAAAGCGACAGGAACGGTCGAGGGCGCGACGGACGGTCGCCCCTCAACCTCAGGACTTAACGGCCGGCTTGGTAACAGATGTGTTGGCTGCAGGCACTTGGCCTGGTGCTGTCGACGCCGCATCTGGTGCCTTGCCAAGCGGTTTTTCGCTGGCGGCTTCTACCGGCTTTTCAACGGGCGCCACTCGGTCCAACTGAATGTTCACGCGGCGATTGCGCGAGCGGTTGGCCGGGCTGTTGTTCGGTGCAAGTGGATACCGCTCACCATGGAAACGCAGCGTGATCTGCTCTTCTGCAATACCGTGGCTTTTAAAGTAATCCATGACGGCCAGCGCACGCCGACGTGACAGGTCACGGTTGGTCAGGCGATTGCCACTGTTGTCCGAATGGCCATCAAGCTCAATATGATTGACCGTCGGATCAGCCTTGAGGAAGTCGAGGATGATGTCCAGTCGCGCTTGGGCATTGGCATCCAGGTCGATACCGCCACCCGGGAAGTCGACCCGGGTCTGACGCACCTGGTCGTAGTTCATCGGCAACAACTTGGCCGCACAGACCTGGTAGTCACCGTAGGCCTGGCCAAACTTGACTGGCAACACGCGCACTTCCATCGCCCGCCCCGCCTCACCCGCATAATTGCGGACCACGGTACTGCGGCCGTCCAGCAGGCCATTGATCAAACGGCTGGCCTGGCCTTGCGTGCTGTTGAACAGCACACCATTACGGGCCATGCGCACAGTGCCCAGGTTGATATCGCCACGCCCGGGCTGCCAGGGCGCGGCGGCGGCCAGCAAGGTTGCCGAACCTGTCCCCAGTACATTGCTGTTCGAACGCAACTGGAAGGTCGGCTGTTCGCCCGCGCGACGCACGAACTCACCGGAGCCAAAATTGGCAATCGGCTGAATCAATCGGCACTCGAACTGATCACCCTCGACCTTCCACTCGACGCTTTCCAGACGCGTCTGGAAAGTAAGTGCCATGGCAGGCAGGCTGGCAAACATGCTGAGCAGGGCTAGATAATGCTGGCGCACGGGCGGCTCCACAAATTTTTCACGGCATACCTGCAAGGTATCGGTAAGCCCTGGCAAAACTTGATAGCGAGTGCTCGGACCCGGCTTTTCCGGTAGCATTCACCTTGAGTTCGACCCGCCTGGAATCCCCAATGTCCGACCGCCTGACCCTCCTGCGTCCTGACGACTGGCATATCCATCTTCGTGATGGTGCCGTCCTGCCCCACACCGTTGGCGATGTGGCGCGCACCTTTGCCCGCGCGATCATCATGCCAAACCTGGTACCACCAGTGCGCAACGCCGCCGAAGCCGGCGCCTATCGCGAGCGTATCCTCGCGGCCCGTCCGGCTGGTAGCCGCTTCGAGCCGTTGATGGTCCTGTACCTCACCGACCGCACCCAACCCGAGGAAATCCGCGCGGCCAAAGCCAGCGGTTTCGTCCACGCCGCCAAGCTTTATCCAGCGGGTGCGACCACCAACTCGGACTCGGGTGTCACCAGCATCGACAACATCTTCCCGGTGCTCGAGGCCATGGCTGAAGTCGGCATGCCGCTACTGGTCCACGGTGAAGTAACGCGTAGCGAGGTCGACGTCTTCGACCGCGAGAAGCAGTTCATCGACGAACACATGCGCCGCGTAGTCGAGCGTTTCCCGACGCTTAAAGTGGTCTTCGAACACATTACAACGGCCGATGCCGTGCAGTTCGTGACAGAAGCACCGGCCAACGTCGGGGCAACCATTACTGCTCAGCACCTGCTGTACAACCGTAACCACATGCTGGTCGGTGGCATTCGCCCGCACTACTACTGCCTGCCGATCCTCAAGCGCAATACGCACCAGGTCGCCCTGCTCGATGCCGCTACCAGCGGCAACAGCAAGTTCTTCCTGGGCACCGACTCGGCGCCGCATGCCCGTCACGCCAAGGAAGCCGCCTGCGGTTGTGCCGGCTGCTACACCGCCTACGCCGCTATCGAGCTGTATGCCGAAGCATTCGAGCAGCGCAATGCGCTGGACAAACTCGAAGGTTTCGCCAGCCTGCATGGCCCTGCGTTCTACGGCCTGCCGACCAATACCGACACTATTACCCTGGTCCGCGAAAGCTGGACCGCCCCGGATAGCCTGCCATTCGGCGAGCACACCGTGGTACCGCTGCGCGCCGGTGAACAACTGCGCTGGCGCCTGCTGGAGACAAATGCGTGAGTGATGATCACTTCGACCTCGACCAGGAAGGTCATAGCGGCGGCCCGCGTCACCCCATGGCCGAACGCTTTCGTGGTTACCTGCCAGTAGTTGTGGATGTCGAGACGGGCGGTTTCAACTGCGCAACCGACGCCTTGCTGGAAATTGCCGCCGTGACCATCGGCATGGATGAGAAAGGTTTCCTGTTCCCCGAGCACACCTATTTCTTCCGTGTCGAACCGTTTGAAGGTGCCAATATTGAACAGGCCGCACTGGAGTTCACCGGCATCAAGCTGGACCATCCGCTACGCATGGCCGTTAGCGAGGAGGCCGCGCTAACCGACATTTTCCGTGGTGTGCGCAAGGCCTTGAAGGCCAATGGCTGCAAGCGGGCAATTCTGGTCGGCCACAACAGCAGTTTCGACCTGGGCTTCCTCAATGCCGCGGTAGCCCGGAACGATATGAAGCGCAACCCGTTTCATCCGTTCTCCAGTTTCGACACGGCTACCCTGGCGGGCCTGGCCTATGGCCAGACCGTACTGGCCAGGGCCTGTCAAAGTGCCGACATCGACTTTGACGGACGTGAAGCACATTCGGCTCGCTATGACACCGAAAAAACCGCCGAGCTGTTCTGCGGTATCGTCAACCGCTGGAAACAAATGGGCGGCTGGCAAGACTTCGACGACTGAAGTCGACAGCCACGCATAAAAAAACCGGCCACTGGGGCCGGTTTTTTTATGCGTGGTGCTTACAGCTTGCCAGCATTTTCGCTCAGGTAAGCAGCAACGCCTTCTGGCGAAGCGGTCATGCCCTTGTCGCCTTTTTTCCAGTTGGCAGGGCAGACTTCGCCGTGCTCTTCGTGGAATTGCAGGGCGTCGACCAGACGCAGCAGCTCGTCCATGTTACGGCCCAGCGGCAGGTCGTTGACGATTTGCGAACGGACCACACCGTTGGTGTCGATCAGGAACGCGCCACGGAAGGCTACGCCGCCTTCGGACTCAACGTCATAGGCCTTGCAGATCTCGTGGGAGATGTCAGCGGCCAGGGTGTATTTGACCGGGCCGATACCGCCGTTGTTGACGGGGGTATTACGCCAAGCATTGTGGGTGAAATGCGAGTCGATCGAAACACCGATGACTTCGACGTTACGCGCCTGGAAGTCAGGAATACGGTGGTCCAGGGCGATCAGCTCGGACGGGCAGACGAAAGTGAAGTCCAGTGGGTAGAAGAACACCAGGCCGTACTTGCCCTTGATGGCCGAAGCCAGGTTGAAGCTGTCGACGATCTCGCCATTGCCGAGTACGGCTGGAACCGTGAAATCCGGGGCTTTTTTGCCTACGAGCACGCTCATTCGATATCTCCTGATGTAGTGGAATGGTATACACAGCAGGGCACATGGCCCACCTGGCATCGCATGGACTGACCATCATACACCGCCCAACGTGTACCGCCGAATTTAAGGGCGGTCACTGATGTGAGGGGGTGATGGATATGGCACTAGATGAAAGAGGGAGGAAGAAGCGAGATAAAGTGGGAAGAGCCAGGAAATACAGGACCTTCAAGGGAGGCGGCGATGCCAAACAGCTGCAATAGAGAAACGATCAAAAAATAAACAAACCACTCAATAGTTGAGATTTTGAGCGAAGTGTTTGGCACCTGCACCAAGGCACCTGACGGCACTCTAAGGCCCGCCCTGCTTGATGCCAGCTTTCAGAAGCCGTTACGTTTTCCAGGCAGAGAAAACGTAACTCCCTTCGTCATCTTTCGTTTTCCGCGAAAGCCTTGATCTGTAGGGCTTACAGCCGTGTAGGCAGGGAGGAAGGTTAGCTTGGAGAAACGAAACCGATACCCCGGCTCAGATCATCCAGCCTCCAGCCCAGACCACCCGTCCAATAACTTGTAGCGAGCTGAGCTGGCTCTGCGGAACGGTAATTACTCGATACGCCGGATTGGCGCTGATGACCAGGATACTGCCATCAAACTCGCGCTGTAGGCGCTTGGCGTAGAGCAGGTCATCTATACGAATCACATAGAACGCCTCTCCTTGAAGCACGTTTCGGCTCAAGTCCACCATAACGGTATCGCCATCGCTCAGGAGAGGTTCGTTTGAGTCTCCGTCCACTCGCACGGCAGCCAGCTTTGCCGGGTCTAAGCCCTTCTTGCGCAGGCTGTAGCGAGTAAAGGCCAGCTTGGTAAGTATTTTGATTCCGTCATTCCATGCCCCATGCCCTTGGCTTATTCGAGCATCGTACAGCGGGATATACGCATAGATGTCATCGTCTGCTGTGGGCTGCGCATCTGGGCCGTCTTCACCAGTCATCAACCAATTGAGACTGACGCCCCCGGCCTTTGCCAGGCTGATCAGATTCGGCCGAGTAGGCTCCCCTCCCTTCATATAGCGCTGCAATCCACCCTGTGAGAGCCCAGACGCGCGCGCTAAAGCATTGACGCTCCCCACCTTCGCAGCGATCTGGCGCAGCCTTTCGATGAAGGCTGGATCACTTTCAGCTTTTCCTGAGGAAGCTGAAAGCTGGTTATCGGGCAAATCGTCTTTTTTCATCTTCTGTAAGTCATTGATTTCAATGGATTTGTCTTTTTAGAACTAGCATTTAGCGCTAAAAAAAGCTGAAAACGCTTCTATAGGGGTTGCCTTTCAACTTCTATGGCACTAGCCTATGACGTACATCACGTTAGCTATCAAAAAAAACGACCTATAGGCCGCCAGATGAAAACCAAAACTCCACCCCCTGAAATACCAAGCAATCCGGAACTCCGGTGGGAATGGATCAAATTCCAGTTGCGCGCCAAGGGGACGTCCTTGGCGAAGGTCGCCAGGAAGATGAACGTCTCTATCTCGGCGGTTCTGAACGTTAAGCGCCTGCCATATCCGCGAATGGAAAGAGCTATCGCTAAAGCACTAGGCCTTGATCCTCGCGAACTATGGCCAGACCGCTGGGATGCTAACGGCACACCGCAGCGGCAACGCCCGAAACGCCCTGAGAATTCGAACAATAGCCCTGAGTCTAACGTTTTATGAGCAAGCACACACTCGATATGACCAGCTCAAAGCTTGCCGATTGGTATACCGCGCAGGAGCTGAGCGGACTTCCCGGATTGCCTGGAACAGTCCAAGGGGTCAATTACCGGGCCCGTCAAGAGGGATGGTCCTGGCAGCCACGGAAAGCACAGGGCGGCGGTCGCGAGTTTCTGTTTTCCTGTCTTCCGTCAGAAACCCAAGCTGCGTTGCTGGTTCGATTCTCGGGCGACGCGTCTCAGTTACCAGCACAAGCTGACATCCAAGCTGGCACCTCCACTGCCACGCTGAACGACAGACAGCGTGCTGTTATGAGCGCTCGCTTGGCCTTTTGCCGCGAGATAGAGCGAATGATGCAGCTTGTGTCTCAGAAGTCGGCAATTGATGCATTGGTGAAACATGCTCAGGCCGGAACTCTTTCACCGTATTTACAAAGCCGGGTGGAAATTGCGAACGACCGCAAAACGGAAGACAGGGGGTTGTCCGAGCGAACGTTAAAACGTTGGCTGGCTACTTGGCGGGCGGCGGAGCGCAATGAGGGCTCTTTGGCGCCGCTTCGTCAGCGGGCGAACCTCGGAATGCCTGACTGGGTTCCGGAGTTCCTTCGCTGCTATCAGCGCCCAACCAAACCTTCCGTGGCAGCCAGTTATGCGGAGTTCGTCACAAAATATGAAGGTGCTGTACCGAGCATTCATGCGGTTCAAAGACTGCTTAAGAAACTCTCGCCGGAAGCCCTTAATCGTGGCCGCATGAGTCCGCAAGAGCTGAAGGCACTTCAGCCGTTTCGCCGTCGCTCTACGAAAATGCTGTTCCCAGGTGATGTCTATACCGCTGACGGCCACAAGTTCGACGCGGAAGTCATCAACCCGCTCACCGGAAAGCCGTATCGTCCAGAGATCACAACTGTCCTGGACGTGGCAACACGGCGCGTGGTCGGGGTTTCTGTAGGCGAAGCCGAATCGGCAATCGGTGTTTTGGATGCTCTCAGGGATGCCGTCCGAGAGTGCATGTTCGCAATCTTCTACGTAGACAACGGTTCAGGTTTTGCCAATGACACCGTGCGGGAAGTCGTGGATCGATTGGGCGGGACAATGACCCATTCGCTTCCCTACAACAGCCAAGCTCGCGGGCTGTCAGAACGTGGTCACCAGACGATTTGGGTTCGTGCAGCAAAGAAACTCACGTCCTACATCGGCGCCGACATGGATAAACACGCGGGTACGAAGGTGCATCGCATAGGCCGTCGCCAGCTCCGAGAAATGGGGAAATCTCAGCTCATTCCTGAGTTCGGCGTTTTCATGGCAGGCCTAGAGCAAGAAATCGCCGACTACAACAACTCACCCCACCGTGGGCTGACCAAGATTCGTGATCTTGAAAGCGGGCTCATGCGGCATATGACGCCAAATGAGGCCTGGCAAGCAGCCCTAACCGAAGGCTGGGAACCAATGCGTGCACCTAGCGCGCTGGTCGAGTCGCTGATGCGTCCACAGATCACGAGAACCACCCGGCGTGGCGAGATCGCATGGGCAGGCAACAGCTACTTCATGGCGGATCTAACGGCCTTTCATGGGCAAGAAATACGCATCGCATACGACGTTAGAGATTCTAGCCAGGTCTGGGCATACACGTTGGACGGAGAGCTTATCGGCTCTGCCCAGCTCGACGGAAATAGCACCGACTACATGCCGCAAACAATGGTTGAGGTGGCGCGTGAGAAGCGACAACAGGGTCAGTTCAAGCGTGCGATAGATAAGTTGGAAACGCTCACCGGCCACCGCGTGGAAATGATCGCCCCAACATCCGCTCCCTCTGCTCACCTGGGCACAGATGAGCGAGCGGCAGCTCTGGAATATGCAGAGGACATGCAGGCGAGGCAGGAAGTCTTTGAGATTCCCGGCAACGACGTAGCGAGGTATCGGCTGTGGAAAGAGTTGGATCAGCGTCAAGCCGCTGGTGAATCGCTTAGCGCCGACCAAGCGCGCTGGTGGAAAGTCTATTCGACCCATCCAGATCTCATATTCCAGCGGCAGCTGATGGAAGGATTTGAGAAACACGCGGGCTGATGGCAGCCCGCATTAGTAAAAGCCGGCGTGTTGGCGCACGCCGTTTACAGGAGTGAACAAAGTGAGTGTAACCAAAGTCGTCGCCCTTACCAATGTCGGTCTTTTGGGTGGAGCAATGCAGCGGGCGCAAGCTCGCCCCGTAGGCCTCCCGGGACTGGTTGTGATGTACGGACCAAGTGGGTTGGGCAAAAGTGTTGCAGCGTCCTATGCAGCAAACCTTCACCGCGCCTATTACGTGGAGTGTCGCGACACTTGGTCAAAAAAGGCGTTCCTACTGGCGGTATTGAAAGACATGGCGATTGTGCCTGGGCGCACGATCAGCGACATGCTTGATCAGATTGCAGAGCAATTGTCACGGTCTATGCGCCCGCTGATCGTCGACGACGTGCAGTACATGCTCGACAAGTCCATTGCGAACTTGCTGACCGACCTCTACAACGCAAGCCAAGGAACCATTGTCTTGATAGGTGAAGAGCGTGTCCCCAGCTCGCTGGCGAAGCTTGAGCGGCTGCACAACCGAGTTCTTGAGTGGGTTCCGGCACAACCGGCGACTCTGGTGGACTTGAGAAAACTTGCGGAAGCGAACTATCCAGGGCTGAACATCGCCGACGACCTTCTTGAGGATCTTGCGCGAACCACTCGCGGCTGCCTGCGCCGTGCTGCGGTGAACTTGCATCGTGTCCAAAGTGAAGCCCAGGCCAACATGATGGATTGCATTGATCTCGCGACGTGGGGCAAGCGTGGCTGGTTCACTGGCGAAGCTCCACGTCGGGGGACTCACTGATGGGCGGTCGTAAATCTGATCTGATCGTTACCGGCGCTAAAGAGCCTCGGCAGCGTATTTGGGAGTCCATTCGTATGCTCGCGCCTGGTTTTTCGCTCAACGACATCGCGCGACGAAGCGGTCAACTCCCTTACGAGATAGAGCGATACATCGGTGCCTTGGCGAAAGCTGGAATCGTACGACAAGTATCCGCACCTAAAAAAAACGTAGAGGGCGTATATGCGCTCGTAAGCGATGAAGGGGCGGAACATCCACGCCTTAATAGCAAGGGGGAGCGCACTCACGCACACCTTGCTACCGAAAATATTTGGCGAACTCTTCGCATCCTGGGCGGAGATGTGACTGCCGAAGATGTAACGCAAACAGCGTCTGCGGGTGCGGTTTCACTGACGGTGATCAAGACCCGTCAGTATCTCAATGCTCTGGTAGAGGCGGGATATCTCGTAAAAACCGAGCACGGCTCGCGCGCGCCTGACACGTATCGGATGGCCCCGGGTAAGAACACTGGCCCTCGCCCGCCGGAAATCCGAAAGCTGGACTCGCTTCAGGTGTACGACCCCAATTTGAGCAAGCTGGTCTACGCCAAAACGACCGGGTCAGTGAACGCTGATCGCAGTCTTGTTGAGCCCGGAATCGCACTGTTGCGTAGTCGCGACTTGCTGAAGGAATGGCTTGATCAGGTAAACGAATGCAAGGCTGCATTCTCACCCACTCCTGATCTTGTGCAGCGCACCCGGCTTGAACTGGCGTCGCCGGATGATTCGGGAGGTCTGCAATGAAGGTTGATATCTCTGCATGGGGAGCAGAACCGCCCCTCTTTGTCCGCCTGCTCGCTGCTGAGGCAAGTGCAACCAGCCGGACAAAAGCAGCCGTGCGAATTGGCATGAGCCGCACGGCGGTCAGTCTGATCCTTCTGAATAAGTACGCCAGCCCGAGCACCGCTCGTGTAGAGCGCCGAGTAATGAACGTGCTTGGCCGTATTGAGTGCATGGCGGTAGGCGACACCCTGACTGTCGAGCAGTGCCAAGGCTTTTATCAGCGCCCAGCGCCGCTCCACAACCCGATGGCTATGCAGCACTGGCGGGCATGCCAGCAGTGCCCATTCAACCCCAACTGTGGAGGCAATGGAAATGCAGCAATTCACTAAGCCGGCGATTCAGATCCATATAAGTGGGCCAGCCATGATCCAACTTCGGTTCGCGGGATGTTGCGTTGGGCTTGCCAGGACGTACCGCTTAGCAGGCCAGAAGGCTGACCTGCTGGAGCGCCTTTTTTCCGGCATTCGGCTGTCAAGAAACAACTTACCATCCGATACGACAGAAGGTGTTCCGTTCAGTTCCTGGCTGTCGGAAAAATCGCTGAATTACCTGACCGACATGGCAAAGGAATGTTGGGTTGCGGAAGTTGACGATGGCACTCCTGTTCGTGTCTTCCCATCGCAGGAGGCCGCCGAATGGTTCCGCGATGCGGTCGAAGCGTACCACCGCCTCCTGCCGCCAAACGGTGACAATGGTGAGTGGTCAACCGCGCAAATTGAATGGTTCCGCAATCACCCAGCTCCAATTGTCTCCGCCTGTGGCGGTCGGCTCCAGGTTCGCCAGGTAGGGGTGCACTGATGCGCACTCGTTGCCCGAACTGCGGGACCACTCTTTCGCTGGACGCGCTGATCGCACACGACGGCGCCCGCGAGGCGCTGGGCATCGCCTTCAAAATGTCCGGCCCGCTCGGTCACGCCCTGGTGCGCTACCTGGGACTGTTCCGACCTGAGGCCCGCGAACTGACAATGGATCGTGTAGCGAAGCTGCTCAGTGAGCTGCTGCCTGATGTTCAGGCCCAGCGTATCGAGCGCGGCGGACAGGTCCACGAAGCACCTCCCGAGTGCTGGTTATGGGCCATCGAGCAGACGCTGACAGCCCGCGAAAACGGTCGCCTTGCAACACCGCTCAAGGGGCATGGCTGGCTGCACCAGGTAATGTCGCAGTACCAGCCAGGTGCGAGTGGTAATGCGCTGACTTTGGCACCAGAAGGACGCAATGTGCCGCCACAGGCACGCAAGGAAAGCCAGACCGTGGCAGCGATGAAGGCCCTGGAGGACAGGCTCCGTGGTTGAGAAATGGCTTGAGCGCGAAGTCGCCAGCGGGCTTATGGCCTTGGTCGCGTTGCGCCTTGATGGCGCACCTGCGGCTGACGCCATCACCAAGACCCTGGATGTCTGGCTAGTCGCGCTCAGCAAAGGCAGCAAAAGAGAAGAACACGTCGACGCGCCTCGCATCCGCAAGGCGTTTGAAACGCTGTTCGCCACGTGTGAGCGCTGGCCGGCACCGGCTCAGCTATTGCGCGAAATGCCAGCGCCCGAGCTGCCGTTGCAAATTTCGAAACAGAAACGAACCGATGCGCAGATCCAGACAGGAAACGCGGCGCTCGACCAGCTAACGGCGAAGTTGAAGCGTCGGGCGAATCCTGACGCGGCCCTTAAATCTGACGAGCAAATCGAAGACTCAAAAAAGCAGACCCTTGCAGCGCTGGAAGAACTGGCGAGCTGGGGCACTCAACAAACAAACATGGAAAAAAATTGATGAACAACATCCCAGCAGGTTTTCGCCAAGATGCCAAAGGCCACTTGGTGCCTGAAGAGTTGATCAAACCCATTGACATGGCCCGCGACGAGTTGGTCAACGAGTTGGTCGACCGCGCCAAATCTGTGTCGGCAGCGCTGGCGCAGTTCAAGACAGCCGCCTTCGGGGACATCAAGGCATTCGTCGAAATGTCGGCTGAGCAGTACAAGGCCACCATCGGTGGCAAGAAAGGGAACATCACCCTGCTGTCATTCGATGGCCGTTACAAGATCGTCCACGCCGTCCAGGACTCGATCAAGTTCGACGAGCGCCTGCAAGCAGCCCGCGCCCTGATCGATGAATGTGCAGTTGAGTGGACTCAGGACGCACGCAGCGAAGTGCGGGTGTTGGTGAACGAGGCGTTTCGCACCGATAAGGCGGGCGAAATCAGTACCGGTCGTGTCCTCGGCCTGCGCCGTCTGGACATCGAGGACGAGCGGTGGCAACGCGCAATGCAGGCCATCAGTGATGCCGTCCAAGTCGTGGGTTCGAAAAGCTACATCCGGGTCTACGAGCGCATCGGGACATCGGATCAGTACGCGCCGATCCCGTTGGACATCGCAAGCATCTTCGTCGCCGACAGGGCGCCGTCGACACTGCACTGATCCTCTCCACCACCCTATTACCCGAATCGAAAGAGTAGTCCGAATGGCTAAGTTCCAAATCACCGTAGACGACACCGAAGGCACCGTTTCAATCAGCATCGACAATCATAGCGATCTGCACAGTAGCCAAGCGGGCCGCGTTGTGGACGCCATGGTGAATGGCGCCAAGTTGCTGGGACGCATTGCACTGCCCATCAACTCGCCGATGCCCGGCTGTGACTGCGAGGTCTGCAAAGCAACCCGCGAGCTGTACCAGACCAAACCGACCATCCACTAAAGCGAAACCGCCTCGGGCAACCGGGGCGGTCTGCCGGGCGTGGTTGCCTGGTACTGATGAGCAGCCGAGTAATAAATGGAGAGAGTCATGAGCGAGCAACGAGATCCGTTACGGCGGTCGGTAAACGACGAAGACCAAATGAACTTACCCGATGGCAAGACTTGCGGCGACTGCGTGCACTGCCGCCGCTGCACGTTGATGTTCGGCCACATCCCAACTGATGAGTCTTGCGACTGGAGTCCTTCGCGCTTTCGCGAAGCCGTGCCAACTACCGTTTCTGCCTAACTGAAGATCAGTCGAGAACAACATGCAACAAAGGACGGCATATGGACCGTAACAAGGCCCTGGACAAGATTAAGAAATGCCTACGTCTGGCGGCGAGTGCTAACCCGCACGAGGCGGCGGCAGCGATGCGCCAGGCTCAGGCACTTATGAAAGAGCATGGTATCGGCCAGGCCGATGTCGACATGTCGGATGTCGAGGAAAGCGCCGCCGTTGCCGGCTCCAAGCAGACGCCCGCGAAGTGGGAGGCTCAGTTGGCAAACACGGTGTCGAAGGCATACGCATGCAAGGTGCTATTTGCAGCGGGTATCGGCCGTTGGAACTTCGTCGGTGAGATTGCCGAGGTGGCGAGCTACACCATGACCGTGTTGCTGCGCCAGGTGCGCCAGGCGCGGCGGGATTTCACTTTGACCAAGCTGAAGCGGTGCAAGCACTCAACGAAGGTCAAGCGCGGTGACATCTTCTGCGAGGCGTGGGTTTCTGCCGTGTATGACCAGGTGATGACCTTCGCCAACGCCAAGCTGTCGCCAGCAGTCGAGCTGTACCTCGCCCACCACTACCCGGATCTGGTGAAGCAAGTTCCCCGCGACCGCAATGCGACGGCCCGCACGGGAGTTAGAGCGATTACTGATGCGATGCATGGTGTGCTTGCAGCATCGGACGTACGCCTTAATCACGGCATGACCAGCACGTCGTCGCAACCATTGGCGCTGGGGGCGTTATGAAAGACAGACGCAACCAGCAGTTGAGCAAGATCCACATCGCCAAGAAGGATCTCGGCATGGACGACGACAGCTATCGGGCCATGCTGGAGCGGATCGCCGGTAAGACATCTGCAAAGGATCTGAATCCCCTACAAGCGGCCAATGTGCTGCGCGAACTGGAGCGCCTGGGCTGGCAGCCAAAGCGCGGGCGAGCAAAGCCAAAGCCGGCTGCGGATCGAGCGAAGCTGGTGAGCAAGATCGAAGCCCAGTTGGCGGATGCTGGTCGGCCCTGGGAATACGGGGATGGGATCGCCAAGCGGTTATACAAGGTGGAGAAGGTGGAATGGCTTAATCCCGAGCAGTTGCGCGGCGTCGTTGCTGCTCTTGCATATGATGCGAAACGACACGGGAGGCAACATGAATAATGGAGAGCTGTTTGATAGCGGCGAGATTGATAAGTTAGAACCAGGTAAAGTGCTTGCGCACATGAATGACCCGATTGTGCTCAAGCGCTGGGAGGGGACACTTACTGAAATGTCCACACTCGCCGAAATCAAGTTGCGCGAGATGCTGCCAGATCACCTGGACCAAGTTCCGCAGCTTGCCCGTGCCGTCGTGTTCGCGATCTGCGAAACCATGGGGGGGTCAGTTGTCTACATCCCGCGCGGCGATACACTGCGCAAGGCGTTGCGTGATGCGGAGATATTCCGCGAGTGGCGGGAAAACAATACGCGGCCTGACGAGCTTGCTCGCAAGTTCGACCTTGCTAGCCAGACTGTTTATGACATCATTGCGCGCCAACGCGAGTTGCACCGACGAGCAGAACCCGACCTATTCGGGTACGAAGACTTACCCCCGCGACTGCACTAAGCATCACTACAACCCCGCCTTGAGCGGGGTTTTTCTTGCGTATTAAAGAAATACCCCCCCGCCCAGTAGCGAGCGAATCTAGCCAGGTCCAAAACTTCTGGCGAATTCGCACATGTTTGAGTACGAGCCTAAATCAGTGGAATACGCTCAGCGCGTCATCGACGAGCGCTGCACCGTGGCACGTAAAAAACTGATCGATGAATGCCCGAAGGAATGGCGCGTGCATGTCATTTCGCGGCTCGCCGCGCACCAGCGCCAAGTCGCGCGCGATTGCTCCTCTAAATAAACTCCCTCCCGGAAAGAGCGGGCCACGGCCAATGTGCGGGGCAATCCCGTAGTTGCTGCCCGCTCTCTTGCCCACATACGTGCAACTCTGAAAACAATCAAGGAAGTTCGCCAATGAACAACTTTCGCACTCGCCTGCGCAGTCATCGGCCCAAGATGCCGCGTCTAACATTCTGGACGCTGATCACCGTCGTCTTGTTGGTCGGGCTCTACCTGATCGCCCCGACTAAGATCGCCGTTGTGCTGTACAAGGCTGCCCTGGTTACGGGCGGTGCCGTGCTCGGCTATTGGATCGACCGGGCGCTGTTCCCCTATGCCCGCCCCGATCAGATCCGGGCTGTCCATCAACCATGGGCAGGGCTGCGCCGGGCAATCATTGTCCTGGCCTGCGTTCTCGGACTGACGCTGGGGCTCTGAGTATGAAGAACAACTCTTATCTCACCCCTCTGATACTGCTTTTCGCCATCCCAATGGTTGCGATTTTGGCCGGTTCACAACGGGCGCAGGCTGCGGTCCCGGCTGTCGCCGAGCAATACCGCCGCGAGCTGACACGCATTGTCCAGGCCGAATGGGGCCTAGATGGTCCGGTGGCGACGTTCGCCGCGCAGGTCCACCAGGAGTCGCGCTGGAAGTTCAACGCCAAGTCTCCTGTGGGGGCGCAAGGCTTAGGCCAGGTGATGCCCTCGACAGCGACCTGGCTCGCTCAGTCGTTCCCCAAAACGCTGGGGAAGATTGAGCCATACAACCCCACCTGGTCGCTCATGGCCTTGGTCAGCTACGACCGCTGGTTGGCTGACCGCATCAAGGCACGCAACATCTGCGAACAGACCGCAATGGTTCTGTCCTCCTACAACGGCGGGCTCGGTTGGCTGATCCGTGACCGCAAGCTGGCTTCGGCAAAGGGCGCCGATCCGCTGGCCTGGTTCGGATCTATCGAGCGGTTCAACGCTGGTCGCTCGGCTGCTGCATTCAATGAAAACAGGGGGTATCCCCGCCTGATTCTGAAGCGATGGGAGGCCGATTACATCGCCGCTGGCTGGGGGTTGGGGGTCTGCTCATGAGCGCCCTGAAGCCCGTCGCCGCCTGGCTGGTGGCTGTTGGTGTAGCTATCGCCGTTCTCGTCATCAATCACAGCGCCGGCTACGACTCGGGTTTCGCCGCCGCGAAAGCGAAGGGTGATGAGGCGTTGGCTACGCAGGGCCGGGCCCATGAGGCAGAGCTGCGATACCTCGCAGAATCTGCCGCCATCGGGCTGAAGAAGGCAGCAGACGATTTGCTCGCTGAACAAGCGCGCGGCAATCAACTGGCCGCTGACCTAGGCGCCAAGAAGGATGAGCTGCGCGCTGTCACTGACAAACTATCCGGAGAGGTCCAACGTGTCACAACCCTTTATCGCCGCGCCCTGGACGCGCAACTTGAGCCGCTTCCCCCTGCTGCTTTCACTGCTGGTTTTGTCCGCGTGTGGAACAGCGCCCTCTTTGGCACTACCGCCACAGTCGCAGTGCCTTCCTCCGGCGCAGCCACCGGCCGAGCTGATGCGTCCGGTGCTGGAGCCGGAGCCGCTGACGACCTAATCGTCGGCATCACCCGCGCCGACCTGCTGAGCAATCACGTTCGCAATGCCGAGCGTTTCGCTTCATGCCGTGCCCAGCTCAACAAACTGATCGAATGGAATACGAAAAATGGAAGTAAATGACATGGCCTCCGAAGTGGAAGAGGTCTTCCGTGAGCAGGCGCTCGCTGCACAGTTGGCCGCCCAGGGCAACCATGGCGGGATGTCGGCAACCCATTGCGAACACTGCGGTGAAGCGATTCCTGAAGCACGCCGACTGGCACTGCCTGGTGTGGTGCTCTGCGTGCCGTGCAAGGAACACGTCGAACGAATGGGTGGCCGATGACCACAATCGAACTGCCGCTCTGGCAGTTGATCACCGCAGGTGCAGGCCTGCTGGGCGCCCTCCTAGGCCTGCTCAAACTGGTGGTGGCAGCTATTGAGCGTCGCTTGGACCAGCGCTTCGAAGTGATGGACAGCCGTTTCGAAGAGCTTGCCAAGGACTCGGACCGACTGCGTCAGGTCGAAATCGGCCTGGAGCGTCTGCGCGGAGAAATGCCGCTCCACTACGTGCGCCGAGAAGATTTCGTGCGCAATCAGACAGTGATTGAGGCCAAGCTCGATGCTCTGGCTCTCAAGCTTGAAAACGTACAGCTCAAAGGAGCGCGTCAATGATCGACCCAGCCAAAGCCCGGCGCGAATCCCTGCGCTGGTACATCCTGCTGACCCTCAACACCAGCCGCCCCGTCGACCCACACGAAGCCGTCGTGCTTTCGACGATCCAGGGCATTTATCAGGACGCGACCGCGATGGAGCTGCGCCGCGAACTGGACTACCTGGCTGACCGTTCACTGGTGACGCTCGTCAAGCAACCTAGCGGTGTCTGGATCTGCGGCCTGACGCATTACGGGGTGGACATCGCGGAATACACCATTCCGTGCAACCCCGGCATCGCGCGCCCCGAAAAATATTGGTCCTGACCTATGCCGCCACGTAGCAAAGTCGCGGCCCTGCCGCCCGAGGTCAAAGCCTGGCTGGATCAGTACCTGGTCGAATCCAACTTCAGCGGATACGAGGTGCTTTCCGCAGAGCTGGAGTCGCGCGGCTACTCCATCGGCAAGAGCGCACTGCACCGCTACGGCAGCGAGTTTGAGGACAAGCTGGCAGCGTTGAAGATGTCCAGCGAGCAGGCCAAGGCTGTTGTCCAGGCCGCACCCGATGATGAAGGCGCGGTCAACGAGGCGCTGATGCGGCTCGTCCAGGAGCATCTGTTCAAGCTGCTGATGGCTACAGGCGACGATAAGAAAATGGATCTGCCGAAGGTTGCCAAGGCCGTGGCCGAGCTGGGTCGGGCGTCTGTCGTGCAGGCGAAATGGAAAGCTGAAGTTCGGGCCAAGGCGGAAGCCGCAGCCAACCAAATCGAGAAGATCGCCAAGAAAGGTGGCCTCAACGCCGAGACCGTGGCCGAGATCCGGCGTGAGATTCTGGGGGTTGCCTCATGACCGCGCTGCAACGTAATGCCGCGCCACACCAGCGTTCTCCGCTCGCGGACATCATCAGCGTTGGCGAGGTCGTCGATGTTCCCTCCGTGCTGCTCGACTATCAGAAAGAGTGGATTGGCATCCGCGCACCGCTGAAGGTTGCGGAAAAGTCCCGGCGTATCGGCCTGACCTGGGCAGAAGCGGCTGATAACGTGCTGGTTGCTGCGTCCGAGAAAAAGGCCGGCGGTCAGACGGTGTATTACCTGGGCTACAACCAGGACATGACGGTCGAATACATCCAGGCCTGTGCGATGTGGGCGCGCGCATTCAACTACGCGGCCGGGGAAATTGAGGAAGGGATCTGGCCGGACGAAGACCCGGACAAGCACATCAAGACCTTCACCATCGTGTTCCCCAGTGGGCACCGGATCGTTGCGCTGACCAGCCGCCCGAGCAACCTTCGTGGTCGCCAAGGCGTGGTGGTCATCGACGAAGCCGCTTTCCACCAGGATCTGGCCGAGCTACTGAAAGCCGCACTCGCGCTGCTGATCTGGGGCGGTGAAGTGCATGTCATCAGCACGCACGATGGCACCGAAAACGCCTTCAACGATCTGATCGAAGAGATCCGGGCTGGCAAGCGCAAGGGTGCCCTGTTCCGTTGTACCTTCCGGGAGGCTGTAGAGGATGGCCTCTATGATCGCGTCTGCATGCGTAAGGGTATCCCCTTCGTCGAGTCCGAGTGTGACGCCTGGGTCCAGGATGTTTATGACTTCTATGGTGAGGCGGCGAACGAAGAACTGGACTGCATACCCAGCCAGGGCGGCGGCGCCTATTTCTCGTTGGCACTGATTGAAAGTCGGACCAGCCGCGACGTGCCGGTGGTACGCCTCAAGTACCCTCAAGGCTACGAAACGACGGCTGAGCATGTGCGCCTGGCCGAGACTCAGGAGTGGTGCGAATGCGAATTGCGTCCCCTCCTGGTAGACCTGCCATCAGGGTTGCAGTCGTTCTACGGGATGGACTTCGCCCGCTCTGGCGACCTGTCGGTCATCTGGCCCCTGGTGAAGGAACAGGATCTGCGCAAACGGGCGCCGTTCGTGGTTGAGCTGCGCAACGTGCCGTTCAAGCAACAGGAGTTCATCCTGTTCTACATCGTCCGGCGCTTACCTAACTTTCTGAAGGGCGCCCATGACGCCAGGGGCAACGGCCAGCAAATCGCCGAGGCGGCTGCTGTCGAGTTCGGCTACAACCGTATCGAGCAGGTCATGCTCACCGAGGGGTGGTATAGGGACAACATGCCGCCGCTCAAGGCCGCGCTCGAAGACGACACCCTGAATGGCATCCCGGCAGACAAGGACGTGACCGGCGATGTCCGGGCTTTCCGGGTGGTGAAAGGCGTTGCCCGAATCCCCGAAAAGCGCACCTCCGAAAAAGGCGGCGACAAGCGCCACGGTGACGCTGGGGTCGCACTCGCCCTGGCTGACTTTGCCAGCCGCCAAGACGTTGAAATCTTTGAATACCACCGCGTCCAGCCTTCAGTCCAGCACGACCGTCAGGTCAAGCTGGGGGCAGGCTGGCGTTCTGGAAAAGGCATCTGGTAATGGCTCGCTCCCCGATTGTTGACTTGTACGGTCGCCCCATTGAATTTGACCAGCTCACGGAAGACGTTGCTGCGCCGCGTGTCACAGGTGTGCGGCAGGTTTGGCACCCGTCCGTTGCTGGTGGGCTGACGCCTGGCCGGCTTGCTGCCTTGCTTCAGGCTGCCGCCGAAGGTGACGCCCGCGACTACCTTACTCTTGCCGAGGAAATGGAAGAGCGGGATCTGCACTACGCCTCTGTACTGGGCACTCGTAAGCTTGCCTTGGCCGGCCTCAACATCCGCGTGGAAGCGGCCACTGATGATGCCGAGGACATTCGGCGAGCCGATATTCTGCGCGAGGTGGTCGAGTCGCCCGAGTTCGGCGAGATGCAGACCGACCTAACCGACGCCCTGGGCAAAGGCTATTCGGTGGCGGAAATCATCTGGGACCGCAGCGGCAAGGAGTGGGTGCCGCTTCGCTTCGAATGGCGCGACCCGCGTTTCTTCATGTTCGACCGGGAAACCGGGCAGGAGCTGCGCCTGCTCGATGAGGCCGACATGATCAATGGCATAGCCCTGGCACCGTACAAGTTTATTGTGCATCGGCCACGCTTGCGGTCAGGGTTGCCGATCCGTGGTGGCTTAGCACGCCTGGCCGCTGTTGGTTACATGTGCAAGGCCTGGACGTGGAAAGACTGGATGGGGTTCGCCGACATCTACGGCATCCCAATGCGTGTGGGCCGCTATGGGCCGAACGCGAGCAAGGAAGATATCGGCATATTGATGTCGGCAGTGGCGAACCTTGGGAGCGATGCGGCTGCTGTCATCCCGGAGTCGATGCGCATCGACTTCACGCAGGCCGCCAACGTGGCCGGAGCCAGTGAGTTCTTTAAATCGCTTGCCGAGTGGTGGGACAAGCAAATGTCCAAAGCCATCGTCGGTCAGACGATGAGCACCGATGATGGCTCCAGCATGGCTCAGGCCAAGGTGCATAACGAAGTGCGTCTGGATCTGTTGGAGGCTGATGCCAAGGCTGAATCGAACACCCTCAATCGCATGTTCGTGCGGCCTTTCTGTGACCTGAATTTTGCACCTGGTCGTCGTTACCCGCGCCTAATCATCGACGTTCCGCAGCCAGAGAACCTTGAGCTATTGATCAAGTCCCTAGAGACGCTCGTGCCCCTGGGACTGCGGGTCGAGCAATCGGTTGTCCGCGATAAGCTCGGGTTGCCTGAGCCGGCAGAGGGCGCCGAAATACTGGGTAAGCCTGCAGAGCCTGCACCAAGCGTAAAGACTGCTGCCAACCGCGAACAGCCAGGCATACCGGTAGGAGCGCCCGACATTGTGGACAGCCAGATCACAACTCTGTCTGGTGTAACCGCAGCGCCAATGAACGACATGGTTGAGGCCATCCGCGAGTTGCTGGAATCGGTGTCGAGCCTTGAGGAATTCCGGGATCGGCTAATTGAAGCTTATCCAGGCATGAGCGCCGATCAGCTCGCCAACGCCATGGCTGATGGCATGGTGGCTGCAAGTATGGCCGGCCGCTATGACGTGCTGAGAGGGTTGTGATGTTCCTTCTATATATAGTGGTGTGGGTCGTTAAGATTTGGTCGGGGCTCTGTGTGGTTTGCCTGGGCATGCGTGAGTTGCGCCGGGTGCCTAATCACCGTAGGCCCTATGCCATCGCGGCGTTCGGCGTGGCATTCGTATCGAGTGGCGTATTCATATGCGTCGTCTCTTCTTATCAGACCTGCCAGATTTGGAGGGGATGATGGCCGTCTCTCACGGCTCTTTGCCGTTCCAGGAACAAATCGACTACTTCAAGGGCAAGACCAATCTGCCTACCCGCGCCTGGACGGACATCTACGCGGCAGAGCATGACTGGGCGTTCGTCGTCGCCGGCACGACCAAGCGGGAGCTGCTGGCCGACATGCGCGGCGCAGTGGAGAAGGCCATTACCACTGGCCGCACGCTGGAACAGTTCAGGGCCGACTTCGACAGGATCGTCAGCCAGCACGGCTGGGAGTACAACGGCAGTCGTGGTTGGCGAACCAGGACGATCTTTGAAACCAACCTGCGCCAGTCCTACAACGCTGGCCGGGAGGCGCAGATGGCCGATCCCGAGCTGCGCAAGGCTCGGCCGTACGGTCTGTATCGCCACGGTGACAGCGCCCATCCGCGCCCCCAGCACCTGGCATGGAATGACACCGTGCTGCCGCTCGACGATCCCTGGTGGTCGACGCATACCCCGCAAAACGGCTGGGGCTGCAAGTGCAAGAAGTTCATGGTCAGTGACCGGGATGTCGAGCGGCAGGGCCTGAAGGTTGGCCCTGCGCCGGCAGTCGAGTACGAAGACCGGACCATCGGGGTGAACAGCCCTAACGGGCCGCGCACCGTGCGAGTGCCTGTGGGGATCGATCCCGGCTTTGAATACGCACCTGGTCAGTCCCGGCTCACGTTGGCCGTGCCGCCCCTGCGCGCTCACGACCCGTTGCCGGAGTCAGGCGCACGTATCAACTCCGTCCAAGGCGCCGGGCTGCCGAATCGCCGCCCACCTGGTCCGCTGCCCGCGCCACGTCCGGCCGCAGCCGCCCGCCTACTCCCCCCGGACCTGACAGACGACGAGTACGTCGGCCGCTTCCTGGGTGAGTTCGGGGCCACCGAGGCAAGCCCTGTGGTCTTCAGGGACAAAGTGGGTGACGGCGTGGTGATCGGCCGAGATCTGTTCACCAGTGCCAAATCCGGCGCTCTGAAGGTGCGCAAGCGTGGGCATGCCCGCGAGCTGCTGTTGCTGGCCGATGCGCTGAAGGAGCCGGACGAAGTGTGGGTAAGGCTGGAATGGCAGTACGCGCAGAACAAGGCCGTTGTGCGCCGCCGCTATATCAGCCGGTTCCAGGTCGACGGTGAGTCCGTGCCGGCTCTGGCGGTGTTCGAAGTGGGGTCGGATGGCTGGGACGGAATCACCACTTTCGCCCCGGACGCCGACAATCCGGAGTACCTGGAGCAACTGCGCCTCGGTGTGCGTCTGTACCGCCGCCCGGAAAGCGGGCAATAAAAAACCCGCGCCGCCGCACGGGTTCATGCCCTGGTCGTAGGCTTGGAGGTCCCGGCGGGGACGGCTCGACCAATAGGCAGACTTTAATAATAGGAGGCACGCATGGCCGGCGCAATGCTGGATGTGGTGATCGACACGTCAGTGGTCGGTCGAGAGCTGGAACTGTTGATCGAGCGGCTGGGGTCGCTGCGGACTCCCCTCAATGATGTGGCTGAGTACCTTTATCAGACGGTCGACAACCGGACGCGCCGCCAGATCGGGCCCGATGGCTCGCCTTGGGCACCGCTGTCACCGCGTACTCTCGCCAGGAAGAAAGGCAACAAGACCCTCAGGGAGTCCGGCGCGCTGCTCGATACATTGCGCCACCAGGTCAGCAATGAGGAACTTGAGTTCGGCACCGACCGACCGTACGGCGCCATCCACCAGTTCGGCGGCAAGATCGAGCACGCCGCTCGATCACAGCAGGTCTACTTCAAAGAAAAAGGTGGGGTCGTCGGCAACCGCTTCGTGAAGAAGAGGCAGTCGAACTTCTCCCAGTGGGTGTCGCACGGTGCCCGTTCGGTCCAGATGCCAGCTCGTCCTTACCTGGGATTGTCCGGTGAAGACGAAACAGAGGTGCTGGTGATCGTGGCGGCCTACCTGAAGGGGTAAAACCGGCCGCTTTCTCTGCGCCGTTTTAAGCGCGTTGAAGGTGGGTAGCCGGTACATCCGGACGAAAGTCGAGCCAGAATAGCGTTAGACATGCGTTAGATTTTGTTCCAGCCCCATAAGCGCCGTTCGGTTGCCCGCAGATTTCTAAGCTTGGGCGGAAAAGACGGAAAATTCACCCGGCCCGCTCTCGATTCCGGGTAGCATTCCCACCTCCCGGCTTACCCCCTGCCATCGACCGATTCCTTGCGTCGAGCTTAAAAACACTTCCCCTGACGTGCTGCCCAAACTGGCGGCATGAAAACACTTCTCGCCCTGAACACCGACCTTTCCGCGCTGCCCTCGACCGAGGGCCAGGCGCCTGACTGGATCGAACTGATTCCCGCTGGCCCGACCATCACCGGTCGCGACGGCCGCACCTGGTTGTTTGACGAGCTGGCCCAGCAACTGGTGCTGGCCGCTTTCACCGGTCGTGCCATCGACATGGTGATCGACTGGGAGCACGCCAGCGAGGTGGCAGCGCCGAAAGGCAAACCTGCACCTGCGGCCGCCTGGATTGACCGGCTTGAAATTCGCTCTGAGGCCCTGTGGGGCCATGTCGCGTGGACACCTCGCGCTGGCGAGCAGGTTGTCGCCCGTGAGTACCGCTTCGTTTCCCCTGTTTTCGACTACGACGACACCGACCGGCGAATCCTCCGCATGGTCAGCGTTGGCCTGACCAACAAACCGAACCTGGTTCTTACCGCCCTCAACCATGAACAACCGGAGACTCATCAATTGGCTATCCCACAAGCACTCGCAGTGGTGCTCGGTCTGGACGCATCCGCGACCGATGACCAGGCCATCGCTGCCGCCACCCAACTGAAGGCTGCCGCAACGGCGCGCAACAGCGAACAGCCATCCCTGGACAAGTTCGTCCCGCGTCAGGACTACGATCAGGCCGTGTCCCGTGCGACCAACGCTGAGCAGGCGCTGGCTACCCGCAAGGCCGACGAGCACAAGGCCGTGGTCGATTCCGAAATCGACGCGGCCCTGAAGGCCGGCAAGATCACCCCAGCCACCGCCGACTATCACCGCGCCGCCTGTTCCGAGCAGGCCGGCCTGGACCGCTTCCGCGAATTCGTGAAGGCCGCGCCGGCTGTTGCTGAACCGTCCGGCCTAGGCGCGCACAAGCCAGACGGCACTTCCACCGCGCTGAACGCCGAAGAAAAGAAGGTTGCCCAGATGATGGGTATCAGCGAATCCGACTTCATCAAGGCCCGCGCGTAAGCGCATAAAGGAAACACATCTATGATGATCACCCCGCAAGCGCTCGCCGCGCTGTTCACTGCCTACCGCAGCGAGTACCAGCGAGCGTTCACTGACACCCCGACCGACTGGCAGCGCATCGCCACGCCAGTACCATCGACCGGTTCCAGCAATACCTATGGTTGGCTCGGTCAGTTCCCCACCTTCCGCGAGTGGCTGGGTGAGCGCGTACTGAAGGACATGGCAAGCCATGCCTACACCATCACCAACAAGAAATTCGAATCCTCGGTCTCCATTCCCCGTGATGCCATCGAAGACGACGAGGTCGGCGTCTACAAGCCACTGTTCGAAGAAATGGGGCGTGCTGCCAAAGCGCACCCTGACGAGTTGGTTTTCGGGCTGCTGAAAGCCGGGCTGACCACGACCTGTTACGACGGCCAGAACTTCTTCGACACCGACCACCCGGTCTACCCGAACACCGACGGAACCGGCGAAGCCGTCTCTGTCAGCAACTACCAGGCGGGCGCTGGTCCGGCGTGGTATCTGCTCGATGTGAGCCGGGCAGTCAAGCCAATCATCTTCCAGAACCGCCGCAACTACGACCTGAAGGCCATGACCAAGGTCGACGACGAAGCGGTGTTCATGAAAGACGAATACCGCTATGGCGTCGACGCACGGGTCAACGTCGGTTTCGGTTTCTGGCAGTTCGCCTTCTGCTCCAAGGCTCCGCTCAACGCCGAGAACTATGCCGCTGCTCGCGCCGCCATGAAGGCGTTCCAGGCTGATGGTGGTCGCCCACTCGGTGTTAGTCCCGGCCTGCTGGTCGTGCCGTCCAGCCTGGAAGGTGCTGCGCGCAAACTGGTCGTGAAAGACGCCAACGGTGGCAACGAATGGGCGGGCACTGCTGAAGTGCTGTCGCCAAGCTGGTTGGGTTAACGGCCATGGGGACGATCATCAAAGCCAAGCGCGACGGATTCCGTCGCGCCGGCCTGGTCCACCGCGTGGCTGGGACCTACCACCCGGATGGCGATCTGACCGAAGCGCAACTGGAGGTCCTGCGCGCCGATCCGCAACTGCTCGTGGTGGAGGGGGCGCAGGAGGATGCACTCGCGGTTGACGACGACAACGCGGAAGTGATCCAGGAGCTGGCCGGCACCATTGCCCAACTGGAGTACTCCCTGGAGCAAGCCCGAGCAGGCCTGAAGACCGCTTCGGCGGATGTGATAAGGGTGCTGGAGCATCAGAAAGGTGTGCCCGTCCTGGTGCTCGACGCCGTGCGCTTGCTGGAACCAGCCGACCCAGCGGCAGAGGGAGTCATCTGCATCAAGGGCGACGCCCTGGTCGAGGTCATCCGCCAACAGCTTCAGGTCGCCTCGGAGGTGCCCAACGATGGAAAGCAGACGCTCGACAATTCCAGCAGTCCTGAAACGCCGCCGAATCCGGCGCCGCTTCCGGCAGATGCTTCGGCAACTGCTGACGCAGGGGCTGTGAAGCCAGGCAAGCCGGCGGCCAAGCGTGGCGGCGAGAAAAAGGAAGGTGGTGAATGAACCTCTCGCTGCCGAGTGCGATTGCCCTGCTCACCCGTTTCGGTGCCAAAGAGATGGCGGACCTTGCGGTCCCCAAGACCAATCGGCCTATCGATGGCGAGCTGCTGGAGGCCGCTGCCAAGGGTGAGTCTTTGGATAGCTGGGACGCCGAGGAAGTGGCGTCCGCAGTTGCGGGCTTGGCACGCATCGCCGATGCAGCCACCCGCGCTCGCAGCGAGATTCAGTTCTACCTTCGCTATCGCCAGGCGGGGCAGGACGCCCCGGACTGGGTGGCTGACGACCTGCCGGAGCTGACCCGCTTCCACTTGTACGGCGAGAAGGCCAGCGCCGATTCGGCTGTACGCCTGCGCTATCGCGACATCCTCAAACGACTGGAAAGCCTGGCCGCTGAAGATGAGAAACGTGGGGCCGCGGAATCTGGTCAATCCGGCTTGCAGATCAGTCACCAGGTGCGCCTGTTCAGTCGCGACACCATGCGGGGGCTCTGATGCTGGGCGAACTGGAGGACGCCATTCAGGCCCGTCTCGGCGAACTGAAGGGGCAGCTGCGCAGGATGCATATCGACAGCTACGGCGGTGAGCTGAGTGACGACGACCTGCTGGTCGACCTGTTGAAGCTCACCCCCAGTGTACTGATCACCACTCCCAAGGTGGTGTTCAAGCCCAAGTCGCATCGCCGCTATGTCGCCTCGGTGGTGTTCCGCCTGGTGATATCTAGTACCTCCGTACGTGGTGAGCGTGAAACGCGGCGCGGTTCCGGCTCGGTTACCAGCGATCCCGGCAGTTACTGGATCTGGGAAAGCTGCATGCGGTTGCTGACCAACTGGCAGCCCAAGCCCGACGGCGCCCAGGTGAAGCCGACGGAGTTTGCCAACTTGGTCAACGGCAAGTTTCAAGACAGCCACCTCAGCGTGCTGGGGCAATCGTTCGCCATCGAGCTGGATTGGGAGGTGCCGGAAGGCGAGCTGCCACTGCTGGAAGGCATCGACTTGGCTTACCACGTACCGGCAGGCAACCCAAGCACCACCGCCACCGACTCAATCGAACTGAGGAACCTGTAATGCGCGTGATCGCTACGCAACACCCCGTGCCACTGCTACCGGGCACTACAACCAAGGATGGCAAGTCTTTCATTGATCCCGCCCCGGCCAGCCCGGTGGAGGTGGAAGAGCACGCTTACTACCGACGCCGGATTGCCGCTGGTGAGTTGAACCGTGCTGACGAAAAGAGCGGTGCCAAAAAGGCCGCTAAAAATGATGAGGCCAAAGCATGACCATTCCTTTTGACACAATCCCGGCGAGCATTCGCAAGCCTGGCGCCTATTTCGAGTTCAACACCAGCCTGGCCGTGCGGACACTGCCGACCAATGCGCAGCATATCTGCTTGATCGTTCCGCTCGGTGAAGCAGCAACCGCCTTGGCGAACGCCCCCGCACAGGTGTTCAGTGCTGACGAAGCCAGGCTGGCATTCGGTGACGTGGCGGCGGAAATGGTCGCGGCTGCCATCGCTGCTTATCGCTACGTGGCTATTTCGTGTGTGGGTGTCGCTGTCACCGATCAGACTGAGCCGGACATCGCTGACGCTCTCGCCTCGACCGCTCAGGGCGGCTATACCATCCTGGTGCCCGCCTGGTTTAGTCAGGCCTCGCTGACCGCTGTCCGCACTCATATTGCGACCTGGACCAGTTCAATTGAACAGCAGTCCATCATCGGTGTGGGTGCGGTGACCAGCACCCTGTCGGCGGCCACCGCCCTAGCGGCGTCCATGAACGCCGGGGGTATTACCCTCGCTCTGCTGCCGGGCACCCCGTCGACCGCCCGCCAGGTGGCGGCGGCATACGCTGCCGTGATTGCCTCTGAAGAAGACCCGGCTCGCCCACTGAACACGCTGGTACTGAGCGCTATCAAGGTTCCGCCTGTCGCACAGCGCCTCGGGCGCACCGAGCAGGAAACCTGTCTGGCGAACGGCATTACCCCTCTTGAGGTTGGTGCCGGCGATGTAATCCAGATCGTCCGGGCAGTCACCACTTACACCAAGTCGGCGGCTGGTGCGACTGACGTGTCACTGCTCGACCTGACCACTATTCGCACCCTGTATTACGTACGTCAGGCGTGCCGTGAGCGTATCCGCCTGCGCTTTCCGCGCAGCAAGCTTTCTAACAGAACTCCGAAAGCGGTGCGTGGCGAGCTGCTCGATGTACTGAACAAGCTGGAAGAACTGGAAATCGTCGAAGAGGTTGCGGCCAATGCCGATGGCCTGATCGTCGAGCGCTCGCTCCAGGATGTGAACCGACTCAACGCCGCTATCCCAACCGATGTCGTCAACGGCCTGCACGTGTTCGCCGGCCGCATCGACCTGCTTCTGTAAGAGGTGAACTGAATGTCTGATAACTACGTAGGGCAGATCGTCCTTGAGATTAACGGCACCGACTATGAGGTGACGAGCGTCGAGCCGAGCCTGAAGACCGGTCGCAAAGTGGTCAAGACCATGAACCGCACTGGCCGCCCCTCGGGCACGGCTAAGGGCATTGAAGAGCACGAACTGAAAATCTCGGTACCCATCCCGAAAACCGGGGAGCCGGACTGGCGCACCTTGATGGACGCCAAGCTGACCATCTACCCGCAGGACGGGGGCAGCAAGCGACAGACCTGGACCGGTTGCTCCCTGATGGAGATGGGCAGCAAGTACCAGGTGGAAGGTGAAGCCACCCGCGACCTGACCATCGCCGCCCTGAACTTCTACTTGGAGTAATGTCATGAGCGAGCAAGTGAACAAACAGTGGGATGGTCTGACCATCAGTCGCGAGTTGGGCATCGGTGTGTACTTTTCAGGGATACGGCACAAGCGCTTCACCCTGCGTGTTGCTGTCGCGGGTGACTTGATCGCCGCCCAGGAACAGCATCCCAACGGCCCTTTCCAGTTGACCACCATCGAAGTCTATCGCCGTCAGTTGCTGTCCTTGGGCGACATTCCGGTCGAGCACCTGACCACCGAGCTGTTGCGTGAGGGGCTGACCGAAAGCGACCTGGCCGTCATCGCCGACGCCGACGCCGAACTCGAAAAAAAGCTCACGCCGCCGAGCGCGGCAACGCCGACTGGCGTCGGATCGAACACGCCTTTATCCGGCACGGCTACCGAATAGCAGAGCTTCGACAAATGACCAGGGCCGAGATCGATGCGCGTGTGGACCTGATTGTCGGCAAGACCAAAGGCGTTCGCTACGTCAGTAAACGCCAGCGCAAGCCTCTGCCAAAACCCAGATGAAAGGCCCGTCAGCGGGCCTTTCCTGTCCCTGTAAGACCATCGTCGGGAGTGCTCCATGTCCGATCTGCGCGTTGCGCTTCGTTTTCAAGCCCATGCGGGCAACAGTCGACGTGAGATCGAACAGATCAACCGCGACCTACGTAAGGCCGGTAAGGAGGGTGCAAAGTCCCTAGCCGATGAAAGCTGGAAAGCATCATCGGCCATTACCAAGGTCGGCCAAGTTGGTGCCAACAGTTACAAGGTGATCCGCAGCGCCATGCGTGAAACGGCCCAGGCTGGTTCCGGTACGCGCATCGAGGTCAGCAAGACTTCTGCTGAACTCAAAGAGATGGCCTCCGCTGCTCGTAAGGCTGCGCGTGATGCTAAGTCCGAGCTCATGAATACCGACCGCCAGGGTGTGCAGCCGCTCCGTCAGAGCGTAGATCGCACGGAAGCTTCCTTCCGGCGCCTGGCACAGAACGGTGGGCGCAACCTTCGTACTCTGAAAACCATTGCTGCCGGTGTACGTCAGGAGTTCGACCGCCTCAAAGGATTGGGGGGCAGCATGCAAGGGCAACTGGCCGGGCTGGGTGTTGGGGTTGGCGTAGTAACCGGCGTGACCGCTAGCGCCCGCTTAGATCGCCAGTTGATCCGTACACAACAGACTGCCGGTATGACTGGCGAGCAACGAGATGAGTGGCGTGGCGAGCAATGGCGACTTGCAAAGACTTATGGCATTGAGCGGGAACAAGTTCAAACAGGCTTTGACACTTTAATTGCTAGCGGCCTCTCTTACGACAAGGCCAAAGTTAGTTCTGAGGCAATTGCCCAAGCGACCGCTGTTACGGGTGCTGATTCTGGAATACTTGCTAAAGCCTTGGTAACAGGCTCCAGCGCTTTCGATATTGATCTGTCCAAGCCTGGTGCCGCTGTGGATATTCTGCAAAAAATGATCGTGGCTGGTCGTTTGGGCAATGCCGAACTTGAGAACCTATCTAGCATTTTCCCTAAAGTAGGCCAGGACGCGAAGTCTGCGGGTATGTCCATGGCTCAATCACTTGCGTTTGTTGAAACCTTGTCTCTCATTGAGTTGGAACCTGACCGCTTGGGTACGCTGGCACAATCGACGTTGCGCGCATTCAACAATGGTACGTACCGGGAGAGTGTGACGAAAAATACGGGTGTCGAATTCTTCAACAAGGATAAGTCTTTAAGAAATACCCAAGACGTATTTCTTGATCTACAGAGGAAGTATAAGTCACTTAAAAATGACAAAGACCGCGCGCGCTTCATGGACGTGGTATTTGGCAAGATGGACCAAGACACGCAAAAAGGTGTTAAAGCGTTTTTGACCGGTGATCGATTAGAGAACTTTGCAAAGAGCACGGGGGATATCAATAACGCCAAGGGTGTTATTGAAAAAGATTTGGCTGACAACATGAGCAGTTCGACCGCCGTCGGCTCTCGTATGAAAGCCACCTTGGGCGAAGCCATCGACCGTATGGCGAAGCCATTGAACAAGGGATTTGCTGACATGGGTAGTTACCTGCTCGATGACCTGAACCTGTCCGGCGAAGAAATGCTGATGGGCGGGGCGGCTCTTGGCGTTGGCGGCTATTACGCCGGGCGCGGTGCCAAAGCTGGTACAGGCGCCTTGCTGAATAAGTTCATCGGCGGCCCCGAGACCTTAAAAAACATCGCCGTCGGTAAGGTGCTGGAAGAAGCTGCCGGAGTAACTTCCGTGTTCGTCACGAACTGGCCTAGTGGCGTGTCCCTCGGAGGTGGCATGCCTGATCTGCCTAAGGGTAAGCCCGGTGGCGTTATCCCTCCCTGGGTAGCTCCAGCCACTCTGGCAGCTACAGCCACGCAGATCGGGGGCGCCAGTGCGACGTCGACAGATGAGGGTCGTCTGGACTCTGTTCTGCGGAGCAAGCTATTGAACGAAGACGAGCGCACCTATCAGTCTGCTTTCTACCGTAATCGCATTTCGCTGGCCGGACAGAACCCCGATCAGTCGTCGGACTGGCTGTCGTCGCAAGCCCAGCGTCTGGCGCATCAGCAGACTGGCCTGACAGCAGCGGGCTTGCCTGTCGACGGTGCCAATCAGTGGGCAGCCGGTATTGCCAATCGCGCAGTCAGCGCAGGTGCCGATACCCCGGCGGCGATGGCTCGCCTACAGCGGTTGCTTGATCAGCCGTTGGTCATCGAACTACGCATGGACTCAAACATGGTTCAGGCAGAGGTCGAGCGTCGCACCGACATCCAAATGAGGCGCGGCCGATGAGTTGGTCAGAAACCCTGCTAGACGCCTCCTTCCGTGGTGTTCAGTTCCAGGTCATCGACGAAAGTCTGCAATGGCAACGAGCGTTAGCCGAACACGGAGTGCCTTTCAAGGACGGTGACAGTGTGGTCGATCTGGGTCGGGGCGCTCGCCGCTTCCCGATGCAGATCATCATCTACGGCGTTAACTACGAGATTGAGCTACAGAACCTTCTGTCGGCGCTCGGTCAGCGTGGCCCTGGCGAACTAATCCACCCCATCTACGGCAGCCTGAACGTCGTTTCGCACAACGTTGATGTGAAGCACGTCGCCGACAGTCCAGACGCTGCCCAGGTCAGCCTGTTGTTTGTCGAGGACACTCCCGATCTGCCTTTCTTTGCCAGGCAGTTTGAGTTCGTCGACATCGGCGTAGTGGAGCAAGAGGATGAATACCGCTGGCAGGATGGCATCTTTGAGCTGTTCGGCCGCATTGACTCTTTGGTCGCTGAGATTCAGTCGTGGATCGGTGGCGGCTGGGTAGGACTGATCGAAAAGGCCCTCGGTCTGCCAGGCATTTTCCTTCGGGTGCAGCAGTTGCGTTCGCAGATCCTCGGTGTGGTGTCCGGCGTTGTCTCCATGGCTCAACACACATCGGCGGCTTACGACCCTTTGGTTGACCTGTTCCGCACGCCGACGCAGATCCGCAGTTCCATTCAGGACAGCACGCCCAGCTCGTCGACGGCGTTGTTGTCCCGCTCTGGCATTCCAGCCGCCATGCCAGGTGGCGATGCTTTGACCGTTGATCCTGCAAGGGCGGCCGACGCCTTTTTGATCAGTGCTCGCCAAGGGGTTGCCCCTGATTCCGGCCTGCTGCCCGACCGCATGCCCGACGATCCAGTCGAGGCCAGCGGGTTTGCCTTGGTTGTCCTGGTCATCACCGAACTTGCCGTTGCCCATGCTCAAGCGGTGGCCATCGTGATCGAGGACGAAGGCAAAAATCCGACCCTGAGCCCAATTGAACTGGAAGGCCTGGTCAACCTGGTGCGCTCGTTGGTGCAAGGGTCGATCCTCTTGCATCGCCGCCTGTATGGCGTGGAGGCGTCCCGGCCGGTGATCGAAGGCCTGCGCAATACCGCCGCACTGATCCAGGCCCGCGCCCGTCAAGTCATCCTGCAAAGCCCGCCGATGATTGAGCGTGTGGTTGAGTCCCCGGCAAGCCTCCGTCTGTTGGCACATCACTGGTACGGCGACCATGGCCGTGCCCTCGAATTGATTCGACTCAATCCAGACCTGAAAACACCCCACAACATCCCGGCCGGAAAGGTATTGCGTGCATATGCTGAATGACCATATCCCCACTATCCGGCTCGCCATCGGCGGGTTGGCCCATGACACTTGGGACGGCTGGTCGGTTGAGTCCGACCTGCTGACTCCCGCCGACGCTTTCGAGCTGGAGTTGCACGCCAGAAACTCCATCCGGCTGCCGGAGGTGGTGAAGGAAGGTGCGCCCTGTTCACTGACGCTGGATGGGGACCTGGTGCTGACGGGGCAAGTCGACGAGTTTGAGCATGATGTTTCGCGCCAGGGCATTTCGATGCGCATCAATGGACGGGATCGGGCCGCGCCTCTGGTCGACTGCTCAGCACCTTTCGTGTCCATGCGAGAGGCATCGCTAGCGGAGATCCTTGAGCAGGTGGTTAAGCCACTAGGTGCGTACAAGGTGGAGATTCGCGCCAACCAGGCGAAAGCCCGGCGTCGTATCCAGATCGAGCCTGGGCAGACCGCTTGGGAGGCGTTACTTCAGGTAGCCGAGGCGAACGGTTTGTGGCCGTGGGTAGAGCCGGACGGCCGCTTGATCATCGGTGGGCCGGACTACACCACTCCGCCAGTAGGCGCACTAGTGCTGCGCGAGGACGGGGTGGGTAACAACGTGCAGCGCCTGAGCGTGCGTCGGTCCATTGCCAACCGCTACAGCCAGATTACTGTCCTTGGTCAACACGGCCAGTACGATAACGATGGCCTCGACACCAAGCGCTCGCACCTGCGTTCGGTCATCCAGGACGATACCCTGGCCCGTCGCGGGATCTTCCGGCCGAAGGTCGTGATCGACAGCGCGAGCGAGAACCAGGACATGGCAACCACCCGCGCTCGCAAGTTATTGGCGGATAGCCGACTGGAAGGTTTTGAGATACGCGCCGTCGTCAAAGGCCACCGGGCTGACAATGGTAAGGTCTGGAGTCCCGGCCAGCGCGTCATCGTGCGCAGTGAACCGCATGGCCTAGACGCCATCTACTTCCTCATGTCGCGCACGTTGCGTCTGTCACGTGGAGAGGGGGCGATCACAGAGCTGCGCCTGCGCGAAGACAAAATGTGGGTGCTGGACGGCAACAAGCTGAAGAAGCACAAGGGCAAGTCCAATCCCGACGCAGCGTTTGTCCAAATGATTAAGGGGCTTTGATGAGCAATATGGCGCGATTGGTGCGCGATCAGGTGGCGCGGGTGATGAGCAGCTTTCGCTTGCCGTTCCGCGCTGTAGCGGCGCGCAATACCCATGGCAAGCTGATCGGCGTCCAGATGCAGGGCTTGTCGGGCGAGACGGTAGTAGGCGAGCTGTTCCAGAACTACGGATTTAGCTCTGCGCCACAGCCAGGGGCCGAGTACCTGGTCATTCCAGTGGGTGGCAACAGCAAGCATGCTGTCGTCGTCGCCAGCGAGGATGGGCGATATCGGCTGAAACTCCAAGACGGTGAGGTGTCGCTCTACACCGATGAGGGTGACTATGTACACATGAAGCGCGGCCGGATGATCGAGGTCGTGACGGATGACTTGGTGTTCAAGGTCAAAAACAAAGTGCGCTTTGAAACACCCAAAGTCGAAATGACCGGCGACCAGCATCTCGACGGCAGCTTTAAGGCTGAGGGTGAGATCGCCGACCAAGTGCGAACCATGCAGGAAGACCGCGACCTCTACAACCAGCACGCCCACCCAACCGGACCAAAACCAGCACCTCAACAGTGACTGTTCAGCCAGCTTCAAAACTTCAACCCCGCTGATATTCAACTGGTCGCGCCCGCGCAACATCATGCATCCCCATGGATGCAGGCATAAACCCAACCACAGGCGACTTGACGGGCCAGCGTATCAATACGCTGGCAAACGCCGTTTACGTTCGTCTTGGCACCCCCCTCGGCACCTGGTGGAAAGATCCCACCCTGGGCTCACGGCTGCACGAACTTCGCCGCGAAAAAGACCGCCCTCGGGTGGGAATTCTTGCCAAACAATACGCCGAGCAAGCGCTCAAGCCTCTGCTCGATGATCGCCGTGCCAAGACGATAACCATCACCGTCGAGCAGCCCCATAACGGCTGGCTCGTGCTGCAAATCGACATCATCGACGCCACCGGCAATCCGCAGGTGTTTCGCCAACCTGTAAGAGTGATCTGACATGGCTTTTTCAGCCCCGAACCTCGATAGCATCCTGGCAGGCATTCTCCGGGACATTAAGGCGCTCAACAACGAAGCCGACATCGGCCCTGACAGCGACCACTACATCCGGTCAGCGGCCGTTGCCGCAGCCATCGAGGGACTCTATCTGAAGCTGGCTTGGCTTTATCGGCAGATATTCCCAGATACTGCCGACGAAGAAGAGCTGGTGCATGCCGCCGCGATCCGTGGCGTTCTGCAAAAGCAGTCTGTCGCTGCCACTGGTATTGCTGGCTTAAGAGGCGCTGCGGGTGTTGAGCTATTGCAAGGCTCGACGCTGACCCACGTCACTACTGGCGAAAAGTTCGACAGCCTGGCTAGCGTGACAATTGGCACCGACGGCACGGTCACCGTTCAAGTCAGGGCGCAAACATTAGGAGCGTCACTCAACGGATTGACCGGCGACCTGATGCTTACCAGCCAGCCGCTTGGGATGGACGCCAGCGCGAGCTTCGTCGGGACAACCACCGGGGGCGAAGATCAGGAGAAGCCAGAGTCGCTACTCGCCAGATTGCTCGACATCATCCAGTCGCCACCTGCGGGCGGCACTAGTTACGACTTCAAACGCTGGGCCAAAGAGGTGGACGGCGTGGCCGACGCTCTGGTGCTAACTGGTCGTCGAGGTGGTGGCACCGTTGACTTGGTCATCACAGCCAGCAACGGCAACCCTTCGGCCGAGGTCATTGCTAACTGCAAGGACCACGTACTGGGCTTGTGTTCAGTCATAGCCGATGTGTGGGTGTATGCCCCGACAATTCGAAGCGTTGACTCTACAGCGCTGGTTGAACTGGACGAGGGCTATGCGCTGGCAGACGTACAAGCGGCCGCTCAGAAGGGTTACAACGCACTGCTCGGCGCCATGAAGCCTCGCGAAACGCTCAAGCGCTCGCAGATAGAGGCCATGATCAACAACTTGGCAGGCGTCACCGATCGCGCTGTTACGTCTCCAGTCGGCAACGTCCAAGCGTCTACCGATCCGCAGCTGATCGGCTGGATTCGCCCCGGCGCCATCACACTGGGCCTGCTGGAATGACCGCGCTCGCCGATCAGCTTCGGCTACTGCTGCCGCCTGTGTCCTATGACGGCACAGCGCCTCGCTTATCTGCATCCATTGAAGCCGAGGCGAACGCTCTCACGCTTACCGATGCTCAAGCAGAGGCGAGCTACAGCGCGATCTTTGCAGACTCTGGCATGGGGTTGTCCGACTGGGAGCGCGTGCTTGCTTTGCCAGATCCGTGCCTTGTGGGCGTCCCTCAATCAGTTCGCCAGCGCGTGCAGGCGGTTGTCAGCAAGCTGCAAGGTCGGGGTGGTCAAAGCCGGTCCTTTTTTATCGCCATGGTCAAGTCCCTTGGTTACGACATAACCATCGACACGTTTCGTCCAGCTTGCGCAGGCATTGCGCGGGCTGGCGACCCAATCAACGGCGACTGGGCATTCACATGGCGCGTCAACGCGCCCGCCGTGACAATCAGCCAGGCCGTTGCCGGGATCACGGGAGCGGGCGATCCGCTGACGGCTTGGGGTAACAAATCCCTTGAGTGCAGGCTCAGCCAAATGAAGCCCGCCGAATCCATTCTGCTGTTTGGTTACGGAGACAAATAATGCAAAAAATCGGTGCAAGTACCTCATCGGCAGATGCCTTAGGTGAATTTACCGAGGGCAACCCAGCAGCAGGAGTTGCAGCCACGCTGTTGAAGGCAAGTTGGTTGAATGCGGTGCAACGTGAGCTTGTTAACCTGGTGCTAGCTGCGGGGCTGACTCTAGATGCAACTGATGACTCTCAGGTTCTGAAGGCTATTCAGGCGCTTCAAAGTTGGTCAAAGCTCACTGGTAAGCCTAATACGATTTCAGGGTTCGGTATTACTGATGCTTTCACCAAGACGGAGGTCAGTTCGGCTATCCAGGTAGCTATTGCGGCCTTGGTTGGCGCTGCGCCAGCTACATTGGATGCCATCAATGAGCTGGCGGCCGCCATTGGGAATGACCCAAACTTTGCCGTTACCATGGCGAATTTAATGGATGGCAAAGCCAACAAGGCCACGACATTGGGTGGTTATGGCATTACGGATGCTTACACCACCGGGCAAATCGCCGCAAAGATCCTTGAAGGATTTTTTGTGCCGCAAGGTACTGCATCGCTTATCGGTGGTTTCAAAGCGGCTGGAGCGGCTGACCTGTATGTCGGTAGCAGCAAGGTGCTTGCTGTTACTCCAGAGGCGTTCAAAGGGGCGCTAGCCAATGAGACGTATCGCGGGGTGGCAGAGGTTGCGACTCAGGCGGAAACGGACGCTGGGGTGCTAGACACTCATATTGTTACACCGAAGAAGCTCAAGGCAAATCTCGCTGGGTTCTTGTCTGATCAACTGTCGCCTTCTGCGGGCGCACAAATCGTTGTCACCCATAACCTAGGGTATGTGCCAACCGAATCATCTATGGAGCTTGTCTGGGAGTGCGTTGTCGCCCAAGGCGGGTGGGTTCCGGGAGCATTTGTAAGGCAAGAAAGCTGGGTTCACAGCACTGCATCAACAGCACTTACGCGGGGATTTTACATTTACGGTGAAACAACAACACAGGTGACTGTGGGGTGCGCGGACGGTGCATTGTGGCAACTGCCAACAAAGACCACAGGTACAGGCTTCAACCTAACATTTGCCAACTGGCGCCTGCGCCTGAGGATCAAACCATGAGTACTTCTGAACTGTTCTATTGTCTGCCTTCCGGCCAGTATTACGGATCATGGAGAGGTGATCCTGATACAGATCGCAATGAGTATGCAGAGCGAGGGTACATCGAGGCCCCGTATGCACCGGAGAGCACTCGGTACTTCTGGGATGCCGAGAACCGCGAATTCTACCTGCCGCCTTTAGCCGCAGAGGAAATCGCGGCGGATGAGCGAGAGTGGCGTGATCGCGAACTGGCGTCGGTCGCGTGGCTGCGCGAACGTCACCGCGACCAAGTAGAAATCGGGGGCAGTACCACGCTGACGCCTGAGCAGTTTCAGGAGTTGCTGATCTACATGCAGGCGCTACGCGACTGGCCCCAGTCGGAGCAGTTCCCCGTGTTCGAGCACCGACCAGTGGTGCCGTCATGGATCGTGGGTCAAGGATAGTAGACGCCAAAGTTCCTTTAGCAGCCAAAGAGGTCGCTCAAGTCGGTTTTTTAGGTGTGTGCTGTAGTGCCAAAAGTCGCGCCACGCAGTGCCAAATCAGGCGCTCGCTTACAACTGACCAGGCTGCCGTCCGTCGCGGCGAACGGGACCGCTCAACAAAGTGCTTTGACAGGCATTCTCATTAACATTAAGATCCTCCGCATTGAGCCTTTAGCCACGATGGTCTCCTCTATGTATGTGTGTCTTTGTGTTGGTGTTACCGACGGACAGATCCGCGATGCAATCTACGACGGCTGCTGTAGCTACCGTGACGTACGCGAAGCCACCAATGTGGGCACTCAGTGCGGCAAATGCGCCTGCCTGGCTAAACAAGTCGTACGCGAAACCCTGACCGAGCTGCAAGTGAGCCAGGCTGCACTGCCTTATCCAGTAGAATTTACTGCAGCATAATTCAGACTTTCCAAGAACCGGACCCAGCGTCCGGTTTTTTTATGCCTGCAATTCAAGTGCTTAGGACTAAGACGCGGAACAAAAACATTCTTATTCCTATTAGTTTCTATTTATTATTCAAGAACTTAGGTTTGACAGCAAAAGTTGTCCGGCCCACACTCCAGACCATTGTGCACACCTACAGGGCAGGACCCCATCATGAAAGGCGACGTTAGCGTCATCCAGCATCTCAACAAGATCCTCGGAAACGAGCTGGTCGCAATCAACCAATACTTCCTGCATGCCCGTATGTATGAAGACTGGGGCCTGGATAAGCTCGGCAAGCACGAGTACAAAGAATCCATCGATGAAATGAAACACGCTGACAAACTGATCAAGCGGATTCTGTTCCTCGAAGGCATCCCGAACGTGCAGGACCTTGGCAAACTGTTCATTGGTGAGCATACCAAGGAAATGCTCCAGTGCGACCTGAAAATCGAGCAGACAGGTCTAGCCGATCTCAAGGCCGCGATTGCCCACTGTGAAACGGTTGGCGACTTCGGTAGCCGCGAGCTGCTGGAAGACATCCTCGAAGCCGAGGAAGAGCACATCGACTGGCTGGAAACCCAACTGAGCCTGATCGACAAGGTCGGCCTGGAAAACTACCTGCAGTCGCAGATGGGCGAGTAAGCCCGTCTTTCTTGCAGCCAACAAAAAGCCCCGCAATGCGGGGCTTTTTGTTGGCTGACAAGAATCAGGCTTCGGCAGCCTTGGCCTTGGCAGCCGCTTCCTTGATCAGCGTCTGCAGTTCGCCGTTGGCAAACATCTCGGTCATGATGTCACTGCCGCCGACCAGCTCACCGGCCACCCACAATTGTGGGAAGGTTGGCCAGTTGGCGTACTTCGGCAGGTTGGCGCGAATTTCCGGATTTTGCAGGATGTCCACGTAAGCGAACTTCTCGCCGCAACCCATTACAGCTTGCGCCGCTTTGGCGGAGAAGCCGCACTGCGGGGCATTGGGCGAGCCTTTCATGTAAAGCAGAATGGTGTTGTTGGCAATCTGCTCTTTGATTGTTTCGATGATATCCATGGAGCACCTCGGCTGAACTTTCCGACGCGGTTGTCGGCACGGTGACGCATTGTATCGGAAAGCCGAGCGTGGCGCTCGGCCTTGCCAACATCCCCCTTAGCCCACCGTCCTGGGGCAAATTTAGCGCAACTGGAGCCGTCCGGAGGGCCACGCTTGAGTGAGCAGATACCTTGCGCCGGATATGCGAATGAGCAGCTAGCCGGTGCGGTTATGCACTCAACAGCGTGAGCAGCGTTTGCCAAGCCGCTGGCAGGCAGTGTAAAACCTTGTGGCGTACACAAAAAAGCTGTTCCCCATTGGGTTATCGCAGATTCGGCAGTGCCGATGTTGCAGCCCCTCTTGGTAAGACGCGACATTTAATTATAGTATTGCGTCTCCCCCTAATTTCGTCGCCACGTGCGGCTTTCGCCGCAGGTCTCACCCGTTTTTCCAAAAACCGGCTTTAGATGATCTGCGGTCTGTTGCAAAAAGGTAGTCAATGATGAACGCAAGGCACTTTCTCTCCCTGATGGACTGCACCCCCGACGAACTGCTCGGTGTGCTCCGTCGTGGCATCGAGCTGAAGGACCTGCGTAACCGAGGCGTGTTGTTCGAACCCCTGAAGAACCGCGTACTGGGGATGATCTTCGAGAAGTCTTCGACCCGCACCCGCCTGTCATTCGAGGCTGGCATGATCCAGCTCGGCGGCCAGGCCATCTTCCTCTCGCCACGCGACACCCAGCTGGGTCGCGGTGAGCCGATCAGCGACTGCGCCATCGTCATGTCGCGCATGCTGGATGCGGTGATGATCCGTACCTTCGCCCACAGCACGCTGACCGAGTTCGCCGCCAATTCGCGGGTACCGGTGATCAACGGCCTGTCCGATGACCTGCACCCTTGCCAACTGCTGGCCGACATGCAGACATTCCTCGAACACCGCGGCTCGATCCAGGGCAAAACCGTGGCCTGGATCGGCGACGGCAACAACATGTGCAACAGCTATATAGAAGCCGCCATCCAGTTCGACTTCCAATTGCGCATCGCCTGCCCGGAAGACTACGAGCCGAACCCTCAATTCGTCGCCCAGGCCGGAGACCGCGTCACCATCGTCCGTGATCCGAAGGAGGCTGTGCGGGGCGCCCATCTGGTGAGCACCGATGTCTGGACTTCCATGGGGCAGGAGGAGGAAACTGCACGGCGTCTGAAGACGTTCGCACCTTACCAGGTAACGCGCGAGCTGCTCGACCTCGCTGCCCCCGATGTGTTGTTCATGCATTGCCTGCCCGCTCACCGCGGCGAGGAAATCAGCATGGACCTTCTCGACGACCCACGCTCGGTCGCCTGGGACCAGGCGGAAAACCGTCTGCACGCACAGAAGGCGCTTCTTGAATTCCTTGTTGAACCGGCTTACCACCACGCATGAGTCAACCTTTACTGCTCAACCTTCGCAACCTGGCCTGTGGGTACCAAGGCCAGCGCGTTGTCCAGAACCTCAACCTGCACCTGAACGCTGGCGATATCGGTTGTTTGCTCGGCTCTTCCGGGTGCGGGAAAACCACCACGCTACGCGCCATTGCCGGCTTTGAGCCCGTGCATGAGGGCGAGATACAGCTGGCCGGCGAAGTCATCTCCAAAGCAGGGTTCACCCTCGCGCCAGAAAAACGCCGAATCGGCATGGTGTTCCAGGACTATGCTCTGTTCCCTCACCTCACCGTGGCGCAGAACATCGCATTTGGCATTGGCAAACACCCACAACAGCAACACGTGGTCGAGGAAATGCTCGAACTGGTCAAGCTCGGTGGCCTTGGCCAACGCTACCCTCATGAGCTTTCTGGTGGCCAACAGCAACGGGTTGCCCTGGCCCGCGCCTTGGCGCCCGAGCCACAACTGCTGCTGCTTGACGAGCCGTTCTCGAACCTTGATGTCGAACTGCGCCGACGCCTCAGCCATGAAGTGCGTGACATTCTAAAGAGCCGTGGTACCAGCGCGATCCTGGTTACCCACGATCAGGAAGAAGCCTTTGCGGTCAGCGACCATGTCGGTGTGTTCAAGGAAGGTCGACTGGAACAGTGGGATACGCCCTACAACCTGTACCATGAGCCCCTGACCCCCTTCGTGGCCAGCTTCATTGGCCAGGGCTACTTCATTCGCGGTCAACTGACCAGCCCGGAGTCGGTACAGACTGAACTCGGCGAGCTCTGCGGAAATCGCGCCTACACCATGGCCATTGGCAGCGCAGTGGATGTACTGCTGCGGCCAGACGATATCGTCTATGCACCTGACAGCGAGCTCAAGGCACGCATTGTCGGCAAGAGCTTCCTCGGCGCGTCCACGCTGTATCGCCTGCAACTGGCAACCGGCAGCCAGCTCGAAGCGATATTCCCCAGCCACATCGACCATTTGCCTGGCAGCGAAGTCGGTATCGTGGTTGCGGCAGACCACCTGGTACTGTTTCCGGCACCCGGCAGCGTTGCCGCACAACTCCAGCCAGGCGACAACGGCGTGCGTCGTTACAGCCCGGCCGCTTGATAGCCAGGGGCGGGCTTGCCCGCCCCACACGCCTTATCGATCCACACAGCTGCTATCAGTCGCGGGCGATCTCGGCAAAGCTTGCCTGCGTGTGGGTCGCCAATACGTCAGCCGCCAACTCAACCTCAAGGCCACGCCGCCCGGCACTGACAAAAATCGTCGGCAGCGGCTGTGCAGATTGATCAATGAACGTGCGCAAGCGCTTCTTCTGCCCCAGCGGGCTGATGCCCCCCAACAGATAACCCGTGGCACGCTGAGCGGCCGCGGGGTCGGCCATCTCGCACTTCTTCACCCCGGCAGCATGGGCCAAGGCCTTGAGGTCCAGGGAACCTGCCACCGGCACCACCGCCACCAGCAACTCGCCCTTTTCACTGCAGGCCAATAGCGTCTTGAACACCCGCGCGGGCTCCAGCCCCAACTTCTCCGCAGCCTCCAGCCCATAAGAAGCCGCTTTGGGGTCATGTTCGTAACTGTGTACGCGATGTTCGGCACGAACCTTTTTCAATAGATCGAGAGCGGGGGTCATGCGGACTCCTGGCAGGCCGTAAAGACAAATTTCGTCGGCTACTTTAGGACAAAACCCACAGAGCAGCTACACAGGGGGCTACATCACGTCCAAGCACAGCCCTTGCAGCGTCCAGCACCATCCTGCAAACCAATAGTCAGATTGTGAATGGCCGTTCACTTTCGACCTTTGACATAAGCGTTTCTTGTCTATATTTTTTCGATTTTGAATATAAGCCAACACCCCCAAAGCCCCTTCCAGCAGAAATTGGGGAATTTCTGCCGGAGCATGTCGAGCGCCAAAGCGCCTCACAACAACAAGAACCGAGGTAACGAATGACCATTGCCCAGCAACAACCGACACTTTCCAGCCAGTGCATGGCCGAGTTCCTGGGAACAGCCTTGTTCATATTTTTTGGCACGGGATGCGTTGCAGCGCTCAAGGTCGCCGGCGCCAGCTTCGGATTGTGGGAGATCAGCATCATCTGGGGCGTTGGCGTGAGCATGGCGATCTACCTGACCGCCGGCATCTCCGGCGCTCACCTCAACCCTGCGGTCAGCATTGCCCTGTGCCTGTTCGCAGGTTTTGAAAAACACAAACTGGCGTTCTACATCGTCGCCCAGATCGCCGGTGCTTTCTGCGGCGCTGCGCTGGTGTACACGCTCTACAGCACGCTGTTCTTCGATTACGAACAAACCCATCAGATGCTGCGCGGCACCCAAGGCAGCCTTGAGCTGGCCGCCGTGTTCTCGACCTATCCGCACCCGGCGCTCTCTACCGGCCAGGCTTTCCTGGTTGAGGTGATCATTACCGCCATCCTGATGGCGGTGATCATGGCCCTTACCGACGACAACAACGGCTTGCCACGCGGCGCGCTGGCACCCGTGCTGATCGGCCTGCTGATCGCAGTGATCGGCAGCGCCATGGGCCCGCTGACCGGTTTTGCGATGAACCCCGCACGCGATTTCGGGCCTAAACTGATGACCTACCTTACGGGCTGGGGACCCATCGCCTTCACCGGTGGCCGTGAGGTGCCCTATTTTCTGATCCCGGTAATTGCGCCGATCATAGGGGCAAGCCTTGGTGCCGCCCTGTACCGCGGCGTGTTCGCCCGCAACCTGCCCTCTGCAGCGAACATGACCGTCCAGACCGACGACAACCCTCAGGGCAAGACCCAGGCATCCTGATGCCGGACCAGCGGGCCAACGCCCGCCCTGCCCTGACTCCACCTTATTTAGTGCAAGGCCAACGACATGACAGACACCCATAACAAGAACTACATCATTGCCCTGGACCAGGGCACGACCAGTTCGCGGGCCATCATTTTCGACCGGGACGCCAACGTGGTCGGCACCTCGCAGCGCGAGTTCGCACAGCACTACCCCCAGGCTGGCTGGGTCGAGCACGATCCCATGGAGATCTTCGCCACCCAGAGCGCAACCATGGTCGAAGCGCTGGCCCAGGCAGGCCTGAGCCATGATCAAGTGGCGGCCATCGGCATCACCAACCAGCGCGAAACCACCGTGGTCTGGGACAAGGAAACCGGTCGACCGATCTACAACGCCATCGTCTGGCAGTGCCGACGCAGCACCGAAATTTGCGAACAGCTCAAGCGCGATGGCCTGCAGGACTACATTCGCGAAACCACAGGCCTGGTGACCGACCCCTACTTTTCCGGCACCAAGCTCAAATGGATCCTCGACAATGTCGAGGGTGCCCGCGAGCGCGCCGAAAAAGGCGACCTATTGTTCGGCACAATCGATACCTGGCTGATCTGGAAGTTCTCCGGCGGCAAGGTTCACGTCACCGACTACACCAACGCCTCGCGCACCCTGCTCTTCAACATCCACACCCTGGCGTGGGACGAGAAGATGCTGCAAGTCCTGGGCATTCCTCGCCAAATGCTGCCTGAGGTTCGCGCCTCCTCCGAGGTATACGGGCACACCAAAAGCGGTATCGCCATTGCGGGCATCGCCGGCGACCAGCAAGCCGCACTGTTCGGCCAGATGTGCGTGGACGCCGGGCAGGCAAAAAACACCTATGGCACCGGCTGCTTCCTGCTGATGAACACCGGAACAAAGGCCGTCACGTCGTCTCACGGCCTGCTCACCACCATCGCCTGCGGCCCTCGCGGCGAAGTGGCTTACGCCCTGGAAGGCGCCGTATTCAACGGTGGCTCCACCGTACAGTGGCTGCGTGACGAACTGAAAATCATCAATGACGCCCACGACACCGAGTACTTCGCCAGCAAGGTCAAGGACAGCAACGGGGTCTACCTGGTACCAGCGTTCACCGGCCTTGGCGCACCTTACTGGGACCCCTATGCCCGCGGCGCGCTGTTCGGCCTGACCCGAGGGGTCAAGGTTGACCACATTATCCGAGCGGCCCTGGAGTCGATTGCCTACCAGACCCGGGACGTACTCGACGCCATGCAACAGGATTGCGGCGAACGCCTGAGCGCCCTTCGCGTCGATGGCGGTGCAGTCGCCAACAACTTCCTGATGCAATTCCAGGCCGATATTCTTGGCACCTGCGTTGAACGCCCACAGATGCGCGAAACCACCGCCCTCGGTGCTGCTTACCTCGCCGGCCTGGCATGCGGCTTCTGGAGTAGCCTGGACGAACTGCGCGGCAAAGCGATCATCGAACGCACGTTCACCCCGCAACTGGATGAAGTGCAGAAAGAAAAACTGTATGCCGGCTGGCTGAAAGCCGTAGACCGCACCCGTGACTGGGAACCGCACGACGAGAACTGAAACCACCGCAGTGCCCCTTGAAGGCAGCGCGAAAACGCTGGGCGTCGGCTTTGCCGGCGCCAAGGCCGCAGGTCAATGCAAGGCGTTGTGCCATCCTCCGGGCTGGTCGTAGGAGATTTCCTCCGGCATCATGGAGAAATTTGCCCGGCCGCCCAAAGGACAGCCCATGAACCTGCCTCCTCGTCAGCAGCAAATCCTCGAACTGGTCCGCGAACGCGGCTATGTCAGCATCGAGGAAATGGCCCAACTGTTCGTCGTGACGCCGCAAACCATTCGGCGGGACATCAATCAACTGGCCGAAGTCAACCTGCTGCGCCGTTACCATGGCGGCGCCGCCTACGACTCCAGCATCGAAAACACCGCCTACGCGATGCGCGCCGATCAGATGCGCGACGAAAAACAACGCATCGCCGAAGCTGTCGCAGCGCAAATTCCCGACCATGCGTCGCTGTTCATCAACATTGGTACCACCACCGAGTCCATTGCGCGCGCGCTGCTCAATCACAACCACCTGAAAATCATCACCAACAACCTTCACGTAGCCTCGATCCTGAGTGCAAAAGACGATTTCGAAGTACTGCTGGCCGGTGGCAACGTACGCCGCGACGGCGGTGTGGTCGGCCAAGCCAGTGTCGACTTCATCAACCAGTTCAAGGTCGACTTCGCCCTGGTTGGCATCAGCGGCATCGATGAAGATGGCAGCCTGTTGGACTTCGACTACCAGGAAGTGCGTGTATCCCAGGCCATCATTGCCAATGCACGGCAGGTCATCCTTGCGGCCGACTCCAGCAAGTTCGGGCGCAACGCGATGGTACGCCTGGGATCAATCAGCCTGGTGGACTGCCTGGTCACCGATCAGCAGCCCGTCGCCGCACTGACTCAGTTGCTCAACCAACAGAAGATCCGCCTGGAAGTCGTCTAGCCCCGCCCCTCACGGCTGCCGCCAGCGACAGCCGCCCATCATGTTCGTTATTTTTCATTTAGACCTATAGATCAGCACTTTCTATCAAATCCGGCTAGCGGCTGCTATGCCATTGCGCTAATATTTTCGAAAATGAACATCAATGTTCACATTCAAATTCAGGAGCCGCCCGTGTCCCTCTTCCGCCAAGCGCCCACTACCCTCAATGAAACCTATGACATCGCCGTGATCGGCGGCGGTATCAATGGTGCAGGGATTGCCGCAGATGCAGCGGGGCGCGGGCTGTCCGTTTTGCTTTGCGAAAAAGACGACCTGGCCAGCCATACCTCGTCTGCCAGCAGCAAGTTGATCCATGGTGGCCTGCGCTATCTGGAGCACTATGAGTTTCGCTTGGTACGTGAAGCATTGGCAGAACGCGAAGTACTGCTGGCCAAGGCCCCGCACATCGTCAAGCCGATGCGTTTCGTACTGCCTCACCGCCCTCACCTGCGCCCGGCCTGGATGATTCGCGCGGGCCTGTTCCTCTAAGACCACCTGGGTAAACGCAAACGACTCGGTGCATCGCGCAGCCTGCGCTTCGGCCCGGGTAGCCCGCTGAAGCCGGTGATCACCCGTGGTTTCGAGTATGCCGACTGTGCAGTAGACGACGCCCGCCTGGTGGTACTCAACGCCATGGCGGCCCGGGAAAACGGCGCGCACATCCTGACCCATACCCGCTGTCTCGGCGCTCATCGCGTCAACGGCCTGTGGCGTGTACAAATCGAGCGCGCCGACGGCACCCAACAGACGATCCAGGCCAAGGCACTGGTCAATGCCGCAGGCCCTTGGGTTGCAACGTTCATCAAGGATGACCTGAAGCTCGATACCTCCTACGGGATTCGCCTGATCCAGGGCAGCCACCTGATTGTGCCGAAGCTATACGAAGGCGAGCACGCCTACATCCTGCAGAATGAAGACCAGCGCATTGTGTTTGCCATTCCGTATCTGGAGCGCTTCACCCTGATTGGCACGACAGACCGCGAGTACAATGGCGATCCCGACAAGGTGGTCATCACCGAGGCGGAAACCGACTACATGCTCAAGGTGGTCAATGACCACTTCAAACACCCGTTAAGCCGTGCCGATATCGTCAACAGTTACTCTGGTGTTCGTCCGCTGTGCAATGACGAGTCGGACAATCCATCGGCCATCACACGCGATTACACCCTGTCCCTTTCAGCCGAGGCTGAACAAGCGCCTTTGTTGTCGGTGTTTGGCGGCAAACTGACCACTTACCGCAAGCTCGCCGAGTCGGCCATGCGTGAGCTGGCGCCATTCTTCACGCAAATGAAAGGCAGTTGGACTGCCACCGCCCCACTGCCAGGCGGCGAAGACATGAGCACACCCAAGGCGCTGAGCGAGAGCATCCAGGCCCGATACGACTGGCTGCCAGGTGCCATCGCTCAACGCTGGGCATTGACCTACGGCAGCCGCGTCTGGCGCCTGCTCGAAGGCGTCCAGGGCCCCGAAGACCTGGGCGAAGCCATGGGTGGGGGATTGTTCGCCCGCGAGGTGGATTACCTGTGCAGCGAAGAGTGGGCTACCAGCGCCGAGGATATTCTCTGGCGGCGAACCAAGCTTGGGCTGTTCACCAGCCCAGCCGAGCAAGAGAAACTAAAGCAGTACCTGCTCCGCGTCGCACTGAACCGCAGCAAGTCCGAAGCGGCCTGAGCCGTTTGACTCACAGGTGACAGCGCATAAAAAATCCGACACCAGAATCTGGTATCGGATTTCCGAGAGGCCCGCTCACGCTCATGTGCCGAACCAAACGGCACTAAGCCTGAGCGGAACTTTTCGCCCGGGTGAGACGAACCTAAACGGTTACGTTCGCCCGACTCAGGTCAAGCCTTTCGCCAGCCGTGTCCATGCTCGGCATCTTCGTCGTCATCATCACCGCCGTTGCTGGATTCAACGAAATACTGCTTCATTGCTGTGCTCATGATGCACTCCTTGTAAGTTCTCTGGCTCCGTTGCCAGCAAGGTCATACTGCTTTCTCGGCATTACCGGGAGCAGCAGGCAATGTTTCCGGGCGCCCGCCGTTTGCGGGATCAACCGCTCTCAACAACCCCGCCCTCTGGAAATCAACACCTGCACACGTACGTTTGCCACCCTAAAAGCGTTCGGCCTTCCGAACGCGCCACATGACGATGTTCGGCAAGCCGTACGAATAATCGCCATCAAAAACCGAAAAATCAAATTAATATCCAATAAAATCATAGCGTTACAATAGATTCCGGGGCTTGGCACGACTCATGCTCTACACTCAGTACCCGAATGCGCAAACCGCTTGATTGCAGTGTTCGCTGAACGAATGAGCCCAGCAAAGGCTCCATAAAAAAAACAACGTCGAGGAAATTTTGATGCGTATCGTTCCCCACCTGTTGGGCGCCGCTATCGCGGCCGCTTTGATCAGCACGCCAGTATTTGCCGCCGATCTGACCGGCACGCTGAAGAAAATCAAGGAATCGGGCACCATTACCCTGGGGCACCGCGACGCTTCCATTCCGTTCTCCTACATCGCTGACGCATCGGGCAAACCGGTCGGTTATGCACACGACATCCAGTTGGCAATCGTCGAGGCCCTCAAGAAGGACCTGGACGCACCAAACCTTCAGGTCAAATACAACCTGGTGACCTCGCAAACCCGTATTCCGCTGGTGCAGAACGGCACAGTGGACGTCGAGTGCGGTTCGACCACCAACAACGTCGAACGCCAGCAACAGGTCGACTTCTCGGTCGGCATCTTCGAGATCGGCACCCGCCTGCTGACGAAAAAGGATTCCAAGTACAAGGACTTCCCGGACCTGGCCGGCAAGAACGTGGTCACCACCGCCGGCACCACCTCCGAGCGCATTCTCAAGGCGATGAACGCCGACAAGCAGATGAAGATGAACGTCATCTCGGCCAAGGACCACGGTGAGTCCTTCCAGATGCTCGAGTCCGGTCGTGCCGTTGCCTTCATGATGGATGACGCCCTGCTCGCTGGCGAAATGGCCAAGGCCAAGAAGCCAACCGACTGGGAAGTGACCGGCACCCCGCAGTCCTATGAGATCTACGGTTGCATGGTGCGCAAAGGCGATGCGCCCTTCAAGAAAGCCGTCGATGACGCGATCGTTGCACTCTACAAATCAGGCGAGATCAACAAGATCTACGATAAATGGTTCCAGCAGCCAATTCCGCCAAAAGGCCTGAACCTGATGTTCCCGATGAGCGACGAGCTCAAGGCGCTGATCGCCAACCCCACTGATAAAGCTGCAGACGAAAAGAAGTCCTGATCCCAGGCAGTGACTAACCTTTCATCCGAGGGCGCCCTGTGCGCACTCGGATGCTCGAAGGTGCCCGTGAAACAACTGATCTGAGGGGAGACCCCGATGAATTACAACTGGGACTGGGGCGTTTTTTTCAAGTCCACCGGCGTGGGCAGCGAGATCTATCTCGACTGGTTCATCTCCGGGCTAGGCTGGACCGTCGGCATTGCCGCTGCCGCCTGGATCATCGCGCTGTTGCTGGGTTCGGTACTCGGCGTCATGCGCACCGTCCCGAACCGTCTGGTATCGGGTATTGCCACGGCCTACGTGGAACTTTTTCGTAACGTACCGCTGCTGGTGCAACTGTTCATCTGGTACTTCCTGATACCGGACATGCTGCCCGAAGGCCTGCAAGAGTGGTACAAGCAAGACCTCAATCCGACCACCTCGGCCTTCATCAGCGTGGTGATCTGCCTGGGTCTGTTTACGGCTGCACGGGTCTGCGAGCAAGTCCGTACCGGCATCCAGGCGCTGCCACGAGGCCAGGAGTCCGCCGCGCGCGCCATGGGCTTCAGCCTGCCGCAGATCTACTGGAACGTACTGCTGCCGCAAGCGTATCGGATCATCATTCCGCCGCTCACCTCGGAATTCCTGAACGTGTTCAAGAACTCCTCGGTAGCCTCGCTGATCGGCCTGATGGAATTGCTGGCACAAACCAAGCAGACCGCCGAGTTCTCCGCAAACCTGTTTGAAGCCTTCACCCTGGCCACCCTGATCTACTTCACCCTGAACATGAGCCTGATGCTGCTCATGCGTCTGATCGAGAAGAAAGTCGCCGTGCCTGGCCTGATCTCCGTGGGAGGTAAATGATGGACTTCAGTGGAATCATTCCCGCCCTGCCGGCCCTCTGGAACGGCATGCTGATGACCCTGCAACTCATGGTCCTGGGGGTCATTGGCGGCATTGCCCTGGGTACCGTGCTGGCGCTGATGCGCTTGTCCTCCAACAAGCTGCTGGCCAATCTCGCTGGCGCCTACGTCAACTACTTCCGCTCCATTCCGCTGCTGCTGGTCATCACCTGGTTCTACCTGGCGGTACCGTTCGTGCTGCGCTGGATTACCGGCGAAGACACCCCCGTCGGGGCGTTCACCTCGTGCCTGATCGCGTTCATGATGTTCGAGGCGGCGTACTTCTGTGAGATCGTCCGTGCCGGTGTGCAGTCGATCGCCAAAGGCCAGATGGGCGCGGCTCAGGCACTGGGCATGACCTACGGTCAAACCATGCGCCTGATCATCCTGCCCCAGGCCTTTCGCAAGATGACCCCGCTGCTGCTGCAGCAGAGCATTATCCTGTTTCAAGACACCTCGCTGGTCTACACCGTCGGCCTGGTAGATTTCCTCAACTCCGCACGCGCCAGCGGCGACATCATCGGGCAAGCCAACGAGTTTCTGGTGTTCGCCGGTGCCGTGTACTTCGTTATCAGCTTCTCCGCCTCCTTCCTGGTCAAGCGTCTGCAGAAAAGGTTAACCGTATGATCTCTATCAAGAACGTCAACAAGTGGTACGGCGACTTCCAGGTACTGACCGACTGCAGCACCGAAGTCAAAAAGGGCGAAGTGGTCGTGGTCTGCGGCCCGTCGGGCTCGGGTAAATCGACCCTGATCAAATGCGTCAACGCACTGGAGCCATTCCAGAAAGGCGACATCATTGTCGACGGCACCTCGATTGCCGATCCGAAGACCAACCTGCCGAAATTGCGCTCGCGGGTGGGCATGGTGTTCCAGCATTTCGAGCTGTTTCCCCACTTGACCATCACCGAGAACCTGACCATTGCCCAGCGCAAGGTGCTAGGCCGCAGTGAAGCCGAAGCGACCAAGAAAGGCCTGGCCTTGCTGGACCGCGTTGGCCTCAGTGCCCATGCGAAAAAGCACCCGGGGCAACTCTCCGGCGGTCAACAGCAGCGTGTGGCAATCGCCCGCGCGCTGTCGATGGACCCGATCGTCATGCTGTTCGACGAACCGACCTCGGCACTGGACCCTGAGATGGTCAACGAAGTACTGGACGTCATGGTTGAACTGGCAAACGAAGGCATGACCATGATGTGCGTGACCCACGAAATGGGGTTCGCTCGCAAGGTCGCCAACCGGGTGATTTTCATGGACCAGGGCCGGATCATCGAGGACTGCCAGAAAGAGGAGTTCTTCGGTAATACCGATGCGCGCCATGAGCGCACACAGCACTTCCTCAGCAAGATCCTGCAACACTAATGCACCACTGCCGCCTGTCCGGTGTTCACCGGGCAGGCGGCGCTGGTCGTACCAAGGCCACTGTGATGAAATGCGACACTACGCTCTTTCGCCCAGCCAAGCCTGCACTTGCCGTGAAACCCCGTCTGATCCGTCACCTGTTTCTGCCACCACTGATCCTCCTGCTGATGATCGGCCTGGGTGTGGCCGGCTTTCTGATCAGCGAACACAACGGCATACGCACCTTGAGCGAAACAGGCGAACGCCAGCTTGAGCTGCATGCGCGAGCGGTCGAGAGCGAAATCAGCAAGTACACCTACCTGCCAAGCTTGCTGGAGTTGGAGCAGAGTGTCTCAAGCCTGCTGAACGAAACGGATGGCGAACATCGCCAGGCCGTCAATGAATACCTCGAGGGCCTGAACCGACGTAGCCGCAGCCGGGCGATCTATGTCCTGGATACCAGCGGCCGGGTACAGGCCACGAGCAACTGGCGCGATGTCGACAGCTACCTGGGCGAAGACCTGTCCTTCCGTGCCTACTTCCAGGATGCCGTGCGCGGCCAGCCTGGACGTTTCTATGGCATTGGCAGCACCACGGGCGAACCCGGCTATTACCTGGCACACGGCCTGGAAGAGCATGGCAAGATCATTGGCGTTGCGGTCATCAAGGTGCGCCTTGAAGCCCTCGAAGAACGCTGGCAACGGGCACGTCTGGAAGCCTTCGTCAGCGATGAGAATGGCATCATCATCCTCTCCAGCGACCCTGCGCGGCGTCTGAAGTCAGTACGACCACTGACACCGGAAACCAAGGAGCGCCTGGCACGCAGCCTGCAATACTACTGGTGGCCACTCAACGAACTGCAGCCGCTGTCGCGCGAGAAACTGGGCGACGGCGTGGAGAAGCTGAGTTTCCCGGCCAATGCCGAGCTCGGTGACAGCCACCATGAAGTCGCCTACCTGGCCCAGACTCGCCGCCTGAGTGATACCCCCTGGCACTTTACCCTGCTGACACCACTGCAGGACCTGCGCCGCGAGTCGATCGTTCAGGGGGTACTGGCGGCCGTGGCCTTCGCACTGCTGGCCATCCTCCTGATTGCCTGGAACGAGCGGCGTAAAGTGATCGCCACGCGCTTGGCCGCCAGAGAAGCCCTGGAAGAAGCCAATAGCCAACTGGAGCGCAAGATCGCCGAAAGAACAGCCGATCTGCGCGCCAGTAATGAACGCCTCAAGGGCCAGATCCGTGAACGGCGCCATGCCGAGCAGACACTGCGCCATGCTCAGGACGAACTGGTTCAGGCTGGCAAGTTGGCGGCCATCGGCCAAATGTCTACCAGCATCGCTCATGAACTCAACCAGCCGCTGGCAGCATTACGCACACTGTCCGGCAACACCGTTCGCTTCCTCGAACGCGGCGCGCTGGAAACGGCCAGTACCAACCTGCTGACCATGAACGACCTGATCGATCGCATGGGCCGCATCACCGCCAGCCTGCGCTCATTTGCACGACGTGGTGATGACGGCGGCCAAGCCTCCTTGAGCAAAGCGGTGGAGGCCAGCCTGCAGGTACTCGGCAACCGTATCGCGAGCAGCCAGTTGCAGGTGCACAACGCGTTCGACGGTCAGCAACTGGCCATCGACCAGACGCGGCTGGAGCAAATTCTGGTCAACCTGATCGGCAACGCCCTCGATGCCATGGCCGCGCAGCCCCAACCACAGCTATGGCTGGAAGGCGAACTGCTGAACGACAAGTACCGTCTGCGTGTACGCGATAATGGTCATGGCATTGACGATGAAACACGTAAGCACCTGTTTGAACCCTTTTTCACCACCAAACCCGGAGAGCACGGCCTGGGCCTGGGCCTGACCTTGTCCGCCAGCCTTGCCGCCGCTGCCGGCGGCAGCCTGAGTGTCGAACATCCCGCCAGTGGCGGTACCGCGTTCATTCTCAGCCTGCCCCTGGTGTCCGCCGCCTCAGAACCTGCCGAGTCCTTATGAACCAAGCGCCACTTACCGTCCTGATCGTCGAAGATGACCCGCATGTGTTGCTCGGCTGCCAGCAGGCATTGGCACTGGAGGACATCGCCAGTGAGGGCGTCGGCAGCGCTGAAGAAGCGCTGCAGCGGATCGGCGATGACTTCGCTGGAATCGTCGTCAGTGACATTCGCCTGCCTGGCATCGACGGCCTGGAGTTGCTCAGTCGACTCAAAGCCCGCGACCCTAGCCTGCCGGTGGTACTGATCACAGGTCACGGCGACATCAATATGGCGGTGGGCGCCATGCGCAATGGCGCCTATGACTTCATGGAAAAGCCCTTCTCGCCAGAACGTTTGGTCGACGTGGTGCGTCGCGCCCTCGAACAACGTGGCCTGGCCCGCGAAGTGTTTGCCCTGCGTCGTCAGCTGGCCGAGCAAAGCACCCTGGAAGGCCGGATCATCGGCCGCTCGCCGGCCATGCAGGAGCTACGTGAGCTGATTGCCAACGTCGCCGACACCTCGGCCAACGTGCTAATCGAAGGTGAAACAGGTACCGGCAAGGAATTGGTGGCGCGCTGCCTGCACGACTTCAGCCGACGCCAGGGTCAACCGTTCGTTGCACTCAATTGCGGTGGCCTGCCAGAGAACCTGTTTGAAAGCGAAATCTTCGGCCATGAGGCCAATGCCTTCACCGGGGCCGGCAAACGCCGGATCGGCAAGATCGAACACGCCAATGGTGGAACGCTGTTCCTCGATGAAGTCGAAAGCATGCCGATCAACCTGCAGATCAAACTGCTGCGAGTCCTTCAGGAACGCACCTTGGAGCGCTTGGGCTCGAACCAGAACATCGCGGTCGACTGCCGGGTAATTGCCGCCACCAAAGCCGACCTCGACGCCCTCGGCCAATCCGGCCAGTTCCGCAGCGACCTGTACTACCGCTTGAACGTGGTGACGCTGGAGCTCCCACCGCTGCGCGAGCGCCGTGAAGACATCCTGCAGTTGTTTGAGCACTTCCTGCTGCAGGCATCATTGCGCTTTGATCGCGAAGTACCGGCGCTCGACAGCCAGACCCTGTCACGCCTGATGGCGCACGATTGGCCGGGTAATGTCCGCGAACTGCGCAACGTTGCAGAGCGCTATGCCTTGGGCCTGCCTGCCTTCAAGAAAGCCGGTTCCAGCCCTGCGCAGGGCCTGGGTTTTTCCGAAGCCGTCGAAGCCTTTGAACGCAACCTGCTCAGCGACGCCCTGCAACGCTCCGGTGGCAACCTCAGCCAGGCCAGCCAGGAATTGGGCATGGCCAAAACCACGCTGTTCGACAAGGTCAAGAAATATGGCCTGGGCTGATGCCCGGGCGTGATGCCACTGGATAGAGAATCAACGTGGACCTGCTACTCAAAGCCTGCCTCGGTGCTGCTGTCGTGGTGATACTCGCGGCCCTGGCCAAAACCCGCAACTACTACATCGCCGGGCTCGTCCCGCTGTTCCCCACCTTCGCCCTGATCGCCCACTACATTGTCGGCAAGGGCCGCTCCGTGGACGACCTGAAGACCACCATCCTGTTTGGCATGTGGTCGATCATCCCCTACTTCGTCTACCTCGCCGCACTCTACCTGCTGGTAGACCGCCTGCGCCTTGAAACCTCACTGGCCCTGGCCGCTGTCGCCTGGCTGATCGCTGCAACGGTACTGGTAAGCGTCTGGGTACGCTTTCACTAAAGCTGAGCCCAGTGGCTGAGGTCTTCGCGATGCTGACGCAGGTAAGGCAATACGGCCTCAAGCAAAGGCGCCTTGAACGGCTCCTGAAAGCGGTGCGCCAAGCCGGGAATCAAGCGTAACTGGCTGCCCTGAATATGCGCGGCCAGGTGCACACCATGCATCACCGGCAACAGCGGATCAGCCGTGCCATGCACCACCAGTGTCGGCAGCCGCAAGCGGTTGAGCAGTTCGACACGGCTGGGTTCGGCGAGGATGGCCATGATCTGCCGCTTCACTCCGTCAGGGTTGAATGCACGGTCGTAGGATGCCGCGGCCTGTTGCAACAACACCTGCCGGTCATCCATCACCTGCGGGCTGCCCAAGGCGGCAAGCAGGTCGGCTTGCTGCTCAATGGCTGCCTCCCGGCTCGGCGCTCCACGCCGGGCCAGTTGCTCCACCAGTGCCGGGCTCGGCGCAGGCAACCCGGAAGCACCGGAACTGGACATGATCAGCGTCAGGCTTTCTACCCGCTGCGGCGCGAGGTCAGCCAGGTGTTGAGCGATCATCCCGCCCATGCTCACACCGAGAACATGAAAGCGCCTGACCTGCAACGCGTCCATCAACCCCAGGCCATCCTCGGCCATGTCCGTCAGGGTGTAAGGCGCCGACACCGGCAGCCCGAGTTTGTAGCGCAGTACTTCGTAGGTCAGGTTGGCGCTGACCGGTGGTTGATTCCAGGCCGACAACCCAACGTCGCGGTTGTCATAGCGTATGACCCGAAAGCCCTGCTCGCACAGCGCAGCCACCACCTCATCCGGCCAATGGATAAGTTGCCCGCCCAGGCCCATGACCAACAACAGCGCAGGGTCGGAGCGACGCCCGATACTTTGATAAGCCAGGCTGACCTGCGCCAGTTCGACCCGCTCAGTTGGCACATTGACGTCACAGCGTGACGCGGCGAACGCAGGTGCACCGCACAGCAGTGCGACAAAAAAGAAAAATGCCCGCATGACAGAAACACCAGAATGCAAATCCCCAGTAGAGCGCGAGTCTGATGACTTTCATTCGGGCGCGCTACCACAAAACAGTGACCGTTTCATGACAATCGCCAAATGGTCAGACCTGCGGCGAACGCCGCAGGCCCATTGCCTTATGCAAGCTGGCTGCGCAACTGCCGTGCCGCCGCCACCATGTTCACCAAGGCTGCTTCGGTTTCCGGCCAGGCACGCGTCTTCAGGCCGCAATCCGGGTTCACCCAGAGGCGCTCGGCCGGAATACGCGTGGCGGCCTTGCTGATGAGCTTGACCATCTCGGCGGTGTCCGGCACCCGTGGTGAGTGAATATCATAGACACCGGGGCCAATGTCATTGGGGTAGTCGAACGCTTCAAAGGCCTCCAACAGCTCCATGTCCGAGCGCGATGTCTCAATGGTGATGACATCGGCGTCCATTGCCGCAATCGCCTCAATCACATCATTGAACTCGCTATAGCACATGTGGGTATGAATCTGGGTATCGTCACGCACCCCGCTGGAACACAGCCGGAAGGCCTCCACCGCCCAGTCCAGATAGTCCTGCCATTGAGCCTGGCGCAACGGCAAACCCTCACGGAAAGCCGCCTCGTCGATCTGAACGATCTTGATGCCGGCCTTTTCCAGATCCTGCACTTCATCACGAATCGCCAACGCCAGTTGCTGCGCCTGAACCTTGCGCGAGACATCTTCACGCGGGAAGGACCACATCAACATCGTGACCGGGCCTGTCAGCATGCCTTTCATGACCTTGTCGGTCTGACGCTGAGCGTACGCGATCCAGGCCACCGTCATGGCTTGCGGCCGGCTCAGGTCGCCATAAATGATCGCTGGTTTGACGCAACGCGAACCATAGCTCTGCACCCAGCCGAAACGGGTGAATACATAGCCATCCAGTTGCTCGGCAAAATACTCGACCATGTCGTTACGTTCGGCTTCACCATGCACCAGCACATCCAGCCCCAGGCGCTCTTGCACCTTTACCGCATGACGAATTTCGCTGTGCATGGCATCGGTGTAGTCGCTGGCCGACAGCTTGCCTTGCTTATAGGCCTGACGTGCCAGACGAATCGCCGACGTCTGCGGGAACGAGCCAATGGTGGTGGTCGGGAAGGCAGGCAACTTCAATCGCTGCCGCTGCGCCTCGATACGCTGGGCGAAAGGTGACTGACGCTGACTGTCGCGAGCACTCACCGCAGCAACCCGCGCCTGAACCTGCGGCTTGTGAATACGTGACGATTGCGCCCGGCTGTGTTTTACCGCGCGGCTGCTGCTCAAGGCGGCCTGCACGTCAGCGGCCTGCAGGTTGTTCAGCGCCTTGGCCAATACAGAAATCTCACTGCATTTCTGTACGGCAAACGCCAACCAGCCTTTCAATTCGGCATCGAGCTTATCCTCACGCGCCAGGTCCACCGGGCTGTGCAACAGTGAGCAGGAGCCGGCGACCCATAGGTTGCTGCCAAAGCGCTGACGCGCCTGCTGCAGTTGCTCCAGCGCCTGGTCCAGGTCGCAACGCCAGACGTTACGGCCATTGACCACGCCCAACGACAGCACCTTGTAGCTCGGCAGACGATCGAGCACTGCCGGGAGTTGCTCCGGCGCACGTACCAGGTCGACATGCAGGCCATCCACCGGCAGGCTGACGGCCAACCCCAGATTGTCTTCCAGAGCACCGAAGTACGTCGCAACCAGCTTTTTCAGAGGGGAATACTGAAGAATGTGATAAGCCCGCTCAAAGGCACTCTTCCACGCCTGCGGCAGATCCAGGCACAGGATTGGCTCATCGATCTGCACCCACTCCACGCCTTGTCGAGCCAGGCGGCTGAGAATCTCACCGTACACGGGCAGCAGTCGCTCAAGCAGGTCGAGCTTGTCGAAGCCCTCACCCTTGGCCTTGCCCAACCACAAGTAGGTCAGCGGGCCGATCAGCACCGGCTTGACCGCATGGCCCAGCGCTTGCGCTTCAGCGACCTCATCGAACAATTGTTCCCAACTGAGCAGGAAACGCTGATCGGCACTGAACTCCGGCACCAGGTAGTGATAATTAGTATCGAACCACTTGGTCAGTTCCTGAGCGTATTGGGCCTGCCCCTGCGAACTAGTGCAGCAGGTCGTTGCACCACGCGCCATGGCAAACACGGTATCGAGGGTTGGCAGACCGTCATCGCCCCTGGTCGCGGCAAAGCGCTCAGGAATGGCGCCGAAGGCTACCGAGTGCGCCAGTACCTGGTCGTACCAGGCGAAGTCACCGACCGGCAGCAGTTCGATACCCGCCTCTTTCTGAACCTGCCAATGGCGTGCGCGCAACTCACGGCCTACCGCCAACAGCCCTGCCTGATCCAGGTCGCCCTTCCAATAGGCCTCCAGGGCTTTTTTCAATTCACGGTCAGCGCCGATGCGCGGAAAACCAAGGTTGTGGGCCAGTGCCATGACAAAACGTGCTCCCTGTAAAAGATGACGCTATTGTCGACAGCCGAGGCAACTTGAGACAAACTCAATAAATTCGTGTTCATCTCAAAGTTTACTCATGGAGCCTTCCGGTGCTTGAAATTCGTCACCTGAAAACCCTGCACGCCTTGCGCGAGGCCGACAGCCTGGTAGAGGCAGCAGAACGCCTGCACCTGACCCAATCGGCGCTGTCGCATCAATTCAAGGAGCTGGAAGAGCGTCTGGGTATGCAACTGTTCATGCGCAAGACCAAACCCCTGCGCTTCACCAGTGCCGGCCTGCGCCTGCTGCAGTTGGCCGACGCCACCCTGCCCTTGCTGCGCAGCGCCGAGCGCGATATTGCGCGTTTGGCCGGCGGTACTGCAGGGCGCCTGCATATGGCCATCGAATGCCATAGCTGCTTTCAGTGGCTGATGCCGACCATCGACCAGTTCCGCGATGCCTGGCCGGAGGTCGAACTTGACCTGGCCTCGGGTTTCGCCTTTGCACCGCTGCCCGCACTGGCACGTGGCGACCTGGACCTGGTGGTGACCTCCGACCCATTGGAGTTGGCCGGGATTACCTATGTTCCGCTGTTCACTTACGAGGCCATGCTGGCCGTCGCCAATCAGCACCCTCTTGCGGGCAAGAGCTATGTCGTACCCGAAGACCTGTCCAGCGAAACCCTGATTACCTACCCGGTGGAGCGCGACCGCCTGGATATCTTCACCCGCTTTCTGGAGCCGGCCGACATTGAGCCCGCACAGGTGCGTACCGCGGAGCTGACGGTGATGATGATGCAGTTGGTCGCGAGCGGCCGCGGCGTCTGCGGCATGCCACATTGGGCGCTGCACGAGTACAGCTCACGTGGTTATGTGAAGGGCAAGCGTCTGGGCGAGAAAGGCCTGTTCGCCACGCTGTACGCGGCGGTGCGTACCGATATGCTCGACGCCCCGTACATGCGCGACTTCCTGCTGACCGCCAAGGACACCTCCTTCTCCACGCTCGACGGCGTCAGCGCGGTGCGTTGAAGGATCAGGCTGGAGCGTGCGTCAACGTTCTGTAGAGCGGCAGAATCCAGTCTCGGGTCAAGGGGGCCAGTTCAAGGTTCAGGGTCGCGTTTGCATCGACCCAGACGGCCTCCTCGATCTCTGCTGCGGGCTCGACACTGGCGTCGGTATGAACCTGGAACAGTTCTGCCTGCACCTCAAACCCAGGCTCGTTGGCCGCTGGCGCGCTGAATACGCCAAGGTAGCCTGCTTTCAAGGGGTCGATCTGCAAGCCCAGTTCCTCGTGCAGCTCACGGACCAGGGCAGCGACAGGTTGCTCATGGGCTTCAATCTTGCCGCCGGGCTGCATGAAAGCCTGCGTGCCACGCTTGCGCACAAGAAGGGTTTGACCCTGCGGGTCGATCAACAGGGCAGCGGCAATGCGAATGATCTTGGTCATGGTCGGCTCTTCACGGAGAACGCGCAATGATACACGCAAGATCTCTGAACACAGACCTCACCGGGAGACCCTGGGCTGGCGTTTGAATCCTGAACCGGGCTATGGTCCAGGATTGCCCAGGCCCTGAGCCTGACCGCGCCATCGCAAGGACCCCGTATGAGCCTGTCACTTCTCAGTCGCTACGCCTTTTTTGTCTGTTGTGTACTGTTCACCCTCGCCAGCCTGCCGTTTCTTGAAAACGACTGGCTTTGGCCCTTCACCCTGACCACAGGCGTACTTAGCCTGATTGGCCTGGTTGATTTACTGCAGAATCGCCACGCCGTCAGGCGCAATTACCCGATTTTGGGCAACATCCGCTACCTGGTCGAAGGTATTCGACCGGAGATCCGCCAGTACCTGCTGGAAGCTGACAGTGATGCCCTGCCCTTCTCTCGCGCGCAGCGCTCACTGGTTTATGCCCGAGCCAAGAACGAGGCCTCGGACAAGCCCTTTGGCACGCTGATCGATGTCTACCAATCGGGCTTTGAGTTCATTGGCCACTCCATGCGCCCGGCGCCACTGAGCGACCCGAACAGCTTTCGAGTCATGGTCGGCGGCCCGCAATGTACACAGCCGTATTCAGCCTCGGTGTTCAACATCTCGGCCATGAGCTTTGGCGCACTCAGCGCCAATGCCATTCGTGCGCTGAATCAGGGCGCCAAACTCGGCAACTTCGCCCACGATACTGGCGAGGGCAGCATCAGCCCTTACCACCGCGAGCATGGCGGCGACCTGACCTGGGAACTGGGCAGCGGCTACTTCGGTTGCCGCACGGCGGAGGGTCGCTTCGACCCTGAGCGTTTTGCGGAACAGGCGCGCAACCCGCAAATACGGATGATCGAAATCAAGATGAGCCAAGGGGCCAAGCCCGGCCACGGTGGCATTCTGCCCAAGCACAAGGTCACCCGTGAAATCGCCGAAACCCGCGGCGTAGCCATGGGTGAAGACTGCATCTCACCGTCACGACACAGTGCCTTCTCGACCCCGATCGAGCTGATGCAGTTCATCGCTCAATTGCGCGAACTCTCCGGCGGCAAGCCAGTAGGCTTCAAATTCTGCCTGGGCCACCCGTGGGAGTTCATGGGTATTGCCAAGGCCATGCTGGAAACCGGCATTCTCCCGGACTTTATCGTCATCGACGGCAAAGAAGGCGGCACGGGCGCGGCGCCCGTGGAGTTCACCGACCATATCGGCGTGCCGATGCGTGAAGGCCTGCTGTTCGTACACAACACACTGGTCGGGCTGAACCTGCGCGACAAAATCAAACTGGGGGCCAGCGGCAAAATCGTCAGTGCCTTCGACATTGCCAGTGTCCTGGCCATTGGTGCCGACTGGGCCAACTCGGCGCGCGGCTTCATGTTCGCCATCGGCTGCATCCAGTCGCAAAGCTGCCACACCAACAAGTGTCCAACCGGTGTCGCAACCCAGGACCCACTGCGCCAGCGCGCCTTGGTGGTACCCGACAAAGCCCAGCGGGTGTTTCACTTCCACCGCAACACCCTCAAGGCCCTGGCCGAAATGCTCGCGGCGGCTGGCCTGGATCACCCTTCACAGCTGCAGGCCAAACACCTGGTACGGCGCATGTCCGCGACCGAAATCAAACTGTTCTCGCAACTGCACGTGTTCCTCAAGCCTGGTGAACTGCTGACAGGCGCAGTCAGCGGCGAGTTCTACCAGCGTATGTGGCGCATGGCCCGGGCTGACAGTTTTGAGGCGCACACAGACGTAGCCTGATTCAACGGAAAAAACCGGCCCAGCTTGCTGTGGGATGCCGGGGCTTCGGCGGGGTGTCAGAGCCTTCGCGGAGTCTGCATCGCGGGCAAGCCCGGCTCCTACAGGTTACGCGGGGTCTGTTGGAGCTGGCTTGCCTGCGATGGCGGCGGCGCGGTGTCAGCGCCTTCGCGGCGCCTGCATCGCGGGCAAGACCCGCTCCCACAGCTGGCGCGGGCGCTGTTGGAGCTGGCTTGCCTGCGATGGCGTCGGTGGGGTGTCCGTGAGTTCGCGG
>JAEAMF010000311.1_pt1 | contig 69836 bp, 64 predicted proteins | sample 8958721 | NCBI WGS metagenome assembly JAEAMF01 (sample SAMN16933255, study PRJNA681124) | bioreactor sludge metagenome | isolation source: anaerobic bioreactor treating anionic surfactant - SDBS | place: India: Bengaluru | collected 2019-02-28
GAAAACCGCCGTGGCCCCATGGTGCGCATGGCGCACCCTACGGCCTCGGCTGCAGTTCGCGGCCTCAGTACAGCCCGTGCGGGTTGGCCTCGATGGTCTTGTCGGTCAACCGGCCCCACATGCGGGTGTAGCACCACAGGGTGTAGAGCAGGATCAGCGGCACGAAGATGCCCGCCACCACCAGCATGATGCCCAGGGTCTTGTGGCTGGACACCGCGTCCCACACGGTCAGGCTCGACGCCGGGTCGAGGCTCGACGGGAACACGAAGGGGAACAGCGCGAAGCCCGCGGTGCAGATGGTGCCGACGATGGCCAGGCTGCTGCCGAGGAAGGCCACAAAGCCACGATTGAACAGCGCGCCGAGCAGCGCCAGCACTCCGCCGGCCAGGCCCGCCAGCGGGGCGAGGCGGGTCAGCGGGTACTGCGCGTAGTTGGCCAGCCAGCCGCTGTTGTCCAGGCTCACCTGCTTGTGCAGCGGGTTGAGCGCCGCCCCCAGATCGGCGAAGCCGCCAACCAGGCTGAAGCCCTGGATACCCATCACCAGCCAGGTGCCGGCCGCCGCGAAGCTCAGCAGGTACACCAGCGCGCACAGCTGGGTGGCCTTGCGCGAGCGCTGGTGCAGGTCGGCGTCGGTACGCATCATCAGCCAGGCGCCGCCGTGGGTGCACAGCATGCTCAGGCTGACCACCCCGGCGAGCAGGGCGAAGGGATGCAGCAGACCAAAGAACGAGCCCTCGTAGGTCGAGCGCATCAGCTCGTCGAGGCGGAACGGCAGGCCGAGGAACAGGTTGCCGAAGGCCACGCCGAACAGCAGCGCAGGCAGAGCGCCGCCGACGAACAGCGCCCAGTCCCAGGCGCTGCGCCACTGCTGGTTCTCCAGCTTGCTGCGGTAGTCGAAGCCCACCGGACGGCAGAACAGGCCGAACAGCACCAGCAGCATCGCCCAGTACAGCCCGGAGAAGGCGGTGGCGTAGACCATCGGCCAGGCGGCGAACAGCGCGCCGCCGGCGGTGATGAACCACACCTGGTTGCCGTCCCAGTGCGGGGCGATGGTGTTGATCGCCACCCGCCGCTCGTTGTCGGTGCGGCCGACGAAGGGCATCAGCGCCATGGCGCCCATGTCGAAGCCGTCGGTGAGGGCGAAGCCGATCAGCAGCACGCCGATCAGCACCCACCAGAGGAGTTTCAGGGTTTCATAGTCGAGCATGGCGATCTCTCCTCAGGCCCTGGCCGCTTGCGCGTCGGCTTGGCGCTCGAAGTGGTAGCGGCCGGTATGCAGGCTGGACGGGCCGAGACGGGCGAACTTGATCATCAGGTACATCTCCACCACCAGCAGCAGGCTGTAGAAGGCGATCAGGGCGATCAGCGAGCCCCACACGTCACCGGTGGTCAGGCTGGAGGCCGACAGGTGGGTCGGCAGCACCTCGCCGATCGACCACGGCTGGCGGCCGTGCTCGGCCACGTACCAGCCGGTCTGTGCGGCGATCCACGGCAGCGGCAGGCTGAGCAGCGCCCACCTGAGCAGCCAGGGCTTGGACTCCTCGTTCTTGCGCGCCGAGGCCCAGAAGGCGCAGGCGAACAGCGCCAGCATCAGGAAGCCCGAGGCGACCATGGCGCGGAAGCTCCAGAACAGGCTGAACACGTGGGGAATGGTGTCCCTGGCGGCCAGCCGGATCTGCTCGTCGCTGGCGTCGACCACGTTGGCGGTGTACTTCTTCAGCAGCAGGCCGTAGCCCAGATCGTTCTTCACCGCCTCGAAGGCGGCGATGGTCGCGCTGCTCTGGTCGCCCGCGCGCAGCTGCTCGAGCAGTGCGTAGGCGGTCATGCCGTTGCGGATGCGCGCCTCGTGCTCGACGATCAGGTCCTTGATGCCCTTGACCTCCTCGTCCAGCGAACGGGTGGCGATCAGGCCCAGCGCCCAGGGGATCTTCACCGCGTAGTCGGTGCGCATCTCCTTCTGGTTGGGCAGGCCGAACAGGGTGAAGCCGGCCGGCGCCGGGTGGGTTTCCCACTCGGCCTCGATGGCCGCCAGCTTGGTCTTCTGCACGTCGCCGATCTCGTAGCCGGACTCGTCGCCGAGGACGATCACCGAGAGGATCGAGGCCAGGCCGAAGGCCGAGGCGATGGCGAACGAGCGGCGGGCGAAGCCCAGGTCGCGCTTGTTCAGCAGGTACCAGCTGGAGATCGCCAGCACGAAGATCGCCCCGGTGACGTAGCCGGCGGCCACGGTGTGCACGAACTTGACCTGCGCCACCGGGTTGAAGATCAGCGCGCCGAAGTCCACCAGCTCCATGCGCATGGTCTGGTAGTTGAACTCGGCGCCCACCGGGTTCTGCATCCAGCCGTTGGCGATCAGGATCCACAGCGCCGACAGGTTGGAGCCCAGCGCCACCAGCCAGGTCACCGCCAGGTGCTGCACCTTCGACAGCCGGTCCCAGCCGAAGAAGAACAGGCCGATGAAGGTCGACTCGAGGAAGAACGCCATCAGCCCCTCGATGGCCAGCGGCGCGCCGAAGATGTCGCCGACGTAGTGGCTGTAGTAGGCCCAGTTGGTGCCGAACTGGAACTCCATGGTCAGCCCGGTGGTGACGCCGAGGGCGAAGTTGATGCCGAACAGCTTGCCCCAGAACTTGACCATGTCCTGGTAGACCTGCTTGCCGGTCATCACGTAGACCGACTCCATGATCGCCAGCAGGAAGGCCAGCCCGAGCGTCAATGGCACGAACAGGAAGTGGTACATCGCGGTCATGGCGAATTGCAGACGCGACAGGTCGACGACGGCTTCCGAGATCATCTCGGCTCCTCCTCGTTCAGGGATGCGGGTGATGCGGGAGAGGTTTGCGGGGTGCCGAGCAGACGCTCGCTGACCCGGGCGGTGCCGTTTTCCGGCACGATGGGTTCGGTGAACCAGACCGCCTTGATGGTCAGCAGGATGGCCAGCTTGACCAGCAGGATGAGACCGATCTCGCGCACCAGCGGGATGCGCCACGGCGACTGCGGGGGGACTTGCGGCATGACGACAGCTCCTCAGCCTGCGGACGCCAATCCGGCGGTCCGGCGATCCGGCGGCGACCAATGAACCACTCTAGTCGCTGTGCGGAACACCGCTGGCGCGCGGGCTGCAGCCATCATACTCCCCCAAGTATAACAAAAGACCGAGCGAGACACTTGGTCGCAGCGCCGCAGGTGGCGCACGCATGTAGGAGCGAGCTTGCTGGCTCCTACAGGAGCGGAGTTCCGCGACGCGGCAGGCGCAGGCGCGCGCACAGCCCGCCGAGTTCGGCGCTGTCCTCCAGACTCAGGCTGCCCCCGCAGGCCTGGGCGATGTCGCGGACGATGGCCAGGCCCAGGCCGTGACCGGCCACCTGCTCGTCGAGGCGGTTGCCTCGGGCGACCACCGCCTCGCGCTGCTCCGGCGCGATGCCCGGGCCGTCGTCCTCGACGCACAGCCAGTAGCCTTCGCCATCCGCGCCGGCGCTGACCTGCACGGCGCTGTCGGCCCACTTGCAGGCGTTGTCCAGCAGGTTGCCGAGCGCCTCCAGCAGGTCCTCGCGGTCCCATGGCAGGCGCAGTCCCTCCGGCGCCTGCCAGTCGATGTCGACATGGGGATGGATCTGCCTGAGGGTCGCGCACAGCGCGGGCAGCTCGGTGGCGCAGTCGAAGTGCGCGCCAGGCAGCGCCTCGCCGGCCAGACGCGCGCGGCCCAGCTCGCGGGCCAGGCGCTGCTCGATCTGCTCCAGCTGCTCACGCAGGGTGGCACGCAGTTCCGGCTGGGCGCGCAGCTCCTCGCGGTTGGCCAGGCTGACCAGTACGGCGAGCGGCGTCTTCAGCGCATGGCCGAGGTTGCCGAGGGCGTGGCGCGAGCGCTTGAGGGTCTCCTCGGTGTGGTGCAGCAGGTGGTTGACCTGCCCCACCAGCGGCTCCAGCTCGCGCGGCACGTCGCTGTCCAGCGCGCCGAGGCGGCCGGCCTGCAGTTCGGCGATCTGCGCGCGCACCCGCTCCAGCGGCGCCAGCGCACGGCGTACGGTCAGCCACTGCAGCAGCAGCGCCAGCAGCAGGCCGCCGGCGCCGAGGCCGAGGCCGAGCCAGCGGATGCGCGCGAGGCTGGCGAGCACCGGGCTGTAGTCCTGCGCCACGCTGATGGAGAAGTTCTGCCCGAAGCGGCGGAAGTCGCCGCGATAGACCAGCAGGCGCTGGCCCTCGATGCCGTCCTCCAGCCCCGGCGCCAGCCCCTTGCGTGGCGGGCGCGGCAGCTCGCTGTCCCACAGGGAACGCGAACGCCAGACATCCTCGGCGAAGTCGATGCGGAAATAGCGCCCGGAAAAGGTCCGCTGGTAGGCTGGGTGCAGGCGCCGCTCGTCCAGCTGCACGCCCTCCTCCCCGCGCACTAGGGCGATCAGCAGGGTCTCCGCCTCGTCCTGCAGGTTGCTCTCGTGGTAGCGGCGCAGGCCGCTGTCGAGCAGCCACAGGCTGCCCTGCAGCAGGGCGAGCATGACGACCGTCAGGGTCGCCGTCAGGCCGAGGCCGAGGCGGCTCTGGAGCGACCTCACCCGTCCTGCTCCGCGTCGCCGGCGTAACGGTAGCCCTGGCCGCGACGGGTCTCGATCACGCCGCGGCCGAGCTTGCGGCGCAGGTGGTTGACGTGCACTTCGATGACGTTGGACTCGCGCTCATTCTCGCCATCGTAGAGGTGCTCGGTGAGCTGGGTCTTGGAGAGGATCTGCCCGGGATGCAGCATGAAGTAGCGCAGCAGGCGGAATTCGGCGCCGCTCAGGGAAATCTCCTCGTCGCCGCGGCGCACGCACTGGCGCGCCTCGTCGAGAACCAGGCCGGCGGCCTTCAGCTCGCTCTGGTTGGCCACGCCGTGGGCGCGGCGCAGCAGCGCCTGGATGCGCAGGGCCAGCTCCTCGGGGTGGAACGGCTTGCTCAGGTAGTCGTCGGCGCCGGCCTTGAGGCCGTCGATGCGTTCGGCCCAGCTGCCGCGCGCGGTGAGGATCAGCACCGGGATGGCCAGGCCGTCGGCGCGCCAGCGACGCAATACCTCGAGCCCCGGCATGCCGGGCAGGCCGAGGTCGAGGACCACCAGGTCGTAGGGTTCGGTAGCGCCCTGCACCAGGGCATCGCGGCCGTCGGCCAGCCAGTCCACGGCATAGCCCTGGCGGCCGAGGTCGGCCAGCAGTTCGTCGGCGAGGGCGACGTTGTCTTCCACCAGCAGCAGGCGCATCAGTCGTCCTCCTCGTCCTTGAGGATGCGGCCCGTGACCGCATCCAGATCCAGTTCGCGCACCTGACCGCCGTTGGTGAGCAGCTCGACCTCGTAGACGTACTGGTCGTCCTCCTCCTCCAGCTCGGCCTCCAGCAGGCGCGCGCCGGGGTAGCGCTGCATGGCCTGCTGCAGCAACTGCTGCAGCGGCTGGATCACGCCCTCCTGGCGCAGGCGCAGGGCCTCGTCCTGGTCGAGATCGCGGGCCTGCGCCGAGGCGATCAGGCACAGGGTCAATCCGGCGATGAAGGGCGTGGTCTTGATCATCAGTCGTCCTGGTGGTCCTTGAGGATCTGGCCGTTGGTGGCATCCAGCTCCAGGTCCCACTGCACGCCCTGGGCGTCACGCAGTTCGACCTGGTAGACGTAGCGGCCGTACTCCTCTTCCAGCTCGGTTTCCTCGACGGCGGAACCCGGGTGCTTGGCGATGGCGGCTTCGTTGAGCTTCTCGAAGGACATGATGGTACCCGCATCGCGCAGTTTCAGCGCCTCGTCCGGGCCGAGGTCGCGGGCCTGGGCTACACCGGCGGTGGCGGCGATCAGGGCGGTGGCAAGCAGGGCAGTGAGTTTTTTCATCTTCGATCTCCTGGGGAGTGAGTGGCTTTCGATGGGTTCACTCTAACCAGCGCTGCTTAATTGAGCCTGAATCGGCCATGGCGGACGGAGCGGCCTGAACTTGCCAGGACCACTGCTTGTAGACGTTGTTCTCCCCTTCGCTGCCGATGGCGACCTGATACAGCGACAGGTAGATCCCGTAGGAGGCTTCGATCTGGTGCATGGCGAGTTCGGCGCATCGACCGTCAACCGACCGGAGATCATGTAGATACCGCGCCGGGCCTTGGACGTCGATGCAGAAGACGGACCAAGGCCAGCATGCAACCACGAAATGAACAGATGGGGGAACAGCAAAGCCCAGAAACGACAAAGCCCCGGATTCCGGGGCTTTGAGCGTGAAATATGGCGGAAGCGTAGAGATTCGAACTCTAGGACAGTTGCCCGTCGGCGGTTTTCAAGACCGCTGCCTTAAACCACTCGGCCACGCTTCCACAACGGGCGGCAATACTACCCGATCGAAACAGACTGTCAAACTCTGTTTCTTGGCTCTGCGCCGGGCTTTGCTAAGATTCGGGCATCCCGCCAATCTGGCGGACGTTGCATGTCCAGGAGGAAAGCACAATGCGCGAACAACCCTATGTCCTGCAGGGCACGCAGGTCGACCAGATCGAGACCAGCAAGGTCCTGCGCAACACCTACGCCCTGCTGGCGATGACCTTGGGCTTCAGCGGCCTGGTGGCCTTCGCCGCGCAGCAGGCCCATGTGCCGCACCCGGGCATCCTGATCACCCTGGTCGGCTTCTACGGCCTGTTCTTCCTCACCGTGAAGCTGCGCAACTCCGGCTGGGGCCTGCTCAGCACCTTCGCCCTGACCGGCTTCATGGGCTACACCCTCGGCCCGATCCTCGATCGCTACCTGAGCATGGCCAACGGTGCGGACGTGATCGTCAGCGCCTTCACCATGACCGCCATCGTGTTCGGCGGCCTATCGGCCTACGTGCTGACCACCCGCAAGAACATGAGCTTCCTGTCGGGCTTCATCACCGTGGGCTTCTTCGTCCTGCTCGGCGCCATGCTGGCCGCCTGGCTGTTCGAGATCAGCGGCCTGCAACTGGCGATCAGCGCCGGCTTCGTGCTGTTCTCCTCGGCGGCGATCCTCTACCAGACCAGCGAGATCATCCACGGCGGCGAGCGCAACTACATCATGGCGACCATCAGCCTGTATGTGTCGATCTACAACCTGTTCATCAGCCTGCTGCAGATCTTCGGCATCATGGGCAGCGACGACTGATCCCACCCTGCCGTGCACTCCATGGAGCCCGCCTTTTGGCGGGCTCTTTCGTTTGCGTTTATCATGTGCGGCATTGTTGCCAGGCCGCTCCAGATGAAATTCGCCATCGCCCTGTTCGCCCCGCCCCATGCCCCGTCCAGCCGCCGTGCCCTGCGTTTTGCCGAGGCGGTGCTGGCTGGCGGCCACGAGATCGTCCGCCTGTTCTTCTATCAGGATGCCGTACAGCTGGCTTCCGCGCTGACGGTCAGCGCACAGGACGAGCTGGACCTGCCGGCCGCCTGGCGCGCCTTCGTCACCGAGCACCAGCTGGATGGCGTGGTGTGCATCGCCGCCGCCCTGCGCCGCGGCGTGCTGAACGCGGAAGAAGCGCAGCGCTACGGCCGCGCCAGCCACAACCTGGAGGCGCCCTGGGAGCTGTCCGGTCTCGGCCAGCTGCACGAGGCGGCCCAGGACGCCGACCGCCTGATCTGCTTCGGAGGGGACTGAGATGGCCAAATCCCTGCTGCTGATCTGCCGCCGCTCGCCGTGGAACGGCCCGGCCGCCCGCGAGGCGCTGGACATCGCCCTGGCCGGCGGCGCCTTCGACCTGCCGATCAGTCTGCTGTTTCTCGATGACGGCGTGTTCCAGCTGCACAGCGGCCAGCACCCGAAGGCCGTCGAGCAGAAGGACCTGACCGCCAACCTGCAGGCGCTGCCGCTGTTCGGGGTCGAGGCGCTGTACGTCGCCGCCAGCGACCTGCAGCGCCGCGGCCTCACCGCCCGGCAGCTCGCCCTGCCGGTCACCGAGTTGCCCGACGCCGAACTGCCTGCCCTGCTCAACCATCACGACCTGGTGATCACCCTCTGATGGCCACCCTGCACCTGCTTTCCCGTTCGCCGTTCGCCGACACCAGCGGCGCCAGCTGCCTGCGCCTGCTCGGCCCGGGCGATGGCCTGCTGCTCTGCGGCGACGCCGTCTACGCCCTGCAACCCGGCTCGCAGCCGTTCGAGGTGCTGCGCGCGCTGCCGGCCGACCGCCGGCTGTTCGCCCTCGCCGAGGACCTCCAGGCCCGCGGCATCGCCGCGCCGGAGTTCGTCCACCCGCTCGACTACCCCGGCTTCGTCGAGCTGACCCTGCGTTTCGAGCGGACCAACAGCTGGCTATGAACATGATCACCGTAGACGGCAAGGACATCGCCCTGGACAAGGACGGCTACCTGGTCGCGCTGGACGACTGGAACCCGGCGGTGGCCGAGGCGCTGGCCGCGCGCGAGCAGATCGTGCTGGGCGCGGCGCACTGGGAAATCCTCGAACTGCTGCGGCGCTTCTATGCCGAATTCCAGCTGTCGCCGGCCACCCGCCCGCTGATCCGCTACACCGCCCAGCAGCTCGGCCCGGAAAAGGGCAACAGCCTGCACCTCAACCAACTGTTCCACGGCACTCCCGCCAAACTGGCCGCCAAGCTGGCCGGACTGCCCAAACCGACCAATTGCATATGACCCCGACCCTGGTGACTCCCGCAGAACACCCCTTCGCGCAGTTCGTGCGCATCCTCGGCAAGGGCAAGCGCGGCGCGCGCAGCCTGACCCGCGAGGAGGCCCGCGAGGCCATGGGCATGCTGCTCGACGGCAAGGCCGAGGAGGTGCAGCTCGGCGCCTTCCTCATGCTGCTGCGGCACAAGGAGGAGAGCGCCGAGGAGATCGCCGGCTTCACCGAGGCGGTGCGCGAGCGCCTCAACGCACCGCCCACCGTGGTCGATCTGGACTGGCCGAGCTACGCCGGCAAGAAGCGCCACCTGCCCTGGTACCTGCTGGCGGCCAAGGCCCTGGCCGCCAGCGGCGTGCGCATCCTGATGCACGGCGGCGGCGCACACACCGCCGGGCGCCTGTACAGCGAGCAGCTCCTCGACCGGCTGGACATCCCCTGCTGCAGCGACTGGGCGCAGGTCGGCCAGGCCCTGGACCTGGGCAATGTCGCCTTTATCCCGCTGGGCGCCTGGATGCCGCGCCTGCAGCACATGATCGACCTGCGCAACACCCTCGGCCTGCGCTCGCCGATCCACTCGCTGGCCCGCGTGCTAAACCCGCTGGGCGCGCGCTGCGTGCTGCAGAGCATCTTCCACCCCGGCTACCAGGCCATCCACCGCGAGGCCAGCGTGCTGCTCGGCGACCATTCCATCGTCATCAAGGGCGATGGCGGCGAGATCGAGGTCAATCCCGACGTCGACACCCACCTGTTCGGCGCCACCGCCGGCCAGGCGTGGGACGAGGAATGGCCGGCGCTGTCGGCGCAGCGTCACGTCAAGCCGGCCAGCCTCGACCCCGAGCACCTGGCCGCCTTCTGGTGCGGCGAGGCCGAGGACGCCTACGGGCGCCTGGCCGTGCTCGCCACCATGGCCCTCGCCCTGCGTGGCCTGGGCCTGGAGCGTGAGGCCGCCTTCCAGCGCGCCGCCGAACTGTGGGAGCGTCGACTGGGGTGAGCCGTCGGGGCGGGCTGCCGGATCGGGAGCCGCCCGAGGCTTTCCGGTCCGATCATCCATGACCCTGAGCATCCACCAGCTGCGCGTACAGGACTGGCGTCAGGCCTTCGGCACCGGCGACTACAGCCGTGGCCGCGACTATTTCCTCGACAACCGCTCGCAGATCGACGGCCTCGAGAAGGGCGTGCTGCTCGCCGAGTGCCGCGGCTCCGGCCGCCAGCGCTACCGCCAGCGCATCCGCCTGATCGACCGCGGCGCGCACTGGGACGTCGACGGCCGCTGCAGCTGCCCGGTCGGCTACAACTGCAAGCACGTGGTCGCCGCCCTGCTGACCCTCGAGCGCCTGCAGCTGCAGGGGCATAGCGTGCCCGACCGCGACGCCCCGCCGGAAATCATCGACCTGCCCGCCGCGGCGCCGCAGCCGCGGCTGATCCTCGGCAGCCACGTGCGCGTGCACTACGACGCGCGCAAGGGGCGGATGATCGAGCAGACCCAGCACCGCGCCGCGCTGGCCTTCGACTACCAGGGCCACGTCACCTTCGGCCGGGTGGCGCAGAAGGAGTGGCTGGTCGCCCTCGACGCCCGCCGCCAGCTGCGCATCGCCCGCCAGCTGGAAGTCGAGGCCGCGCTGCGCCAGCAGCTCACTGCCTGCGGCTTCAGCATCGCCCTGCGCCGCAGCGAGGCCCTGCCGGAAAGCGCCGGCGAACCTTTCGAGCTGCCCGACGATGCCGCCTGGCTGCACTTCGTCCGCGAGCAGCTGCCGCAGTTGCGCGAACAGGGCTGGCAGGTCCGCCTGCAGCCGGACTTCCAGTTCAACCTGGCGACCCTCGGCGATTGGCACGTCGGCATCGAGGAAGCCGAGGAAGGCGACTGGTTCGACCTGGAGATGGGCATCGAGGTGGACGGCGAGAAGGTCAGCCTGCTGCCGATCCTGCTCCACGCCATCCGCCACTCGCCCTGGCTGCTCACCGGCGAGGCGCTGGCCCGCCGCGGCGACGACGAGGAGCTGCTGGTGCCGCTGCCGCGCAGCTACGGCGGGCGCCGCGTCGCCCTGCCCTTCGGCCGCCTCAAGCCGCTGCTGGCCAGCCTCGGCGAGCTGTACTTCCGCGCCGAGCAGGACGATGACGCGATCTGGAGCGAGCGCCTGCGCCTGGGCCGCGCCGACGCCGCGCGCCTGGCCGCCCTGGAGCAGGTGCCGGCGCTGCACTGGCTGGGCGGCGAGCGCCTGCGCGAGTTCGCCCGCCGCCTGCAGGAGCTGCCGCAGCAGCCGGTGGCCACCCCGGCCGGTCTGCGCGCCGAACTGCGCGACTACCAGCAGCACAGCCTGGCCTGGCTGCAGGCCCTGCGCGAACTCAAGGTCGGCGGCATCCTCGCCGACGACATGGGCCTGGGCAAGACGCTGCAGACCCTGGCGCACATCCTCGCCGAGAAGCAGGCCGGCCGGCTGACCAGCCCGGCGCTAATCGTCATGCCCACCAGCCTGATCCCCAACTGGCAGGACGAGGCGGCGCGCTTCGCCCCCGAGCTGCGCGTGCTGGCCCTGCACGGCGCCCGGCGCAAGGGCCTGTTCGCGCAGATCGAGCAGAGCGACCTGGTGCTGACCACCTACGCCCTGCTGCCACGCGACCTCAAGCAGCTGCATGGCCGCCACTGGCACCTGCTGATCCTCGACGAGGCGCAGAACATCAAGAACCCGCGCAGCCGCGCCGCCCAGGCCGCCGGCCAGCTCATGGCCGACCAGCGCCTGTGCCTGACCGGCACGCCGCTGGAGAACCACCTCGGCGAGCTGTGGTCGCTGTTCAACTTCCTGATGCCCGGCTGGCTGGGCGACAGCAAGGCGTTCACCCGGGTCTACCGCACGCCGATCGAGAAGCGTGGCGATGCGCTGCGCCTCGCCCACCTGGTGGCGCGGGTCAAGCCCTTCCTGCTGCGCCGCACCAAGGAGCAGGTGGCCCGCGAGCTGCCGCCGAAGACCGAGATCACCCAGCGCATCGAGCTGACCGACGTGCAGCGCGACCGCTACGAGACCCTGCGCCTGGCCATGGACCAGAAGGTGCGCGCCGAGATCCAGCGCCTGGGCCTGGGCCGCAGCCAGCTGGTGATCCTCGAGGCGCTGCTGCGCCTGCGCCAGGCCTGCTGCGACCTGCGCCTGCTCGGCGACGAGGGCGCCGAACACGCCAGCGCCGACTCCGGCAAGCTCACCGCGCTGCTGGAGATGCTCGAGGAGCTGATCGCCGAGGGCCGCCGCGTGCTGCTGTTCTCGCAGTTCACCAGCATGCTCGGCCTGATCGAAGCCGAACTGAAGGCGCGCAAGATCGCCTACGCCAAGCTCACCGGCGCCACCCAGGACCGCCGCGCGCCGGTAGAGGCGTTCCAGGGCGGCCGGGTGCCGGTGTTCCTGATCAGCCTCAAGGCCGGCGGCGCCGGCCTCAACCTGACCGCCGCCGACACGGTGATCCACTTCGACCCCTGGTGGAACCCGGCCGCCGAGGCCCAGGCCAGCGACCGCGCCTACCGCATCGGCCAGGACAAGCCGGTGTTCGTCTACCGGTTGATCGCCCGCGGCAGCGTCGAGGAGAAGATCCAGCAGCTGCAGCAGAGCAAGGCGAATCTCGCGCGCAGCGTGCTGGAGGGCGGCGGCCAGGGCGACTGGACGCTGAGCGAGGCGGACCTCGACGCCCTGCTGGCGCCGCTGGCCTGAGGTGCGCTTCTCCGACCCGCTGCACGCCCCGGAGCAGAGCATCGCCTGCGAGCGGCGCGACTATCCGGAGTGGCACCGCGGCCGCACCCGCTATGGCGTGTGGACCCTGCCGGTCGACTGCCCGCGCATCCTCGCCCGCCTCGAACGGGCGCGCGCGCATCTGGGCGCCTGGCTGCATGGAGACTACCGGCGCCAGGCGCATATCACCCTGTTCGTCTGCGGCTTTCCGGCCGAGGCCGCGCGCTTCGACGACGACTTTCCCGGCGAACGCCTCTCCGCCCAGTTCGATGCACTGCGCCGGCTGGCGGATCGCCCCTTCGAGCTGCAGGTCGGCGGCCTGGACAGCTACGCCAGCGCACCCTTCCTCACCGTCGGTGATCCCGACCGGCGCCTGGGGGCCCTGCGCGCAGCGCTGGCCGCGCACAGCGCGGAAATCCGCCAGGCGCCCTACCACCCGCACCTGACGGTCGGCCTGTTCGCCCGTGCCGTGCCGCGGCAGGCCCTGCAGAAGCGGCTGGGCGAGTTCGCCGACGCCGAACTACTGCCGCTGCCGGTGCGCGAACTGCACTACAGCACCTACGCCGCCGCCGAGCTGTTCGGCACGCTGCGCACGGAGCACCGGCTGGTACTGCACCAGTAGCGCCAGCAACCCGGCCTTACTCCCTGATCACATAGCCGTAGGCGCGCTTGCGCCCGTCCGCCTCGCGCTGCAGGTAGACGCCCTGGATTTCCGGCTCGAAGCCGGGCAACGCGTTGACGCCCTCCTCCAAGGCCAGGAAATACTGCAGCGCCGCACCGCCCCACACCTCGCCGGGCACCACGCAGAGCACCCCCGGCGGATAGGGCAGCGCCCCTTCGGCGGCGATGCGCCCGTCGATTTCGGCCAGCGGCACCAGCTCCACGTTGTTGCGCAGCAGATGCTGGTTGGCCTCCCAGGGCGTCAGCGCCTGGCGGGGGAAGTGCTGCTTGCGGAACATCTGCTTCTGCAGCTTGTTCATCTCGTGGCGCCTGTAGAAGTCGTGCATTTCCAGGCACAGCCGGCGCAGCGTGTAGTCGGCGTACTTCTCGTGCGCGGCATGGATGGCCGGCAGCACCTCGCTCAGCGGGCTGTCGTGGTCGATATGGCGCTCGAACTGGGCGATGTGCGCCACCAGGTGCTGCAGCTTGGCGAAGTTGTCCGAGGGCGTGAGCAGGAACAGGATCGAGTTGAGGTCGGCCTTCTCCGGCACTATGCCGTTGGCGCGCAGGTAGTGGGCGAGCACCGCGGCCGGCACGCCGAGCGAGGCATAGCCACCCGTGGTCGGGTCGATGCCGAAGGTGGTCAGCAGCATCTTGCACGGATCGACGTAGTACTGGTCCTTGGCGTAGCCGGCGAAGTCGTGCCACTTGTCCTCCGGCCGGAATTTGAAGAAGCGCAGGTCGTCGATGATCATCTCGGTCTCGTGCTCGGCCCACGGCCGGCCGTCCACCTGCGCCGGAATGAACGGCTTGATGTACTTGCAGGTGCGCAGCATCAGCTTGCGCGCCTCCACGCCGTTCCTGATGCACTCGCGCCACAGGTTGCGCCCGGCCAGGCCGTCGTGCATCTGCGCGTTGACGTCCAGCGCCGCGAAGATCGGATAGAACGGGCTGGTGGAGGCATGCATCATGTAGGCGTTGTTCAGCCGCTTGTGGTTGCAGTAGCGCGGCTGGCCCTTGATGTGCCGGTCCTTCTTGTGGATCTGCGACGACTGCGAGAAGCCCGCCTGCTGCTTGTGCACCGACTGGGTGACGAACAGCCCCGGATCGTCCGGCCCCAGGTCGAGCAGCAACGGCGAGCTGTCGTGCATCATCGGGATGAACTGCTCGTAGCCGACCCAGGCCGAGTCGAACAGGATGTAGTCGCACAGCCGGCCGATCTTCTCCACCACCTGGCGGGCGTCGTAGATGGTACCGTCGTAGGTGCCGAGCTGGATCACCGCCAGGCGGATCGGCCGCTCCTGCTGCGCCCTGTCCGGGTCGACCTCGGCGATCGCCGCCCGGATGTACTGCTCGTCGAAACAGTGCGCATCGATGCCACCGATGAAGCCGTAGCAGTTGCGCGCCGTCTCCAGGTACACCGGCTTGGCGCCACAGAGGATCAGCGCGCCGAGGTGGATGGACTTGTGGTTGTTGCGGTCGAATAGCACCAGGTCGTCCTTGGCCAGCAGAGCGCTGGTCACCACCTTGTTCGAGGTCGAGGTGCCGTTGAGCACGAAGTAGGTCTTGTCGGCGTTGTAGATGCGCGCGGCGTTCATCTGCGCGTCGCGGGCCGGCCCCTCGTGGATCAGCAGGTCGCCGAGCTTGACGTCGGCGTTGCACAGGTCGGCGCGGAACACGTTCTCGCCGAAGAACTCGAAGAACGCCCTCCCCAGCGGATGCCCGCGGAAGAACTGCCCGCCCTGGTGCCCTGGGCAGTCGAAGGCCACGTTGCCGGTCTTCACGTACTCCTTGAGCGCCCTGAAGAACGGCGGGTAGAGCTTCTGCGCGTAGGTCTCGGCCGCCTGGGCGATGCGCTTGCCGTTGAAATGGCGCTCGCCCTTGCCCACCTGCAGCGTGCCGGCGATGCGCGACAGGATGTCCTCCGGCACCACCTCGCCCGGCCGCAGGGCGACGAACAGCGGGATCGGGAAACCGGTATGGGCGATCCGGGCCAGCACCTCGCGCGCCTCGTCCGCCGCCGTCACCACGGCGGCCACGTTGGTGAAGTCGGTGCTGGCCAGATCGATCATCGCGTGTTCGAGGATGAAGCTGTCGAACAGTGAGGGCGGGCAGGCGATCTTGAACGTGCTCATGGGACTCTCCGGGCCGAAGCCCTCGGCGGCGACCTCTTGAATCTAGCCAGCGGCACGGGCTTTGCCAGCGCCCACGCCAGGCGCCGCGGATCGACGATGGGCGCGTGCGATCAATGCGTCTTTCTGTTGACCGGTGAAGCGTGCAGGTGGTGCTAACATGGGCGATCGCAATTCATTATGTTAAGTGACGCCTGATAAAATGGCTGCCTGCCCCCCACTCGCCACTGCCGCTGGATCGCCAGGCCCAACCAGCTCACCACGCGACTGCAAGCCGGCCGTATAATCCGGCCACTTACCCCGCAGCCCGGACGGAGGGATTCCCCGGAGCCATGCCGATCAAGTACGCCCGCCGCCTCACCGATCGCCGCCGTTCCCGGCAGAGCAATCGCCAGCTCGGCCTGTGCCTGGCGTTCATCGCCGGGGCGGCGAACGCCGGCGGCTTCATCGCCGTGCAGCAGTACACCTCGCACATGACCGGCATCCTTTCCTCGGTGGCCGACAACCTGGTGCTCGGCGCCAGCGACCTGGCCCTCGGCGGTATCGGCGGCCTGCTGTCCTTCGTCGCCGGGGCCATCACCTCCACCCTGCTGATCAACTTCTCGCGCCGGCGCCGCCTGCACGGCCAGTTCGCCCTGCCGCTGCTGCTCGAGGCCTGCCTGCTGCTGTGCTTCGGCGTGCTGGGGGCGCGGCTGATGGAGATTCCCGGCTTCTTCGTGCCGCTCACCGTGATGCTGCTGTGCTTCATCATGGGGCTGCAGAACGCCATCATCACCAAGCTCTCCAACGCCGAGATCCGCACCACCCACGTCACCGGGATGATCACCGACATCGGCATCGAGCTGGGCAAGGCGCTCTACGTCAACCGCCACGAGCGCCCGGACCAGGCGCCGGTACGCGCCAACCGCGAGCGCCTGCGCATCAATGCCCTGCTGGTCGGCTGCTTCTTCACCGGCGGAGTCAGCGGCGCCTTCGGCTTCCAGCACTTCGGCTTTCTCGTCACCGTACCGCTGGCGGCCCTGCTGCTGACCCTGGCGCTGGTGCCGGTGTTCGACGACCTGCGCCTGGGCTGGCAACTGCGGCGGCGCCGGCGCAGCTGATGCAGCGTCCACAGGCCGGGGCGCTGCGGATAGTCCGCTTGAGCGATAGGCAATGCACGGCTGGTCTGATAGATAGAGGAAGCGCCCTCGCAAACGGATGGACGAGATGAATCAACGCAAATGGATCGCCCGCGGCATTCTCCTCGCGGCGCTGGCCGGCGCCGGCTGGCTGGTCTGGCAGGGGCTGCAGCCCAAGGGCCTCGGCGAGGGCTTCGTCAGCGGCAACGGGCGCATCGAGGCCACCGAGATCGACGTGGCCACCAAGCTGGCCGGGCGCATCGCCGCCATCGAGGTCGACGAGGGCGCCTTCGTCCAGCCCGGCCAGGTGCTGGCGCGCATGGACACCACGGTGCTGCAGGCGCAGCTCAGCCAGGCCCAGGCCCAGGTGCGCCAGGCGCAGAACGCCATCCACACCGCCCACGCCCTGGTCGCCCAGCGCGAGAGCGAGAAGGCCACCGCCGCGGCGGTGGTGCTGCAGCGCCAGGCCGAGCTGACCGCCGCGCAGAAGCGCCACCAGCGCACCGCGGCGCTGGTCAAGCGCAACGCCATGGCCCTGCAGCAGCTCGACGACGACCTCGCCGCCCTGCAGGGCGCCCAGGCGGCGCTGGCCGCGGCGCGGGCCCGGGTACTGTCCGACCAGGCCGCCATCGAGGCGGCCCGCTCGCAGGTGATCGAAGCCGAATCCGCCGTCGAGGCCGCCAAGGCCACGGTGACCCGCCTGCAGGCGGACATCGACGACAGCGCGCTGAAGATCGACCGCGTGGCCCGCGTGCAGTACCGCATCGCCCAGCCCGGCGAGGTGCTCGGCGCCGGCGGCAAGCTGCTCAACCTGGTCGACCTGGCCGACGTGTACATGACCTTCTTCCTGCCCGAGCGCCAGGCCGGCCTGGTGGCGCTGGGCAGCGAGGTGCGCGTGGTGCTGGATGCCGCGCCGCAGTTCGTCATCCCGGCCAGGGTCAGCTACGTCGCCAGCGTCGCCCAGTTCACCCCCAAGACCGTGGAGACCGCCAGCGAACGGGAAAAGATGATGTTCCGGGTCAAGGCGCGCATCGACCCGGAACTGCTGCGCAAGCACCAGGACCAGGTGAAGACCGGTCTGCCCGGCATGGCCTACCTCAAGCTCGCGCCTGAGGCCCAGTGGCCCGCCCACCTGCAGCTGAACGCGAATGCCGGCCAATGACTGAGGAGCGCGTCGCCCGGCTGGACAACGTCAGCCTCGTCTACGGCAAGACCCATGCCCTGGACTGCGTCGGTCTGGAAATTCCCGCCCGGCGCATGGTCGGCCTGATCGGCCCGGACGGGGTCGGCAAGTCCAGCCTGCTGGCGCTGGTCGCCGGCGCCCGGCAGATCCAGCAGGGGCGCGTCGAGGTGCTCGATGGCGACATGGCCGACAAGGACCACCGCCGCGCGGTGTGCCCGCGCATCGCCTACATGCCGCAGGGCCTGGGCAGGAACCTCTATCCCACTCTCACGGTGCGCGAGAACCTCGAATTCTTCGCCCGCCTGTTCGGCCAGGCCCGCGAGGAGCGGCGCTGGCGCATCGACGAGCTGACCCGCAGCACCGGCCTGCACCCCTTCCTCGACCGCCCGGCCGGCAAGCTGTCCGGCGGCATGAAGCAGAAGCTCGGCCTGTGCTGCGCGCTGATCCACGACCCCGACCTGCTGATCCTCGACGAGCCGACCACCGGCGTCGATCCGCTGTCGCGCAACCAGTTCTGGGAGCTGATCGAGCGCATCCGCGCCAGCCGCCCGCAGATGAGCGTGCTGGTGGCCACCGCCTACATGGACGAGGCGCAGCGCTTCGATCATCTGGTGGCGATGGACGCCGGCCGGGTGCTGGCCACCGGCACGCCGGTCGAACTGCTCGAACGCACGCGGAGCGACAACCTGGAGCAGGCCTTCATCCGCCTGCTGCCGGAGGAAAGGCGCCAGCACCACCAGGCGCTGGTGATCCCGCCGCGCCAGCACAACGACAGCATCGCCATCGAGGCGCACGGCCTGAGCATGCGCTTCGGCGACTTCGTGGCGGTCGACCGGGTGAACTTCCGCATCGAACGCGGGGAGATCTTCGGCTTTCTCGGCTCCAACGGCTGCGGCAAGACCACCACCATGAAGATGCTCACCGGCCTGCTGCCGGCCAGCGCGGGCGAAGCGCTGCTGTTCGGCAAGCCGGTGGACCCGCACGACCTGCAGACCCGCCAGCGCGTCGGCTACATGTCGCAGGCCTTCTCGCTGTACAGCGAGCTGAGCGTGCTGCAGAACCTCGAGATGCACGCCCGCCTGTTCCACCTCCCGGCCGAACGCCGCCAGGCGCGCATCCGCGAGATGCTCGAGCGTTTCGAGCTGCAGGACGAACTCGACAGCCTGCCCGACAACCTGCCGCTGGGCGTGCGCCAGCGCCTGTCGCTGGCAGTGGCGGTGATCCACCAGCCGGAGATCCTGATCCTCGACGAACCCACCTCGGGCGTCGACCCGATCGCCCGCGACGGCTTCTGGGCACTGCTGATCCAGCTGTCGCGCGAGGAAGGGGTGACCATCTTCATCTCCACCCACTTCATGAACGAGGCGCTGCGCTGCGACCGCATCTCGCTGATGCACGCCGGCAAGGTGCTGGACAGCGACACGCCGCAGGCGCTGATGGAAAAGCGCGGCCTGCCGACCCTGGAGGCGACCTTCATCGCCTATCTGGAGGATGCGCAGGCCGACGCCGCGGAGGAGCAGCCGAGCGCGGACAGCGCGCCCCGCGCGGCGCCGCGCAAGGTCGCCGGCAGCGCCGAACAGCACGCGCGCTTCAGCCTGCGGCGCCTGCTCAGCTACAGTCGCCGCGAGTCCATGGAACTGCGCCGCGACCCGGTGCGCGCCCTGCTGGCGACGCTCGGCACCGTGCTGCTGATGTTCATCATGGGCTACGGCGTCAGCTTCGACGTGGAGAACCTCAGCTACGCGGTGCTCGACCGCGACCAGACCACCACCAGCCAGAGCTACCTGCTCAACATCGCCGGCTCGCGCTACTTCATCGAGCAGGCGCCGCTGGCCAGCCACGCCGAGCTGGACCGGCGCCTGCGCAGCGGCGAGATCAGCCTGGCCATCGAGCTCCCGCCCGGCTTCGGTCGCGACCTCAAGCGCGGCGACCGTCCGCAGGTGGCGTTCTGGATCGACGGCGCCATGCCGGTGCGCGCCGACACCATCAAGGGCTACGTGCAGGGCCTGCACGCCAGCTACCTGCAGGAGCTGGCCCGCGAGGCCGGGGTCGACGCGACCCAGCCGGCCGAGGTGGCCATCCGCTACCGCTACAATCCCGACGTGCAGAGCCTGCCGGCCATGGTGCCGGCGATGATCCCGATCCTGCTGATGATGATCCCGGCGATGCTCACCGCCCTCGGCGTGGTGCGCGAGAAGGAGCTGGGCTCGATCACCAACTTCTACGTCACGCCGACCACCCGCCTGGAGTTCCTGCTCGGCAAGCAGCTGCCCTACGTCGGCCTGGCCATGATCAACTTCTTCACCATGGTGCTGCTCGCCGTGTTCGTCATGGGCATCCCGCTCAAGGGCAGCCTGCTGACCCTGAGCCTCGGCGCGCTGCTGTACATCCTCTGCTCCACCGGCCTGGGCCTGCTGATGTCGTCGATCCTGCACAGCCAGATCGCGGCGATCTTCGGCACCGCCATCGCCACCCTGCTGCCGGCCATCCAGTTCTCCGGGCTGACCCACCCGGTGTCGGCGCTGGAAGGCGCCAGCGCCTTCATCGGCCAGCTGTACCCGACCAGCCACTTCCTGATCATCAGCCGCGGGGTGTTCTCCAAGGAGCTCGGACTGGGCGAGCTGCTGCCCTCCTTCCTCCCGCTGCTGCTGGCCATCCCGCTGCTGACCCTGGCCAGCGTCGCCGGCCTGCGCAAGCAGGAGAAGTGACATGCGCGCCCTGTCCAACATCCTCCAGCTCGGCCTCAAGGAACTGCGCAGCCTGTACCGCGACCCGGCGCTGGTGGTGCTGATCGTCTATTCCTTCACCCTGGCGATCTACTCCAGCGCCACCGCCATCCCCGAGGCACCGCACCGCGCCACCATCGCGGTGGTCGACGAGGACCGATCGCCGGTCTCGCAGCGCCTGCTCAACGCCTTCCAGCTGCCCTACTTCGTGCCGCCGGTGTACATCGACCACGCGCAGATGGACGGCGGCATGGACGATGGCCGCTACACCTTCGCCCTGAACATCCCGCCGGGCTTCCAGGAGGACCTGCTGGCCGGTCGCCGGCCGGCCATCCAGCTCAACGTCGACGCCACCCAGGTCAGCCAGGCGTTCACCGGCGCCGGGCACATCCAGCAGATCATCGCCGCCGAGGTGGCCGAGTTCGTCCAGCGCTACCGCAGCGCCGAGGCCCTGCCGGTGGAGGCGGTGGTGCGCACCGCCTTCAATCCCAACCTGACCCGCGCCTGGTTCGGCGCGGTCAACGAGGTGGTCAACCAGATCACCATGCTGGCGATCATCCTCACCGGCGCGGCGCTGATCCGCGAGCGCGAGCACGGCACCATCGAGCACCTGCTGGTGATGCCGGTCACCCCCATCGAGATCATGCTCGGCAAGATCTGGGCGATGGGCCTGGTGGTGCTAGCCGCGGCGGCCTTCTCGCTGGCCGTGGTGGTGCGCGGCTGGCTCGACATTCCCCTGCAGGGCTCGCTGACGCTGTTCATCGGCGCCTGCGCCCTGCACCTGTTCGCCACCACCTCGATGGGCATCTTCTTCGGCACCGTGGCGCGTTCGATGCCGCAGCTCGGCCTGCTGACCATCCTGGTGATGATTCCGCTGCACATCCTCTCCGGCGGCGTCACCCCGCGCGAGAGCATGCCCGAAGCGGTCCAGCAGGTGATGCTGGCCGCGCCCACCACCCACTTCGTCCAGCTGGCCCAGGCCGTGCTGTTCCGCAGCGCCGGGGTCGACATCGTCTGGCCGCAGCTGCTGGCCCTGGCGGCCATCGGCGCGGCCTTCTTCGCCGGCGCTCTCGGCCGCCTGCGCAGGTCGCTGCAGTGACGGATACTTCGCAGATCAGGAACATGAGGAAACTCACCTTGAAACGGACCCCCAGCCTCGCTCGCCTGCTGGCGCTGGCCATCGCCCTGGGCGCCAGCCACGGACTGCGAGCCGAACAGCCGGCGCTGTCGACCCGCGTCGACCTGTTCGGCGTCTACATGGAGGCGATGCGCAACAACGCCGACCTGGCCGCCGCGCGTGCCGACTACCAGGCGCGCAAGGAAGCGGTACCGCAGGCGCGTTCCGCCCTGCTGCCGCAGCTCAACGGCGGCGCCAGCCTGCGCGACACCCGCACCGAGCTGAACCAGCCCTCGACCAGCTTCTCGCGCAGCGGCCCGCTCTTTCAGGCCAGCCTCAGCCAGGCGCTGCTGCGCGCCGACCGCTGGTTCCAGCTGCAGGCCGCCAAAGCGGTGAGCAGCCAGGCCGCGCTGGAGCTGTCGGCGGTGGAGCAGAACCTGATCCTGCAGAGCGCCGATGCCTACTTCGGCGTGCTGCGCGCCCAGGACACCCTGGCGGCGACCAAGGCCGAGGAAGCGGCCTTCCAGCGCCAGTTCGAGCAGGCCAGCGCGCGCTTCGAGGTCGGCCTGTCGGATCGCACCGAGGTGCTCGAGACCCAGGCCGGCCGCGACACCGCGCGCGCCAACCGGCTGATCGCCGAGCGCCGGGTGGAGGACGCCTTCCAGGCGCTGACCACCCTCACCGACCGTCACTACCGCTTCGTCGAGGGCGTCCGCCATGAGCTGCCGATCGCCCCGCCGGCCCCCAACGAACCCGACTCCTGGGTCGACACCGCCATGCAGCGCAACATCCTGCTGCAGGCCAGCCAGTACGCGGTGAGCGGCGCCGAGCAGACCCTGCGCCAGCGCAAGGCCGGCCACGCACCGACCATCGACCTGGTGGCGCAGTACCAGAAGGGCGACAACGACCGCCTGGGCTACAGCAATACCGCGCTGTCCGGGCGCGTCGGCCCGCTCATCAGCGACGTGGAGCAGCAGAGCATCGGCCTGGAACTGAACATCCCGCTGTTCAGCGGCGGCCTGACCAGCTCGCAGGTGCGCGAGGCCTGGCAGCGCCTGAGCCAGAGCGAGCAACAGCGCGAGAGCCTGCGCCGCCAGGTGGTGCAGAACACCCGCGACTCCTACCGCGCGGTGAACAGCGCGGTATCCCAGGTGGAGGCCCGCAAGCAGGCGATCGTCTCCAGCAGCAGCGCCCTGGAAGCCACCCAGCTCGGCTACGAGGTGGGCACCCGCAACGTCGTCGACGTGCTCGATGCCCAGCGCCAGCTGTACAGCGCCGTGCGCCTGTACAACGAGGCGCGCTACAGCTATCTCCTCGAGCAGCTGCGCCTCAAGCAGGCGGCCGGCATCCTCAGCCCGGAGGACCTGCAGGAGCTGTCGCCCTGGCTCAAGCCCGACTACGACCCGGACCGCGACTTCCTGCCGCCGCTGACCCGCACCGCTGACGATGCCCGGGAGTGAGCCACCCGAGCTTTTCCTGTTGCGGCGCACAAAAGACAGCTATCCTGTTCCTCGAGCCCCGATCTCGATACCGTCTGGCCCGAGCCTTCCAGACGTCCGCCAGCGGGCGTCTGCGCCGCATCAACGGAGCGCTGCGGCACCGCGAGAGCCTGTTCCGCCAGTTGAAGGAGTAAACGATGAACATGCCCACCCCTGCGTCCGCCCTGCCGCCTTCGACGCCCGTGCCGGACGAAGGCGCCCCCAATCCGCTCGATCTCAAGGTCCACGCCGCGATCGCCCGGGCCAGTTCGTCGCTCTCCCCCACCGCCCTCTTGCTCGCCCTGATCGACTGGTCCTGCCACCTGGCCGGCTCGCCCGGCAAGCAGCTGGAGCTGACCAGCCTGGCGCTGGAACATACCCGGCGGGTCAGCCAGTACCTGCGCGAGATCGCCCTCGCAACCCCCGACTGCCCGGCCCACGACTGCGTCGAACCGCCCAGGCGCGACCGCCGCTTCGCCGCCCGGGAGTGGCACGACTGGCCGTTCAACCTGATGCACCAGTCCTTCCTGCTCACCCAGGACTGGTGGCGCGCGGCGACCCACGGCGTGCGCGGGGTGTCGCGCCACCACGAGGAGGTGGTGGCCTTCGCCGCCCGCCAGCTGCTCGACCTGTTCTCGCCCGGCAACTACCTGCCGACCAACCCGGTGGTGCTGCAGCGCACCCTGGAAACCGGCGGCGGCAACCTGGCGCGCGGCATGATCCACTGGCTGGAGGACTTCGAGCGGATGGCCGCCGGCCGGCCGCCGGCCGGCGCCGAGAACTTCGTGGTCGGCCGCGACGTGGCGACGACGCCCGGCAAGGTGGTGCTGAAGAACCGCCTGATCGAACTGATCCAGTACGCGCCGACCACCGGTACCGTCCATCCCGAGCCGATCCTCATCGTGCCGGCGTGGATCATGAAGTACTACATCCTCGACCTGTCGCCGCACAACTCGCTGGTCAGGTACCTGGTCGACCAGGGTCACACGGTGTTCTGCCTGTCGTGGAAGAACCCCGGCGCCGAGGACGGCGACCTGGGCATGGACGAGTACCTGCAGCTCGGTTTCTTCGCCGCCCTCGAGGCGATCAACGCCATAGTCCCCGGCCAGAAGGTGCACGCCACCGGCTACTGCCTGGGCGGCACCCTGCTGTCGATCGCCGCCGCCGCCATGGCCCGCGACAACGACGAGCGCCTCGCCTCGGTCAGCCTGTTCACCGCGCAGACCGACTTCACCGAGCCCGGCGAACTGGCGCTGTTCATCGACGAGAGCCAGGTCAGCCTGCTCGAGGCGCAGATGCGCGAAACCGGCTACCTGACCGCCGGACAGATGGTCGGCGCCTTCCAGCTGCTGCGCTCCAACGACCTGCTGTGGTCGCGCATGGTCGGCGAGTACCTGATGGGCGAACGCGGCACGATGAACGACCTGATGGCCTGGAACGCCGACGCCACGCGCATGCCGGCGCGCATGCACGCCCAGTACCTGCGCCGCCTGTTCCTCAACGACGACCTCAGCGAGGGACGCTACCCGGTGGGCGGGCGTCCGGTGTCGCTGAGCGACATCGACACGCCGATCTTCTGCGTGGCCACCACCCAGGACCACGTCGCGCCCTGGCGCTCGGTGTTCAAGCTGCACTACCTGACCCCGGCGCCGATCACCTTCCTGCTCACCAGCGGCGGCCACAACGCCGGCATCGTCAGCGAACCGGGCCGGGCCCGGCGCCACTACCAGGTCATGGACCGCCCTGCCGGCGGCACCTACGTGGCCCCCGACGCCTGGCTGACCAATGCGCCGCGCCACGAGGGCTCCTGGTGGCCGCAGTGGCAGGCCTGGCTGCAGGAGCGCTCGGGGTCACCCGTCGCGCCACCCGCGCTGGGCACCCCCGAGCGCGGCTATCCGCCGCTCGACGACGCGCCCGGCCAGTACGTGCGTGAAAAGTAGCCTGCCGCCCCTCCTCCCACCTCAGCCCCGAGGGAAGTCGCCATGTATTTCGATGCCCAGTCCGCCCTGACGCTGTACAAGGTCAATCTGCAGTTCTCCTTCCGCCTCTGCGACCTGCTGCGGGAAAACGCCCTGCGCTGGAACGAGGCCGGCAGCCGGGCGGTCGACACCTGCGCCGCCGAACTGGAGAGCGCCACCACGCGCATGCTCGACGCCGGCGACTGGAGCCGCCTGGCCTTCATTTCCAGCGACCTCTACTGGAAGGCCCTGCAGCTGCAGACCCGTGCCGTGCAGCACCTGGCGGAAACCACCCTGAGCAATCACGGCTCGCTCTCCGCCGCGACCCAGGAAGCGGTATCCGCCTGGCAGAAGGAGGCTGCCGCCGCCCTCAAGGAAACCACCGGCGCCATGCCGATCAGCACCACCCTGCAGGACTACCTGCAGGACTACCTGCACCTGCTGAGCCCCGAGGGGGCCACTGCCCGGCGCAAGTCGACGCGCAGCAAGCCCCACTGAGGCCCGCTTGCCCGGCGCCGACCGGCCCACGCCAGGCCAGGTCGGCGCCGGCTGCCTCCGGGCAGCGAGCGCCCGTTGTGCGACGCAAAAAAAATTGCCCGAATCCTTCATTAACCTATTCACGAGCATTAGACCTTGGTCTAAAATGGGACCACCTTGACAAGCAGAGGAATCCCCTCATGAACGAACCCCAGCTAAAGAACCTGCTCGATGACCTGGACTCCGCCAAGGCTGCCTGCGACGGCCTGAGCCGCCTCGTGGTGACGCGCCTCGCCGAGAAGCGGATTCCGTATCGGGCAATGCTGGGAACTGTGGAACTGGACGGCAAGGTGATCTCTCCCCATATCTGGGTAGAAGCCGACGGCTGCCTGATCGACTACCGCGCGCGCGAGCAACTGGGCGACGACACGCGCCTGCCGCACGGCGTGATCGCCAGGGACGAGGTGAAGGCCAACTACCGGGGCCAGAGCATCGTGATCGACCCGCTGCCCGACTACCTGTTCGAGCAGCTCGTGCACTGAAGCAACACATCACCCCCCGCCACCCTCCCCGGGTGACGCCACACAGACCCCGGCCTGCGCCGGGGTTTGTCGTTTCCGCATGCAGGAATGCTTGATTTTTAACTGTACGCATATACAGTAATCCGGAAGCCGGAGGGCCTGTCCGCCCTCCGTCCCGGCGCCCACCGGGCGACAGTCATCGAAGCAAACCGCAAGGAGCCCAGCCATGTTCATCTCACTCACTGGCCGCACGATAGCCCTGAGGAAGGCCTCTCCCTACGATCTCAACGACTTCCGCTGCTCGCCCAACGAGCTGCAGGACAAGTACGCGGCCGGCCACCGGCACGCCGAACACCCGCACTTCTCCCGCGCCCAGTGGCTGCACGCGATCAATGGCGGCGCCACCCTGCTGGGCTACTGGCAGTGGGTGTTCGAACAGGTCCAGGCCGACGACGAGACCTATCTGCTGCGCCACTGAGGCGCGCTGTTCAATCCAGCGGCTGGTCGTCGCGGATCAGCACGCAACGCCGGCCGTGGTCGTCCTCGGCACAGTCGTGGACGTAATACATCGCCACCTCGCCCTGGCCGGTCATCGCCGCCAGGTAGTCGCCCTCCTCGGCGAGGAAGAAGGCCGCGGAGCCGGGCTCGGCCTCGCACTCGATCAGCGCGGTGACGAACAGTGCCGGATCGTCGTCGCCGAAGAACGCCTCGCGCTCCGCGGCCTCCCAGTGCTCCGGTGCCTGGAACGGCCCGACCAGCAGGACGCGGGCCTCGCCCAGATCCTCCTCCTCGGCATCCGGGTCGTTCTCGTCGGGGCGGTAGAGGGTGCACTCCAGCGCCTGGGCGTCCTCGAGGATCGCCCGGCGCGCCGCCAGCCGCCGCTGCGGGTCGATACCGGCCGCCGTGCACATCTGTTGCCATATCTTGTCCATGCTGTCCTTCCGCTTGGCCCCTGCCGGGGCTGACCGTGGTCGCGCGCGCCGATTGCCGGGCCGCGCATCAGGCGGCCATTCTCGACCTATTTGCCCGCCCTCGCCAGCGGAGCGATCCCGCGGCCGAACTGGCCGACGAGCAGAAGAAGTGACCGCACCGCAGCCGTGCCTCGCCGCGGCGCCGTCTCGTTTCTCGCCTGATTGAGCGGCTTTTCCGCGGGATCGGAGCTGACGTTGACCTGGGTCAGCTTTTGCGCGGTGCGCAACGCCAATCGCTCAGGTAGCGTCGCGGGATCACGGAAAGTCGCGGCCGACGCCATCCCCGCGGACCATGCCGCATGGCCGGCCAGCGTCGCCGGGCACGCACGGGCAGCGCCTTGCCGCGAATGCAGGCGCGCCGCGCAAGCGTGAAAACGCTTCAAAAAACACGTGCAACCCCTTGATTGAAATGTTAACAATCCAGCCACAACAAGAACGGGAGCCTCCTTCCATGAAAACCCTCAAGCTCGCAGCCCTCACCCTCGCCATCGGCGCCGCCGGCGCCGCCCAGGCCGCCGACAGCTATACCCTGAAGGTTGCGCACTTCCTGCCGTCCACCTCCAACGCCCAGGTCAACATCATCGAGCCGTGGTGCGAACAGCTGCGCCAGGAGTCCAACGACCGCCTGAAGTGCCAGCTGTACCCGTCGATGCAGCTGGGCGGCACCCCCGCCAAGCTGGCCGACATGGCGCGCAACGGCGTGGCCGACATCGTCTGGACCGCCCCGGCCTACTCCGCCGGCAAGTTCCCGCGCGTCGAGGCCCTCGAGCTGCCGTTCATGCTGCCCTACGGCGGCAAGGCCGGTAACGACATCATCTGGAAGTTCTACGAGCAGTACGCCAAGGACGACTTCAAGGGCTACAAGGTGCTCTCCGTGTTCGGCGACGGCGGCATGGACCTGCACACCCGCGGCAAGGCGGTGAAGACCCTCGAGGACCTCAAGGGCCTGAAACTGCGCGCCTCCAGCCGCACCGCGGCCAAGACCGTGGAAGCCCTCGGCGCCACTCCGGTGAGCATGCCGCCGGCGCAGATGACCGAAGCCATCTCCAAGGGCGTGGTCGACGGCGCCCTGGCCTCCTGGGAAGTGGTCCCGGCCACCAAGCTCAACGAGGTGACCCAGTACCACAGCGCCACCCCGGCTGGCGAAACCGCCTTCGGCTACACCGTGCTGACCATGCTGATGAACCAGAAGAAGTTCGACAGCCTGCCCAAGGACCTGCAGGAAATCATCGACCGCAACAGCGGCCCGGCGCTGAACGACCGTTTCGCCACCGCCTGGGACAAGGCGATGGACGCCGCCCGCAGCGCCACCCCGGCCGAAGGCCTGGTGGCCATCGACGCCGCCGCCTACAAGGCCATGCAGGACGCCACTGCCGGCGTCGCCGATGCCTGGATCAAGGACGCCAGCGGCGTCGACGGCAAGGTGCTGGTCGATGGCGTGCGCAGCCTGTCCTCCGCCTCCCGCTGACCCGTCAGCCCGATAGGCTCCCGGAGCGCCACGCGCTCCGGGACTGCCGGCCAGCCTGCCGCCTGGGCAGCGCCCCTCCCCTCGCCATGCCGCCCCGGATGGGCTGGGCTAAGCTCAGCCTGTGAGGACCCGTGGCCACGGCCGCTCCGCCCACGCCACGCCCGGGACAGAAACCGCAGGCCGGCTTCCTGCCCCGCATGCACGGACCGCACTCCCTGACCGCTACCGAAGGGGCGTGCCATGAAGGTCAAGGTTGATGCCTATCCCTGGCTGCTGGGTGCCATGATCGTGGGGGCCGCCCTTGTCGCCGGCGGCCAGGCCCGGAGCGCGGCCAGCGGTCCGCTCGCACAGGGGTGTACCGGCGACCATGTCCACCACTGCCCGCTGCCACCGAACATCGGCATCTGGCCCAGCCTGTTGCCCTGAAACCTCATGGGCGCGGCGAAGACCGCCTTCGTGCTGGCCGGCGGCGGCAGCCTCGGCGCCGTGCAGGTCGGCATGCTCAAGGCGCTGTGTCGCGCGCGCATTACTCCCGATCTGGTGGTCGGCGCCTCGGTGGGAGCGATCAACGCCGCCTACTATGCCGCCGCACCCGACGAAAGCGGCGTCGCGCAGCTCGAGCGCATCTGGCTGGACCTGCGCCGCAGCGATGTCTTCCCGCTGTCGACCAGCGACACCCTGCTCTGCCTGCTCGGCCGCCGCGACTTTCTGGCGCAGCCCGACCCGCTGCGCGCCCTGATCGCCACGCGCCTGCCCTACCGCAACCTGGAAGACGCCGCGCTGCCCTGCCACGTGGTCGCCACCGATGCGCTGGACGGCCGGGAAGTCATCCTCTCCACCGGCGATGCCGCCGATGCCCTGCTCGCCAGTGCGGCCATCCCGGCAGTGTTTCCCAGCGTGGTCATCGGCGGTCGGCCGCTGATGGACGGCGGCATCGCCAGCAACACGCCGATTTCCGCAGCGATCGAACTGGGGGCGACCCGCGTGCTGATCCTGCCCACCGGCACGCCCTGCGCACTGCAGGAGCCGCCCCACGGCGCTCTGGCCATCGCCCTGCACGCCATCAACCTGCTGGCCATGCGCCAGTTGCTGGCCGACGTCGACCGCTTCGCGCAGCGCTGCGAACTGGTCGTGCTGCCGCCCCTGTGCCCGCTGGCCATCAACACCTTCGACTTCTCGCACACCGCCGAACTCATCCAGCGGGCGGAGAAGGCCACCAGCCACTGGCTGCAGAACGGCATGCAGCGGTTGCAGGGCAAGGATCCGCACTGGCTGCTGGCGCCCCACCGCCATCGGCCGGGGCATGGTTGAGCCACAAAAATAACCATATAGAATAGATAAATAATTTTTTATTACTTAACAATATTTCATCCGCTACCTAGACTGCACGGGTCCACAGCCTCCACGAGGGCCAGCCCATGCGCCGTCACGCCGTCCACTACCTGATCCTGCCCGGCTGGCAGGGCTCCCCCGCCGAACACTGGCAGAGTCACTGGCAGCGCAGCCTGCCGGATGCCAGCCGGGTCGAGCAGGACGACTGGCTGCAGCCGCGGCGCGAGGACTGGGTCGCCAGTCTCGACCGCCACGTGGCGGCAGCGCCCCGGCGGCTGATCCTGATCGCCCACAGCCTGGGCTGCGTCACCCTCGCCCACTGGGCGGCCCAGGCGGCACCGGCGCTGCGCGACAAGGTGCTGGGGGCGCTGCTGGTGGCGCCGGCGGACGTCGAACGCCCCGGCTGCCCCGAGGCGCTGCAGGACTTCGCGCCCATCCCGCGCCAGCTGCTGCCGTTCCCCAGCCTGCTGGTCGGCTCGGACAACGACCCCGCCGCCACCCCGGCACGCGCCCTGGAGCTGGCCCGCCAGTGGGGTGCCGAGCCGGTTCTGCTGGCCGGCGCCGGGCACATCAACGTCAAGTCCGGCCACCGCCAGTGGGAGCAGGGCTTCGCCCACCTCTTCCGCCTGCAGAACCTGATCGAACAGCATGCCCGCCGCCTGGCCTGAAGCCCGCGCGGCGGGCCTCCCCTCGTCCTGAACGGCCGGCGCGCACTCCGGCCCGGAGTCCGCCATGCCATCCGACAACCCGCTCGCCCAACCCGTGCTGACCTTCAGCGACGCCGAGCGCAGCCCGCTGAGCATCCGCGCCAAGGCGCTGGTGTTCGTCGACCCGCGCTCCCAGGCGCTGTACCAGGAGGTCGAGCGCCTCGCTCCCGGCGGCCAGCCGCTGCTGATCCGCGGCGAAACCGGCACCGGCAAGGAGCTGCTGGCCCGCCACATCCACCGCGCCAGCGGCCGGGCGACATCCTGCCACTGGCCGGCCACTTCCTCGGCGTGCACGCCCAGCGGCTCGGCCTGCCGGCGCCGACGCTGGGCCTGGCGGCGCAGCAGGTGCTGGAGCGCCACGCCTGGCCCGGCAACACCCGCGAACTAGAAAGCGTCATCCACTTCGCCCTGCTGGTCAGCGACGATCAGGAAGTCGCCGGCCGCCGGCCCGTACTTCATCGTCTATCGTGAAACGGAGGACACCGCGCCGGGCGTTCCGGGCCGGCAAGCAGGACTGTCTGGGCAAGGCTCCCCGCCCTGACGGGCCAGTCAGGGACATTGACTCCGCCATGGTAGCCGGAATGAAGACTGCACCCGACCAGCCGACAGCGCCTGAACGATTCACCAGTGATCCGGCCGACTTCTCGCTGGTTCTCGGCGGCCCGCTGTTCCAGTTGTTCCGCCGCGCGCGGCTGTCCGGCGACGCGCTCGAACTGGCGCAGAAACGCATCCTCTTCATCGCGCTGCTGGCCTGGCTGCCGCTGCTGCTGCTCTCGGCGCTCGAGGGACGACTGCTGGGCGGCGGGGTGGCCATCCCCTTTCTGATGGACTTCGACGTGCATATCCGCTTCCTGGTGGCGATGCCGTTGCTGATCGGCGCCGAGCTGATCGTCCATCAGCGTATCCGTCCGGTAGTCAGGCAGTTCCTCGAGCGCCGGCTGGTCCCCGAGGCTGCGACGACGAGATTCGAGGCCGCCATTGCCTCCGCCATGCGCCTGCGCAACTCGGTGATCGCCGAGGTGCTGCTCATCGCCTTCGTCTACGGGGTTGGCGTGCTGGTGGTATGGCGCAGCTCCGCCGTCCTCGATACCGCCACCTGGTATACGGTGCCGACCGCTTCGGGATTCGATCTGTCACTGGCCGGGATCTGGTACGGCTACGTGAGCGTGCCGATCTTCCAGTTCCTGCTGATCCGCTGGTTCTTCCGCCTGTTCATCTGGATGCGCTTTCTCTGGCAGGTATCGCGCATCGAGCTGAACCTGGTACCCACCCATCCGGACCGGGTCGGCGGCCTGGGCTTCCTCGCCAACTCGGCCTACGCCTTCATGCCGCTGGCGCTGGCGCACGGCGCGCTGCTGGCCGGGATGCTGGCCAACCGGATCTTCTACGTCGGCGCCAGGCTGCCGGCTTTCAAGGCCGAGATCGCCATGGTGGTGATCTTCGTCGAGTGCCTGGTCATTGCCCCGCTGTTCGTCTTCTCGGCGCAACTGGCCAACGCCAAGCGCATCGGCCTGCGCGAATACGGCGGTCTGGCGATGAACTACGTGCGCGACTTCGACAGCAAATGGCTGCGCGGTGGCGCCCCGGCCGACGAGCCGCTGGTGGGCAGCGGCGATATCCAGTCGCTTGCCGATCTCGGCAACAGCTTTGCAGTGGTGCAGGAGATGCGCATCGCCCCGGTCACCAGGGATGTCTTCATGCGCCTCGCGTTTGCGACGCTGTTGCCGGTAGTGCCGCTGCTGCTCACCGTCATGCCGCTCGAAGAACTGCTGAAGAAGCTGGTGGGCATAGTGCTCTAGCCTTGTGTCCGGTGCGGCGCTGCATCCGGGGCGCCGCGCACGCCGGCTGGCGCCTGCCGCCTCCGTGAAGGCTAATCTGAGGCAGGTGCCGATCGACCTCGCGAGGGGCAACGGCCCGCCCCTCTCCTACTTGCCCGGGTCTGGCATGGCTGGATACACCGATCCTCCCGACGATTCCCTCCCGCCGCCGCTGGTGCGCTCGCAACGATTGCTGTGGCTGTCGTGGCTGCTTGGGGCCGCGGCGCTGGCTGCCGTGGTGGCGATCGCCCTGCACCTGTCCGAAGCCGATGAGCTGGCGCAGCTGCTGCACCAGGTGCAGCCCGGATGGTTCGCCATCGCCTTGCTGTTGCAAGCGCTGACCTATCTGGCGCAGGGGCAGATCTACCGGCTGGTGGTCCATGCGGGAGGGGCCGTCCTGACCCTGCGCAGCGCCTGCAGACTGGGGCTGGTGAAGCTGTTCATCGACCAGGCGCTGCCGACCTATGGGCTGAGCGGAGCCCTCGCGGTCACCGCCGCCTTCGCGCGCCTCGCCATTCCTCGCCCGGTGGTGATCGCCTGCCTGGTCATCGGCGTGTCCTCCTACCTGCTGGCCTATGTGCTCGCGCTGGGGGCGGCGCTTGGCATCGTGATCGTCGAGGGCCATGCCACCGCCCTGCTCATCGTGTCCGGCACCCTGTTCGCCCTGGGCAGCCTCGCCGTGGCGCTGGGGGTCGCCCTGCTGGCGGGGCGCCGCCTTCCCGGGCTGGCTGGCGGGCTGGTCGAACGCACCCGGGTCGTCCGTGCACTGGCAACGCTGCAGCAGGCCGATCCCGCCCTGACGCGCAACTCGCGGCTCCTGGCGCGGGCCGTCGTGCTGGACCTGAGCATCATCCTGCTGGATGGCTCGACGCTGTGGCTGCTGGTGCGCGCCATGGGCGAAGGCGCGCCGTGGAGCGGCGTGTTCGCCGGCTTCATGCTGGCCAGCCTGCTGCGCAGCATCGGGGTGACGCCTGGTGGTCTGGGGGTGTTCGAAGGGGCCGCGGTCACCACCCTGCACTGGGCGGGCGTCTCGTTGCCGGTGGCACTGTCGGCGACGCTGCTGTTCCGCGGGCTGAGCTTCTGGGCGCCGATGCTGCCCGGCATCCTGGTTTCGCGCTCGGCGCTGCTGCCGCCCAAATCGGACTGAGCGACGCAGCGCCGCAGCCCCCGTTACCGGCGGGAGCAGCAGCTCCGGCTACTTCGGCCCGTCTCCCGCGGGCTTCGCGGCCAGCAGGCGCGCGGCGACCGCCAGGTTGGCCTGGCGCACCGCCTCGACGAAGCCCTGCCAGGGCCGGTCGGTGATCGCCACCAGGCCCAGGTGGCCGTTCTCGCCGTCGAGCAGGCGCCCGGTCACCGGCTGGTCCAGGTACTGGAACCAGTGCAGGCCGACGATGCTCGGCTCGGCCAGCGCCCGCTCCAGGTAGTGCGCATAGGCCGGGCCGCGCTGCTCCTCGACCCAGACCTCCTGCATGCCGCCCCAGAACGGCCCGCGGTCGCACGAGCCGAAGTGGAACTCGGTGACCAGCAGTGGCTTGTCGAGCGCGCGCAGCACGGTGAAGTCGTAGCCGTGCTGCGGCTCGCGGGTGTAGAAGTTGAAGCTCAGCACGTCGCAGTACTGCGCGCAGGAGGCCACCGCCTCCGGTGTGGTGCCGGCGAAACGCCCGCCCAGCAGCAGGTGGTTGGGCGCCTGCGCCTCGAGCGCCGCGGCGACGGTGCGGAAGTAGCGGTCGGCGTACAGGCGCTGGAAGCGCTGCAGATCCTCCGCGATGGCCGGACGGCCCTCCTGCGGCAGCGGCGCCTGGAAGCCGGCGCCCTCCAGCGCGTTCCAGTCCGCCAGCGCGATGCCCCAGGCCTCCGCCAGCTGCCGGACGCTGGCGTACTGGCCGCGCAACTGTTCGACGAAGGCGCGCTTGGCCGGCGACTCCGGACCGAGGCGCAGGGTGCCCAGCGCCAGCGCGTAGCGCGCCCGCAGCGGATCGCCGCTGCCGATCCAGGCCAGTTCGTTGTCGGCGAAGTAGCCGATCAGCCAGGGATCGTCGCGATGGCCACGGCTGGCGACCTGCACGGCACGCTCGGCAGCCGCGGCGAAGCGCGGATCAAACGGATCGGGCATGCCGCCCCACAGGTCGAGGCCGGTGCTGACCACCGCGTAGTCGCCGCTGATCAGCAGTGGCAGGGTGTAGGGCACCCGGCGGGCCTCCACCAGGGCGGCATCGCTCCAGTTGCCGATGGTGTTGAAACCCCAAGCCTGCAGGCGGTCGAGGGTGTGCGTCGTCCAGCGCCGGGCGTCGAAGACGCTGCAGTCCTCGGCGCCGGTGGGCGCCGCGCTGCGACAGTGCGGCCCGGCATAGCTGCGTTGCAGGTTGGCGCGGTAGAAGTCGAACCAGCGCCCGTGGGCGAAGCCGAGGTCGCGGCTGGCGCCGGTGCCGCGCCGGCTGTCGTCGCTGCCGTACCAGCCGGCCAGGGCGCTGCCGGCCGCCGGCAGGTCGGCGAACATGGCCTCGCGGCCCTCGACGTAGGTCGCGCTCTGCGCCGCGCTGAGCGCATTGACGCCGAGCGAATAGAACGGATGCCCCTCCGGAGTGACCAGGAACCAGCGGCCGTCGCGCTTCTCGGTGCGGAAGAAGCCGCTGGCGGCGAAGCTGGGGCCGTCCAGCAGGCCGCCGTAGCGATCCTGGCGGGAGCGCCCGGCCAGCCAGCCCTGCAACTGGATGCGTTCGGCGGCGGCCGCTTCGCGCAGCTGGGCGTCGTTGTCGACCTTCCCGGGCCACTGGCCGCGGCTGAACTGGCCGTAGCCGTCGACGAGGCCGGCATAGCCCGCCTGCTGGAGATCGGTTCCGGCGCGCACGCCGAACTGGCCGAGCAGCAGGCTCTGCGGCGCTTGCGGATGATCCAGCGAAAGCGTCACCGCCACCACCCGGTTGCGCTCGAGCTGGCCATCCACCTGCGTGGCCAGCAGGATGCGCTGGCCGCCGTGCTCCCATGGCATCGGCGGCGCGGCGCGCATCCCCTGCTGTCGCGGCGAGCTGGCCTGCAGTGGCACCAGCAGCTCCTGGGCCGGCCCGGCCGGCAGGGCGATGCGACTGACCAGCGCCTGGCCGCCGGCGCTTTCGATCTTCACGTCGATGGTCAGCGCCCAGTCCATCGCATTCTGCAGGCGCAGACTCATCGCGCCGGCCTGCGACCAGTCCCAGCTCCCCGCCTGCGGCGCCAGGCGCACACTCGCCACCTCGCCCGCGGCGAAGGTCAGCCGGCGCAGCGCCTCGCCCTGCGCCGTGACCTCGGCGGCGGGTGCCGGCAGGGCGGCATTGTGGGTAGCGAGCTGCACCGCCTCATCGGGGCTGACGAAGTCGAACAGGGGCTGGCGCTCGACCTGCCCGGCGAACAGCGGAGCGGTGATCAGCAACGACAGCAGAGCGGACACGAAGGGGCGAAGCATCGGGCGGATTCTCCATGGGCCCGCGAAGCACGTTGCGACGGGCTGGCTGGCGCAGTAAACCACGCCGCGGCCGGTCGACTACAGGTCGCTGCCGCCGAGGCGCACCTGGCCGGGGAGTCTCCGCCGCGGGCGAAGGCCCGGAAAAATCCGCAACGGGTTACCAAAGTCAGGCCATCGAATTATAAGGGTAGGTTTTCAATCAACGGATAGTAAGGATCCAGGAGCCATGACCGACAATTCCCGCGTCGCCACCCATGCCATCGACCCGCAGTTCATCAAGCGCTGGTCGCCGCGCGCCTTCACCGGCGAGAACATCCCCGAAACCACCCTGCTCGGCTTCATCGAGGCTGCGCGCTGGGCGCCCTCGGCCTACAATTCGCAGCCCTGGCGCTTCCTCTACGCGCGCCGCGACAGCGCCGACTGGCCGCGCTACCTGAGCCTGCTGGTCGAGTTCAACCGCGGCTGGGCGCAGCACGCCTCGGCGCTGCTGGTGATCGTCTCGAAGACCAGCTTCGTGGCGCCGGGCAAGAGCGAGGAACAGCCCGCCCCCTCGCACGCCTTCGACACCGGCGCTGCCTGGGGCTTCTTCGCCCTGCAGGCGCACCTGGCCGGCTGGCACACCCACGCAATGACCGGCTTCGACAAGGAACTGGCGCGCCGCGAGCTGAAGATCCCGGACGGCTACGAGGTCCATGCCATGGTCGCCGTCGGCAAGCGCGGCGACGCCGCCAGCCTGCCCGAGCCGCTGCAGGCCCGCGAAACCCCCAGCCCGCGCCTGGCGCTGGAAGCCATCGCCGCGGAAGGCGAATTCAGCCTGTAAGCCCGCCAGAAACGCGATGGGCGAAGACACCGCAAGGTGCTTCGCCCATCGTTGGCTTGCCCTGCCGGCCGCGCAGGCCGGGGGGACTGGCTCAGAACGCCAGCTTGTAGCCGATCAGGGACAGCATGATCGCCAGGCACGGACGCAGGAGATGCTCGGGAATCCGCCCGGTCAGATGGCTGCCGATATAAATGCCCGGCAGCGAGCCGACCAGCAGGTAGCCCAGCAGCTGCCAGTCGATGCTGCCCATGCCGGCATGACCCAGGCCGGCGACCAGGGTCAGGGGCACCGCGTGAGCGATTTCCGTGCCGACCAGGCGGCGGGTGGGCAGGAACGGGTAGAGCATGAACAGGGCGACCGTGCCCAGCGCGCCGGCGCCGATCGAGGTCAACGTCACCATCACGCCGAGGATCACGCCGGTGACGACCGTCAGCGCATTCAGCGTCGGCGGGCTGAGCTGGTAGTGGTCGCCGGCATGCCGGCTGGCGAAGGCCAGCAGCTGCTTCTTGAACAGGATCGCCAGCGCGGTCAGCAGCAGGACGAAGCCCAGCGCCTGCTTGATCAGCGCATTCAGGGCCTGCGGGTCGGCATGCAGGTTGTGCAGGAACAGCAGCGTCAGCGCCGCGGCCGGCACGCTGCCGAGCGCCAGCCAGCCGGTGATGGCCCAGTCGATGTTCCTGTTCTTGCCGTGCACCAGCACGCCGCTGGATTTGGTGATCGCCGCGTACAGCAGGTCGGTGCCCACCGCGGTAGCCGGATTGATGCCGAACCACAGCAGGATGGGCGTCATCAGCGAACCGCCGCCAACGCCGGTCATGCCGACGATGAAGCCGACCGCCAGGCCTGCAAACACGAAACCGAAAATCGCCGAATCCATCATCACCCCTGCAGAGCGAACTCAAGCCCATCGCAAATTGCGCGGGAGAATAACGGCTTTTTGTCATAAGCGTTTAGAACGATGAGACCTGTAGTTATAACCGGGCTCGGCAAACCGTGCCCGGGGACTCGCCCTCAGCCACGCCTTCCGTAGCGGTCGTCGACACGATCGCGAAACAAGATCACACATATCCTGCAGGGAATTGCCGGATTGCCAGGCCTATCCTGCCCACGACGGAACTCGGAACAGGACGGATCAATGACCGATCACCCGACCCCATCCCCCCAGGAAGCCGCGCAACCTGCCTGGCATACCCTGTCGCGAGCGCAGATCGAGCAGGCCCTGCAGACCGGCCTCGCCGGCCTGTCGGAGGACGAGGCCCGGCGGCGCCTGGCGCACCACGGGCCCAACCGGCTGGCGCCACCGAAGAAGCGCGGCCCGCTGCTGCGCCTTCTGCTGCAGTTCCACAACATCCTGCTGTACGTGATGCTCGCCGCCGCCGTGATCACCGCCATCCTCGGCCACTGGGTCGACACCGGCGTGCTGCTGCTGGCGGTGCTGGTCAACGCCATCATCGGCTTCATCCAGGAAGGCAAGGCGGAATCGGCGCTGGACGCCATCCGCGCCATGCTCTCGCCGCACGCCACCGTGGTCCGCGACGGCCAGCGCCGCGAGATCGACGCCGCCGACCTGGTCCCCGGCGACCTGGTGCTGCTCGCCTCGGGCGACCGCGTGCCGGCCGACCTGCGCCTGGTCGAGGTCAAGGAACTGCGCGTCGAGGAGGCCGCACTGACCGGCGAGTCGCTGCCGGTCGAGAAGAGCGCCGCCAGCGTGGCCGCCGACGCCCCGCTGGGCGACCGCCACGGCATGGCCTGGTCGGGCACCCTGGTGGTCTACGGACAGGCCAGCGGCCTGGTGGTGGGCACCGGCGCGGCCACCGAACTCGGCAAGATCAACCAGATGCTCTCCGCCATCCGCAATCTGAGCACGCCGCTGCTGCGCCAGGTCGACCGCTTCGGCCGCATGCTGGCGCTGGCCATCCTGGCGCTGTCGGCCGCCACCTTCGTGCTCGGCACCCTGTGGCGCGGCCATGCGCCGGCGGAAATGTTCATGATGGTCGTCGCCCTCGCCGCCTCGGCGATCCCCGAGGGCCTGCCGGCGATCATGACCGTCACCCTCGCCCTCGGCGTGCAGCGCATGGCCCGGCGCAACGCCATCGTCCGCCGCCTGCCGGCGGTGGAGGCGCTGGGCTCGGTCACCACCATCTGCTCGGACAAGACCGGCACCCTGACCCGCAACGAGATGACCGTGCAGCGCGTGGTCTGCGCCGGCCACGTGTTCGCCGTCGGCGGCGTGGGCTATGCGCCGGTGGGCGACATGAGCCTCGACGGGCGCATCGTCGAGGCCGCGCACTATCCGTCGCTGGCCATGGCGATCCGCGCCGGCGTGCTGTGCAACGACGCCCGCCTGCGCGAGGAAGACCAGCTGTGGCGCGTGGAGGGCGATCCCACCGAAGGCGCCCTGCTGGTGCTCGGCGGCAAGACCGGCTTCACCCAGCAGCTGGGCGAGGAGGCCTGGCCGCGCCTCGACTCGATTCCCTTCGAGTCGCAGCACCGCTTCATGGCCACCTACCACCGCGACGGAGACGACGAGCCATGGCTGTTCGTCAAGGGCGCGCCAGAGCGGGTGCTCGACATGTGCGTGGCGCAGCTCGACCTCGACGGCGAGCGGCCGTTGGAGGTCGACTACTGGCGGCGCATGGCCACCGACACCGCGGCCCAGGGCCTGCGCCTGCTCGCCCTGGCCTGCAAGCGCGCCGCCCCGCAGCGCGAGCGGCTGGCGTTCGCCGACACCGAATCCGGCTTCGTGCTGCTGGCCCTGGTCGGCATCATCGACCCGCCGCGCGAGGAGGCCATGCGCGCCGTCGCCGACTGCCACCTGGCCGGCATCCGCGTGAAGATGATCACCGGCGACCATGCCGAGACCGCCCGCGCCATCGGCGCGCAGCTGGCCATCGGCGTGGGCAAGCCGGCGCTCACCGGCGCCGAGGTGGCGCTGATGGACGATGCCGCCCTGCGCCGGGTGGCGATGGAAGTGGACGTGTTCGCCCGCGCCAGCCCCGAGCACAAGCTGCGCCTGGTACAGGCGCTGCAGGACGACGGCCAGGTGGTGGCGATGACCGGCGACGGCGTCAACGACGCCCCGGCGCTCAAGCGCGCCGACGTCGGCGTGGCGATGGGCCTCAAGGGCACCGAGGCGGCCAAGGAGGCCGCCGACATGGTGCTGGCCGACGACAACTTCGCCACCATCGCCAGCGCGGTTCGCGAGGGCCGCGCGGTCTACGACAACATCAGGAAGTTCATCCTGTTCATGCTGCCCACCAACGGCGGCGAGGCGCTGGTGGTGATCGCCGCCATCCTCTTCGAGCTGGCCCTGCCGCTCACCCCCGCGCAGGTGCTGTGGATCAACATGGTCACCTCCAGCACCCTGGGCCTGGCACTGGCCTTCGAGCCGGCCGAGCGCGGCATCATGCGCCGCCGCCCGCGGCCGGTGGGCGAGGCACTGCTGTCGGGCTTCTTCGTCTGGCGGGTGCTGATGGTCTCGGTGCTGATGATGACCGGCGCGCTCGGCCTGTTCCTCTGGGAGCTGGCCGCCGGCACCAGCCTGGAGACGGCGCGGACCATGGCGGTCAACGCGGTGGTGGTGGCGGAGATGTTCTACCTGCTCAACAGCCGCTTCATCTTCGCCCCGGTGCTCGGCCGCGGCGGCCTGCTCGGCAACCGCTACGTGCTGCTGGCCATCGCCGCCTGCATCCCCTTGCAACTGGCCTTCACCTACGCGCCGTTCATGCAGGGGATCTTCGGCTCGGCCGGGCTGACCCCGCTGGAGTGGCTCAAGGTGCTGGGCGCCGGCCTGCTGGTGTTCTGCGTGGCCGAGCTGGAGAAGCTGGTGATCCGCCGCACGGCGCTGGCGACGCGCCTGCACCCCGCGGCCTGACGATTGTTGGCGGCGCAGCGTTACCAGGCCAATACGCCGGAACGCCTGACCCGCCTGCAACGCTGAGCGGTGGAAACCGCCGCGCGAATCGGCCACAACAAGGCCGCGGTGGCGCTGGCGAACAAGCTGGTACGGACCTGCTGGGCCGTGTGGTGTCACGAGCGGCGCTTCAGCGGCGACTGGCAGAGCAGCAAGCCCGCCTGACGGCGGGACGGAGCCAGCAGGAGTAGGTTTTCTTGTGGTTGTGGTGAACAGCGACACTGTCGGAACAGGCGAGTCCTGCAACGGAACAAGGCCGATAACAATCATGATCCCCGTGATCGATTGAGCGCTTGGCCCCCGTTGTGCGAACTACAGAGTGGCTCGGGCGGCAACGCCCAGCGAAGGCCGGATATACGAATGCAACCGCACTGACGACAGGGTTGGAAAGGCTTTACTCACTACTTGTGGGGAGAGTCCATATATGACTTGTTAGGCACCGGAGTCATCACACACCTGAAGGAGTGAGCTCTTGCTGCAGCCATGTCGCCAAGGCTCCTAGATGTTCTTCGGGGTACGTGCCATCATTGATGGTCTTGACCAGCCAGTCTATGGTCATGTCTACAGCTACTGCCAACCGCTCGACGTGGCATGTATCGTTGAGGATCATCTGTTTCGCATCCGCTGCGATATCCTGCTTGTTGCGGAAGACCGCATTCGTTTCTTCAGCAGGTATCGAAAACGGTTTGTATGTGCTGAGCCGATCTCGGATGAACTGGAGATTGGCCTCATACATACCAGGCTGGCTGGGCTGAATGTTGAGACACATTAGCATCTGGCCCGATTTCACATCATTGGCCAACGCGATGAGGTGAGTTAGCTTGTTACGAAAGGTCGCCCATACCCGCCGGGCTTCGGCTGTGTCTTCACGCGGCAGACCAAAGTCAACTGGGCATGCCTGTACGAACGAAGCAAAAGCATCGGACTCGTTGACATCACCGATTCGTGGCTTTCGCATGAACGGACGAATCTCAGCCCATCGGAGATCTGAATTTTGGATCTTCTCTTTGGCTGCAGTGAACGCCTGCAGTTCGCCTTCCCCGACAATCACTGACTCGCCTCTTTTGAGAATATAGTGGATCTTCGCCAAGAGGTTTAGAGTTGCCAGCAGCGAGATCGACGACGCGAAGGCGCCGCGACCCAAGTTGTAGCGATCTATGTCTGTTTGGTGCTCCGACATCACGTAAACATGTGTCAGCGCATCCTGCACGACGACACGCGCATTGCGGAGGCATGTGGTGAGATGGGTAAGGTCGGACATCGGTTTCTATACGGGTGTTGAGGTGCCTAACGATTAAGCTAACGGGCAGGCAAACGCGTAGCGTTTGACTGTCCAGCGAACGAAGTGAGCGAAGTTGAGCGCATTGTTAGAGGTTACCTCTACGGTGCCTGAATATGCTTAACCCAGTATGGGGCGGTGTAGCCAAGAATCACACCAACCATAGCAGCTAGCGCATACCCTTCCAAGCCTGCACGTAAGTAAAGAGCAACTAATAGACAACCTAGAACAGAGCAGCAGACCTGCCAAGTAACAGGGTATTTAAACGACTCAGGCTCAATGTAGGGAGCTGCCACAGCACCAATAATGGCACCGAACGCCGCGAACCCAGCAATGTTTTTTGGCGTGAAGCCATGACTCAGCCCGCCGAAAATGGCGAAGACAACTGCACAGGCAGTGGCTACTAAAAGAGCAATGGCGAAAGCAGGGGTTTTACTCCGAGCCATTGAAACCTCTAACGATTAAGCTAACGGGCAGGAAAACGCGCAGCGTTTGACTGTCCAGCGAACGAAGTGAGCGATAGTTGAGCGCATTGTTAGGGCTGCGCACCAGCTCAAGCGTATTTCTTGTTCCAATACTTATATTTGAGAGTTCATGTATTGAAAATATCCTCGCCCTCTTGGAGGGCTTGGGTATACGAGGTTAAGTATTTTCTTAGCGTTTCTGTTGCAGGCGCTGAAGGTGTTTCAAAGAAATATAGCTGGGCGGCTGTTGTTATATGGTTAAAAGAAATGACTTGGCCAATTTTGGCAGGGTTCTCTTTCAGTAGAAAGTCGCGGTTCTCGCGGAAAAACTCCACTGCAGGGTTGCCTTTTAGCTGTGCGAACCAAGCCGCCCAAGATGGATTATGGCTGTACTTGTTTTTAAGTCTATGCAGCGCGGTTCTTGCGAAAATAATTGATGCATCGACATAGGCTTCAAACTCGGCACGTTGATCAGGCCTGCATTCTTCAGCAAGGTGCAAGAAGAACTCCGCGCGGGCTAAAGCTGTTCGCGAGTGAGCGGTGCTCATGGTGCCTCCTGCTTTCGTTTTTGGGGTCTATTTTGCATGACGCAAGGTTCAGTAGGATATCTAGTTTTCTTCTTTGTTCTTGAATATTGAAACCACATTGCCGCCTAAATATGATGGCTCCTTTTGGATTGAGTTTTCAAAGATGTGTTCTTCCTCGCTTTCTTGTGCAGCAAGATCGGCGCGATTCTCTTGAAATTCAGTGCGGGTGCTAGCCCAAGTGTCAGTTATGAAGTCGCCGAGCGCTACGCTCATTTCGACGCATTTGCGCATTGCCTTAAAAGATGCCTCGCCAATCTCATATGTTTTGAATGATCCTCCGCATTTTTCGCAGGTTCTAACTCGTACGTATACATTCATGTAAGGGCTTTCAAAATATAATGTTCGAGTGGTTGGTTGAGGACTCTCGACCCGGCATTCAGAAACTGAGTGGCATGATTGGCAGTACATTATTGTCATGTGATTTTCCTTTGGGCCCTAACAAAAAATAGACATCAATTGGTGCATAACACACCGAACGGGACTGGTGGATAAAACTCCGCCAGAGAAACGGAAAACCGCTCTGAGACGCAGCTTTGACAAGAGTGATGGTGGTGAAGGTAGGTTATGCACCATGGCGCCAAGTCCCTTTGTGTGCGCTGATGACAGGTGCCGAGAGTAGCGCGGGGCGCAAGTGCAACACAACCTGAGGAAGTCCCCGCCCATGGCCACGGACGGGGACGAGAGAGAAAGCGCCCTACCCCACCCGCACCTGCGGATTGACCCTGTGCCGCGGCGTGCCGCCGAGCAGCGCGCGCTCCAGGTTGTCCAGCGCCAGCTCGGCCATCGCCTGGCGCGTCTCGTGGGTGGCCGAACCCACGTGCGGCAGGGTCACCACGTTGGACAGGGCGAACAGCGGCGACTCGCGCAGCGGCTCCTTCTCGTAGACGTCGAGGCCTGCGGCGCGGATCTGGCCGTTCTGCAGCGCCTCGATCAGCGCTGCCTCGTCGACCACCGGGCCGCGGGCGACGTTGACCAGGATGGCGCCCGGCTTCATCAGCGCCAGCTCGCGGCGGCCGATCAGCTGGCGGGTCGCGGCGCTGAGCGGCACCACCAGCACCACGAAGTCGGCCTCGCCGAGCAGCTCGTCGAAGCCGCAGTAGCGCGCGCCCAGTTCCTGCTCCAGTTGCGGCTTGCGGCTGTTGCCGCTGTACAGCACCTCCATGTTGAAGCCGAAGCGGCCGCGGCGGGCGATGGCCGCGCCGATGTTGCCGAGGCCGAGGATGCCCAGGGTCTTGCCGTGCACGTCGCTGCCGAACTGCGCCGGGCCGACCGGGGCCTGCCAGTGGCCGGCCTTGACCCAGGCGTCCAGCTCCGGAACCCGCCGCGCGGCGGACATCAGCAGGGTGAAGCCGAGGTCGGCGGTGGTCTCGGTGAGCACGTCCGGGGTGTTGGTGAGCAGGATGCCGCGCTCGTTCAGATAGGCGAGGTCGTAGTTGTCGTAGCCCACCGAGATGGTCGAGACGACCTCCAGCTGGCCGGCGCGTTCTAGCTGGGCGCGGCCGAACGGCCGGCCGACGCCGAGCAGGCCGTGGGCCTCGGGCAGCGCCGCGGCGTACTGGGCTTCGATGTCGCCGGCCGGGTCGAGCAGGGTGACGTTGAAGTTGTGCCGCAAGCGTTCCTGGTGTTCGGGGCTGAGGCGGCTGAAGACGAAGACGTTCTTGCTCATGGCGTTCCTGCGCGGCTGATCCGGGGAAACAAGGCAGCAAGGATTGCCCGGATACGGCGGCCGGTCCAGCCCCGCCGCATCCGGGAGCGCCGGAGCGGTCCTGCGCAGTGCGGTGGCCTGCCGGCGCCGCCCTGCGCCGGTTTCGGTTCCGGGCTGGACTCAGCCGGCCTTCTTCAGGCCCAGCTTGTCGGCGTCGGTCAGCGGGCTGCGCGCCTCGGGGCTGGGCTTGATGGCGCGGCTGGTTTCGCCGCTGACCGACACCGGGATCTCGCCGTGTACGGTGGTGCGGCGCACCACGCGGCGGGCGTTGCCGTAGTCGTCGACGGCGATATGCTGGGTGACGCGGTTGTCCCATACCGCCAGGTCGCCCTTGCTCCAGCGCCAGCGCACGATGTTCTCCAGCTTGACGATGTGCGCCTGGAACAGCTCGAGCAGCGTGCGCGAGTCGCGCGAGCTGAGGCCGACGATCTTCTGCGCGAAGTGGCCGAGCAGCAGCGCCTTCTCGCCGGTTTCCGGATGCACGCGCACCAGCGGGTGCTCGGTCTCGTAGTAGACCGAGGTGAAGTCCTCGCGGAAGCGCAGGTGCTGCTCGACCCCGGCCAGCTCCTTGGGCGAGGCATAGTCGTAGACGTTGGTGTGGCGGGCCCACAGGCTGTCGGCCAGCTGCTTGAGCGGCGCCGGCAGCTCGTCGTAGGCGGTCACCGCATTGGCGAACACGGTGTCGCCGCCGAACTCGGGGACCACCTCGCCGCGCAGCAGGGTGATCTTCGGATAGTCGGCGAGGAAGGTGATGTCGGCGTGCCAGGAGTTGGCGCGAGAGCGCTCGGAGTCCACCTCGAGGATGCCAGCGGTGTTGGCCGCGGTATGTGCGGTGGGGTGCACCGAAAGGTCGCCGAAGCGGCGGCCGAAGGCTTCCTGCTCCGCGTCGCTGAGGTGCTGCTCGGGGAAGAACAGCGCCTTGTGCTTGAGCAGCGCCTGGTAGAGCTCGGCGAACTGCGCGTCGCTGAGGTCGGTGACGCGCACGCCCTTGACGGTGGCGCCGATGCGGCCGGTGATGGGTTGGATGCTGAGGCTCATGTCGGTTCTCCCTGGCGGTGATGCCCGCCGATCTCGTTGGCAAAGCAAAGGTTGTCTGTCAGGTTTCAGCTGGCGGCGCGCTGCTGGCGCTGCCGGACGTACTGGTTTTCCGGCCGGGCCAGGCCGAAGTGCTCGCGCAGGGTGGTGCCGGCGTACTCGGTGCGGAACAGCCCGCGGCGGCGCAGCTCCGGCACCACCAGTTCGATGAAGTCATCGAGGCCGCCCGGCAGCCACGGCGGCATGACGTTGAAGCCGTCGGCGGCGCCGTTCTCGAACCACAGCTGGATCTGGTCGGCGACCTGTTCGGCAGTGCCGACCACCGTCCAGTGGCCGCGGGCGCCGGCGATGCGCAGGTACAGCTCGCGGATGCTCAGGTTTTCGCGCGCGGCCAGATCGAGCAGCAGCGCCTGGCGGCTCTTGCCGCCGTTGGTTTCCGGCAGGTCCTGCGGCACCGGGCCATCGAGGTCGTAGCCGGACAGGTCGGCACCGATCATTCCCGAGAGCAGCGACAGGCCGACCTGCGGGTGGATCAGCTCCTGCAGCTGCCGGTACTTGGCCTGGGCCTCCTCCTCGGTATGGCCGACGATGGCGAGGATGCCGGGGAGGATCTTCAGCTCCTGCGGGCTCCGCCCGTACCTGGCCAGGCGGCCCTTGACGTCGGCATAGAAGGCCTGCGCGCTTTCCAGGCTCTGGTGGGCGGTGAAGATCGCCTCGGCGGTGCGCGCGGCGATCTCCTTGCCGGCGTCGGAGGAACCGGCCTGCACCAGCACCGGGTAGCCCTGCGGCGAGCGCGCCACGTTGAGCGGCCCCTTGACCCGGAAGTGCTTGCCCCGGTGATCGAGCACGTGCAGCCTGGCCGGATCGAAGAACTGACCGCTGGCCTTGTCGCGGACGAAGGCGTCGTCCTCCCAGCTGTCCCACAGGCCCTTGACCACGTCGAGGAACTCGCCGGCGCGCTCGTAGCGCAGGGCATGCTCGAGGTGCTCGTCGCGGTTGAAGTTCTGCGCCTCGGCCAGGGTGTTGGAAGTCACCTGGTTCCAGCCGGCGCGGCCATTGGAGATCCAGTCCAGCGAGGCGAACTTGCGCGCCAGGTGGTAGGGCTCGTTGAAGCTGGTGCTGACCGTGCCGATCAGGCCGATGCGCTCGGTCACCGCGGCCAGCGCCGACAGCAGGGTGAAGGGTTCGAGGAAGGAGGCCCGCGCATTGCGCGATGCCGCCTCCAGGCTGCCGCTGCCGAAATTGGCCGCCACGCCGTCGGCGACGAACACGGCATCGAACTTGGCGGCTTCGGCCAGTCGGGCGACCCGCAGGTACTCCCGGAAGTCCACCTCGGCGCCGGCCGGCACGTCCGGGTGACGCCAGGCGGCGATGTGATGGCCGGTGGCCATCAGGAAGGCATTCAGACTCAATTGACGCTGGCTCATGGGGCTCCCTGTCGGTCGAGAAGGTTCGGATCGCCGCCCGTTGCGGCGCTGACAGGGTGATTGCAGCAAGCGTGCCAATTGCATGAAGCCCGCATATTCAGCGCTTTTAGCGGCCTCTTGCCGTGCAACTGTTGGATTTTGCGCAGCAAAGGCCGCGTTCTGCCGATTTTTCGCCAGCAGTACGGGCAACAGCTCACATTCAAAATCTGGAATATAGAAAGTAAATTTGATTATTTTTAAATATAAGCATGTGCCGCTACAGTCCTGCCGGATCGAGAACCCGTAGCAAGCGAGGCCGCCATGAACGCACCCGTCCTGACTCTGGCTCCCCATGAGAACAGCCGCGAGGAAATCCGGGCCAAGGCGCTGCTGTTCGCCGACATCCGCTCCCAGCAACTGCTGGAACAGGCCGAGCTGGTCGCCGCCAGCCCCGTGCCCGTGCTGATCCACGGCGAAACCGGCACCGGCAAGGAACTGCTGGCCCGTCACCTGCACAAGCGCAGCGGCCGCAAGGGGCCGTTCGTGGCGGTGAACGGCGCGGCGATCAACGAAAGCCTGGCCGAGAGCGAATTCTTCGGCCACGAGGCCGGCGCCTTCACCGGCGCCAACGGCCGCCGCGAGGGCTGGTTCGAGGCCGCCCAGGGCGGCACCCTGTTCCTCGACGAGATCGGCGACCTGCCGCTGGCGCTGCAGGTCAAGCTGCTGCGCGTGCTGCAGGAGCGCGAGGTGGTGCGCGTCGGCGGACGCAAGCCGATCCCCATCGACGTGCGCATCGTCACCGCCACCCACGTCGACCTGCAGTCGGCGATCAGCGCCGGGCGCTTCCGCGAGGATCTCTACTACCGGCTGAACATCGTCACCCTGCGCATTCCGCCGCTGCGCGACCGGCCCGGCGACATCCTGCCGCTGGCCCGGCACTTCCTCGGCCAGTTCGCCCGCGAGCACGCCCGCCCGCTGCCCGAGCTGAACGCCGACGCCGTGCAGCGCCTGCTGGCGCACAGCTGGCCCGGCAACATCCGCGAGCTGGAGAACACCCTGCTGTCCGCCGCCCTGCTGGCCGGCGGGCCGCTGATCGAGGGACGCCATCTGCAGTTCAGCCGTCGGGCTGCGTCTGCCCCGGCTCCGACCACGACCGCTGGTGCGCCGGCTAACAATGCGAGCGCTCCGACCGACCCGCTCTGGCAGGGCATCCGCCAGCAGCTGCAGGAGCTGCTCGACCACGACCACCCGGAGCTGCTGGCGCGCTGGGAGGAACTGCTGGTCGAGACCACCCTCGCCCGCCACCACTTCAACCAGGTGCACAGCGCCGACCGCCTGGGCATCAGCCGCCACGCGCTGCGCACCCTGATGAAACGCTACGACCTGCTGCCACCACCGGCCGGCGCGCGCTACGGCAACGCCGGCTGAGGTCCGTTGCAGGGCGGCTCTCCGCCCGCCCGCGCTGGCGGGCGGGCTTCTGCGTGCTATCTGCTGCTGCGCCTGCTGCTGGCCTCGGGGCCGGTGCCCAGCCTGTCCAACCTGGCGGCGTCCGGAGCGCGGCGCTGCGGACTTTCCAACAGTTCGCTGCCGGCGCTGCGCAATTCGCCACAGCCTCGCCGAGCGCCGCGCCGCACGGCGCACCGTCGCCCGACCGGCGCCCCCTGCTCGCCAGCGGCAGAGCGCGCCAAACGGCCGCTTGCCGGCCTGTTATGTCGTTATGGCATTTTAATTTAATGATTTGAAAGACTTTGGCATAACACCTGCAACCACCCTTCCTGTACCCGCCGCGTCACCATCCGGCGCTCCGGCAAGCCCCCTTCGACGGAAACAGGAAGTCCCCCATGAAACGCAAACTGCTGCTCCCCCTCGTCGCCGCCCTCGGCGCCAGCTGGTTCGGCGCCGCGCTCGCCGCCGAGCAACCCCAGGTGATCCGCTTCGGCCTGGCCACCGTCGGCAAGGGCGGCATTCCCTTCGCCTCCTCCAGCGTGACCAGCCTGGCCCACCAGCGCCAGGCCATCGAGAAGGAACTGGAAGCCGACGGCATCAAGGTCGAGTGGACCTACTTCAAGGGCGCCGGCCCGGCGGTCAACGAGGCGCTGGCCAACAAGCAGCTCGATTTCGCCTGGCAGGGCGACCTGCCGGCGGTGATCGGCAAGGCCGGCGGCCTCAACACCAGACTGATCGCCGCCGACGGCCTGCTCGCCTCCAACTACCTGGTGGTGCCGGCCGATTCGCCGGCCAGGAGCCTGGAGGACCTCAAGGGCAAGAAGGTGGCGCAGTTCAAGGGCACCAACCTGCAGCTGGCCACCGCGCGCACCCTCAAGCGCGAAGGCCTGCAGGACCGCGACTTCCGCACCATCAACATGGACTTCCCCACCGCCGCCGCGGCGCTGGCCTCCAGGGACATCGACGGCGCCTGGCTGTCGTCCACCGCCTTCGAGCTGCAGAAGAACGGCGTCGGCCGGATCATCTACGACACCCGCGCGGTGGACGCCCGCCTGACCCGCCAGACCCACGTGCTGGTCGACGGTGACTTCGAGCAAAAGCATCCGGAGATCGTGCAGAAGGTGGTCAACGGCCTGGTGAAGACCGCCGCCTGGGTGTCGGCGCCGGAAAACGAGGACGCGGCGTTCGAGCTGTGGGCCAAGTCCGGCACCCCGGTCGACTCGCTGCGCGCCGAGCAGGGCGACCTGCAACTGGTGCGCCGCTACTCGCCGCGTCTGGACGAGTTCTTCGTCGACCGCTACCGCGCCACCGTCGCCGAATCCAAGGAGCTGGGCCTGCTGCGCGGTGACGTCAACGTGGCCGGCTGGGTCGAGCCCAAGTACGTCGACACCGCCATCGAGCAGTTGGGCCTGCAGAAGCTGTGGCCGGTGTACGACGCCGCCAACCAGCCGCTGAACCAGTGAGCCGCGCATGACCACGACCACCGCCGGACTGGCGCACGGGCGCACCCTGGCCAGCTTCATCCTGCTCGCCACCCTGGCCGGCATCGGCGTCGGCCTGGCCAAGGTGACCACCGCGCTGTACGCCATCGACCTGCAGGCCACGCCGCTGCAGTTGGGGCTGATCGCCGGGGCGCAGACCGCCGGCCTGCTGCTCACCAGCCTGCCGTGCGGCGTGCTGGTCGAGCGCCTCGGCCCGCTGCGCCTGTTCGTCCTCGGCAGCCTGCTGGCCGGCGCCGTCTACCAGTTGGTGCCGCTGGTGCCGCACCCGCTGTACCTGCTGGCGCTGACCCTGCTGGTAGGGCTGTGCATGCCATGCCGCTTCGTGTCGCTGAACACCGTGTTCATGCAGCAGCTGGCACAGATGGGCGAGGCGCGCGCCGGCTGGTTCCGCGGCTCGCAGATGATCGGCCTGCTGCTGATCGGCCCGACCCTGGCGGCGCTGCTGGTCGACTGGCGCGGTACGGCCGGCAGCTGGGGCCTGATCGGTCTGGCCTTTGCGCTGCCGGTGCTGCTGGCACCGCTGGTGCTGCGCATCTATCCAGCGCAGCGGCGCAGCGCCGAGCGCCTCAGCCTGGCTGCGCTCGGCCGCCAGTTCGGCCTGCTGCGCGGCGATGCCCAGCTGCGCGGCAACTGCCTGCTGGATTTCTGCGTGCAGGCGGCGGCGATGTACTTCGCCTTCTTCATCGTCGCCATCACCGTGCAGGACTACGGCTGGTCGGCGCAGCAGGCCGCCACCCTGCTCAGCGGCCACGGCCTGGCGTTCATCCTCGCGCTGTTCCTGCTCGGCCGGGTGTTCGGCGCGCGCAGCCGCAGCGGTTTCGTCGCCAGTCTGCTGCTGTGCAGCGCCGCGCTGGCGACCCTCGGCCTCGGCCAGAGCGCGCCGCTGCTGTGGGCCGGCGCCCTGCTGCTGGGCGCGAGCCTGGGCATGCTGCAGGTGGCCACCCTGTCCAGCTACGCGCGCAGCGGCCTGCGCCTCGGCCACGGCCGGGTCGCCGGGCTGGCCGCGCTGGTCGGACCGGCCGGCAGCATGAGCGGCTGCCTGCTGGGTGGCCTGCTCGGCGCCCGCTTCGGCCTGCAACCGCTGTTCCTGCTGTTCATCCTGCCGTTCGCCGGCTTCCTGCTGCGCCAGCTGCGCGGCCCGCTACCCGATCTTTCCGCCCGGAGGACTTCCCCATGAGCACAACCCGAGTCGCGGCGGCGCCGCGTTCGTTGCCCCACTGGCGCTGGCCGGACCTGGCCCGCCCGCTCAACTGGCTGGGCGTCAGGGCCAGCGCCCTGCTGCTGCCGGCCGCCCTGCTACTGCTCTGGCACACCGCGGTGGCCCGCAACTGGGTGTCGGCACAGATCCTGCCGCCGCCGGCGCTGGTCCTGCAGACCTTCCTCGACCTGCTGCGCAGCGGCGACCTGTGGTTCGAGCTGTCGATCAGCCTGGAGCGGGTGCTGGTCGGCTCGCTGCTCGGCGGTCTGGCCGGCCTCGCCCTCGGCCTGCTGATGGGCCTGTCGCGCCAGGTCGAGGCCTACCTGTGGCCGCTGTTCCAGGCCATCGCCCAGGTGCCGGTGCTCGGCTGGATTCCGCTGCTGATGATGCTGGTCGGCATCGACGAGGGGCTCAAGTACCTGGTGATCGCCAAGGCGGTGCTGGTGCCGATGACCATCAACACCTTCGCCGGCATCCGCAACATCCCGGCGAGCTACCTGGAGGTGGCGCAGGTGTACCGCTTCACCCTGCTGCAGCGCCTGCGCCGGGTGATCCTGCCGGCGGCGCTGCCGAGCATCTTCACCGGCGTGCGCTTCGCCCTGACCAAGGGCTGGATCGCCCTGGTCACCGTCGAGCTGCTCGCCTCCAGCGAGGGCATCGGCTACCTGATGGTCGACGGCCGGCAGATGTTCCAGCTCGACCTGGTGATCGTGTCGATGCTGGTGATCGGCCTGGTCGGCCTGCTGCTGGACAAGGGCCTGGCGCTGATCGAAACCCGCCTGCAGCGCTGGCAGCGCCAGGCGTTCTGAGGAGAACAACAACATGATCGACCTTGCGAAACGCTTTCCCCTGCGCCACCGCCGACCCGACCTGCGCGGCGCCGTGGTGCCGGTCGGCCTGGTGCTGCTGTGGTGGCTGGCCACCGCGCTGCAGTGGGTGGACACCAAGCTGGTCGCCAGCCCCGTGGCGGTGCTCGACGCCTTCTGGCAGGCCGCGCTCGGCGGCGAGCTGTGGCACAACCTCGGCGCCAGCCTGCAGCGCAACCTCGCCGGCTTCGTCCTCGGCGGCCTGATCGGCCTGGCCTTCGGCAGCCTGCTCGGCCTGTCGCGGCTGGCCGAGCGGCTGGTCGGGCCGACCTTCCACGCCGCCAAGCAGATCGCCCTGTTCGCCTGGATCCCGCTGCTGTCGGCCTGGTTCGGCTTCGGCGAGCCGGCCAAGGTGGCGTTCATCGCCCTCGCGGTGTTCTACCCGGTGGCGCTGAACAGCTTCGAGGGCATCCGCGCGACCCGCGTCGAGCTGTACGAGGTGGCCCGAGTGCTCGGTCTGTCGCGCGTCCAGCGGCTGTTCAAGCTGGTGCTGCCGTCGGCCGCGCCGGCGATCTTCACCGGCCTGCACCTGGGGCTGATCTACGCCTGGCTGGCGACCATCGGCGCCGAATACTTCTTCTCCGCCGGCCCCGGCATCGGCAACACCATGATCGACGGCCGCGAGCATTTCGAGATGGACCAGGTGCTCTACGGCCTGGTGGTGGTCGGCGCCGTCGGCCTGCTGCTCAACCGCCTGGCCGCCTGGATCGAAACCCGCAGCCTGGCCTGGCGCGTGCGCCCCCACTGATTGAAGGAAACCTCCCATGAGCAAGACCGATTTCCTGACCCTCGACGGGGTCGACAAGCGTTTCGCGGTCAAGGACGGCGAACTCAGTGTGCTGGAGAACATCAGCCTGAACATCCGCCAGGGCGAGTTCATCAGCATCGTCGGCGGCAGCGGCTGCGGCAAATCCACCCTGCTGCGCCTGCTGGTCGGCCTCGAGGAGGCCAGCGCCGGCCGCCTGCTGCTCGACGGCGTGCCGATCCGCGGCACCGATCCGCAGCGCGGCATCGTGTTCCAGGACCATCGCCTGTATCCCTGGCTGAGCGTGGAGGACAACGTGCTGCTGGCGCTGGCCAACTCGCCGCTCTCCCCGGCCGAGCGCCTGGACACCGTGCATAGGCACCTCGAACTGGTCGGCCTGAAGAACTTCACCAAGGCGTATCCGGCGCAGCTGTCCGGCGGCATGAGCCAGCGCGTGGCGATCGCCCGCGGCCTGGTCAACCGGCCGAAGATCCTCCTGCTCGACGAACCCTTCGGCGCCCTCGATGCCCTCACCCGCGCCCAGCTGCAGGAAGAGCTGGCGCGCATCTGGCTGGCCGAGGGCATCACCACCGTGCTGGTCACCCACGACGTCGACGAGGCGGTGCTGCTCGGCGACCGGGTGGTGGTGATGGAGCCGCGGCCGGGGCGGATCAAGCGCATCGTCGAGGTCGACGTGGCGCACCCGCGCCGCCGCGAGGACTACCGCCTGGCCGAGCTGCGCAACGACATCCTGCAGGACTTCAGCCAGCACCAGGCCGCGCCGCTGCTGCACCCGCAGCACGAACAGCGCGCCTTCCGCAGCTACGCCATGGCCTGGTAGCGCGCGGTCGAGGCGGCACCGTTCGCGCGCCCGCAGGCCTCTTTCACCCTGAACCAAGCGCCGCCGGCAGGTCCGGCGGCGCATTTTCACGCCCAGATTTTTATATTCAAAATAGACATTAAATTCAAATTAATAATTCTTTTTGGAATTACAAAAGTTCGCTTAGCCTAGCTCTCGCCGACAACAACGTCGCTTCATCAGTCGGCCAGTGACAGCCCATTCGACCACGAAACGCCCGCACGGCCGCCTCATCCAGCATTCGATCATCTGGAGCATCGAGCAATGAACAAGTCCACTCTGGCCCTGGCCATTGTGGCGGGCATCGTGGGTCTGCCGTCCGTGCAGCAGGCGTCCGCCGCAGGTTTCATCGAAGACAGCAAGGCCAGCCTCGGCCTGCGCAACTTCTACTTCAACCAGGATATCCGCGACGCCAATGCGCCGTCGGTCAAGGAGTGGGGCCAGGGCTTCGTTCTCAACTACACCTCCGGCTATACCCAGGGCACCGTGGGCGTCGGTGTGGACGCACTCGGCCTGCTCGGCGTCAAGCTCGACTCCGGCGGCCGCTTCGGCAAGGCCGGCATCGAGCGCAGCCCCAGCCAGCTGTTCCCGCTGGAAAGCAACGGCAAGGCCGTGGACGAATTCAGCCACCTCGGCCTGACCGGCAAGCTCAGGGTATCGAAGACCGAAGCGCGCCTCGGCACCCTGCTGCCCAAGCTGCCGGTGGTGGTCTACAACGACGGCCGCCTGCTGCCGCAGACCTACGAGGGCGGGCAGATCACCTCCAATGAGATCGACAACCTGACCCTGATCGGCGGCCAGCTGGAACACACCAAGCTGCGCGCCTCCAGCGACCGCGAGAGCCTGAGCGCCGCCGGCCCCAACAAGCCGGACACCAACAAGTTCTACTACGGCGGCGCCGACTACCGCATCGGCAAGAACCTGCTGCTGCAGTACTACTACGGCAACCTCGAGGACTACTACCAGCAGCACTTCCTCGGCCTGACCCATACCCTGGCCCTGCCGCTGGGCAGCCTGGTCAGCGACCTGCGCTATTTCGACAGCAGCTCCGACGGCAAGAATGCCAGCGCCGCCGGGCGTGCCGAGGGCTGGTCGGTCGGCGGCGACCTGGGCCGGCAGGCCGGCGACCCGCACAAGGGCGAGATCGACAGCCAGCTGTCGAGCGCCCAGTTCACCTGGAAGGTCGGCGGCCACGCCCTCGGCCTCGGCTACCAGCACAACGGCGGCGACAGCATCCTCGGCCTTCTCAACCAGGGCGCCGGGGTCAGCGGCTACACCATCGCCGAGCGGCAGATCGGCGGCTTCCGCGCCCCGGGCGCCGACGTGTGGATCGCCTCCTACGCCTACGACTTCGCCGCCCTCGGCGTACCGGGCCTGACCGCCAGGGCGATCTACAACAAGGGCGTCAACTACGACGTGGCCAACAGCTCCGGCGATGTCGGCGAGTGGGAGCGCGACCTGCGCGTCGACTACGTGGTGCAGGGTGGCGCACTCAAGGGCCTCGGCTTTGCCTGGCTGAACGCCTCGCTGCGCAGCGACCTCGCCAGCCAGCGCGACGTCGACGAGAACCGCCTGGTCGTCAGCTACAGCCTGCCGCTGCTGTAAGCCCGCTCGGCAGCGACAGCGCCCTGCTGCCACCGACAAAGCCCGGCGGAATTCTCCGCCGGGCTTTTGCCGCTCCGCCGCTTCAGGCGACTGCAGGCCAGCATGGAAGAAGCAAGCAGTCGCTTCATCGGGCAACCCCTGGGGGCAGGACAAAGGAAAGCGGGACTATAGGAAAGCCCGCTTATTCCATAAAAGAACATTTTGTTTCTTGACTAGTTCATGGATGCATAAGCAAGTCTGGGCCTGACGGCCATCCTTATATTTCCAAAAAGAATTATAAAATAGAAATTTATTCTTTTTAATCCTGAAAAATCCTGCGCATAGTGATCTCCACCCAAGGACATTCCCCTTCTGAGGAGCAGAACCATGAGCATCCGCCTCGGCGACATCGCCCCCGACTTCGAACAGGACTCCAGCGTCGGCCGCATCCGTTTCCACGAGTGGCTGGGCGACAGCTGGGGCATCCTGTTCTCCCACCCGGCCGACTTCACCCCGGTGTGCACCACCGAGCTGGGCTTCACCGCCAAGCTGAAGGACGAGTTCGCCAAGCGCGGCGTCAAGGCCATCGCCCTGTCGGTCGACCCGGTGGACTCGCACCTGAAGTGGATCGAGGACATCGAGGAGACCCAGGACACCCGGGTCAACTTCCCGATCCTGGCCGACGCCGACCGCAAGGTCTCCGACCTCTACGACCTGATCCACCCGAACGCCAACGACACCCTGACCGTGCGCTCGCTGTTCATCATCGACCCGGCCAAGAAGGTACGGCTGATCATCACCTACCCGGCCAGCACCGGGCGCAACTTCCACGAGATCCTGCGGGTGATCGACTCGCTGCAGCTGACCGACAGCCACAAGGTCGCCACCCCGGCCAACTGGCAGGACGGCGACGAGGTGGTGATCGTGCCCTCGCTCAAGGACGAGGAAGAGATCCGCCAGCGCTTCCCGAAAGGCTACCGCGCGGTCAAGCCCTATCTGCGCCTGACCCCGCAGCCGAACCGCTGAGTTTCGACACCAAGGTTTCAACCCTCAAGCCACGCATGGGGTTCGGGGCCTGCCAGGCAGAACAGGCCCCTTTTTTATTCACACGAGAAGGAAACAGCGATGCTGGTCGTATCCCTTTCCGGCAGTCCCTCGCAGCAGTCGCGCTCCGCCGGCCTGCTGGAGTGGTCGCGCCGCTGGCTGAGCGCGCGCGGCGTCGAGGTGGTCAGCTTCGGCGTGCGCGACTTCGCCGCCGAGGACCTCCTCTACGGGCGCTTCGACAGCCCGCAGGTGGTCGAACTGGCCGAGCGCGTGCGCGCCGCCGACGGCCTGCTGGTCGCCACACCGGTGTACAAGGCCGCCTATTCCGGCGCGTTGAAGACTCTGCTCGACCTGCTCCCCGAGCGCGCCCTCGCCCGCCAGGTGGTGCTGCCGCTGGCCACCGCCGGCAGCCCGGCGCACCTCTTGGCGCTGGACTACGCGCTCAAGCCGGTGCTCGCCGCGCTGAAGGCCGAGGAAGTGCTGCAGGGGGTGTTCGCCGACGATGCGCAGACCCGCTATCAGGACGACGGCCTGTGGCTGGCGCCGGAACTGGAGCAGCGTCTTGAAGGCGCGCTGGAGCAGTTCTATCAGGCGCTGGTACGCCGCCCGCGCCATCTGGAGCCGGGGCAACTCGAACAGCAGCTGCTCGGCGCCCGCTGGAGCGTCTGAACCACGATTCCCTCCGGGCGAGCGCTCCCGCGCAGCCCATGCTTTTTTGCCCTCCCCCACAGGGGGCGAGGCACTTGAAAGTCCTCACTCGTCCGTCAACGGACCGGCAGGCATCCACCACCACCGACTTGCATACAAGGAGAGCGCCATGCGCACTACCTACCTGCGTCGAGGACTGGTCGCCCTGCTGGCTGCAGCGATCTCCTCCGCCGCCCTCGCCGCCGACGATGCCAACACCCTGCGTATCGGCTACCAGAAATACGGCACCCTGGTCCTGCTCAAGGCCAAGGGCAGCCTGGAACAGCGCCTCGCCGAACAGGGCGTCAAGGTGCAGTGGACCGAATTCCCCGGCGGCCCGCAGCTGCTGGAAGGCCTCAACGTCGGCTCGATCGACTTCGGCGTGACCGGCGAGACACCGCCGGTGTTCGCCCAGGCCGCCGGCGCCGACCTGCGCTACGTGGCCTACGAGCCGCCGGCGCCGACCGGCGAGGCGATCCTGGTGCCCAAGGATTCGCCGATCAGGAACGTGGCCGAGCTGAAGGGCAAGAAGGTCGCCCTCAACAAGGGCTCCAACGTGCACTACCTGCTGGTCCGTGCCCTCGAGGATGCCGGCCTGTCGATCACCGACATCACCCCGGTATACCTGCCGCCGGCCGACGCCCGCGCCGCCTTCGAGCGCGGCAGCGTCGATGCCTGGGTGATCTGGGATCCGTTCCAGGCCGCCGCCGAGCAGCAGCTGTCGGCGCGCACCCTGCGCGACGGCTCCGGGCTGGTCGACAACCATCAGTTCTACCTGGCCAGCGGCAGCTACGCCCAGCAGCACCCGCAGGTGGTCGGCGCGCTGATCGAGGAGATCCGCGCCATCGGCGAGGAAGCCAAGGCCGATCCGGCCAGGGTCACCGCCCAGGTCGCCCCGCTGATCGGCCTGCCGGCCGAGATCACCCACAAGGCCGTCGCCCGCCAGGGCTACGGCGCCCAGCCGCTGACGCCCGAAGTGGTCGCCGCCCAGCAGAAGATCGCCGACACCTTCGCCGACCTCAAGCTGATCCCCAAGCGCCTGAGCATCAAGGACGTGGTCTGGACGCCGCCGGCCAAGGTCGCCCAGCAGTAAGCCATCCGCGAGCGCGCCTCCCGCGGGCCGCTCGCCGCACCAACGCCGAATCATCGCGCGCATGAGCTACGCCCCACCGCCGGCGCGCCCAGTTTTCAGGAATACAGCGATGAGTCTGAACATCTTCTGGTTTCTCCCCACCCACGGTGACGGCCACTACCTGGGCACCGCCGAGGGCGCCCGCGCCGTCGACCACGGCTACCTGACCCAGGTGGCGCAGGCCGCCGACCGCCTGGGCTTCGGCGGCGTGCTGATCCCCACCGGACGTTCCTGCGAGGACTCCTGGCTGGTCGCCGCCTCGCTGATCCCGGCCACCCAGCGCCTGAAATTCCTGGTCGCCCTGCGCCCGGGAATCATCTCGCCGACCGTGGCCGCGCGCCAGGCGGCGACCCTGGATCGTCTTTCCAACGGCCGCGCGCTGTTCAACCTGGTCACCGGCGGCGATCCGGACGAGCTGGCCGGCGACGGCCTGCACCTCTCCCACGCCGAGCGTTATGAAGCCGCCGATGAATTCACCCGCGTGTGGAAGCGCGTGTTGTCCGGCGAGACCGTCGACCTCGACGGCAAGCACATCCAGGTCAAGGGCGCCAAGCTGCTCTACCCGCCGATCCAGCAGCCCTATCCGCCGCTGTACTTCGGCGGCTCCTCGGAAGCTGCCCACGAGCTGGCCGCCGAGCAGGTCGACCTGTACCTGACCTGGGGCGAGCCGCCGCAGGCAGTGGCCGAGAAGATCGCCGACGTGCGCGCCCGCGCCGCCAAACACGGCCGCACGGTGAAGTTCGGCATCCGCCTGCACGTGATAGTGCGCGAGACCAATGAAGAGGCCTGGGCCGCCGCCGACCGGCTGATCAGTCACCTGGACGACGACACCATCGCCAAGGCGCAGGCCTCGCTGGCGCGCTTCGACTCGGTCGGCCAGCAGCGCATGGCCGCCCTGCACGGTGGCAGCAAGGACAACCTGGAGGTGTCGCCCAACCTGTGGGCCGGAGTCGGCCTGGTGCGCGGCGGCGCCGGCACCGCGCTGGTCGGCGACGGCCCGACCGTGGCCGCACGGGTGAAGGAGTACGCCGACCTCGGCATCGACACCTTCGTGTTCTCCGGCTATCCGCACCTGGAGGAGTCCTACCGGGTCGCCGAGCTGCTGTTCCCGCACCTGGACATCGCCCAGCCGCAGCGCCCCGAGAGCCGCGGCTACGTCAGCCCGTTCGGCGAGATGATCTCCAGCGACATCCTGCCCAAGGCGGCGGCCAGCTAAGACGTTGATCGTGCCCACGCTCCAGCGTGGGCACGCAGCCCCGAGCACTGGACGCTGAGCGTCCACGCCGCGGGTTCCCACGCCGGAGCGTGGGAACCATCGTGAAACACTGCAACGACGACTTGCCACCGCAAGAGTGACTGAACGATGAGTACGACACCTATCCAACGGCTGGCCCTGCGCCTGGCGCCCTGGGCGCTGCCGGTCCTGCTGCTCGGCGTCTGGCAGCTGGCCGCCAGCAGCGGCTGGCTGTCCAGCCGCATCCTGCCGGCGCCCAGCGCCGTGGCCGTCGCCGGCTGGGCGCTGCTGAGCAGCGGCGAGCTGTGGCAGCACCTGGCGATCAGCGGCTGGCGCGCCGGCATCGGCTTCGTCATCGGCGGCAGCCTGGGCCTGGCGCTCGGCTTCGTCACCGGCCTGTCGACCTGGGGCGAGCGCCTGCTCGACAGCTCGGTGCAGATGATCCGCAACGTGCCGCACCTGGCGCTGATCCCGCTGGTGATCCTGTGGTTCGGCATCGACGAGAGCGCGAAGATCTTCCTGGTCGCCCTCGGCACCCTGTTCCCCATCTACCTCAACACCTACCACGGCATCCGCAGCGTCGACGCCGGCCTGGTGGAGATGGCGCGCAGCTACGGCCTGGCAGGCGGAGCCCTGTTCCGCCAGGTGATCCTGCCCGGCGCCCTGCCGTCGATCCTGGTCGGCGTGCGCTTCGCCCTCGGCTTCATGTGGCTGACCCTGATCGTCGCCGAAACCATCTCGGCCAACGCCGGCATCGGCTATCTGGCGATGAACGCCCGCGAATTCCTGCAGACCGACGTGGTGGTGCTGGCGATCCTGCTCTACGCGGTGCTCGGCAAGCTGGCCGACGTCGCCGCCCGCGGCCTCGAACGCCTGTGGCTGCGCTGGCACCCGGCCTATCAACAGGGAGGTGCCCGATGAGCGCCCAGGATCTGAAGCGTGGCATCCCGCTGCACCTGCACGGCGTGACCAAGGCCTTCGGCGAGCGCACGGTGCTGCACGGCATCGACCTGCACATCCCCGCCGGCCAGTTCGTCGCGGTGGTCGGCCGCAGCGGCTGCGGCAAGAGCACCCTGCTGCGCCTGCTGGCCGGACTGGACCATGCCACTTCCGGCGAACTGCAGGCCGGCAACGCGCCGCTGGCCGCGGCCCGCGAGGACATCCGCCTGATGTTCCAGGACTCGCGCCTGCTGCCGTGGAAGCGGGTGATCGACAACGTCGGCCTCGGCCTGTCCGGCGACTGGAAAAGCCAGGCACTGGAAGCGCTGGCAGCGGTCGGCCTTGGCGAGCGCGCCGACGACTGGCCGGCGGCGCTGTCCGGCGGGCAGAAGCAGCGCGTGGCGCTGGCCCGCGCGCTGATCCACCGCCCGCGCCTGCTGCTGCTCGACGAGCCGCTCGGCGCGCTGGATGCGCTGACCCGCATCGAGATGCAGCAACTGATCGAGCGCCTGTGGCAGCAGCACGGCTTCACCGTGCTGCTGGTGACCCACGACGTCAACGAGGCGGTGGCGGTGGCCGACCGGGTGATCCTCATCGAGGACGGCCGCATCGGCCTCGACCTGCCGATCCCCCTGCTACGCCCGCGCCCCCGCGCCTCGGCGGCGCTGGCCGCGCTGGAAGCCCGGGTGCTCGAGCGCGTGCTGGCCCTGCCGGCGCAGGCAGAAACCGCCGAACCCGTATCGCCATTGCCCACGCAGCTGCGCTGGGCCCTTTGACCAACCATTCCCAGTCCAAAACCACCAGCCTTACCCATACCCCTGAAGGAGCAAGACCATGACCATCAAAGCCATCAACGTGCGCAACCAGTTCAAGGGCACCATCAAGGAAATCGTCCTGGGCGACGTGCTCTCCGAAATCGACGTGCAGACCGCCGCCGGCATCGTCACTTCGGTGATCACCACCCGCTCGGTCAAGGAGCTGGAGCTGGCCGTCGGCAGCGAAGTGATCGCCTTCGTCAAATCCACCGAGGTGTCCATCGCCAAGCTGTGATCCGCCGAGCGGAACGGGGCGACGCAGCGGGAGCGCCCTCTCCCGCTCGCATCCGGCCACCTCCGCTGGCGCCCGAGCATAGTGCAACGCCCGCTGGAGACAGCGGGCGTTCTCTTTCCAGGCAGGCAATCGCCCGGCAGGCACATCTGGCTTAAGTCCCGATTAAGCCCATTCCCGCAGCCCTTCAGCCTGGATTCAGCCTGGTTCCGTACTGTAGCCACATCGAATCCGCAGGAGCCTGCCCCCATGAACAAGAAGCTCATCTCGCTGGCCCTGGCCGGCGCCACCGCCGCACCGCTGCTGGCCCAGGCACAGACCCAGTCCCTGACGCTGGACGTCACCCTCAAGGAATACCGCGGCAAGGGCGCCTACCTGGCCATCTACCTGACCGATGCCGACGGCCAGTACCAGAAGACCCTGTGGGTCGCAGGCAAGAAGGCCAAGTACTACCGCCACCTGCGCGACTGGACCCGTGGTGGCGGCGCGCAGAGCGCCGAGTACGACGGCCTGACCGGCGCCAGCGTCGGCAGTGGCGACAACCTGACGGTCGAGGTCGAACTGGAGCAGGCCCTGCTCGATGCCGGCTACGAGATCCGCGTCGACAGCGCGGTCGAGGACAAGCGCGACAACCGCGCCGAGGTCCGCCTGCCGCTGACCCGCGAGCCGGGCGAAGCCAGCGGCAGCGGCTACGTCGACCGCCTCAGCTACAGTTTCTGATCCCCACGAGGCCACCATGAATCGTCGCCTGCACCTGCTGACCAGCCTCCTGCTCAGCGCCCTGCTGCTGGTTTCCGCCGCCACCGGGCTGGTGCTGTCGGGCGCCAGCCTGAGCGAACAGTTCGGCCAGCTGGACGCCCCCGGCGACAGCGTGGCCGTCGTCGCCGAGCGCGTCAGCCAGCACCTGCCCAACGTCGAGCGCCTGGAGCGCAGCGCCAACGGCACCCTGCTCGCCACCCTCGGCGGCGATGTCGAGGAGCCGGTCCACGTGGTCGACCCGGCGACCGGCGAAGACCTCGGCCCCTACGTCCCGTCGGCCACCCTCGAGTGGCTGCGCGACCTGCACCGCGAGCTGCTGCTCGGCTCGACCGGCCGCTGGCTGAGCGGCCTGGCGGCGCTGGCCCTGGCGCTGCTGGCGATCAGCGGCGCGATCCTGCTGGCCCGCCGCCTCGGTGGCTGGCGCCGCCTGCTGACGCCGATCCGCGCCGGCCAGGGCATGCTGCACTGGCACACGGTGATCGCCCGCTGGACCCTGCCGGGGCTGGCCGTGCTCGCCCTCAGCGGCCTGTACCTGTCGGCGACCAGCCTGGGCCTGCTCGGCGACGGCTCCGACAACGAGCCGGTCTGGCCGGAAGGCATCCAGGCCGCCCCGCACCTGCCGCTGGGCAGCCTCGCGGCGCTGCGCCAGGTGGAGCTGCCCCAGCTGCGCGAGCTGGAATTCCCCAGCGCCGCGGACGACATCCACTACCTCGGCGTGCGTACCGCCAGCGGCAGCGGTTTCGTCAACGCCGCCAGCGGCCAGTGGATCAGCTTCCAGCGCAACGGCGCGGCGCAGAACCTCTACGAAACCGCCTACGCCCTGCACACCGGCGAGGGCATGCCGCTGTGGTCCATGGCCCTCGCCGGCCTGGCGCTGTCCACCCTGTTCCTCGGCGGCAGCGGCCTGCTCGGCTGGTGGCAGCGGCGCGGCCGCGCCGGCGTACAGGACCAGGGCGTACCGGCCGAACAGGCCAAGGCGGTGATCCTGGTCGGCAGCCAGGGCGGCTCGACCTGGACCTACGCCCGCCAGCTGCAGGCGCAACTCGAGGCTGCCGGCTGGCCGGTGCACGTCGCCGCCATGAACGCCGTGCAGAACGATTACCCGCAGGCACGCTGCCTGCTGCTGCTCGCCGCCACCTACGGCGACGGCCAGGCGCCGGACAGCGCCACACAGTTCCTCGGCCGCCTGGCCGAAGTCCGCTGGCCGGCCCGCGGCCTGCCGGTGGCGGTGCTCGGCTTCGGCGATCGCCAGTTCCCGCGCTTCTGCGCCTATGCCGAAGCGGTCGAGCAGGCCCTGCTGCAACGCGGTTGCCAGCCGCTGCTGCCGCTGCAGCGCGTCGACCGCCAGGCCAGCGGCGAGCTGAACGCCTGGGCCGGGCAGCTCGGCGAATGTCTCGGCACCCCGCTGCGCCTGCAATCGGCGCTGCTGCCGACCAGCGCGGTGCGCCTAACCCTGCAGGAGCGCCAGTGCTACAGCGAGCGCGGCGGCCAGCCGGCCGCGGTGCTGCGCTTCGCCGTGGCCCCCGGCAGCACCAGCTTCGCCCCCGGCGACCTGCTGGCCATCCGTCCGCTCGATGCCGCGGCGGTCGACACCGCGCCGGCCGATGCCACGGCGGTCGATACCGCGCAGGCCGACGCTTCGCAGAAAGACACTGCGCCGCGCCTGTACTCCATCGCCAGCGCCGCTGACGACGGTTTCGTCGAGATCTGCGTGCGCCGCCATCCGCAGGGGCTGTGCTCCAGCTACCTGCACGGCCTGCAGCCGGGCGCCACGCTTGAGGCGAGCATCCAGCCGCATCCGGGCTTCCGTCCGCAGGCCGGCGAGCATCCGGTGCTGCTGATCGGCGCCGGCGTGGGTGTGGCGCCGCTGATCGGCTTCGTGCGCAGGAATGAATCCCGCCGCCCCATCCAGCTCTACTGGGGCGGACGCCACGCCAGCGACCAGCTGTATGGCGAGGAACTCCGGCAGTGCCTGGCGGACGGCCGCCTGCAGCGCCTGCAGCGGGCCTTCTCCGAGGGGCCGACGCCGGCCTACGTGCAGGACCGCCTGCGCGAGGATGGCGCCAGTATCCGCGCACTGCTGCAACAGGGCGCCCAGGTGCTGGTCTGCGGCTCGCGGGAGATGGCCGCCGGCGTGCGCGCCGTGCTGGAAACCCTGCTGGCCGAGATGGGCAGCAACCTCGATCAACTCAAGGCACAGGGGCGCTTCCGTGAAGACGTTTACTGATTGCGAACCGCTGCTGCGCTACAGCCTCAGCGGGCCGACCATGGGCAGCCGCTTCACCGCGGTGTTCTTCGCCGCCGCCGGGCTCGACACCCGGCCCATCCAGGCCGAGCTGCAGGCGGCGGTGGACCGGGTCGATGCGCAGATGTCGACCTGGAAGCCGGACTCCACCCTGATGCAACTGAACCGCGCGCCACTCGGCGAGTGGTTCGAGCTGCCGGACGAGCTGTACCAGGTGCTGCTCGCCGGTCTGCACGTCGGCAGCCTGTCGCACGGTGCCTTCGACATCGCCCTCGGCGCGCAGGTCAGCGCCTGGGGCTTCGGCCCGGCGCCGGCAGGCGCAAGCGCAACGCCGCGCTGCACGGCCGCCACGGCGCTGACCCTCGACACCGAGCGGCGCGCCGTGCGCAAGGAGGCCGAGGTCAGCCTCGACCTCAACGGCATCGCCAAGGGCTTCGGCGTCGACGAACTGGCCCGCTGCCTGGAACGTCACGGCATCCAGCGCTATCTGGTGGGCATCGACGGCGAGCTGCGCGCCCGCGGCGAGAAGCCCGACGGCGCCTGGCGCGTCGCCCTGGAGAAGCCCGAGTACGGCCGCCGCGAGGTGTTCGCCAGCCTGGAACTGGCCGACACGGCCATCGCCACCTCCGGCGACTACCGGCACTGGCGCGAGCGCGACGGCCAGCGCTATTCCCACACACTCGACCCGCGCAGCGGCGCGCCGCTGCACAACGGCATCGCCTCGGTCACCGTACTGGCCGGCAGCTGCCTGTACGCCGACGCCTGGGCCACGGCGCTGATGGTGCTGGGCGTCGAGCGCGGCGCCCGGCTGGCCCGCGAGCAGGGCTTGGGCGCGGTGTTCCTGGTGCGCGAGGGTGAGCACATCCGCGAGGTCACGGTGGGAATCTGACTTCAGATCCGCGCCAGCAGGGTGCGCGCCTTGTCGATGGCGATCTGCGCCCGCTCCAGGGGGCCGACGCCCTGCTCGCAGAGCTGGCGGGTGGGGATTTCCAGGCCCAGCGGCAGCTCGAAAGGATGCTCGATTGACGAACACCGCTCCTGGCGAGCCAACCCGGCAGGCGCAGGTTGATGGCTGCCCCGGACCTCCCGCGCCGCGCCCTATACTGGCCATATGCTGCGCACCCGGGGCCCGTCGACGCCCCTCGGGGAGCAGCGCCGTCCTGAGCCATCGGTCATGCCTGATGCACCTTGTCCGCCCGCTTTGCGCGGCCTTGAGCCTGCTGCTCGCCGCCGGTTGTGCAAGCCTTCCCTGGTCGAGGCCTGGGGCGGATCTGCAGTCGAGCAGCGGCAAGCCTGCGGCCATATCGCTCGGCGAGCCGATCCTTCTCGCCGGGCCGCGGTCGCGCCTGCTCCAGGCGGTGGTCGATGCGCAGCAGGCCGTTCATGTCCTGCTGTGGTCGCAGCCCGAAGATCGTCTGCGCCATCGCGTCGTCAGCGATGGGCAACTGCGCGAAGCCGAACCTGTCCCTGCAGCATCCTCGTCGGCCGAACGGCTCGACGCCGTTGTCGACGCCGGCGGCGTGCTGCATGCGATCGTCGACAATCGCCTCTTCGCGCTCGGTGCTGCCGGCTGGGAGGAGCTGGAGAATCCCGGCTGCCGGCGGTTCGTCCGCGGCGGGCCGAATGTCGCCTGTCTCTTCGAACTCTCCGCGCCCGATCCGCGCAACAGGAAACGCTGGGACTGGTTCGGCTTCGGTGGCCTTGGCGCCGGGATCGTCTGGCCCTGGCCGAGCCTGGTCACCAAGTTCGGCATCGCCGAACACACGGCTTCCGGCTGGCTCGAGCGCGGCATCGTCGATCGGGCGAGCAACCTGAGTCTCGCCTACGCCGACGCCGTCGCCAGCAGGGATGGCGACATCGAGGTCGTCTATCGCCGGCGGCGCTTCATGTTGGCCGAGGACAGCCAGCTGCGCTACGAGCGCTTCAACGCGCCGGGCCACCCGGCAGCGCCCCTGCCGGCGCAGCGGATCGCCCCGCGGGGCGCCGGCGACACCAGCTGGTCGCTGCTCGGAATCACGCTCGAGGAACTGGTTTCCCTCACCGCCACAACCGCCCCCGAACCCTTCTGGAGCAATCCGCGGATCGCTGCCGATCCTCAGGGCCGGGAAAGCCTGGTCCTCGCCTCGGACAACGCCGGCGGCATCTGGGTGCGCCGGATCGTCGGCGGCCTGCCCGAACCCGCGCGCCTGCTGCTCGACGGCAAAGGCCACCGCCGCCTCACGGGCGTGGCGACCCTGGAGAATGGCCGCGTGATCGTGCTGGTTGAAGAGACTCGCGTGGGCTGGTGGTCGCCCCCGCCGCAACCGCTCAGGCTCATGGAATACCGTGACGGCCAGTGGTCAACGCCCATCGCCGTCGGCGCGACCGCAACCCTCGACTCGAGCAGCCTGCTCGCCATCGGCAGCGACTCCGTCGGCGTGTTTGGCGTCGACCAGGACGGACGGCCCTGGCTGCGCCGGATCAGGCTGCTGGACTGATCCGCACGCCACTTCCAGGCCGAGCGCGGGTGGACGTCGGGAGGCCGCTAGCCGGCGTCCCTGTCGGCAGCCCTGGCGCTCTCGCCTGCCGCCGGCCTGCCACGCCACCGCTGACGCAGCAGCGACCGGATGCCGTCCATGATCAGCACCAGGATCGCCAGCCAGATGGCGATGTAGGTCGGCCACTGCGACGGCGCGATGGACTCCCCCAGCAGCAGGGAGGCCAGGACCAGCAGGACCGGCTCGACATAGGAGAGCAGGCCGAACAGCGTCAGGTTGAGCCGCGGCGCCGAAAGCGCGGAAAGTGCCAGTGCCGAGGCGCTGAGGGCGCCCAGCCCGACGATCAGCAGGGGAAGATGGGCGGCGCCATCCGCGCCACTCAGCACCATCCCGCCCTTCCAGATGAAGAACAGGCTCAGCGGCAGGCTGAGGGTCATGTCGCACCACAGTCCCCCCAGGTTGTTGGTGCCAATGACTCGGCGCAGATAGAAATACAGTGGGTATCCCAGGCAGACCAGCAGGGTCGGCCACGAAACCCGGCCAACCACGGTGAACTCATTGATCACGCCGATTCCGGCCAGTCCGCAGGCCAGAAGCTGCAGCGGGGTTATCCGCTCGTGGAAGGCGAATCGCCCGACCATGGCGGCGGTGATGGGCAGCAGGAAGTAGCCGAGCGAGACGTCCAGGGCGTGGCCATTCAGCGGGGCCCACATGAACAGCCAGACCTGGATGCCCAGCAGGAAGGAGGACAGGAGGCGCTTGGCCCAGAACAGGCTTTCGCGGCGCAGCCTTCGCCCGATTGACCTCACTTCATCCCAGGCGCCTGTCGCCAGGAGCAGCAGCGTCAGGCACGGAACCGTGAGCAGCGTTCTCCAGCCATAGATTTCCTCGCCGCTCAACGGCGCCAGCAGCCCCGTGTAGGCATACATGACGGCGAACAGGATCGAGGACAGGACATTGAGCAGAATGCCGGCGGAGGTGTTGCCTGGACTGGGAGTATTCATGGGGGGAGATCGATTCTGGAATGGCGCCAGGTCTGCCGGACGCCCCGCAAGGCATCTGGAGAATCTGGCAAGCAAAAGCGGATTCACTGGCGAAGTCGACGAGCGACCACCTTGGGCAGTACTTGTGCGCCCCTGAGCGACTGGTCGTCGTCGGCGTGCTCGCGCGGATTGTGACTGATGCCGCCACGGCAGGGAACGAAGATCGTTGGCCAGCGCGTTCTGACTTGGCCCCCGCCCTCGCCGCCGCCTTCGCCCCGAATGCTCCGACTCACAACTGCAACCCCAGCAACTGCGAGACGCCCTCGGCCGCATCGCGCAGCAGCCCCGGCTGGCTGGCGACGTAGGGGCTGGCGCCGCCCTTCTCCTGTTCGAACCAGGCGGCGAAGCGGCGCACGTCCTCGGCCCGGTGGAAGGCGACCATCAGCTCGTAGTTGAGGAACAGGCTGCGGCTGTCGAAGTTGGCGGAGCCGCTCAGCGCCAGCGTCTCGTCGAACACCGCCAGCTTGCCGTGCATCATCCCCGGCGCCAGCCAGATGCGCGCCCCGGCGGCGGCCAGCGTGCGCAGCGGCCGCCCCCGGGCCAGGTCGGACAGGCGGTGATTGGAGCGCGCCGGCAGCAGCAGGTCGACCGCCACCCCGCGGCGCGCGGCCAGGCACAGCGCCATCAGCAGGGCCGTCTCGGGAACGAAGTACGGCGTGGCCAGGGCGATGCGCTGGCGAGCCTGGTAGGCGCCGCTGACCAGCAGCGCGTAGACGGTATCGTCGGCCTGGTCCGGGCCGGAGGCGACCAGTTGCGCCCCGCCGGGCGCAAACCCCGCCGGGGGATAGCCGGGATGGCTGGCCGGCAGGCCCCTGGCGAAGGCCCAGTCGCGCTCGAACAGCGCGCGGGCCTGGGCGCTCAGCGGCCCGCGCAGGTCGAAGCTCAGGTCGCCCCACGGCGCGGCGCCGGACTTGCCCTCGAAGTATTCCGCCGCCAGGTTGCGTCCTCCGCACCACAGCCGGCATTCGGCCCGCCCCGCATCGGCGATCAGCAGCTTGCGATGGTTGCGCAGGTTGGTCGGCGAGCGCAGCGGGGCGTGCAGCGGCGGCGCGAACAGCGCCAGCTCGCCGCCGGCGGCGGTCAGGCGCTGCAGGTTCGGCCGGCGGGCCATCAGGATGCCCATGCCGTCCAGCAACAGCCGGACACGCACGCCGGCGCGGGCCTTCCGGCAGAGCCGGTCGAGCACGGCCTCGCCGAGGGCATCGCGGCCGATGAGGAAGGTGCACAGGTCGAGCGAGACCTGCGCCGCGTCGATGGTGGCCCACAGCGCCTCGCCGGCCTGCCGGCCGTCCGTGTGCACGTTCAGCTCGCGGTAGTGCGCCGGCGCGGGCTGGCCGAGCGTCATGATGGTTTCGACGGCCCAGCCGCCGGCGCGGCCCTCGGCACTGGGTGCAGCCACCGGCGCGAGCGGCGGACGGGCCAGCTTGCGGGTGCCGAACAGCAGGAAGGCCGGCAGGGCCAGGTAGGGCAGCAGCAGGATGAACAGCATCCAGGCGACCGCCGCCACGGGATGCCGGCGCTGGCGCCGCACATGGGAGTTGACGACGTAGACGAGGACGGCCACCACGGTGATCAGGCCATCCAGCGTGAGCCAGTGGATGAGGGACAGCTCGGACAGCATGGACGACACCTCGGCCGCTGGAGCGCGGCAGCCCGTATTCCGGACGCTCCGTCAGTTGCGTTGCCGCCGCACCGTTCATTCTCGGGAGGCGCGCGGCTCCATGAAGTGTCGCTGCTAATGGGGAAACTGCGAGCGCAGCGAGCACAAAGCGATGCCCGCCTGCGCCCCGGTGCCGCCCGGCTGCCACCGCTCCTCGACCAGCAGTACGGCCTGGCTGTACTGCATGGCGCCGCGCAAGCTGGAAGGCTGATCCGGCGTTGCTGTTCAGAAAAGCTCCATCTGCCCGTCCACCAGGCGCTGGAAGTCGCTGTGCACGAAGGGCAGGATGGCGTCGGCCACCGGCTTGAGCTGGCGCGTCACGTAGTGGTCGTAGTCGATGGGTGAGTGGCGGACCTCCAGCGGCTCGGGGCCGGCAGTGGTGATCACGTAGCTGATCCAGCCACCGCGCTGGTACTGCAGCGGGCGGCCGTGGCGGGCGTTGTACGCGTCGGCCAGACGCGCCGCCTTCACATGGGGCGGCACGTTGCGATCGTAGTCGTCCAGGCGCCGGCGCAGGCGCTTGCGGTAGATCAGCAGCTCGTCCAGCTCGCCCGCCAGGGTGCGGCGCACGCAGTCGCGCACATAGTCCTCGAACGGCTGCCGGCCGAAGATGCGCCGGTAGAGCTCCTGCTGGAACTCCCGGGCCAGCGGCGACCAGTCGGTGCGCACGGTTTCCAGGCCCTTGAACACCATCTCCTCGCTGCCGTCGGCGCGCCGCACCAGGCCGGCGTAGCGCTTCTTGCTGCCCTCCTCGGCGCCGCGGATGGTCGGCA
>JAEAMF010000312.1_pt1 | contig 69711 bp, 58 predicted proteins | sample 8958721 | NCBI WGS metagenome assembly JAEAMF01 (sample SAMN16933255, study PRJNA681124) | bioreactor sludge metagenome | isolation source: anaerobic bioreactor treating anionic surfactant - SDBS | place: India: Bengaluru | collected 2019-02-28
GATGAAACATACCGAGGCGACAAGGTAGAGAAGTGTTACCAGGTTCATGCTCATGCTTGTTGCACCTCGGCCTTGGCTGCCGGAGCCTTTGCTGGAGCCGCTTTCTTCTTGAACATTTCCAGCATGCGCCGGGTGACCAGGAAGCCACCAAACACGTTGACCGCCGCCAGCACCACGGCCAGGGTGCCCATGGTTTTGCCCAGCGGGGTCACGGTAAGTGCAGCGGCCAGCATGGCACCGACAATGACGATAGCCGAGATGGCATTGGTAACGGCCATCAGCGGGGTGTGCAGTGCAGGTGTCACGTTCCAGACCACGTGGTAGCCGACGTAGATGGCCAGCACGAAGATGATCAGGTTGTAGATACCGTGAGAGATCAGCATGTCTTCCATTGTTTTTATCCTCAGCCGTTCTTGCGCACGATCTGGCCATCGCGGCACATCAGGCACGCGGCGACAATATCGTCTTCAAGGTTGATGTCGAACTGGCCTTCCTTAGTGAGCACCAGTTTCAGGAAGTCCAGCAGGTTGCGGGCGTACAGCGCCGAAGCGTCCGCCGCGACCGCGCCGGCCAGGTTGGTCGGACCGACAATGGTCACGCCGTTTGCGACAACCACCTGATCGGCCACGGTCAGCGGGCAGTTGCCACCCTGGGCTGCCGCGAGGTCAATGACCACCGAGCCTGGCTTCATCTGCGCCACGGTATCCGCGCTCAACAGCGTCGGCGCCTTGCGGCCCGGAATCAGCGCGGTGGTAATGACGATATCTGCCTGCTTGGCGCGTTCGTGCACGGCCACGGCCTGGCGCTGCATCCAGCTGGCCGGCATGGGCCGCGCGTAGCCGCCGACACCGACGGCGCATTCACGCTCTTCGTCGGTCTCGTAGGGCACGTCGACGAACTTGGCGCCGAGGGATTCGATCTGCTCTTTTACCGCAGGACGCACATCGGACGCTTCGATCACTGCACCCAGGCGTTTGGCCGTCGCAATCGCCTGCAAACCGGCAACGCCGGCACCAAGAATCAGCACGCGTGCCGCTTTTACGGTGCCCGCAGCGGTCATCAGCATCGGCATGAAGCGCGGGTAGTAGTGCGCGGCCAGCAGCACGGCTTTATAGCCGGCAATGTTGGCTTGCGAGGACAGCACATCCAGGCTTTGAGCACGGGAGGTACGTGGTGCAGCCTCCAGCGCGAACGCGGTGATGCCGCACTCAGCCATCTTGGCGATGGTTTCATTGCTAAACGGGTTGAGCATGCCCACCACAGCGGTGCCTCGCTTGATCAGCGCCAGCTCGCTGTCGCTGGGCGCGACCACTTTAAGAATCAGCTCTGCACCAAACGCATCGCTGGCGCTGCCAATGGTTGCGCCTGCCGCTTCATAAGCACTGTCGACAACACTGGCATTAATGCCGGCGCCGCTTTGCACAGTGACCTTATGACCCTGGCCGATCAGTTTCTTGATGGTTTCCGGGGTTGCAGCAACCCGTGTTTCACCCGTCTGGGTTTCGAGAGGAACACCAATGTGCACGTCAAATCTCCTGCGTGATCTTATTGAGTAAACCCAGGTACTAGGGGGGCGGCAGGGATGGCCGATCAGCACAATTCGCCAAAATTCGAACGATCAATCGTCCGAACACTGGCAAAACTCGATTCGTTTCGTGCTTGATCGAGCGCTGTCAGCGGTCTGGTCGATGACTGTCGCGTAGTCGCAAGCGTTGCCGGTATGCGACTCATTTCAGAGCCTGAACGTTCGTCGCTTGGTGGAACACCAAAGTACTCGCGATAGCATTTGGAGAAATGCGGTGTGGACACGAAACCGCATAGATATGCCAACTCTATGATCGACAATGACGTTTGCTTAAGCAGTTGTCGCGCTCGAATAAGGCGTAATCTCAAGTAGTAGCGTGACGGCGTACAGTTCAGATATTTCTGAAATAGCCGTTCTAGCTGTCGACGAGACAGATCAACGTATTCTGCGAGCTTATCCAAGTCGAGCGGCTCCTCAAGATAAGCTTCCATCAACGCAACGATCTCCTGCAGCTTGGGTTGATGAGTCCCTAGTACATGCCTAAGTGGAATGCGCTGATGGTCTTGTTCATTGCGGATGCGCTCGTAGACAAACATATCCGAAATGGCAGCTGACAGTTCACGGCCATGATCGCGGCCGATCAGGTGCAACATCATGTCCATTGGCGCTGTTCCGCCGGAGCTTGTGAATCGGTTCCGGTCGAGGGTAAAGAGGCTCGCGCTGATGCTGACTCGCGGAAAAGCTTCCTGCATGGCCGCCAAACATTCCCAATGCACACTACACTCGTACCCGTCGAGCAGCCCTGCTTCGGCGAGCAACCAGCTACCGGTGCACACCGCTCCCAATCGCTTGGATTTACGCGCCAAAGCTCGCAGCCAGGTGACGTGCTCGCGAGTAATTGCACTCTGGATTCCAATACCACCGCACACGATTACTGTGTCCGCTACCAACGGATTGTTCCACGAACCATCCGGCGTAATCGGCATGCCGTCACTGGCCCAGACGGGCTCTCCACCGGGGCTGAACGTATGCCAGCGATACAGCTCTCGCCCCGACAACTGATTGGCCATGCGCAGGGGCTCTACGGCGGACGCCAAGGACATCAATGTGAATTTATCCAGCAGCAGAAAACCAACTGATTGGGTAGTTGCACGGTCGGAAACGATAGAGTTCGATGACATCGGGGGTCATGTCCTCACAAAAAGCGATTACAGCCTGAGACGCGGGAGCTTGTGCTGCTCCTGGTCTTTGCGCCCGCAAGTATTAAATTCGACGCAAATGCCTTTGTGTTATCCCACCGATGTCGCTCTTGCAGCCTGCGCAGGCTCACGCGATGTCACAAGACCGATAAAGGAAATCGCCAGCGCCAGTCCAATAGTCGTGCTCACTTCGGTACGGTGTTCAGGGGTGGCCATCATCACAGCCAGTGCCGCGCAGATGAACACAATCACCAACCAGGTGAGCCACGGAAATAGCCACATGCGAAAGGTCAGCTCGATGTTCTGCCGACGCAACATCCGGCGCATGCGCAGTTGCGAAACCGCAATGGCCAGGTACACCACCAAGGCAATCGCGCCGGAACTGGCCAGCAGGAACTCAAACAGCCCGGCGGGCATGAAGTAGCTCCATACTGTGATCCCTGCGCCCAGCACGGTGCTAGCGATGACGGCTGCTCGCGGCACGCCTTCGGAGGAAGTCGCCTTCAGCGCCTTTGGTGCATCGCCACGGCGGCCCAGCGAGTACAGCATGCGCGAGGCAATGTAGATCGAGGAGTTCATGCAACTGGCCACCGCGATCAGCACCACCACGTCCACCATGAACTTGGCGTGAGGAATGTTCATGATTTCCAGTGCCCGCTGGTAGGAGCCTACCTGGGCCAGCAGCGGATCGTTCCAAGGCACCACGGAGATGACCACGAAAATCGACAACAGGTAGAACACGCCGATGCGCCAGATCACCGAACGGGTGGCCTTGGCAATATTCTGCGACGGATTGTCGGATTCGGCGGCGGCGATGGTGACCGCTTCAGTACCAATGAAGCTGAACATGATGGTGATGAAAGCACCGACTACCGCCGACAGTCCGTTGGGGGCAAATCCACCATGCTCGGCCATCAGGCCGCTTAATCCGCTGACTTCCCGATCGGGAACCCAGCCCATCAACACGGCAAAACCCACGCCGATGAAACCGATGATCGCCACCACCTTGGCCATGGCGAACCAGAATTCGAATTCGCCGTACTTGGAGACACTGAACAGATTGGTGATGACCAACGCAATGATCGACACCAGGGCGAACAGCCAGGCATCGATCTGGGGGAACCACTGGTTCAGAACATGGCCGGCAGCCAGTGCTTCGATAGGGATCACCAGCACCCAGAACCACCAGTACAGCCAACCGATGGTGAAGCCGGCCCAGCGACCTATTGCCTGGTCGGCATAGGTGGAAAACGAACCTGTGTCCGGGTTCGCCACCGCCATTTCACCGAGCATGCGCATGACCAGGACGACGAGCAGGCCAGAGAAAAGATAGGCCAGCAGGACCGCCGGGCCAGCAGCGGCAATGGCATGTCCTGAGCCAACGAATAAACCGGCGCCGATGATACCGGCGATTGAGAGCATTGTTACGTGACGAGGCTTGAAGCCCTGCGCCAATTGGCCATTCGAATCCTTGGAGCTCGGGCTAACCATTGGTTTATTTTCTCTGCTGATCGACATTTAAGCGAATTGATGGGGGCAATTGATCATCATTGTTGCCTGCTGCCGCTTCCTAAAAATGGCAACCTTCAATTGCTGCAGTTCTTATCAAATCCATCATCGCGATGTGGTTATTTCTATGAAAAGACGCGCCACCTTACCCGGCTAGTCCGACGATTCAGTTGCCTGATCACGCCACCTCCGTGCCTGATATCGACACGTGCCAATTTAACGCTCACAGTGAAAACCAATCAGTCACGAAATGGCGAGGTGGAATCATTTTGTTTTTTGAGGACTCTACTAAAGCAGCAACAGATGGGGATTGCTTGGAAGGTTTAAGCGGCCGAGAAGGTTTCGGGGCGAGGGCCGCGAGATCTCTCTGGGAAGAGTGGATTGGACAATTACTGCCTGCCGCGACCGACTGAAAACGGCCGATTCTGTTGAAAACAGTCGGCCATCGTTTCCACGGCAAAAAAAGTACGCGCTTGACATTGAAATCTTTACTTTCAGCAGAGGATTCCAGGCTCGGATTTCGCGTAGCTGCGCGCAAAAAAGGCATTTTCAGCTGTAAGTACGAGGGCAGTCTGGAAGGACCGACTTTTTCAACACAATCGGCCGACTTTCGCCTTTCGCCAGCGTATGCTTTGGCTCGAGTCCAGCCAGTCATGGAGATCACGTGCACTGGTCAAGTCGAATGCAAATGGGTGGTCAAGTCCATGCAATTACTCAGCATGCAAGGACGACGCGCACCCGCGCGCAGATCAACTTAAGGGCAGGCACAAGGAGAGATGAGTGCATGTATTTGAAACGCCGAGGCTGATGGGGCGACATCTATCACAGCACGATCTACCCGCGCTGGCAGCAATGCTGAGCGACCCTGAGGTGATGAGGTATTCGGTGCGCGGGGTATGTAACGAGCAGGCTACCCGGCGTTTTATTGAATGGTGCCAGGCCTGCTACGCCTCGCTCGGCATAGGTCCGTGGGCCTTGGTCGAAAAAGCCGCGAATGACCTCGTCGTATTTTGTGGCGTTGGGCCGGAAGTGATTGATGGCGCAGAAGAGGCCTATCTAGGGTATCGCCTGGCCAGAAGGTACTGGAACCAAGGGCTTGCCTGCGAAGCGAGCAACGCTGTTGTTGATGACGTTTTTGCTCGAAAACAAATAGCGTCTGTCGTTGTAGTCATCGAACCGGAGCACGTCGCCTCGTTGAGGGTGGCTGAAAAAACCGGCTTTACGACATTCGAGTTACGCGAGTTTCATGGCCGACCAGTGCGCATGTACCGCTTGAGTCGTGAGGACTGGATGAGTTTGCGGCACGGCGCACGCCTGCACCAGGACGGATAAGGGCAAGCCCCTACCCGTCCAACACTGCGCCTTGGCTCACATGGCGCAGCGGCTGGCCGAAATCAGATGCGGAAGGTTCCGACCAGATGCTTGAGGCGGTTGGCTTCACGCTCCAGATCGTTGCAGGCGCGCAAGGTCGCTTGCAGGTTCTCGACACCGTCCTGGTTGAGGGTATTGATCTCGTTGATGTCCAGGTTGAGCGCCTCGATCACCGATGTCTGCTCTTCTGTCGCCGTGGCCACGGACTGGTTCATATTGTCGATTTCACCAATACGCTCGGTGACAACCCCAAGGCTGGAGCCGGCCTGATTGGCGATCAAGACGCTACTTTCGCTGTCGCGTTGGCTTTCTACCATCGTTTCTACCGACTGCTTGGAACCAACCTGCAACTCCTCGATCATCTGCTGGATTTCCTGCGCCGAGCTTCGTGTGCGATGGGCAAGGTTGCGCACTTCATCGGCGACCACAGCGAAGCCGCGCCCGGCTTCACCGGCACGCGCTGCCTCAATGGCGGCGTTGAGTGCCAGCAGGTTGGTCTGGTCGGAAATACTCTGGATGACCTCAAGAATCTGACCAATGTCGACCGTCTTGCCGTTCAGCGCCTCGATGTTGCCACACGAGTCACTGATCCTGGCGGACAGCTGGTTCATCGTCTTGATGGTGGCGTCCACAATGCTCTGGCCTTCTTCCGCCCGCGCCCGCGCATCGCTGGCCTGGTGTGCAGCCTCTGCGGCATTGCGTGCGATTTCTTGGGCGGCGGCACCCAGTTCATTGATGGCCGCAGCCACGCTATTGGTACGGCTGGCTTGTTCGTCGGAGTTGAGCATCGACGAATTGGAAGCCGTGACCACTTGGGTCGCCACATCGCTCAGATGGAAAGCCGACGACGACACTTCGCGGATAGAGGCATGAATGCGCTCGACAAACTGGTTAAAGGCCGTGGCCAGCTCACCAAATTCGTCCTGAGTATGTACCGTCAGGCGCTTGGTCAGGTCCCCTTCGCCCTTGGCAATGTCACGCATGGCAACACCCATGGCGTTCAGCGGGCGCATAAGCACATGGATCAGGACGCCGAGCAACAGCATGATCACAGCGACCGCGACCAGCGTGGTGATGATCGCTGACGTGCGGTATTCGCTGAGCAGCGAGTAAGCCTTGGCTTTATCAACAGACAGTACGATGTACCAGTCAGCGGAAGGCAGGTCGTCGATATGGGAGAAACTGAGAATACGCGTACCGTTCTGGTTGCTCGCCTCGCTGAAGTTGTCGCCGATACGTGGCGTATTGTGAGGGTACACATCCTTCAGGTTCTTCATGACCAGGCTCTTGTCTGGGTGAACCAGAATCCGGCCATCACTGCTCATGAGGAATGCGTAACCCAAACCATTGAAATTCAGCGAATTGATGGTGTCATTCAGCACGTTAAGGTTCAGATCGCTGCTCAGCACACCCGCGCTGCCTGCAGGCGTGGCGATGGCTACGGCAAGCCCGCCGGTGACCGCATCAACATAGGGCTCGGTCAGGATGGTGCCTCCAGCCGCCTTGGCGGCCAGGTACCAAGGTCGCGTGCGGGGGTCATAGCCATCCGGCATCTTGCTGTCCGGGCGCATGGTAAAACGGCCGTCAGTGCTCCCCAGGTAGGTGAACACAAAGTTTGACAGCAGCGTTTTTTGTTCCAGCAGGCTAACGACCTCCTCGGGTGCCGGGTTACGCGCAATCGACTGAGCAGTGTTTTCCACCAGCAAAATACGCCCTGCCAGCCAGCTCTGGATGCCCTTGGCGGTGGCGCCGCCAATATCGTTGAGGTAGTTCTCCAGGCTCTTGCTGACCGCATCGCGCTGTAACGAGTAACTATAGAGGCTGGATAAGGAGAAAATCATCACCACTACCACAGCGGCGGCGAGCAAAATTTTCTGGCTGAATTTAAGCTGATTGAACATGCACATAATCCTTGGCGGCCACGACGTGTAAAACGCTCTGGCAAAAACTTTATATCCGATGATTTTCAGGCGACTGGTACTACATCGCAGCGTTCATGACGTTAAATCGCCAGGCACACGGCGAACCCTGAATAAGTTGAGCGGTTATGAATGCGGTATGTGAAAGTTACAAACCCGAGGGTCCTTTTTACGATGCCATCCGTGAATACGCTTCTAAATAATCTGCTCCTGGGCCGATACGCACACCCTCACAGCTCAAACCTGCACATCGCCAGCGCAGAATAATATCACTTTAACATCGCCCCGTGAGCATTTTGACGTCATTTTGCCGACGCCATGTTTAAGCCTTGTGACAGGCCATGGAAAACCTCTGACAACACCGAGCACAAACCGATAGCCCACTATCCATTCGTCGTATACCACACGATTTTTCGCTCACAGAGGGTTAACATTAACCACACTAATTCAATGGATTACCGGGTTTTTTAATGTTGTCACGGAAACACTCTGCGCAAGCACTGCCTGTAGACGCACACTTTCTAGCCTTGCTGAATGCCACTGACTGCGCCAAAGCTACTTGGCAAAACACCCTGGAACAACTAAGTACTGTATCCGACGAGGTTTGGCTTTCTAGAATGCAAGAGCTTGATGAACTAGAACGCCAATACCGGACGTGCCAGGACACGCTGTTTCAGCACATCAAGAACACCCTCGAAACTGTCGAAGAATAACCACCCTCAGACGTGGAAAAGCCCTTGCCAGAACGCAAGGGTTTTTTATTTAAAGAGCCTGCTTCCCAGCGGCAAGTACTAACGCCTTGCGCGGCCGCGGCGTTGGCACAACACTAACGGGTGACAGGTAACCCGAACCGCCGCCAAAACGAGAACCCCCTGCATGGAAATCAACGCCGACTTCGACCAGCGTATCGTGCTGCACGCAGCACACATGCCTTGGGTAGACTCCCCTATGCAGGGCGTGCAGCGACGAATGCTCGACCGCATCGGTAACGAAGTTGCACGCGCCACCTCCATCGTGCGCTATGCGCCTGACAGTCAATTCAGCCCTCACACCCACGACGGCGGCGAGGAGTTCATCGTACTGGAGGGTGTGTTCCAGGATGAACATGGCGACTACCCTGCCGGCACTTATGTGCGCAATCCTCCAACCTCGCGGCACACACCTCGCTCCAGCAATGGTTGCATCATCTTCGTCAAACTCTGGCAGTTCGATCCGGCAGACCGTCATCACTGCGTGATCGACATGAACCACGCAACGCTGATACCGGATACCCAACGCCCGGGTGTAGGCGTTATCCCATTGTTCCAGGACGGCCACGAAACGGTACGTCTGGAGGTATTGGTGCCAGGCACGCACATCGAGATGGCATGCCCGGATGGCGCCGAATTGCTGGTGCTGGCCGGTGAGGTGGAGGTTGATGGCGACCTGCTCTCAACCCTGTCGTGGATGCGCCTGCCCAAAGGCGACCATTTGGTCGCCACAGCGGGCACTGATGGCGCAAGCGTTTGGATAAAAACAGGACACTTAGGTCGCATTACAACACCACACAGTGCCTAGCCAGCACACGCCGATCAGCTCCAGGGGTGGCGAGGTGGCTTGACGCCATTGAGCGCATAGTTGCCAACGATGTGGTACTTCCAGCGCACCGGGTCGTGTAGCGTATGCACGCGGGCGTTGCGCCAATGACGGTCAAGCCCGTATTCCTCAAGGGTCGACCGGGTACCCGCCAATTCAAACAGGCGGTTGCTGGCCAGGATTGCCACTTCGGTGGTCAGCACCTTGGCTTCGGCGGTGAGCAGCGAGGCCTGCGCCACGTTGTCTTCTGTCGGCTCGCGCAGTGCATGGTCAATCGCATCAGCCGCCAGGTCCAATACCGCATCAGCGGCACGCAAGCGAATCTGCAAATCGCCCACCTGCTGAATGATGTACGGATCATCCGTGGCTTTCTCCAACCCCGAGTCGATCCATGGACGGGTATGCCGACGCACATAGTCCAGGGTATCGTTGAACGCGCCACGGGCGAGGCCCGCATCGATGGCAGACTGGATGAACTGAGAAATGGCACCGCCTGCGGTCGGACGGTCGAACGCCTTCCAGATCGGCACCACCTGCGCGGCAGGTACCCTTACCTGATCGATCAGCACCGTACCGCTGGCGGTGGTGCGCTGACCGAAACTGGACCAGTCGTTCACCACCTTCAGCCCCGGTGCATTGCGTGGCACCACGGCCAGGTGTGGCAAGCCTTCCTCGGTAACCGCGACAATCGGCACCCAGTGCGCCAACAGCGCCCCCGTGGAAAAGAACTTCTGGCCGCTCACCACAAAATCGTCGCCTTCAGCGCTGATACGGGTCTGGAAGTCTGCTACGTGCTTGCTGCCACGCTCGGAGAAGGCATTGCCAAAGCGTGCGCCTGACAGTGCCAGGTCGAAGAAAAAGCGCTTCTGCTGCTCACTGGCGTCAAAGGCGATGTGGGCCAGGATAACGAAGTGGTTCTGCGCCAGTTGGCCCAGTGAGCCGTCCGCCGACGAGATCTGCTTGAAGACTTCACCGACCGTTCGGTAACCGGCGCCCAGCCCACCGTACGCCTTGGGTACCACGATGCTCCATAGCCCGCTCTGGGAGTATGCGTCGAGTTCGGCAACCGGCAGACGCCGCTCGCGATCACGCGCAACGGCCTCACGGGCAAACTCGCTGGCCAGGCGCCGGGCCGTTTCAATGGCCTGCGCTTCACTGGTCAGGCGCTGTGCCGGCGTGCTTGATTGGGTTTGGATAAAGGCGTCGGCCTGCTCGGCCAATGGGGTGTTCAATTCAGTCATGGCGAGTTTCCTTCAAAAACGATAGGCAAGGTTGAGGCTGTACACCGTCGGGTCGACATCGACGCTGCCGACCTTCTGGCCGTCGATCTTCACGGTGCTGTCGATTTTCGCGTAGCGCACATCGCCGCCGAGGCTCCAGTGGTCATCAATGGCAATATCGAGCCCCGCCTGGAAGGCGGCTCCCCAAGAGTCGGAAAGCTCCAGCTTGGCGCCGTTATCCAGATGCTCGTCGTAGAAATAGGTGTAATTCAGGCCGACACCGACAAAGGGCCGCACACGGGCGTCGGGGGCGAAGTGCCACTGCAGCGAGACAATCGGCGGCAATTGCTTGGTGCTGCCAACCTTGCTGCCGTTCAGTTTGATGTCGTGTTTGAACGGCAGACCGCCCAGTACGTCGATGGCAAGGTTTGCTGTCAGGAAGTACGCCAGGTTGAAGGTCGGGCCGGCATCACTGTCGATATCGACCGTGCCAGGCTGAATGCTGCCAGATTCGGAGGTTGGGACGATATTGCTGACGCCCAGGCGCACTTGCCAAGGGCTGTCTGCCGCCAGAGCGAGGCCATTCGCCGCCAGCAGCAGCCCACCCAGAGCGGCATGGCGAAGCCAGTGTATTGACATGCGGTTCTTCCTTGTCGATTTCGATTGGACCTGGGTGCGGGCTAAACACCGCACCGGCTAAGGCACTGTTTCGGTATGTCCGGCGGACAGGCTGCAGGACTATCAGCAGCTTTTGTGCCAATCGTATCCAATTGTTTTTATTGAATATTTTTTCAGGAAGAACACCGCTGCTGTTGTTCGCGCAACAGCCTTTATGCAACTCTGTTAGCCACTGGACAGCGGCTTGCACACAATAGAAAGCGTTGTACCGCACGGGCGCTGAACGACCGGTTCGCCACCTATACTTAACAGGTAGCGTACTGGCGGAGGGGGGGGCAGGCACAGCAGAACCCACCCATTGTCGAACCTCATCTGGGGGACTGCGGTCTTGAATCGACGTTCCCTGACCGTGGCCCTGATCATTGCGCTCCTGGCGGGTATGCCTGGCTGCGCCTCAAAAGCGCCGGCCCCCGAGACTCAGGCGCCAGTGGTGATACCTGAATCCACCTGGCAGCAGGTGGACTGGGAAATCGTCAGTGCTTCGCAGGCAGTCACAGAGTCGGTCAAAGACTACGCACGCCGCTCGATGAAAGCCTGGCGGGACCGCGTCTACCAGCAGACCGAAGCCGACTTCATTCCCTGGTTCACCAGCTACTGGACCCAGCAATGGCTGACCATCAAGGTTGCCTGGTACAAAATGAACGCCGGCAATGACACTGAACCCGGCGAAAAGCGCCTGGCTGCATACCTTCAAGAGCAATACCACGAACGGGTGTTGGAGCCGGTCGCCAAGGAGATTGATCCCGATGCGGTCATGCAACAAGCCATCGCGCTGTACGCCCAACTGCTCGGTCCGCAACTTCAGGGTATCGTGCAGCGCTATCGTTTACCGCCCGACCAATTCAACCTGCGGCTCAGCCGTATCCCTGCGATCAGCCTGGGGCCACCCCCTACCCTCAACGCATCGCTTTACCAGTTGGTCTACACCAACCCAGTCAGCAAACTGCCGGCGTATGCGGCACTGGTAACGCAGGTGCGCACGGCTGCGGGTGCAACTGGAGCAGACCAGGCAGATGCGGTGTTGTCCTCGGTTGCACAACGCACCAGCGAAAAACTGGAGTCCACCCTGCCCGTGCGCGGTGCAGCGAGTGCAACGGCGGCCGCCGTAGGCCGGGTTGCCGGAATGATGATTTCACTGGTAGTCACGGGCGTTGGCGCGCTGATGCATGACAGCGAACGACCAGAGATGGTCGAGCAGCTCAGGGTCATATTGAACGTCGCCCTGGACGAAGAATGGGCAACACTGCTGGAAAACCGCGCCACGGGTGTAATGGCCGGGGTGTATTACCTGGCAGAGCAGATCGAAAGCAGTGTTCGCGCTATCGATGCCCCGCCAGGACCTTACGAACCGCAACCGTAAGGCCTAGCCTGTCATTAAATCAAACGACTGCGGCCCAACAGGCCCAAGCCGTCAGTGCGGAGCAAGCTCCAGCACAATCCGCCCGCCACTCGGGCACTCATCCATATGCCGATGCGCGGCGACAAACGCCTCGAACGGATAGACCTTGCTGACCTGGGGTGTCAGCAAGTGGTCGGCGGTGAACTGGTTGATGTCACGTAGTGCACGCTGCAATGCCACATGGTCCTGCACAATGCCCAGTTCCGGCTTGCCGGTGAAGTTGCCAATGCAGTGAACGAAAAACTGAATGTTCTTCTGGAAGGCCGCACACGCCGGGAACGGCGTCTGGTTACCGCCCTGCAAGCCGTACAGCACCAAGCTGCCACGGGGTGCGAGGACATCGCCCAGCAACGACATCTGCGGCCCACCCAGCCCATCGAGCACCATGTCAACGCCACGGTTTTCGGTGTACTTGTTGATCTGCATGAGCAGGTCCTGTTCTTCAGTGACGATCACCTTCTCGGCACCCAAACCGAGCAGGTAGTCACGCTCACTCGCCTGCTTGGTGGCAGCGATGACCCGAATGCCCAGCGCCTTGCCCAGTTGCACGAAGGCAGGCCCGGCACAGTGGCTGGCATCGGTCACCAGTGCCGTCTGCCCGGCCTTGGCCCTGGCCAGGTCGACATAGGCGAAATAGGCAATCAGCAAGGGCGTGTAATGAACACTGGCCTCGACAGGGCTGAGGACATCGGGGTAGCGCGTCAAGGCGTCTCGCGGCAACACAATGACTTCACCGTACACCGGGTGCGTATTGGCGCTGCTGGCCGGAAAGCTGGCGACCTTATCACCAACGGCGAGGTCATCAACACCCTCACCCACGGCCATGACCACGCCCGCCATCTCATGCCCGATGCCGGCAGGCAGGCGAACCGGAGACGAGGCGAGGTTCTGCCGCCAGAGCACGTCGTACCAACTGACGCCGATCGCCTGGACGCGAATCTGCACCTCGCCGGCAGCCGGGGTCGGCGCTGCCTGCTCTTCGCATTTGAGCACCTCGGCCGGACCGAACTTGTGGAAACGGATCATGCGGGACATCGCAAACCTCGCCAAGTGAATCGCTAATACCCTGAACTCTATCGGGGCTTTCCTGGTTAGGCCATCCGTGGCTATTAATAGTCGACATGCCTGTCATTGATTGAAGGTACTGGCATACGTTCAATTTATTCGGTGCAGGGTAGCAGCCTTTCCCCTTAAGATTCACCCCTGCCCCATCCAGTGAAGCAAAGCGATGAACCGTAACGACCTGCGCCGCGTCGACCTGAACCTGCTGATCGTCTTCGAAACCCTGATGCATGAACGCAGCGTGACCCGTGCAGCGGAGAAACTGTTCCTCGGCCAGCCGGCCATCAGTGCCGCACTGTCGCGCCTGCGTACGCTGTTCGACGACCCGCTGTTCGTTCGCACCGGCCGCAGCATGGAGCCATCGGCACGTGCGGTAGAGATCTTCGCCCTGCTCTCCCCCGCGCTGGACTCCATCTCCACCGCCGTCAGCCGTGCGGCCGACTTTGACCCCGCCACCAGCACGGCGGTCTTTCGCATCGGCCTCTCCGACGACGCCGAGTTTGCCCTGCTGCCGCAACTGCTCAAACGCATTCGCGCCGAAGCCCCGGGTATCGTGCTGGTCGTGCGGCGGGTGAACTACATTCTGATGCCAGCCTTGCTCGCCTCGGGCGAGATCTCGGTGGGTGTGAGTTACACCAGTGACCTGCCGGCAAATGCCAAGCGCAAGGTACTGCGGCGCAGCAAACCCAAGCTGCTGCGGGCCGACAGCATGCCGGGCAGCCTCAGCCTGGACGACTTCTGCTGCCGCCCCCATGCGCTGGTGTCGTTCGCCGGTGACCTGAGTGGCTTTATCGACGAAGAACTCGCCAAACTCGACCGCAAGCGCCATGTCGTACTGGCCGTGCCACAGTTCAATGGCCTGGGTAGCCTGCTGACCGGCACCGACATCCTGGCCATCGTGCCCGACTACACCGCCGAAGTGCTGACCGCTGCAGGCGGCTTGCGCGCCGAAGAACTGCCGATCGACGTCCGCAGCTTTGAACTGCACATGGCCTGGCGCGGCGCACAGGACAACGACCCGGGTGAACGCTGGCTGCGTTCGCGGATTCAGATGTTTTTTGGGGATCCGGATAGCCTTTGACGCTTGCGACAAACCTGTGGGGCCTTATTCATAGGTCGGCCGTGCATCCGCCCGTTCAAATTCACCATGCTGGCTCGTCTGCCGCGCCATGAGACCAGCCAGTATCGGCTGCTCCAGCAACCACTGCACGATCGCCTGGCTGCCTTCGCTGGTTGATGAAACGCCATGAATGCCATGGCCCGACTCGGCAGCGCCGTCTCGACCATCAGCACCTGTCGGGAATTTTCGCCAATAAACACCTAGATATGAAACAGCGTTTCCTCGCCACCAAGTGGTCCACCGGCCGCAGTGACGCACCAACGATGGACGAGGCAATGGTGGGCTTCGACTGCCGGATCAGCGAAATCCGCGGCGCGGGCGGCCACAGCATCCTCTACCCAGTCACTAGGCCAGTCTTGCATGGGCCTGCTGGCGCGCCGCTCAAGCTGGCGATCTGAGCCAGGGGCGCGCCCAGGAAGGCGACTCAGCCTTCCTCCAAACGTGCTTCGTTGTCGCGAATGACCTGCACGGTCTGCGGGTCATTCGCAACGGCTTCGAGCAGAGAGCTCAACAGCCCGGGGAAACGGCTCTCCAGGTCTTCGCGGCGAATCGACAGCAGGTTCTCGCGACCATAAGGGCGTTGCCAGATCACACCGCTGTCACGCAGGACACGCCAATGGTGGGTCATGGTCGATTTCGATGCCCCCTTGAGAATGCGCCCACAAGGGTGTTCCTCACCATCGGAAAGTACCTTCAGCACGGTCAGGCGCAACGGATTGCCAAGTGCTGTCAGGACGTTTTCCAGGCGGATCTGTTCAATGCTGGGGTGGTTGGCAGTGTACATGCGATACCTCAATAACCTTACAAGGATCACCGCGTACTGAAGCATGGAAGCGCGTCGGCACAGCGGTTTCCTCGTATTGAACAGGTACGATTCCATGTCGCGCCCTTGGGGGAAAGCAACCTCCCATTGACCTCGGGCCGTCAGCCTATGGCTGCCTGCATCTGGAATCGCGACTGTTTGTTAGTACGAGCAATATAGGACTATACACCAGTTTTGCAGCGCTCCGTGAACCAGACACGGCAAACGTGCTACCGGAGGCCCTTGAGGCGCAACCCATTGTGCCTTGCAAAACAAAGGGTTGAAAACCATGCGAGCGGATGAAGGGATTGTTTCAAGGTGTAAAGCCGGCGCCAGAATGCAACCCTGGCGCCGGAAGACGGGCATCTACTGAACGTTCACTGACTCGGGCTGGTAACCACCGCCCAGTGCCGTCACCAGGCCCACTGCCAAGTCAATCTGCTTGCTGCTCAACAGGGCAAGACGCAGTTCGTCCTCAATCAATTGCTCCTCGATATTGAGCGAATCGAGGAAGTTGTTTTCCCCGACTTCAAACCGCTCTACAGCCAAGTCGAAGGAAGACTGGGCCGTATCGCGCGCAGTTCGCTGCAGGCCGATCTGCCGGTTGACGGCCTGCAGTTCGGTCACCGACGTCGCGACCTGGTGCAACGCCGTGTTCAACGTGGCGTTGTAGCGGGCGATCGCCAGGTCCAGGTCGGCGTTGCTCTGTTTGAGGTCGGCACGCAGGCGACCGGCATCGAACAACGGCACGGTCACGGTTGGCGTGATGTTCCAGAACCGGCTGACGGTGTCGTTGAAACTGTCGCCAGACATGGCATGGATACCGCCTGCGGCACGCAGGTTGATGTTGGGATAGAAACGGGTCTTCACCGAGGCCACCGTGCGAGACTCGGCCTCAACCCGCCAGCGGGCCGCGACGATGTCTGGACGCCGCCCAAGCAGTTCGGCATGCAGGCTCTCCGGCAGCGCCGCCTCGGTGCTTTTCAGCGGCTTGGGCCGGACGATGTCGCGGGCACCGTCAACGCCCGCGCCGAGCAGGGCCGATAGCTGCAGGCGGGCAATTTCCACATCGCTGCGCGCCCCCAGCAGGCTCGCCTCGGCGCGCGCCACCAGGCCATCGACCCGCTGCAGCTGGGACTTGTTGTCCAAACCGTTATGGAAGCGGTCACCGGTCAGGCTCTGCAGGTTGCGCAAACGCTTGAGATCACGCTCACTCAGGTCGACCACGTCCCAGGCATAGGTCAGTTGGTTGTAGGCCTTGACCACGTTGGCGGCCAGCAGCAAGCGCGCCGACTGCAGCTCGACCTCCGCGGCCCGGGCCTGGTTGACCGAAGCCTCCCAGGCACTGCGCTTGCCGCCCCACAAGTCAAGGTCGTAGTCGAAGGTCACGCCCAGGCTGCGCACACTGACATAGCGATTGCCCTGTCCGGCGAAGTCCTCGCTGCGCGACAGCCGCGAGCGGGAAACACCACCTGCGGCATCGACCTGTGGAGCACGGTCGGCGTCGTAGTATTCCTGATAGGCGTTGGCCTTGTCCGCCCTCGCCCGCACTTCCTGCAATCCGGGGTTGCTCGCCCAGGCCTTGGCCACCAGACGGTCGAGCTGGGCATCGGCATACTGCTGCCACCAATTGTCGGTCGGCCAGGGCGCGGCTGGCAGCCGCGCGTCGGCCAGGGACGCCGAAGGCGCTCCCTCGGGGGTCAGCAGGGTCTGACGATGGTCGATGCCGGCGTAGTTCACGCAACCACCCATTACCACCAGGGCCGCCAGCGACAGCGGCCGTGCACATCGTGTCATTTTCAACATTGGATTATCCCCGCGCCGCGGCATCGATGACCTGGCCGTCGTGCTCCGCGACGGGCAGCACCTTTGGCTGCCTGCCAGTGCTCAACAGGCTGTAGACCGTCGGCAGGATGAACAGCGTGAACAAGGTGCCGATCAACATGCCGACGACAATCACAAGGCCCAAGCCGAAGCGGCTGTTGGCACCCGCGCCGGTGGCGAAGATCAACGGTGCGAGCCCCACCACCATGGCCGCAGTGGTCATCAGGATTGGCCGCAGGCGCACCTCGGCCGCATGCCGGATCGCCTCCAGCTTGCCCATGCCGTGCTGCATCTGCAGTTCGTTGGCGAACGCTACCATCAGGATGCCGTGCTTGCTGATCAGCCCTATGAGCGTGATCAGGCCGATCTGCGTGTAGATGTTCAGCGAGGTGTAGCCCAGCGCCAGCGGCAGCAGCGCCCCGCAGATCGACAATGGCACACTGATCAGGATGATGAACGGGTCGATGAAGCTTTCGTACTGGACTGCCAGCACCAGGTAGATGATGACCAGGGCGAAGGCGAAGGTCAGCACCAAGGTGTTGCCCTCCTGCACATATTGCCGGGTATCGGACTGCCAGTCGTAGGTGTAGCCAGCCGGGAACTGCCTGGCCTGCTCGCTCAGGAAGGCCACGGCGTCGCCCAGGGTCACGCCTGGCATCGGGATGGCCTGGAAGGTCGCGGCATTCTGCTGGTTGAACTGCGGACGCAGGTTCGGCTCGACTTTGACCTGGATGGTAGCCAGGGTCGACAGCGGCACCAGGTTGCCGTGCTGGTCCTTGACGTAGTAGCGATTGAGCGCCTCGGGGGTCAGGCGGTCCTGGGGCACCGACTGGGGAATCACATCGTAGGAACGGCCATGATAGGCGAACCGGTTGACGTACTTCTCGCCGATCAGGCTGTTGAGCGTCCTGCCGATGTCGCTCATGCGGATACCCATGGCATTGGCCTTGGCCCTGTCGACCTGAACCTCGACCACCGGGTTGTTGAAATCAAGGTCGCTGTCGACCACCGCGAACAGGCCGCTACTGCGAGCACTGGCCTTGAGCTTGTCCATTACGTCGAACAGTGCTTGGTAGTCCTGGTCGCTGCGCACCACCATCTGTACCGGCAGGCCACCTGTGGAACCTGGCAGCGGCGGCATCTGGAAGACGAAAATGCTGGTGCCTTCGATCTGGCTCACCCGTTGCTGTAGTAGTGGCTGGATCTGATTGGCACTGCGCTCGCGCTTGTCCCAATCCACCAGGTTGATGCCGCCGACACTATTGGACAAGCCGTCGGTACCGTTGGCCACCCAGTCGCTGTAGCCTTCGGGGAATTCCTGGAACACCTCGTGGAGCTTCTGGGAAAACGCCTCGACATAATTGATGTTGGCATGCTGCGGCGCCTTGATCGCGGTCAGCAGGATGTTCTGATCTTCCAGCGGGGCCAGTTCGCTCTGCGCCGACTTGTACAGCACTGGCAGGCTGAAGAAGATCACCAGGGCGATGGCCAGGCTGATCCAGCGCATGGACAACGACATGCCCAGCAACTTGCCATAACGCTCGGCCAGCCAACTGAAGAAAGCCTCGGCCCTGCGCGCCATGTAGCCTTCGCTCGACTTGGCATCGAGCAGGCGGGTGCTCATGATCGGCGACAGCGTGAGGGCGACGATGCCTGATACCACCACCGAGCCGGCCAGGGTCAGCGCGAACTCCTTGAACAGCGTCCCGGTCAGCCCCCCCATCAGACCGATAGGCGCATACACCGCCGCCAAGGTGAAGGTCATCGCCACCACCGGGCCGGCCACCTCACGGGCGCCGAGCAAGGCCGCCTCGAACGGTGTCTTGCCTTCTTCGATGTGACGGTGAACGTTCTCCACCACCACGATGGCGTCATCCACCACCAAGCCGATCGCCAACACCATCGCCAGCAAGGTCAGCAGATTCAGGCTGAAACCGAACATCTGCATCAGCACCGCTGCACCCAGCATCGACAGCGGAATGGTCACCAGGGGAATCAGCACGGTGCGGAAGGTGCCCAGGCACAGGTAGATGACCAGGACCACGATCACCAGTGCCTCGACCAGGGTATGGGTCACCTCGTCGATGGAGGACTGGATGAAATGCGCCACCTCGAACGGGATCTGCACCTTGACGCCTGGCGGCAGGGTCTTCTCGATTTCGGGGATCAGTGCCTTGACCGCGTTGACGATGGTCAGTGGGTTGCCGGTGGGAGCCGCGTCGAGGCCCAGGAACATCGCCGGGACCGCGCTCATCGCACCGCTGGTGTCGAACGACGCGGCGTTCAGCTCCACGGTACCGACGTCGCGCACCCGGATGATGTTGCCGTTGTCGTTGCGCAGGACCATGTCCTTGAAGTCGTCGACGCTGCTCAGGTCGGTGTTGACCCGCAGGTTGCTGACCACATACAGGCCCTTGACCTGGCCGGGCGCGGCCTGGAAGTTGTTTTCCTTGATCGCATCCGCCACGTCCTGGCCCGTGATGCCGTAGCCGGCCAGCAAGTCCGGGTCAAGCCACAGGCGCATGGACAGGGTCTGCCCGCCCAGCACGTTGATCTTGGCGACACCATCGATCCCCGAGAACATCGGCTCGACCACCCGCGAGATGTAGTCGGCCACTTCGGGCATCGACAGCTGCTCGCTGGAAAACGCCACGTAGGCGACACTGGTGAAACCGCCCGAGGAGCGCTCGATCACCGGGTCATAAGCTTCTTCGGGCAGCTTGTAACGGATCTGGTTGACCTTGGCCATCACCTCAGTCAGAGCATTGATCGAGTTGCTGTTGAGCTGCATGCGCACGGTCACCAGGCTCTTTCCCTGGGTAGAGGTGGACGACAGGTAGTCGATGCCTTCGACCGAGGCCACGGCCTGGCTGATCGGTTGCGTCACGAAGCCTTGCATCAGTTCCGACGAGGCGCCGGGGTACTGGGTAGTGATAGTGATGGTAGAGGTTTCCAGCATCGGGTACTGACGCACCGGAAGCTTGCTGAAAGCCATGATCCCGAACAGCAGGATCAACGTGCTGACCACCAGCGCCAGCACCGGGCGGCGCAGGAAAATATCAGTGAAATGCATGATCGCTCCTCAGCGCTGGACGTTCAGTCGCACCGTGTCGGTCACGGGCTCAATGGCAACGCCGTCCTGCAGTTTGATCTGCCCGGACGTCACCACCTCTTCACCGGCCTGCAACCCCTTGAGCACCACCGCCAAGCCATCGCGACGCTCGCCGATGCTGATGTTCTTGCGCCGCACCTTCTTCTGGCCATTTTCCTCGTAGGTGACGAAGACGCTCTCGCCATAGGCGTTGTAGGTGATCGCGGTCTCCGGCACGACCAGCTCGTCCTTGCCCGGCAGTTGCACCTTCACCTTGGCGTACATGCCCGGGCGCAGCTTGTCCTGATGGTCCTTGAGCAGCGCCTGGACACGAATCACATGGGAATTGTTGACCTGCGGATCGATGGCGCTGACCACGCCATCGAACGTCATGCCGCCCCAGGCATCGACCGCCACTTCCACGGCCTGCCCCTTGACGATGCTGGCACTGTCACGCTCGGACACGGTGAAGTTGACCCGCAGCCCGTTGAGGTCGGTGAGCGTGGCCAACGGTCGGCCAGCCTGGACGTAGTCGCCCAGGTGAACCTGGCGGATGCCCAGCTCGCCGGAGAATGGTGCCCGGATGGTCTTCTGCGCGATCTGCGCCTGGATGTTCTCCAGGTTGCCCTTGGCCGCATCGAACTGCGCCCGTGCGCTGTCCAGCGCCCGCTGGCTCTCGGCACCATTGCGCGCCAGCGCCTGCAGCCGTGCGTAATGGGTCTTGGCGGCCTCGAACTCGCCACGCAGGCGGGTGAGCTCACCCTCCTCCGGCGAAGTGTTGAGCCTGACCACCACATTGCCCGCCTTGACCCGATCGCCCGAGTCGAAGGCCAGCGCCACCACCTGCCCACTGACCTCGGCCGACAGCAGCACCTGCTGGCGAGCCTCGATCTGGCCGATGGCGACCTGGTAATAGGTGTACGGCACTTGCCGGACCAGAGCCAGTGCCGCGGGTACCAGTGCAGGGGCGGGCGCCGGTTCCTCTCCGTGAGCCATGTAACGCAGCGTCAAGCCGCCCAGCACAGCAAGCGTGACCACCGATGCCGTTACCTTCCCTAGATAGTGTTTCGCCCGCATGACTTACTCCCTGTCGCCTCTGGTGGCGACCGCCTGGAAATTCAACATTTGAAAAACTCCAACCTGCATCTGCACTGGCCCGACCGTGTTGACGGCATGCTCGTTGAGCATCGACCCGGCTAGCCCGACCCGCACGTTCAGGCCATCGCCATCGGCCTGCTGGACGTAGGTGTTGGTGATGCGGCACTCGCTGCGCGGCATGAAAAACATCCGCACCTAAGGCCACGAAACCGAGGTATCCAGCGCGGCCAGGCGCTGTACGATCTGCGAAATGACGCGGATATCCCGTTGCTGGCCACCAAAGTCCTTGCTCACGCACAGACGGGAAAAGCCCAGCTTGCACAGCTCGGCAATGACTTTGGGATGGGCTTCACCTTGTTCTTCGGCGTAATCGCGATACTGCCGAATCAGCGGCCGAACCGCCTCGATACGCGCTATCCATTCCTCGGCCTCAGCAGGCAAGTCACGCCACTGCATCACTGTCCTCATGTTCAGCTCCTTGCTGGGGTGAGATGAATCCTGGAGGTCCGTATCGACATCGAACAATACGACTGTACGCACATTAACGTACTATTTCAATGTACTCGTACAATCTTTCTGTAATAAGCCGCATGTATGGCCTTCAGCGCTCGTCGAAAGGGATCCCGCCCCTGGCCTTGTCGCCAGGCTGCGCCTTGACGATCTGCACCATGTGCTCGCGGGCAGTTTCGAATCTGCTGGCAACGTAGTCAGTGACCGAACGCAGCAATTTATTCTTCTGCTGCTGGGAACGGGCAGCGGCTGCATAGGCGATGACTTCTGGCATGAAAGATCTCCTTGTCTGCTTACCCATGCTCTGGCGGGAGGAAAACATCGACTGGCATGGCTCGATCCGCACCCCAGAGATCGCCGAACAGGCGGCGCGCTAAGGGGACGGTTTCTTTGCCAGCCATATCCTCTGGCCCAAGAGTCACTTCCAGCGCCTGGTCACCTTCTATCGCTCTCGCTACGCCTACTACGGCCATGGCACCCCTCAGGAGGCCATCGTCGGCCTTGGCGGGCACATCTACGTCAACCGCCAGTCGCAAGTTGCCCGCGAGCGTTTCCGCCCGTTCTTCGACAACGCGCCGGTGTACGGCCACGGCCCTTCGCTGGAAGAGTTCATGCCCGATACCCCTTTGTCAGTCGGCAGCCCTCAGGAAATCATCGACAAGACACTGACCTTCCGCGAGCAGTTCGGCGATTACCAGCGCCAACTGTTCCTCTTCGACCATGCCGGTATCCCACTGCCTGAGGTACTGGAAATGCTCGAGCTATTCGGTAGCGAGGAGGCCGGCTTGCCGCTATGGATCAAAGGCCCGTTTCACCGGCTGAACGCCTGGTTGCAAGGCACACAGCCTCGGCATTTCAAGACTGGGTGAGTGCGTACCTACAGGCTTAAGCCCAACCTTGAGCACATGCTGGCATGTTGTGGCCCCAACACACCAAGTGCCACTAGGGCCTGGGCCTGACTTGAGGGCAAGTGTAGAGCGGGGCCTCTAGCGCGTTATCGTTTTCGGAAAAACTAGCAGATTCGTCATCAAATTTGAGTGATCGTTAGCGTTTTCGCGCCCAACAAATTACTGTTTTCACGTACCACCTTCTTCTGGCTATCATTTTCCAGCTCCCATTAAGGGATTCGACACTGCAGGTGGGTTTCAAGCCACTCGCCGGTCTTCGTCGCGCAAGCGACCATGCGCGAGCACATCGTGCACTACATTGCGCCGAAATTTGAGGTGCTGCCGCAACTGCTCGAAGGCCTGAAAGCATTCGAACTGGCAACGCGGGGCGCCGAGCCGCTGGCTCGAGCAGCGGCTATCGCTTTCGCTTTTGTATACATCCACCCCATGCGGGACGGCAATGGCCGGATCCATCGCTTCCTGATCAATGACACACTGATCCGCGATAAAGTGGTGCCAGATGGCGTGATTTTGCCAGTGTCGGCCACCATCACGAGCTCGATCGATTTCCGGGCACGCTACGACCGTACGCTGGAGGTGTTTTCGCGGCCACTCATGCAACGATACGCAGCATCCTATCGATTTGACCGAACGCGTTCTTTACGCGGCACAGGTCTTTGTGCATACGGTCCGTACCGAAATGGCAGACGAGGCCCGTGTGCTGGTTATTTTCCAGCGTGCTCAGGAACGGCTCAAAGAGGTGCTGGAAATGCCGGATCAGGATGCGAGCCGGATCATTCGTTCTCTCAAGGAGAACGGCTGGCAGGTATCTGGCAAGCTGAAAAAAGCGTATCCGCAACTGGACGACGCTAACCGGGCAGAACGTGTTGTGGAAGCCGTGCGCTCCGCATTCGAGGAACCGGACTCGGTTAAGGTCCCGGACAGTCCTTGAGATCGATTTCTAAATCAGCGGTACGCGTTCGTGTACCGCAAGCTGAGCACTGCCCCCCACTCAGAACTGCACCTTCAGCCCCGCATAGAACGTCCGCCCTGGAGCAGGTTCGTAGTAACGACCAGCGTTGTCATTGATCCGCAAGTTGTCGTAGTAACGCCGGTCCGTGAGGTTATCCAGCCCCACATAAGGCTCCAGATTTTTCGCCCTGCCCTTGAGCAGCGACCCGCCAGCAGGCCTGATGCCCAACCACGCGCCCCTGGACGGGCCAGGCGACGCCTATCGCTGATACTGATGATAGGGATCCAACACCATCCATCATTCCCAGTGATAGTTACCTTCGCCTCGTTCGATTCGTTGTTGACCGCTCTAGCACGCAGAATTCGCCCACTTTCAATAATTGGCGGATTCTCTCCATGGAGCAGACACTCAAACCCTTGCGTTATCCCCTCGCCGCTTTGGCACTTCTGGTCATGAGTGCCTGCGGCCGTACCCCTGAAGCCGTACAGGCACCCAGTGCGCCCACGGTCAGTGTGGCCAAGGTGCTGGAGCAGCCTGTCAATGAATGGGACGAGTTCACCGGCCGGCTGGAAGCGCCGGAAACCGTAGAGGTTCGGCCTCGCGTCTCCGGGCAGATCGATCAGGTGGCCTTTACCGAAGGCGCTCAGGTGAAGAAAGGCGACCTGCTGTTCCAGATCGACCCGCGCCCGTTCCAGGCCGAAGTCCGCCGCCTTGAGGCACAACTGCAGCAAGCCCGTGCCACCGCCACCCGCAGCGCCAACGAAGCCGAACGTGGCGAGCGCCTGCGCAGCAGCAATGCGATTTCCGCCGAGCTGGCCGAGTCGCGCACCAGCGCCGCTGCAGAAGCACGCGCCGGCGTCGCGGCGATTCAGGCACAACTGGACCTGGCCCGGCTGAACCTGAGTTTCACCCGCGTCACCGCCCCCATCAGCGGTCGCGTCAGCCGCGCCCAGTACACCGCAGGCAACATTGTCAGCGCCGATGTCACGCCGCTGACCAGTGTGGTCTCCACCGACAAGGTGTATGCCTACTTCGATGCCGACGAGCGGGTCTACCTCAAATACAGCCAATTGGCCCGCGACGGTCAGCGTGGCCAGAGCACCCCGGTGTACCTCGGCCTGTCCAACGAACAGGGCAACCCACACCTGGGGCAGATGAACTTCGTCGACAACCAGGTGAACCCCAAGACCGGCACCATCCGCGGCCGTGCCGTGTTCGACAACCGCGACGGGCAGTTCACCCCCGGGCTGTATGCTCGCCTGAAGCTGGTCGGCAGTGCCACTTACTCTGCGGTGTTGATCAACGACGAAGCCGTCGGTACCGACTTGGGCAAGAAGTTCGTGCTGGTGATGGACAAGGACAACAAGGCCGATTATCGCGCGGTCGAACTGGGGCCGAAGCTGGAAGGCCTGCGCATCGTTCGTAGCGGTCTGAACAAGGACGAGCGCATCGTGGTCAAGGGCCTGCAGCGGGTTCGCCCTGGCGCGCCAGTCACCCCGCAGGACACACCGATGGCCAGCGAAGCGACCTTGGCCGCCCTCGCCCGGCAACGTCAGGCACTTGAAGCCAGCACTCAGGGCAAACCGATGGGCAACACCACGGTCAAGCTCGCCAGTAACCAGGCACCACGCGGTTAAGGGACACCACCGATGAATTTTTCCAAGTTTTTTATCACTCGGCCGATCTTCGCCGCAGTGCTGTCACTGCTGATCTTGATCGCTGGCAGCATTTCGCTGTTCCAGCTGCCGATCAGCGAGTACCCGGAAGTGGTACCACCGACGGTGGTAGTGCGCGCGAACTTCCCGGGCGCCAACCCCAAGGTCATTGGTGAAACCGTCGCCGCGCCACTGGAGCAGGCCATCACCGGCGTGGAGAACATGCTGTACATGTCCTCGCAGTCCACCGCCGACGGCAAGCTGATGCTGACCATCACTTTCGCCCTGGGCACCGACCTGGACAACGCGCAAGTGCAGGTGCAGAACCGCGTGACCCGAACCCAGCCGAAACTGCCCGAAGAAGTGACGCGGATCGGCATTACCGTCGACAAGGCCTCGCCCGACCTGACCATGGTCGTGCACTTGACCTCGCCGGATAACCGCTATGACATGCTCTACCTGTCCAACTACGCGATCCTCAACATCAAGGACGAGCTGGCACGCCTGGGCGGTGTCGGCGACGTGCAGTTGTTCGGCATGGGCGACTATTCGCTGCGGGTCTGGCTCGACCCGAACAAGACCGCATCGCGCAACCTGACCGCCAGCGATGTGGTGGCCGCAATCCGTGAGCAAAACCGTCAGGTTGCCGCAGGGCAACTGGGTGCGCCACCCGCACCGGGCACCACCAGCTTCCAGCTGTCGGTCAACACCCAAGGCCGTCTGGTCAGCGAAGAAGAGTTCGAGAACATCATCATCCGTTCCGGTGCCGACGGTGAAATCACTCGCCTGAAAGACATCGCCCGGGTCGAGCTCGGTTCAAGCCAGTACGCGCTGCGCTCGCTGTTGAACAACCAACCCGCCGTCGCCATCCCGATCTTCCAGCGTCCAGGTTCGAACGCCATCGAGATCTCCGATGAAGTGCGGGCCAAGATGAACGAGCTGAAGCAGAACTTCCCTGAAGGCATGGACTACAGCATCGTCTATGACCCGACCGTGTTCGTCCGTGGCTCCATCGAAGCGGTCGTCCATACCTTGTTTGAAGCGCTGATCCTGGTGGTACTGGTAGTCATCCTGTTCCTGCAGACCTGGCGCGCCTCGATTATTCCGCTGGTGGCAGTGCCGGTTTCGCTGATCGGTACCTTTGCGGTGATGCACCTGTTCGGCTTCTCGCTCAACGCGCTGTCGCTGTTCGGCCTGGTGCTGGCCATCGGGATCGTGGTCGACGACGCCATCGTCGTGGTGGAGAACGTCGAACGCAACATTGGCCTTGGCCTCACCCCGCTGGAAGCCACCAAGCGCGCCATGGGCGAAGTGACCGGGCCCATCATCGCCACGGCACTGGTGCTGTGCGCGGTGTTCGTACCGGCGGCGTTCATTTCCGGCCTCACCGGGCAGTTCTACAAGCAGTTCGCCCTGACCATCGCCATTTCCACCGTGATCTCGGCCTTCAACTCGCTGACCTTGTCGCCAGCCTTGGCAGCGGTGCTGCTCAAAGACCACCATGCACCCAAGGACCGTTTCTCCAAGGCCCTTGAGCGCCTGCTGGGCGGCTGGTTGTTCGCCCCGTTCAACCGTTTCTTCGAGCGCGCCAGCCACAGCTACGTGGGCACCGTAGGACGGGTTATCCGCAGCAGCGGCATTGCCCTGTTCGTCTACGGCGGGCTGATGGTCATGACCTGGCTGGGCTTTACCTCGACGCCGACTGGTTTCGTCCCGGCTCAGGACAAGCAGTACCTGGTGGCCTTCGCCCAGTTGCCCGATGCGGCCAGCCTTGACCGTACGGAAGCGGTGATCAAGAAGATGAGCGAGATTGCCCTCAAGCAGCCTGGCGTTGCCGATTCGGTCGCCTTCCCGGGCCTGTCGATCAACGGTTTCACCAACAGCCCGAACAGCGGCATCGTGTTCACTCCGCTCAAGCCCTTCGATGAGCGCAAGGACCCCATCCAGTCGGCCGGCGCCATCGCTGCCGCATTGAATGCCCAGTTCGCGGACATCCAGGACGCCTACATCGCGATCTTCCCCCCACCGCCAGTACAGGGCCTGGGTACCATCGGCGGCTTCCGCCTGCAGATCGAGGACCGTGGCAACCTGGGGTATGAAGCGCTGTACAAGGAAACCCAGAACATTATCGCCAAGAGCCGGGGCGTGCCGGAGCTGGCGGGGCTGTTCACCAGCTACCAGGTCAACGTGCCACAGGTCGATGCCGCTATCGACCGCGAAAAAGCCAAGACCCATGGTGTGGCGATCAACGACATCTTCGACACCCTGCAGATTTACCTGGGTTCGCTGTACACCAACGACTTCAACCGTTTTGGCCGCACCTATCAGGTTAACGTCCAGGCTGAACAGCAGTTCCGCCTTGATGCCGAGCAGATCGGCCAGTTGAAGGTGCGCAACAACCAAGGCGAGATGATCCCGCTGGCGACCTTCATCAAGGTCAGCGACACCGCCGGCCCCGACCGGGTGATGCACTACAACGGCTTTATCACGGCCGAAATCAACGGTGCCGCAGCGCCAGGCTATAGCTCCGGGCAAGCCGAGAAAGCCATGGAGAAGCTGCTCAAGGAAGAACTGCCCAACGGCATGACCTTCGAATGGACCGAACTGACCTACCAGCAGATCCTTGCCGGCAACACCGCGCTGTTCGTGTTCCCGCTCTGTGTGCTGCTGGCCTTTCTGGTGCTGGCAGCCCAGTACGAAAGCTGGAGCTTGCCACTGGCCGTGATCCTGATCGTGCCCATGACGCTGCTGTCGGCCATTACCGGGGTGATCCTGTCCGGTGGCGACAACAACATCTTCACCCAGATCGGCCTGATCGTGTTGGTGGGCCTGGCCTGCAAGAACGCGATTCTGATCGTCGAGTTCGCCAAGGATAAGCAGGCAGAAGGCCTCGACCCGCTGGCAGCGGTACTGGAAGCCTGCCGCCTGCGTCTGCGGCCAATCCTGATGACCTCGATCGCCTTCATCATGGGTGTCGTACCACTGGTGTTCTCTTCCGGTGCCGGTGCTGAAATGCGTCATGCCATGGGTGTCGCGGTGTTCTCCGGGATGATCGGGGTAACGTTCTTCGGCCTGTTGCTGACCCCGGTGTTCTTTGTCTTGATCCGTCGTTATGTCGAACGCAGCCAGGCCCGCAAGGCGGCCCGGGTTGCCCAGCGGGAGCAGCACGCATGAGCCACGTTAGACTGTTGATGCCCAGCCTGCTGGTGCTGGCCCTTGCCGCCTGTGCGGTCGGGCCAGACTACCGCGCACCCGATACCGCAGCGGCACACCTGAGTGCAGCGGACCAGCCGGGGGCGCCTAAAGCCTTCGACCGCAACCGTTTTGAAGCAGCCTGGTGGCGCCAGTTCGATGACCCGGTGCTGAACCAGTTGGTGGCTCAGTCGCTGGCCGATAACCGTGAGCTGCGCGTGGCGTTCGCCCGTCTGAAGTCCGCGCGGGCGATCCGCGATGACGTCAGCAACGATGCTCTGCCAACCGTGACCAGCCGCGCCAGCAGTGATCTGGGTAAAGGCCAGATTCCAGGCCAGAGCGACCATCGGGTCAACAGCGAGCGCTATGACCTGGGCCTGGATATGGCCTGGGAGCTCGATCTGTTTGGTCGTATCCAGCGGCAACTGGAAGCCAGTGAGGCGCAACAGGACGCTGCCGAAGCCGACTTGCAGCAGCTGCAGGTCAGCCTGATCGCCGAGCTGGTCGATGCCTACGGCCAACTGCGTGGCGCCCAGTTGCGTGAAAAGATCGCCATGGCCAACCTGAAAACCCAGCAGGACTCCAGGGCCATTACGCAGACCCTGAACGAGGCCGGCGTCGGCAATGAGCTGGATGTGGTGCGTGCCGATGCGCGTCTGGCCGCAGTAGAAGCTACGGTGCCGCAATTGCAGGCAGAACAGGTACGGGCACGTAACCGTATCGCCACCCTGCTGGGTCAGCGTCCGGACACCTTGAGCGTCGACCTGTCCCCGGCGCAACTGCCCGCCATCGCCAAGGCGCTGCCGATCGGTGATCCTGCCGAGCTGCTCAAGCGCCGCCCGGACGTCCGCAGTGCCGAACGCCAGTTGGCGGCGGCGACCGCGAATGTCGGGGTGGCAACCGCCGACCTGTTCCCACGGGTCAGCCTGAGCGGTTTTCTCGGTTTCACGGCCGCACGCGGCTCCCAACTGGGCTCCTCGGCGGCACAGGCATGGGCCTTGGGTCCGAGCATTACCTGGGCAGCCTTCGACCTGGGCAGCGTCAAAGCCCGCTTGCGCGGGGCCAATGCTGAAGCCGAAGGCGCCTTGGCCAGCTACGAGCAGCAGGTGTTGCTCGCCCTGGAAGAGTCGGAAAATGCCTTCAGCGACTACAGCAAGCGCCAGCAACGCCTGCTTGCGCTGCTGCGCCAAAGTGAGGCCAGTCGCAAGGCGGCCGAGCTGGCATCCATTCGCTACCGCGAAGGTACGGTGGACTACCTGGTGCTACTGGATGCCGTGCGTGAACGGCTCAGCGCCGAAGATGCCCAGGCCCAAGCGGAAGTTGAACTCTATAGCGGTGTCGTCGCCATCTACAAGGCACTGGGTGGAGGCTGGCAAGCCGAAACCGTCGCCTCGGCGCACTGACGCAACGGCTCCTTTGGTTGGTTGCAAACCAACCCTTTGCCCCGCAGCTCATGGCTTGCGGGGCTTTTTTATCAGGCCTGGAATTGCCCGCCCCCAGGCGTCACGCCGACAACCGATTTGACTCCAACAGCGCACTGCCACAAGCTGCCCTTTTGGCTCCAGCCGTACACGCGGATTCAGCATGCCCAAGCGTCAAACTTACACGCTGATCAGTCTGGCCCTGCTCATTGTTCTCGAGCTGGGCAATTACTTTTGGCGCGACGACAGCCCTGAGCCTTCCCCAGCGCTCACAAACAGCTACGCTAACGCCTTGGCCCAGGCCCATGACGGCCTGCCAGGCGCCGCACGCGTGCTCTACCAGCAACTGGCCCGCAACGACTTGTCGCCCATCCGCCGAGCCAGCTTGCATGCCGAATTGCCAAACTACCCTTCTCCCTTGGCGTTGAAGCTGGCCAGCAAAGACCTGCAGCATGAAGACCCGCAGGTACGCCGCGCCGCAATCACCAGCATTGCCGCCTTGGTTCCGGCAGCGCAGCGCAGCCTGTTGCTGGGGCCGTTGCTCGATGAAAAGGATCAAAGCGTACGTTTTGCCGCTGCCGACGCCCTGCTGGGGCTCAGCCCTGATGAAATCGGCCTGTACTTTGGCCCGTTGCAGGATGTACTGGAACAGTACCAACACGTACTGCAAAGCGTCGACGACCCCTCTGCTCAAGTGCATCTGGCACGGCTGTACATCCACGAACAACGCTTCGACCAGGCAGGCATCGCACTGGAGCGCGCATTGAGCCTGGCGCCCGATGACTTGCAGGCACTGGCAACTCAGGTACGCCTGCTTGAGCGCCAAGGCCATACTGACGCTTCTCGCGAGGTGCTGGCCAAGGCCCTGCAGCGCCACCCCGAGTCTGCCTTCCTGCAACATGAGCTGGGCCTCTGGCTGCTGCGTCATCATCAGGACGAATATGCACTGCTGGCGTTTGCCCGAGCGCTTGAGCTTGAACCGGCCAACAACGATTACCGCTATACCCTGGCCACCAGCCTGCACGACCTCGACCAGACCGATGCAGCACAGAAACAGCTGGAAACCATCCTTGCCCGACAACCGGCCAACCGCAAGGCCAGGGTCTTGCTGATCAACTACTGGAAGGAAACCGGCCAGTTGCAGAATGTACAGGTTCTGTTGGCCCAACTGGAACAGCAGAACCCAGACGATCCGCTGGTACAACAAGGCCTCTGAGCGCTGCGGCGATTGCGCAACACTCAATCCTGAGTCAAGTGCCGAGGCAACAGCAGTCTTACCCGGGTGCCCTTGCCAGGTTCGGACTCGATCAAGGCGCGTCCCCCCGACTGCCGGACAAAACCGTAGATCATCGCCAACCCCAGTCCATGCCCCTGCCCTGCAGACTTGCCCGTAAAAAATGGCTCGAAGGCTCGCACCACAGCCTCAGGCCCCATGCCACAACCGTTATCCTCTACCTGCACGTAGGTGTAATCGCCAGGCAGCAGGCCGTCATGGCCCTGCTCGCACGCGTCATAGCGCACATTGCCGGTGCTGACGATCACCCTGCCGCCGTTCGGCAAGGCATCACAGGCATTCAAACAGAGGCTCTGCAACGCGCGCTGCAGTTGCTCGACATCCACCAGCACCGTCCAGGGCAACAGCTCCAGGTGCATCTGCAGGGTGATCTGCGAGCCGAGGGATTGGCTTAACACTGCTGCCATGCCATCAATCAGTTGAGTGACATTGACAGGTTGAGGGTCAAGCGCCTGGAAACAAGAAAAGGCAAGTAACCGATCTGCCAGTGCAACGGCCTGGTTTGCCGCCCCCCTGGCGCTTTCAATACAGGTGTCCAGACGCTCCAGGTGCCCCTGCGCCAAACGTTGCTCCAGTAATGCCAAGCTGGAGCAAATACCGCCCAGCAGGTTTTTCACATCCTGCGCCATGCCACCCGACAACTGCCAGAGATGCTCAAGGTCGGCGGTGCGCGCCCGCACTTGCTGTTCATGGGCAAACGCCAGCATGCGCCATTGCTGCTCGGACTGAACATGGGCCGTGGTTTCGATCACTTTGTCGAGCACCCCGACAATGGCGCCACTCTCATCCCGTACAGGCGTGCAACTGAAGGTGAAGTAACTGGGTTCTGACGCCCCATTACGGTTGATGATCAACGGAAGGTTTTCGATCAGCGTCGCTTCACCCGAAAGCGCCTTGAACAGGATCGGGCCGACCTTCTCCCAACTCTCACCCAGCACGTCATCAAAACTGCAGCCCAATACCTGGCGCTTGCCCAGCATCTCGTTGAAGGCGTCGTTGTAGATCGTGGAAAGTTGCGCGCCCCATACCAGGCACGTCGGCACCTTTGATACCAGCAGCATGTCCACCGCAATGCGCAAGGTCGCAGGCCAGCTCAGGATAGGCCCCAGCGGCGTGTCTTCCCAAGGGAACTGCCTGACTTTTTCACCCATTTCGCTCGGTGGCATGAGCGGCGAAGCAAGATGCTTCATGCGCATTGTCGACTCCATGTACTGAAATGCTGCAACTGAAACTTATAGACCGATATCTTCGTTCCACAACTTGGGGTTATCGGCGATAAAATCGTTCATCAGCTTGATGCAGTCGGGATCCTGCAACACTTGCAAATGCACGCCCCGCGACTTGAGCAGGGCCTCCTCCCCCATGAACGTACTGTTCTCACCGATGATCACCTCCTTGATACCGTAGAGCAGAATCGCCCCACTACACATCGAGCAGGGTGACAATGTGGTGTAAAGGGTGGCTTGCCTATACACGCTGGCAGGCTGGCGACCGGCATTCTCGAAGGCGTCCATTTCGCCATGCAGGATTGCACTGCCCGACTGCACCCGACGATTGTGGCCGCGTCCGATAATCCGGCCCTCATAGACAATCACCGAGCCAATCGGAATACCGCCCTCGGCGAGACCGGCGCGGGCCTCATCGATAGCCGCCTGCATGAATGACGAGTGGTTAGTGCTCATAAGGCTGACTCAATGGCATTTGGATAAATGAACACTAGCACAAGGCCATCAACACGACAGTCGTCATGGCACCTTTCAAGCCGACAGCTATGCTCAAAAGTCCGAGATTGAGCTGCCGGTGTACGTCAAAACGCCGATCGTCTAAGGAGGAGCGTAATGAGCAAGAAAATCCTGGTGGTGTTGACCAATACTGCCAAATACCCCTCACTCAAACGCGCCACAGGGTTGTGGTTGGGCGAAGCGGTGCATTTTGTCGATACGGTTCAACAAGCGGGCCTGGTAGTTGACTATGTCAGCCCTGCGGGTGGCTATGTCCCCATCGACCCACATAGCCTGAGCATGGCTGCCGACATCGATTGGGCCTGGTATGAAGACAAGGCCTTCATGAACAGGCTGGGCACGACCCTGAACCCAAAGCAGGTCAAGGTGCAGGACTACAATGCCATCTATTACACCGGTGGTCATGGCGTGATATGGGACTTCCCGGAAAACACGGCATTGCAAGGCATTGCTGGAACGATTTTTGACAACGGCGGTATTGTTTCGGCCGTGTGCCATGGCGCCGTTGGCTTGCTGAACATCAAGCTCAGCGATCACACCTTGTTGGTCAAGGACCGTGAGGTCACGGGTTTCTCCAATATCGAAGAACAACTGGCAGAGTTGGACAAAACCGTTCCGTTTTTAACGGAAACCGAGTTGATCGCACGCGGCGGCCTCTATCAGAAAGCTGAAGAGCCCTGGGCGTCCTTTGTCGCCGTTGACTCAAAGGACGGCAGGCTTATTACCGGGCAAAATCCGGCATCTGCTGCGGCAGTAGCGCAGCGGGTACTGGCAACACTGCCGCGTGCCTGACCGATACGCCTGACCAACGCTGTTGACCGATACCACGGCGGATCGTTTTCAGGGACTACAGGAGCGCCCCACAACACCCTTTATGCTGACGACACAGTCGAAAAGCTCGCAACGCCCCTCTGCGGGGCATACGAGCCCTGGCTTTCACTCAGCGTCCAGAGGTGAACCGTGGCTATCCATAAAAAACGCGCAGGCCGTGTCCTGCTCGAATTCCTGACGATCATGTTGATCGGTTTGACCCCTGTGGCCAGCGGCCTGCTGATCATTGCCCTGCAAGTAGACCGAAAGCATTTGGAGGCGGCTGAAAAAGCCGCTCATGAAGCGCTTGATCGAATCGAGACCGTTATCGAAACGCTGCACACTACCAGCAGTAAAGTGCTCAGTCTTGCAGAGCTGGCCTGTGATAAAGCAATGCCCAAACTGCGCGTGGAAGTCGTCTCCGAGCCGAATCTGCGCTCATTGGTGCTGCTGAGAGAAAACCGCGCCTACTGCAGCACTCAACATGGAGAGAGCGAAATCATCGTCGACCCAGGCACTTTCCATAACCAGAAACTGTTGCTGGCCGCCGGTAACCAGGTAACACCCGACTCCCCAGTTCTGTACTACCGCCTTCAGGAATACCCGTTCGGGGTACTGGCGCTGACCAACGGCTTACTTTTGCAGCAAATGATCAGTGCCATCAAGGAGCCCGCGACCGTGGTCGTTCAATTCGGTACGGAATACTTGTCAGCGACGGACATTGTCGAAGATATAAGCCACACCAACATCAACGAACAGTACCTTCACGTCGTGTCCCACAAACACGGCTTTATCGTACACAGCGGCTTTGCGGACGGTAGCACCTGGCAGGAAGTGCGCAGCAACATGCTTGCCAGTGCGCCCTCGCTACTACTGGTCGGCATCATTACCTCCGCCTTTGTGTACTGGAGCCTGTTTTCCCGACGCAACCGCAAGCTTTAGGGCTGCACGAGCAGGCATCATCACCTGAAAAACAAAGAGGCCAGCGTACGAACGCTGGCCTCTTGTGTATCACGCTATCGGTAATCAGTCGGTAGCCAATACACCACGGCGTACCTGATCACGTTCAATCGACTCGAACAGTGCCTTGAAGTTACCTTCACCGAAACCGTCGTCACCCTTGCGCTGAATGAATTCGAAGAACACCGGCCCCATCAGGGTCTCCGAGAAAATCTGCAACAGCAGGCGCTTGTCGTCAGGCTGCGAGGAGCCGTCGAGCAGAATGCCCCGCGCCTTCAACTCTTCTACCGGCTCGCCATGGCCAGGCAAGCGGCCTTCCAGCATTTCGTAGTAGGTCTCCGGTGGTGCGGTCATGAAGCGCATGCCCAGTTTTTTCAGGGCATCCCAGCTCTTGAGCAGATCGTCGGTAAGGAAGGCCACATGCTGAATGCCCTCACCGTTGAACTGCATCAGGAATTCTTCGATCTGCCCGGCACCTTTGGACGATTCTTCGTTCAACGGAATGCGGATCATGCCATCCGGTGCGGTCATGGCCTTGGAGGTCAGGCCGGTGTACTCGCCCTTGATATCGAAGTAGCGGATCTCGCGGAAGTTGAACAGCTTCTCGTAGAACGCCGCCCAATAGGCCATACGACCACGATAAACGTTGTGCGTCAGGTGATCGATGATCTTGAGGCCCGCACCCTCTGGATGACGGTCGACACCTTCAATGAAGTTGAAGTCGATGTCGTAGATCGAGCTGCCTTCCTCGAAGCGGTCGATCAGGTAGAGTGGCGCGCCGCCAATCCCCTTGATCGCTGGCAAGCGCAGCTCCATTGGCCCGGTTTCGATTTCCACCGGCTGCGCCCCCAGTTCCAGTGCACGGGCATACGCCTCGTGGGCATTACGCACGCGAAACGCCATGCCGCACACCGACGGACCGTGCTCGGCAGCGAAGTACGAGGCAATGCTCTTGGGTTCGTTGTTGAGGATCAGGTTGATACCGCCCTGGCGGTACAGATGGACGTCCTTGGAGCGGTGGGTCGCCACTTTGGTGAAGCCCATGATCTGAAAGATCGGCTCCAGAACCCCTGGGGTCGGTGCAGCAAACTCGATGAATTCGAAGCCCATCAGGCCCATCGGGTTGTCAAAGATATCAGCCATGCTCGTGTCCTCATCAATACGGTAAAAACAGGTTCAATTGCTATCGATGTCGAGCAGACGGGGTGGCGCGCAGGAGATGCCCCTCACACTGCGTGCGAGGTAGTCACCAAAGATCAGTTTGAACCCATGACACTTCATATGGACCCATTCTCGGCGGGTTTGATTCCCCGGAGGCGGAGAACCTTATTATTGTATGCGTAACCTGATTCTACATGGCGTAAAAACATTTGTCCGCACTTTAGTTCACGCCACTGCTTGCACGGCCATGGGGGTTGCAGGGCACACTCTCGGACAACGCCGGTGCCCTATCAGGATGGTGAGTACACTGTAGCCATAATAGACTACTGCCACACCCGCTATCACAGGCGGGCGGGGCAAGCGCTATGCTTGCCAACGAAGGACCCTTTGCCATGACAGGTAGTCAACCATGCCCCTTTCGCGAAAACGCCGCAGCCGCTCCACTGGACGCGTCCTGCTGCCCTGGCTGGTGGGTTTCATTCCGCTAATTTGCGGCGTGCTCCTGCTGAACTGGCAAGCACAGCGAGAGCTGCAAGCCAGAGCACAGCTCAACGCAGAGCACGCCATCGAACAGTTCGACCGGGTGCTGGACAACATTGCCCAGGCCGCACGCAACCTGCTACCGCTGGCGGGCCAACCTTGCGAGCAGGTCAAGCTGCCCTTGCGTGAACAGGTCACGCGAGGCACCTTCGTCCGCTCGACCAACCTGTTCTACGACGACACCCTTTACTGCAGTTCGCTGTTCGGCAGCTACCGCGAAGCAGTCAATCCAGGCGACTATAGCGACGGCAGCCTCTGGCTGATGGATGGTAACTCCGTCTCCCCCGGGCACCCACTGCTGGTCTACCGCCTCAGTCAAGGCAGCAAGGGTGCAATCACAACCGTCGATGGCGATCATTTGATACACCTGTTGCGCCTGATCGACCCGGATTCCGACCTGCGGGTACAGGTGGGCTCCCACTGGATGGGAACTGACGGCCGGGTACGCAACGACCCCGTGCCAGGCTTTGCCGTGGCCCCGACAGCCCTGAAGTCCTCGCATTTCAGCTTCACGGTCCATAGCGGTTACCCGGAGGGCGAGGTGTGGCGCCTGATGCAACGCCAGTACGGCCCCTTGTTCGGCCTGCTGGTCTTCCTCGGCATCATTGCCGGGGTAGCCTGCAACTGGCAACTGAAGCGCGCCAATTCGCCTCGGGCAGAACTGCAACGGGCACTCGAGGCAGATGAATTCGTGCCGTACTTTCAACCCGTCGTACGCCAGGGTGACTATCGTTGGGCCGGCGTTGAAGTGCTGATGCGCTGGATACACCCGCGTGACGGCCTGGTACGTCCTGACCTGTTCATTCCTTACGCCGAGCACAGTGGCCAGATCATCCCCATGACCCGTCGCCTGATGCAGCAGGTCGCTGAACAACTGGCACCCCATGCGGACAACTTCGAGGAAGGTTTTCATATCGGTGTCAATATCAGCGCAGCCCACTGCCAGGACCTGGCGCTCTACGATGACTGCCAGAAGCTGCTGGCGGCCTTTCCACCCGGGCGCATTCGGCTGACCCTGGAGTTGACCGAGCGTACGCTGATAACCCCCACCGACAGCACGTTCAACCTGTTCGCCAAGCTGCACGAATTGGGGGTGATGATTGCCCTGGATGACTTCGGCACGGGTCAGTCGAGCCTGACCTACCTGCGCCAGTTCAAAGTGGATTACCTGAAGATCGACAAGAGTTTTGTCGGCATGATCGGTGTGGATGCCTTGTCACTGCACATTCTCGACAGCATCATCGAGCTCTCGAACAAGCTGGACATGGGCGTCGTTGCCGAAGGCGTAGAAACACAGGTGCAACGGGATTACCTGGCCCAACGTCAAGTGGACTTCCAGCAAGGCTACCTGTTCGGCAACCCCTTGCCACTGAAAGGTTTCATCGACGCCTTGGCCCATCAGAAAAAGGAGCCTGCGGTTGCCCAGCCCTCCTGCCCCTGAGATCATTGCAGGCCAACCGTTCTGTCACTTGCGTTAGTTAGAGGCACCCTTGTCCAAAGGTATCGTTTCATCCGTCATGGCTTCGTTCCTGTTTGCCGTGATGTATTTCTACACCTCGCTGCTCAGCCCGCTGGACGGTGAGGAGATTTTCGGCTGGCGAATGCTCCTGACAATGCCCTGCGTTACGCTATTCATGCTGATTTCGAGGGACTGGCCACTGGTTACCGGGTTGCTGGCGCGCATCCGCCAGACACCAATGCTGCTACTGGGTTTGTGCGCAACCTCGGCGCTGATGGGCGTACAACTCTGGCTGTTCCTCTGGGCGCCCCTGCACGGTCGTAGCCTGGAAGTCTCTCTGGGCTACTTCCTGCTGCCACTGAGCATGGTGCTGACTGGGCGCGTGGTATACAGAGAACGCCTGTCACGGCTGCAGAAGCTGGCGGTGCTATGCGCCATGGCCGGGGTTGGCCACGAACTGTTCCAGCATGGCAGTTTCGCCTGGGAAACCCTGTTGGTGGCCGGCGGCTACCCCGTGTATTTCGTACTGCGGCGCAAGCTGCGCACCGATCACCTGGGCGGGCTGTGGACCGACATGTGCCTGCTGCTGCCAGCGGCACTCTATTTCGTTGTACAGGGACCACTGTCGGCGGCCGATCTGGTCGAGCATCCGGGGCTCTACGCGCTGATCCCGCTGCTTGGCGTGATCAGCGCGCTGGCCCTGATTTGCTACGTACTGGCCAGCCGGCTGTTAGCGTTCAGCCTGTTCGGCCTGCTTAGCTATGTCGAGCCGGTATTGCTGGTCGCGGTAGCGCTGATGCTGGGTGAAAGCATCGACGCCGACCAATGGCTGACCTATATCCCGATCTGGCTGGCTGTGGTGGTGCTGGTGCTTGAGGGCATCAAGCACCTGCTGCGTCAGCGTCGCCGCCTGGCGTAAGGCGCACCTGCCGCACCCTGCGCTCGGCCACCGCCACCACCGTGAGCTGCCAGCCGTTCCAGTTCAGCTTGTCGCCGACCATCGGCAACCGGTCAAGCAAGCTCATGACCAGGCCCGCAAGGGTCTGGTAATCCTCGGTGGCCTTGGCTACAAAGCCGGTACGGGCCTGAATCTGGCTCAGGTTCAAGGCGCCGTTGACCAGGTACCCCTCTGGGCCTTCGACGATGTCCGGCCCCTCGATCTCACTGGCATCCGGCAACTCGCCGGCAATCGACTCAAGAATGTCGGTCATGGTCAGCACACCCGTGAAATCGCCGAACTCGTTCACCACAAAGGCGATGTGAGTCGACTGGTTGCGCATTTGCTCAAGGGCATTGAGCACGCTGAAGCTTTCCAGCACATGCAACGGTGTGCGCGCCAGGCGCTCCAGGTCTGGCTCATTGCCGGCCAGCAGCTCTTTGAGCAGTTCTTTCTTGTGCACAAAACCCAACGGCTCTTCGACGTTCCCATCACGGATCAAAGGCAAACGCGAATAGGACGAATGCATCAGTGCCGTGCGAATCGCCTCTGCCGATTGTGCCAGGTCAATGACATCGACCTCGGCCCGAGCCGTCATCACAGTCTTGATCGGGCGCTCGGCGAGGTTCAGCACGCCACTGATCATCACACGCTCGCGGCGATCGAATAGCACCTGTTCGGTTCCACCCTCGACCAGATCGGCGATCTCCTCGCCGACTTCGTCTGCCTCGAGCCGGCGCCCGCCGAGCAGACGCAACACGGCATGGGCGGTGCGCTCACGCAGTGGTCGGTGCTGCTGCAGGCTGCGCTTGCGGCGCACACGGGCCAGTTGGTTGAACACTTCGATCAGAATCGAAAAACCAATCGCGGCATACAGGTAACCTTTGGGTATGTGGAAACCCAGGCCTTCGGCCGTCAGGCTGAAGCCGATCATCATCAAAAAGCCCAGGCAGAGCATGATCACGGTCGGGTGGGCATTGACGAAGCGAGTCAGCGGCTTGCTGGCGACAATCATGATGCCGATGGAGAACACCACCGCGATCATCATGATCGACAAGTGCTCGACCATACCCACCGCAGTAATCACGGCATCCAGCGAGAACACGGCGTCGAGCACCACAATCTGCGCCACGATTGGCCAAAAGGCGGCATGACGAACCGCTCCGCCTGTCTGGGCAACATGCCCCTCAAGGCGCTCATGCAGTTCCATGGTGGCCTTGAACAACAGGAACACACCACCAAACAGCATGATCAGGTCTCGCCCGGAGAACGACTTGTCGAGAATCTCGAACAGCGGCGCGGTCAGGGTCACCATCCAGGAAATACTGGCCAGCAGGCCCAGGCGCATGATAAGCGCCAGGCTCAAACCAATCACCCGCGCGCGATCACGCTGATGCGGCGGCAGTTTGTCGGCAAGGATGGCGATGAATACCAGGTTGTCGATGCCCAGTACCAGTTCCAGGACAATCAGCGTGGCAAGGCCCAGCCAGGCCGTGGGATCAGCTAGCCATTCCATGGGGAGGTACTCGCAAGCAAGGCGTCACAGGGACGAGAGAAAGGCCAGGACGGCCAGCTACTGGGGGGCTCCGAGAACGAAGTCATATCAACCTTGATATCAATAAGGGACGATGATCCTACAAGCGTCAGCTGCTCTTGATATAGCGGGAAACTATTACAAAAGCTGTAACGCCCTCCTCCATGACGCCTCACCAGGGTGATTTTCTTCAATACCCTGCCTCCCCTGCTGCTTAGGCTATGTGACCGTTCCCCTTAACCCAGAAGGTCACTATGAGTCTGATGTTATCCATGGCCGCCTTTGCGCTGGCCGCTTCGATTTCTCCCGGCCCGGTCAATATCGTCGCCCTCGGTGCCGGAGCCCGGCATGGTTTGCGCGCCAGCCTGGCGCATGTCACGGGGGCGACGCTGGGCTTTTGCCTGCTGCTGGTGCTGGTCGGGCTTGGCCTTCACGAACTGTTGCGCCACTGGCCCGGCCTGGCCCGCCTGCTGCAGGCGGGGGGTGTGCTGTTTCTGTTCTACATGGCCTGGAAGCTGAGCAGCGACAATGGCGAGCTTGGCGCAGGGAACCGTGAAGAGCCACCCTCCATGCTCTACGGGGCAACACTGCAATGGCTGAACCCCAAGGCCTGGCTGGCGAGCGTTGCCGGTATTGGCGCGTACGTCGGCGAAGGCGAGGTGGGCCTGCTGTGGCAGTTCACCGGGTTGTATTTCGTGATCTGTTATCTGTCTGTCGCCAGTTGGGCCTGGGCCGGTAGTGTCATCAGCCACTACCTGAACAACCCTCGACGCATGCGCCTGTTCAATCGCAGCCTGGCGCTGTTGTTAGTGGCCAGCGCGATCTACCTGTTACTCGGCTGAACGGTAGTGCCCGGGCGTGGCGGCCAGGTGCTGCTTGAAAGCCCGCTGCAGGTGGGCCTGATCGGCAAATCCGGCATCGGCGGCCACCTCGGCAATCAGCCGCCCCCGACGCAGCTGCGCCCGGGCATACTGGACGCGATGGTCAAGCAAGTAGCCGTGAGGCGTCAGGCCGTAGTGCTGCTTGAAGGCCCGAATCAGATAAGACGCCGATAGCCCGGCGGCCTGACAGATGTCCTCCAGTTTCAACGGCTCGGTGCAGTGCTGGCGAATATAGTCAGCGGCACGCTCCAGACGCTGGTTGCCCTGCGCTGGCTCGACCCAAACGGGCCCCAATTGATCCAGCAACTGAACAAAGAATGCCTCTGCTGCCGCGGCCTTCTCCTGGGGGCTGCGTGCTGGATCAACCAGCCACGCATACAGCCTCAAGAGCTCGCTGTACACCTGTACCGACGTAGTATGGGTCGCCGCCAATGGCTGAAATCCCAATCGCTCAAGCCAGGGGGTATCGACATACAGCATGAGGTAGGACCAGGGCTGATCGGCAATCGGGTTGCAGGCATGCACCGTACCCGGGTTCATCATGACCACCGTGCCTGCACTGATCTCGTGCCAGTGATCACCGTTCAAGTAGGTGCTGCGCCCCGCCGTAACGGCACCGATGGAAAAACCGGCGTGGGAATGTCGCGCATAACAGACCTTGCGTCCGTCTTGCACGCTGCGGGCCTCAATGAAGGGCAAGGCCGGGTCACGCCAGAATTGTGAATGAATGCTCATGGCTGGCTCAGGTCCTGAAGGCTCGTCTACCCGTTCATCTCATGCACCACAACCAGCAACTGCGCGGGTTGTGGCCCCAGCGAGCGCAATCGATGCGGTGTCTGTGCGTTGAAATACAGCGCATCACCGCGCTCTAGAATGACCCGCTCGTTCATGAAGTCAACTTCTACCTGGCCCTCATGAACAAACAGGAACTCTTCGCCCTCATGCTCCTTGAATGTTGAATCGCTGAACTCGCTTGGCGGGCTGAGCATGAACGGCAACAGGCTGCGATGGCTGATCTGGCTGGCAAGCACGGCATAGCCGGAGACCTCGCGGGCACCTGGCAGCAACTGGCGCTGGTGGCTGCGCACCAGGCTATAACGCTCTTGCGTTGGCGTGTCAGCGGCAAACAACTCCTCAACCTTGACGTTCAACGCACTGGCCAGTTTCAAGGCAGCGGCAATCGAAGGGGTGTTCAGGCCGCGCTCGACCTTGGACAAGTAGCTCTTGGTCATACCGGCTTTTTCAGCCAGCGCCTCCAGCGTTATCCCCAATTTTTTTCTCAATAATTTCAATCGGATAGACATGCGAAGCCGTAGATCCCCACAGGCGTGTGCGATTTTGCCTTGCCAATGACACTTTGTGTCATATAGCATCTTTTGTGTCATATGCGTGTCGCCGCGCCACCTCCCAGCAACCCGGCGACATACCTCCCTGACACCCATGACTACTGCACAGGACATCTCCATGGCCAAGACATTAACACTGCCCAAGGATCAATTGATCAAGCAGGCCCTTGCGCACATGCAAGGCTCGCTTGCCGATAATACGTGGACTACCCGAGAAAAGCTGGCCCTCACCTGCCGGATTCTCTTTGAGCATGGCCACGACTCCGGTCTGGCCGGGCAAATCACTGCACGTGGCCCGCAGCCCGGGACCTATTACACCCAACAGTTGGGCCTGGGTTTCGATGAAATCACGGCCAGCAACCTGTTGCTGGTCAATGAGGACCTTGAAGTGCTCGAAGGCGATGGTATGCCCAACCCGGCCAACCGCTTCCATAGCTGGGTGTACCGTGCTCGCCCGGACATCAATTGCATCATTCACACCCACCCGACCCATGTCGCGGCCTTGTCCATGCTGGAAGTTCCCCTGCAGGTCTCCCATATGGACCTCTGCCCACTGTACGAAGACTGCGCGTTCCTGGAGGCCTGGCCCGGGGTACCGGTGGGCAACGAAGAAGGCGAAATCATCAGCGCCGCACTGGGTGACAAGCGGGCGCTGTTGCTCTCGCATCACGGCCAATTGGCGACCGGGGCCAGTGTTGAAGAGGCCTGCGTGATAGCACAGCTGATCGAGCGTGCCGCCAAGCTGCAGTTACTGGCCATGGCCGCAGGGCAGATCAAACCGATCGAGCCGGCACTTGGTCGTGAAGCCCATGACTGGATCGCCCGCCCCAAGCGCCACGTTGCCGCCTTCAACTACTATGCCCGGCAAAGCCTGCGCCAGCACGCCGACTGCCTGAACTGATCACATTCTTATCGGAGCCTCGTCCATGTCCACCGCAATTCACGGCATCATCGGCTACACCATCACGCCCTTCACCGCAGACGGCGAAGGCCTTGATCTGCCCGCGCTGGGTCGTTCTATCGACCGTCTGGTCGAAGGCGGCGCTCACGCTATCGCGCCCTTGGGCAGCACCGGCGAAGGCGCCTACCTCAGTGATCACGAATGGGATCAGGTGGCGGAGTTCAGCCTGGCGCACATCGACGGCCGCGTCCCCACGGTCGTCAGTGTTTCCGACCTGACCACTGCCGGCGCCATACGCCGTGCGCGACTGGCCGAACGCCTGGGCGCCGATGCGGTCATGGTGTTGCCAACTGCGTACTGGAAACTCAGTGAAGCGGAGATTCTCCAACACTACCAGGCCATTGGCGACAGCATTGGCGTGCCGATCATGCTCTACAACAACCCGGCCACCAGCGGCACCGACATGTCGGTGGAGCTGATTCTGCGCATCGTCAAGACGGTGGAGAACGTGACCATGGTCAAGGAGAGCACTGGCGATATCCAGCGCATGCACAAACTGCAGGTGCTCGGCGAAGGCCAGGTGCCGTTCTACAACGGCTGCAACCCACTGGCGCTGGAAGCATTCGTGGCAGGCGCGACAGGCTGGTGTACTGCCGCCGCCAACCTGATTCCGGCACTTAACCTGGCCCTTTATCAGGCAGTACAAGCCAACGATCTGGAGCGCGCAAAAGCACTGTTCTACCAACAGTTGCCATTGCTCGACTTCATTCTCAAGGGTGGCTTGCCGGCAACCATCAAGGCCGGCCTGGCGCTAACCGGCCTGCCCGTGGGCGAGCCGCGTCGCCCGGTGTTCGGGCTGAATGAAACTGGCCGTATGCAGTTGCAGGCGTTGCTGGATCAACTGATCTGACAATGCCCGCCCGCAAGGCAGGCTCCGCTCTTTGCAGGAACCCGTCTTGCGGGCGACAGGCCCGGTACGGTCAAGATAAAACGACTGCTTAGAAGGTCATTTCCTTCACATCGTCCGCGACGATCAGCTTACCGGCCGTTTTCTCGATGATTTCCTCGACGCTGACGCCCGGAGCGGTCTCGCGCAGGATGAACGCACCGTTCTCGATCTCCAGGTAAGCCAGGTCGGTGAGTACCTTGCGGATGCAGCCTGCACCGGTCAGCGGCAGGCTGCAGCGCGACAGCAACTTGGACTCGCCATCCTTGGAGGCGTGGGTCATGGTGACAATGATGTTGTCGGCACCGGCCACCAGGTCCATCGCCCCACCCATGCCCTTGACCAGTTTGCCCGGGATCATCCAGGAGGCGATGTTGCCCTCCACGTCCACCTCGAAAGCACCCAGTACGGTAAGGTCGACGTGGCCGCCACGGATCATGGCGAAGGACTCGGCAGAGTTGAAAATCGAAGCGCCGCGGCGCGCCGTTACGGTCTGCTTGCCGGCGTTGATCATATCGGCATCCAGTTGTGCTTCGGTCGGGAATTCACCCATGCCGAGCAGGCCGTTTTCCGATTGCAGCATCACGTCCATATCGGCCGGGACATAGTTGGCCACCAGGGTCGGAATACCGATGCCCAGGTTCACGTAGTAGCCGTCCTTGAGTTCGCGGGCGACGCGCTGGGCCATTTGTTCGCGGGTAAGTGCCATGGTCAGGATCTCTTTGTTGTTCTGTGCGGGGGCGGGTCAGGCTTTGACGGTGCGCTTCTCGATGCGCTTCTCGAAGGTGCCGACGATTACCCGGTCGACATAGATGCCTGGGGTATGGATCTCGCTGGGCAGCAGGACACCTGGCTCGACGATTTCTTCGACTTCGACCACGGTGATCTTCCCGGCCGTAGCGGCCAGCGGGTTGAAGTTCTGTGCGGTGTTGCGGTAGACCACGTTACCGTAGTGATCGGCCTTCCAGCCCTTGACGATGGCGAAGTCGCCGGTAATGGCTTCTTCCATGATGTACTTGCGCCCATTGAACTCGCGCACTTCCTTGCCTTCGGCAACCGGGGTGCCGTAACCGGTGGCGGTATAGAACGCCGGGATACCCGCACCGCCAGCGCGCATTTTTTCCGCCAGGGTGCCTTGCGGGGTCAATTCCACTTCCAGTTCGCCGCTGAGCAACTGGCGTTCGAATTCGGCGTTTTCACCTACGTAGGAAGCAACCATCTTGCGGATCTGGTGCTGTTCCAGCAGCACACCCAGGCCAAACCCATCGACACCGCAGTTGTTGGAGACAACGGTCAGGCCCTTGACGCCACGGCGCTTGATTTCAGCGATAAGGTTTTCCGGGATGCCGCACAGGCCGAAACCGCCGGCCAGTACCGTCATGTTGTCGGTCAGGCCTTCGAGGGCCTCTTCATAGGTTGCTACGCGCTTGTCCAGTCCGGCCATGCTGATCCGCCTTTTGTAGTTTTAGAACCGACCTCAGGTGTCGGAGGAGCGTCTGGCGCATCTTCACCCCTCCAGACTAATTTGTTAATTTTGTTTTTTTCATTGATTAATTGATTTTTAAAAATAATAGACCCTCTACCGCTTACTGCGCAGGCATTGACCCGCAAGCGGCGCTGGGCGACGCGCTGAACCATCAATGGAAGTCCCGGCTGCGCACGTCCAGCCCGCTCAACAGCGGGCTGAGGTCTTCAAGGCGTCGGGCAATCACATGGCGCACCCCACTCCCGCACTCCAGCCGCCCCACCACCCGCAACAGCCGTGCCCCCACCAAGATGCGGCGCTGACGCTCGGCCAGCGCGCGCCAGACCACCACATTGATCATGCCGAATTCGTCCTCCAGGGTGACGAAAGTCACCCCACTGGCTGTCTGCGGTCGTTGTCGTCCGATGACAATACCGGCGACGCTGACCTTGTCAGCATGAGCCAACTCGACCAGCCGCTGCGAACTGCGACAACCCAGGCCTTCGAGGCGATGCCGCAGCAAGGCCAATGGATGCGGCCCCAGGGTCGTGCCGGTGCTGCTGTAGTCGGCGAACAGGTCCTCACCCAAGGTTGGCACGGGCAAGGCCACCCCCTCGTCTGAAGGCGCCACCAGCCCGGCGAACAATGGCAACTGGGCCTGCACCGCCGCCACTTCCCAGCGCGCCTGGTAACGGTGCCCGACCAGCCCCTGCAAGGCTCCGGCATCGGCCAGCAACTCACGCGCACGTGCATCCAGACCGGCCCGCAGGCTCAGATCGCTGACATCGGCCCATGCCTTCACGGCGCGCGCCTGCTCAATACGCCGGCCATCTTCCTCACGAAAGCCTCGCACCTGACGCAGCCCCAGACGAATCGCCAAGGCATCATCGGTGACCGGCTCCAGGCTGCAATCCCAGTTGCTGTGGCACACATCCACCGGGCGAATCTCGATGCCATGTCGCCGCGCATCCTGAAGAATCTGGTCCGGGCTATAGAAGCCCATCGGCCAACTGTTGATCAACGCGCAGGCATAAATAGCGGGCTCATGGCACTTGAGCCAGCAACTGGCGTAGGTCAGCAAGGCAAAGCTGGCCGCATGGGACTCGGGAAATCCGTAACTGCCAAAACCCTTGATCTGCTCAAAGATCCGCGCAGCAAAGGCCTCGGTGTAACCGTTGTCGAGCATGCCGCGAGTCAAGCGCTCACGGTGCGGCTCCAGCCCGCCATGACGTTTCCACGCGGCCATCGAGCGACGCAGTTGATCGGCCTCGCCCGGGCTGTAGCCTGCCGCGACGATGGCCAGTTCCATGACCTGCTCCTGGAACAGCGGCACGTCAAGGGTGCGTTCAAACACCTTCGCCAGCGCGGGCGAAGGAAAATCGACAGGTTCTTCGTTGTTGCGGCGACGCAGGTAGGGGTGGACCATATCGCCTTGAATCGGCCCAGGGCGAACAATCGCCACTTCAATGACCAGGTCATAGAACGTCTTCGGCTTGAGCCTCGGCAACATGGCCATCTGCGCCCGCGACTCGATCTGGAACACGCCGATGGTATCGGCCCGACCGATCATGGCATACGTCGCTGCATCCTCGGGAGGCACCGTGGCGATGCTCAAGCGACGCCCACGATGGCGCTCAAGCAGGTCAAAACACCGACGCAAGGCGCTGAGCATGCCCAAGGCCAGGATATCGACCTTGAGCAACCCGACCAGGTCGAGGTCGTCCTTGTCCCACTGGATCACCGTACGGTCTTCCATGGCCGCGTTCTCCACCGGCACCAGGCTGTCCAATGGCTGCTCGGAAATGACAAAACCGCCCGGGTGCTGGGACAAGTGCCGGGGAAAGCCGATCAAGGTCCCCGTCAGTGACAGTACCCGGTGCAACAACGGGCTTTCAGGGTCGAAACCCGCTTCACGCAGGTGCTCGGCAGACGGCACACGGTCACTCCAACGGCCACAGCAATCAGCCAATGCGTTGATCTGATCGGGCGGCAACCCCAGCACCCGGGCAATATCCCGCACGGCACCGGCGGCATGGTAGGTGCTGGCCACGGCCGTGAGCGCTGCGCGATGACGCCCATAACGACGAAACACATACTGCAGCACCTCTTCGCGGCGCTCGTGTTCGAAATCGACATCAATGTCCGGAGGCTCGTTACGCTCGCGGGAGAGGAAACGTTCGAACAACAGGTGCGAGGTCATGGGGTCCAGTTCGGTGATACCCAGCACGAAGCACACCACCGAGTTGGCTGCCGAGCCCCGCCCCTGGCAGAGGATGCCCTGCTCGCGGGCAAACCGCACGATGTCATGGACCGTGAGAAAGTACCCTTCGTAACCAAGCTCGGTGATCAGGGCCAGCTCATGTTCCAGCATGCCACGGGCCTTGTCGTCGACACCCTCAGGCCAGCGCCAACGTAGACCGTGCTCGCACAACTGACGTAGCCAACTGGTCGAGGTATGGCCGTGCGGCACCACTTCCCGAGGGTACTGATAGCGCAATTGACTGAGGTCGAACTGGCAGCGCTCGGCGATTTGCACACTGGCCTGGAGCAATTCGGGTGGGTACAACTCGGCCAGGTGCTGCAACGGTCGCAAGTGTCGCTCGCCATTGGCGAACAGACGGTGCCCGGCCTCGGCCACGGTCGTGTGATGGCGGATAGCGGTCATGCAGTCCTGCAAGGCCCGACGTCCACGGGCATGCATATGCACATCGCCACAGGCGACCGCAGGAATGCCGGTCTCAGCGGCCAGCGCCAGCAGGTTCGCCAGCCGCTGGCGGTCGTCCGGGCCACGGTGCAACTGCACCGCCAGCCACAGGCGCTCAGCAAACACTTCACGCAACCAGTGGCCGTTGCTGGCGTCACGCTCGTCATCCGGCACCCACAACGCCAGCAGCCCCGGGAAAGGGCTGTTGAAGTCATCGCGGTACAGGCAGTACTCGCCCTTCTTTGCCCGACGACGCCCCAGGGTGATCAGCCTGCACAGGTGCTGATAACCACACAGGTCCTCCACCAACAGCACCAGTTTCGGGCCATTTTCCAGGCGTATTTCGCTGCCAATGATCAGCGGGAGGCCACTGTCCTTCGCCGCCTGCCAGGCCCGCACAATACCGGCCAAGGTACATTCATCAGTGATTGCCAGAGCCTGGTAACCTTGCTGGCGAGCACGCGCGAACAGCTCCTGCGCACTGGAGGCGCCGCGCTGGAAACTGAAGTTCGACAGGCAGTGCAGTTCGGCATAAGCAACGCTCATGCGAACCAGCCTTGCAACCACAGCGCACGACTGTCGCCGACATTGCGGTAGGCCCAGCCGCGCTGGCCGCTGGCGGTTTCGATCAGGTAATAGTCACGGCGTATATCGTCACCGTCCCACCAACCGGACTCGATACGTTCAGGCCCGGCCAACACCTGCAAACCCTCAGGCAGCAACGCTTGCGGCTCGGCCAACAACCAGCCAGGACGCGGTGCAGCCGGCAGCGACACGTCAGCCGAACGCCCTTCCCCTGAGTACCAGGCGCACTCGGGACGGTGGTCTGCCTGCACCTGCAGCGTCCCTACGGCGTCATCGCCAAGGCGCGCACGCAACCGCTCGCGCAACTGCTCCCATGGCTGGTACTGCTGCGGCCGGGCTTCGAAAAGCTCTGCCAGCGGCGGTACGAAACGTGGCAAATCCTCAGCCAGCAAACGCAGATTACGCACAGGTGCCGCTAGCTGCAGCGCCTCCAGCCGCCCACGGGCCAGCTCGAACAACATGCCCGCCTCACGCTCAGCCGCCAGCAAGCCGACCACCACGCGGGTGTCTTCGACCTCGGCATGCTCCAGGTGCAGCGTAAAGCGCTGAACCCCCACATCCCGTCCGACCAGGAACACCGTCAGGTCGTTGATCAACCGGCGCAAGGGGAACAACAGCGCCTGATGGGATTCAACATCGAAATTCAGCTCCAGCCGCGCATCGAAACGGTCTGCCGGCATGTAGCACGTCAATGCCATGGCCCGCAGACCCAGCAGCCGATCCAGATGCAACTGCACCGGCGCGGCGAAACGCCGGGCCAGCGCATCACGCGGCAGCGCCAGCACCTGATCCAGGCGGCGCAACCCCATGCGCACAAGCGCCGTGGCGGCGTCCGGCGGTAGACCGATACGCTCAACGGGCATCCGTACCAAGGCGGCGCGGGTTTGTTCGGGGCAGAAAGCGGTCAGCCCGTCATGCCCATTGGCAAGCATCCGGGCGGCTACCGGGTTGCTGGCCAGCACGATGCGATGGCGAAAACCGAGGGCCGTCAACTCCTCACGCAAGCGCGCCTCAAACACAGGCCAGGGCCCGAACAGCCCAAGGCTGGACTCGACCTCCAGCAACAGGGCTCGGGGGTAATCCAGGCTGACCTGCGAGCTGAAGCGGTACGCCCAGGCCGCAAGCAATTGCTGCAAGTGTTCCGTGGCTGCGGGGTCATGCTCAACACACGTAAACCCCTGGGCCAGGGCTTGCGCTGTACTCAGCGTTTGCCCCGCACGCAAGCCAAGGGCATGGGCCGCCGGGTTGACGGCCTGCAACACCCGGCGCTGGCTAGGCCCGCTGATCAATACCAACGGTGCGTCGGGCTCATCACGCCCGCGCAGTACACCATCGAGTGCCAGCTGCGGCAGCAGGATACAGGCCCAGAGCATGGTGCATCAGCCTCGCCAGCACGCAGCAATGGGGGTTGTCGGTGCCCGTCCGCCACGGCACTTGAGCACCCGCCACTGTGCTGGCTGGCAATCGACGGCAATACGCAAGGCCGCCGGTGAAGGGTTCAACGCCGCGTGTTGAGGACGACAGGCAAATGCCAGGGCCTGGCCCGTTTCGGCAGCGACCTGCAAACGGCGCAGGGCCCGATCATCAGCATGCTGCGGCCAACACAGCACTGCGGCGCAACTGCCCGAGCGCAAGCATTGTTCGGTGGCCCAGAGTACCTCGCTCGGGTCGGCCTGCACCAGCGACAGCCAGCGCAAGTCGACACCAGCGGCCTGCCAGGCAGGGGCATACGGGATATAGGGTGGCGCTACCAGCACCACCCGCTCGCCGCCTGTGGTCAAGCGCGCCAGGCTCGGCCAGAGCAACTGCAGCTCGCCACTGCCAGCACTCGCCAGCAGCACTTCGGTCAGCGCCCCGGACGGCCAGCCGGTATCGGGCAAGGCTGCATCCAGCGGCGCATGCCCGGTGGGTTGTACCTCACGCGGTGGGGCAACCGGCCGCCCTTTCCAGACCTGGCGCGTGTCCAGCAGCCCGTCGAGACTGACCACGGCACCCATCAGCCGCGCCTCAGCAGGCCACAGAACACACCTTCGATCACCAGCTCATGTTCGGGGCCAACGTCAATCGGCGCATAGGCCGGGTTACGTGGCAACAGGCGGTAATGCCCATCGGCACGCTGGAAGCGCTTGATGGTCACCTCACCGTCCAGGCGGGCAACCACGATCTGCCCGTCACGGGCATCGGCTTGTTGTTTGATGCCGACCAAATCGCCATCGAAGATACCGTCGTCGATCATCGAGTCACCACGCACCTTGAGCAGGTAGTCCGGGGTACGGCTGAACAACTGCGGGTCCAGCAGCAATTGCTCATGAATATCGATATCCGGGCCAATCGGTCGCCCGGCCGCCACCTGCCCCAGCACCGGAATCTCCAGCACCTCGGGCCGACGCAACACACCGGCCAGGCGGATACCGCGTGCCTGGTTCGGCGTGACCTCGATCAGCCCCGCCTCGCAGAGGGCCTGAATGTGTTTACGCGCCACACTGCGCGAAGCAAAACCAAAGGCCTGGGCGATATCGGCCAGGCTCGGTGGCTGACCGTGCTCGGCAATGCGTTCACGGATGAAGGTCAGGATGGCGGTGCGTTTGGGCGATAATCTAGTCATGGAGTACATTTGTACTCTTTTCGTAAATCACTGACCAGCCCCATTGATCGCCTCAAGGCGAAATGAGTCCGTTATGATCGTCGCCATCAGACCTGTAGCGGAAACCCACCATGCTCAATGCCCTGCTGTTCGACCTCGACGGCACCCTGACCGATACCGACAAGCTGCACCTGCTGGCCATGCAGCAGTTGTTGCTCGAAGAAGGCCGGGTCTTTACCGAAGAAGAGTTCGATGCGCATGTCAGTGGCCGGGCCAATGCCGATTTGTGCCGCTACCTGTTCCCGGAACGCTCGGTTGCCGAGCACCGGGCCTTCGCCGAGCGCAAGGAGGAGCGCTTTCGCGCCTTGTCGCCGCGCCTGCAACCGACACCCGGTCTGTCGCGCCTGCTTGCGCATGGCGAGGCTGCCGGCCTGGGCATGGCCGTCGTCACCAATGCACCACGGGCCAATGCCGAGCACATGCTCGCCGCCATGGGTATGGCCGGGCGTTTTCGACATATCCTGGTGGCCGAGGAACTGCCTTGTGCCAAGCCCGACCCCCTGCCCTATCTCACCGGCCTTGAGCGCCTGCACGCGCGCGCCGAATACGCATTGGCGTTCGAAGACTCGATTCCTGGAGTAACGGCAGCCAGCAAGGCCGGCATTTTCACTGTTGGCCTGAGCACCAGCCAACGGCCAGAGTTGCTGCTAGCCGCTGGCGCGCAACTGGTGGTGGAGGACTTCACCGATGCCCGCTTGTGGGCATTGATCGACGGGATGTCCAACCAGGCTCAGTGACGCCGGTAGCTTTTCTTGCCACTTGGCGTCAGGCAATACACAGCACCCCGAGGGCCGGTACAGAACGCCCCGCTGCCACACGCGCAGCCGTCGTTGCACAGGACGCGCCAGTGCGCAGATAGCCGAAGGTTGCTCGGCGTGATCCTGATGTATATACCGATCTTCGAGCTGGCCTCGAGCATCCACTGAGCGGGAAGCTCGCGACGCCGACCGCTACATATCAAAACGATCCACCGCCCGCCGCCGCTCGTTGTCGTCGCGCATGTCATAGTTGGCAGTGGTCTGGATGTTGCTGTGGTGCGCAAGTTTCTGGGCAATCGACAGGTCGTGCTCTTCGATCACCCTGGTAATGAACGAGCGGCGAAAATCGTGGGGCATGATCTTCACCCCGACCTGCTGCCCCCGCTGGCGGGCGATGTAATAGATCGCATGCTTGGTGATGCGTTCGCGGGTGATATGGCTGCCCCGTCGTATGCGGTTGAACAGGAAGTCGTCATCGGCCTGCCCTTCCGGCAGTTGCGAACGACGAAAGGCCAACCAGGCATTGAGCCTGTCGAACGCCCAGGCCGGCGCATACTTGATCAGTTGTTTGTTGCCTTTGCCCAGCACCTGCAGGCTGCGCTCGGAAAAGTCGATCTGCGACAGTTTCAGATCGACCGACTCGGATTTGCGCATCCCTGTGCCATAGAGCAAGGCAATTACCGCTGCATCGCGTAGCCCTTGTGGGCGTGGGTCAGCGGCGCACACCTCCATGAGTTCGCGTATCAGGCTGCGCTTGAGGTTTCGCCCCACGGGCAGGCGTACACCCTGGGTCGCTTTCACCGTGCGAATTTTCAGCAGGTGTTCGTGGCTGATCAGGCTCAACCGCCACGCCTCGTTCATGACGCCCCGTACCGCATTGACATACAGCGATGAGGTGTTGGGGGTAAAACCGTCGGCACGCAGCGCCGCCACCAGCGAGGTGACATGTGCGGGGTCGAGCAGGTGCCAAGGTACCTCGGCAATGTCGCAATCCTCAAAGCCGAGCCGGTCGGCAGCATCCTGCAGGACGTACTTCATGGTCAACTGGCTGGAGGGCGCCAGGCGCGCAAGGTATTGCAGCAGCGGGTTATGCAGTGAATCGGGCAAAACGGGAGGTCCTGTAGCAGCGCTAGCATGATCTGAGGCCAGAGCCAGGTCATTGATTGCCAAGCATTTTGACCTGGCACCGGGCGGATGGTAACTCATCCCGCGTAACGCTGCTGCCAATAGCCGACAAGCCCTCCCATCATGGAAACCGATACCCCGGTCGAGCAGTCGACATCAGGACAAGCCAACGAACCTAATGGGACTTGAGTTTCTGGAACGACAGGTTCAGGTCCGAGGCCCACGCATCCAGTACGACCTTGACATCGTCCGGGACCAATACCTGTTTTTCATTCTCCAGGGGTTTGCCGCTGCCCTTGCGCACGACCTGAGCCAGTACCTTGTTATTACCACCATCGAGAAATGCCGCTTCGGTGGCGATCTCGGTTTCCTGGTCACGGATTCCCGAAGCGGTACTCACAGCAGCAGCAACCAAGGCGATCGGAATCACTTCATACGGTTTCAAGCCTTCGGTCTTGCTGCTGACCGCAGTGATTGCCGGCCTGACGACAATAGTGCCTGGGCCAGGCCCCGTGGCCAGCGGCATCGATTTGCTGATTTCTCGCTTGAGTGCTGCGTCATAGTAGCGGGTGATACCTTGCAGGGTACTTTGCGGTATACGCTCGGTCGCCTGAGGTTTGGGGTAGAACTGGCTGGGCTCGATGTAGACGCTCGTGTAACGGCCAACCTTTAGGTCAGGGTCCACCCAGCGCATCACCGTTGCCCCGGAAGGCGATGTGTTCTCAGTCAAACGGCTGTAGTCCCTGAGGAAACCGGAATATTGCTCCGGTTCGACGACTTTGCTCGAACAGCCGGACAGAACAAGCCCACTCAGGCACAGCGTACCGACGATCAACGCTCTTTTCATGCTCTCGCTCCATGGCGCGCAAAGGAAGGCTCTGTAGGTATAGGCTAGAGTTGCGCAGGCATCCAACAAAACGAGGCAGCATGGCATTTCACAAACTGGCACACACTCATCCACGCTTGAGCGCAGCGGCTCTACTGGGCGCTATTGCAGGCATACTGATTCCCGCACATGACCTGATCCAGCACATCTTGATTGGCTGGAACATCGGTGTCTGGTTCTACCTGGCACTGGTGCTCTGGCTGACCCTGCGAGCCAACCCGGAACGGGTTCGCAAGGTGGCCAGCATCGAAGACGAAAATGCCGGTCTGGTATTGTTCACCGTGAGTATCGCCGCCATCGCCAGCCTGGCCGCCGTCACCCTCGAACTGGTCGGCAGCCGGGGCCTGGAGAATGGCCAACAGCTGTTGCGCTATGCCTTCACCGGGCTCACCGTAAGCGGTTCATGGCTGTTGATCGGCACTGTCTTCAGCCTGCACTATGCGCGGCTGTTCTACACCGATGAGGCAAAGGCACCCTTGTTGCGTTTTGCCGATGGCGAATGCAACCCCGATTACTGGGACTTCCACTATTTCTCATTCACCCTGAGCGTGGCCGTACAAACCGCCGATGTCGGCGTCGCCGGGCGTGAGCTGCGCCGCGTGGTATTGGCGCACTCACTGATCGGTTTTCTCTTCAATACGGCCATCCTGGGTTTCACGATCAATACTGCTGCCGGCTTACTGAGCTGACGGGCCCTGCCCCTCAAGCGCTTGCACCGCACAGCGTGCAATGCGCTGGCAGGCCAACACCAGTCGCGAACTGTCCAGTACCAGGCCCAGACGCAGATGCCCTGCGGCACTGGGGCCGAATGCATCGCCGGGCAACACCGCCACACCATGCTCTTCCAGCAGGCGCTCAGCGAAGGCCCGGGCACTCAAGCCGGTTTCACGGATATCGATCATCACGAACATGCCGCCATCCGGCTTATGCACACGGATTCCCGCACAGCCTTCCAGGCTGGCGCACACCCGGTCACGCCGCTCGCGGTAGGCTTCGCGCATCTGCACAAGTTCTGGGAGTTCGTGCTCCAGGGCCACCCGAGCCGCATTCTGGATGAAGTCCGGCAGGCCATAGAGCATGCACAGGGCCAAGTGCGTCAAGTGATCGGCCAGGGCTGGCGGACCGATCATCCACCCTACCCGCCAACCGGACATGGCATGGGACTTGGAGAGGCTGTTGATTGTCACACAACGCTCAGCCATACCCGGCAGGCTCGCCGGGCTGACATGTTCGCCGTCATACAGCAATTCGCTATAGACCTCGTCGGAGATCAGCCACAAGTCATGCTCAATACACAGCCGCGCCAGGCGCTCCCATGTGGCCCGTGGCAGGCTGGCGCCTGAAGGGTTGTGCGGGCTATTGATGAGCAGGGCCCGCGTGCGCGGGGTGATCAGCGCCCGGACATCCGCCGGTTCAATACAAAACCCCTTTTCGGGCTTGACCGCGACGGGCACCACCTTGGCCCCACAAGCACCGAACACCGCGTCATAGGTGACATACATGGGCTCGGCGACAATCACCTCATCCCCGGGATTGAACACGCATTGGGCCACGCCGTACAGTGCACACTGTGCTCCGGCCAGCACGACGACTTCTTGCGCATCCACCGCTCGCCCGCTGAGCCGTGCATGTCGGTGGGCAATGGCTTGACGCAAGGCCAGGCTGCCACGCACATCCGAATAATGAGTATCGCCTGCAGCAAGGCTGTCGACCGCAGCCTGGACAATCGACTTCGGCGTGTCGAAATCAGGGTCGCCAACCGACAGCAACAAAATGTCACGGCCTTGCTGCTGCAGTTCCAAGGCTCGGTAATGAATGTTCCAGACGGCAGCACCATCACCGGCTATACGTTGGGTCAGGGTTGAATACTGCATGGAAGGCTCCTTGACTGATGGCACACCTCGGGCGTACCGCTGGTCAGAAACCTCCAGGCGGGCATCCCAGCCGACTGCCGGTAAAAATAGCAGAATGCCGTGTGCCTGGCGGCTCAACCCCCAAAGACAAACGTTTGCGTTGAAAAACTATCCGAACGAAGGGCCATGACCAGGGTCAAAAATCCGGTGATAAACCGCGTTCAGGTCCCGGACAACCCCCCAGTGAATGCTATGGTTAGGGTCGCGCTGTACCCTGAGAAATAGCCAACACACCGTGTGACGCTGAAAATCAAGGAGGCCAGCATGAGCAAACTGACGTTTCCAAACGCCTGTCAGGTAATGCGTTGGCATTTCCATCCATTAGGCTTTGAGGCAAGCATGGATGCGCCCAGCAGCATGGTAGCCCGCCTGTTTGACCGCGCTACGGGCGAAACCTTGCTGGCAATTACCGGCATTCCTTGCGCCACCGTGATGCAGGCTACCGATGTCGAGTTGATCATCGAGGCCGTGGAGGCCAAGCTCGATGCCTTTGCACCGTCCAGCACCTTGCACTCGGCATGACAGCTAGGCCGGTACACCGGCCTGGCTGGCCGACTCGATTCTGGCCATGAAGTCTTCGGCGGACTGCGGCTGACCCAACAGATAGCCCTGCAGCGAGTCACAGCCCAAGCGCGTCAGGAAGTCCTGTTGCCGATCGGTTTCCACCCCTTCGGCAACGATGCGCAAGCCCAGCGCCTGGCCCAACGCAACAATTGCCGAAACAATGGCCGCATCGTCGCCATCTTGTTCCAGATCACGCACGAAACCGCGGTCGATTTTCAGCTCGTTGGCCGGCAGCCGCTTGAGGTACATCAAACTGGAGTAGCCCGTGCCAAAGTCGTCGATCGACAAGTCCACGCCCATGTCCGAGAGCTGCTGCAATACCAGCAAACTGGCATCGGCATCACGCATGGCAGTGGTCTCGGTAATCTCCAGCGTCAGGGTATTGGGCGGCAAGCGATGCCGTGCCAATGCCCCGGCAACGCTCTCGACCAGGCTGGCATGGCAGAACTGGATCGCCGACAGGTTCACGGCGATACGCCAATCGGCATAACCTTGATCGATCCACAGGCGCATTTGCCGGCACGCTTCATTCAGCACCCAATCCCCGATGGGGATGATCAGGCCGGTCTTTTCCGCCAGCACAATGAAACGATCCGGCAGCAACAGACCGTGCTGTGGGTGCTCCCAGCGCAGCAGGGCCTCCGCGCCAATGGGCTGGCACTTCTGGGCATCGAACTTGGGCTGGTAGAAGAGACGAAACTGCCCCTGCTCCAGCGCCATGCGCAGATCCTGAAGCAATTGCAGCTGCAAGCGGGCATTGCTGTTCATCGACGCATCGAAAAAGCTGTAGCCGTTCTTGCCCGCGCTTTTGGCGTGATACATCGCCGCATCGGCATTGCGCAGCAGCTCGTGCTGATCGGTGCCGTTGCCGGGGTACAGGGAAATACCGATGCTGGCGGATACCTGAAGGTTTTGATCGCTGATGCGAAACGGTCGCGATATCAGGTTGACCTGCTTGGTCGCGACACCCAGGGCATCATCCGGCTCATCCAGTTCTACCAGCAAGACAAACTCGTCGCCGCCAATACGCGCCAAGGTATCCTGGCTGTGCAGGTGCCCGCGCAGACGCAAGGCAACCTCTTTGAGCAACTGGTCCCCCGTATGGTGACCGAAGGCATCGTTGACCGGCTTGAAGCCATCCAGGTCAATAAACATCAGGGCAAAACAGCCGCCCTGCTCCGCCACCTTGCTGATGGCCTGATCGATCCGGTCGGCCAGCAAGGTACGATTGGGCAGCCCGGTCAAGGTGTCATGCAAGGCCAGTTGGGTCAGTTCCTCGTTGGCCAGCGTCAACGAGCGCGCCAGTTCTGCCGTGCGCGCTTCCAGGCGCGCATCCAGCACCGACGTCAACAACGCCACGGCCAATACCGCCAGGGTGGTGATCAACACCAGATAATCCAGACCACTGCCGCTCAGACCGCCCTGGGCACCACAGAAACTGCCATCGGCGAAGTTGGCCGCGGCCATGCCGGTGTAGTGCATGCCGACAATGGCAATCCCCATCACCACGGCGGCACAGCCACGGAACTGACGAACATAAGGCGTGTGCAGGCGCAAGCGAAATGCGATCCACAGCGCCGCCGCCGATGCGCCCCCGGCGATCAGCAAGGAGGCCAAGAACAACACGGGGTCGTAATCGATGCCCGGCTGCATGCGCATGGCCGCCATGCCGGTGTAATGCATGCAACTGATGCCGGCACCCATGATGAGGGCACCCAGCCCCAACGTACGCCAAGGCAAGCGCGGCTGGCTGACCAGCCAGAGGGCGAAACCCGACGACAACACCGCAACCAACAATGACAAGGCCGTCAAGGTGATGTCATACCCCAGCGGGATCGGCAGGCTGAAGGCGAGCATCCCGATAAAATGCATCGACCAGATACCAAAGCCCATGGCCATGGCCCCTCCGCCCATCCACAGGTGTACCGCACGCCCCTTGGCCGTCGCGATGCGGCCGGAGAGGTCAAGCGCGGTATACGATGCAAGGATGGCCACACACAGGGAAATCAATACCAGCGAGGGGGAGTAACTACCAATCAACATGAGGCCTTTGACAACCGGGTTGGAGGACCTGTGTTGAGGCCCGATAAAACCGATGATTGTACTCAAGCTTTAGCGAAACGCACGGAGTTTCAGTGGGTACGTTCCAACCTGCGCGGGCTGCGGCACCGTGCCAAAGCGGGCACCGTACCGCCACCCTCGCTGACAGAACCGTCAAGGCTGCGGGGCGAACGCCGTCTGTGTGTCCCAACCACCACCCAGGGCCGCGATCAACTGCACACTGGCCACCAGACGCCCCTGCAACAAGGTCAGCACACTGCGCTCATTGCTCAAGGCTGTGGTTTGCACATTGACCACATCCAGGTAACCAATCAAGCCCGCCTTGTACTGATTATTGGTCAAACGTAACGACTCGCGGGCCGAGGCCAGCGCCTCGTTACGTACCTGGGCCTCATCCTCATACACTTTCAACTGCACAAGGTAGTTTTCCACCTCACGAAAACCGTCCAGCACCGTCTGCCGGTACTGGGCGACGGTCTGGTCATAGACCGGTTCGGTACGGTCGACTTCAGCGGCACGCTTGCCGCCGTCGAACAAGGTCAAGGCCAGTTGCGGCCCGACCGACCAGAAACGGTTCGGCAGGCTGACCCAGTCATTGAAACTGCTACTGCTGTAACCACCACTGAGGCTAAGGCTAAGGTCGGGGAAGTAAGCCGCCTTGGCCACGCCAATACTGGCATTGGCGGCCATCACCTTGCGTTCAGCCGACGCGATGTCGGGACGACGCTCCAGCAGTTGTGACGGCAAGGCCAGCGGCACCTGAGGCAACGCCGGGATGCGATCGCTCGCCGCCAAGGCAAACTCGGACGGTGCCTTGCCAAGCAATACGGCAATCGCGTTTTCCAACTGGGCACGCTGCCAGATCAGATCGATCAGGTCAGCCTGGGTAGTTTTCAGCTGGGTTTGTGCCTGAGCCACGGCATCCTTGCCGGAGATGCCGGCACGGTACTGGTTCTCGGTCATTTTCAGCGAACGCTGGTAAGCCTCGACAGTCGCCTCAAGCAGGCGTTTTTGCTCATCCAGCACCCGCAGTTGCAGGTAATTCTGCACCAGCTCCGACTGCAGGCTCAGACGAATCGCCGCCATATCGGCCAGGCTCGCTTCAGCACTGGCCTCGTTGGCAGCCAGCCCCTCGCGCAGCTTGCCCCACAGATCAGCCTCCCAACTCACGCCCAGTTGGGTGCTGTAGGTATTACGGATACCACTGCTGTTATTGCTCAGGCTCGAGCTGCTGCTACCGGTGCCTTGGCTTGAGCGCGTCTTGCCCGCGCTCAAGTCAATACTGGGAAACAGCGAGCCGCGAGCACTGCGCACCAAGGCCTGGGCCTGACGGTACTGAGCCTCGTACTGGGCGACCGTCTGGTTGTTGGCATTGAGTTGCACGATCAGGTCGTTGAGCAGGCTATCGCGATACAGTTCCCACCAGGCGCCTCGGGCCAATGCATCGGACGGCGTTGCCGGTGTCCAGCCTTCGGCATACTTGAACGGCGCTTGCGCAGGGGTTTCCGGGCGCTGGTAATTCGGGCTCAGGGTACAGGCACTGAGCATCACCAGGCACATGCCGGTCGCCAGCAAGCGTGAGCCTCGAGCGGCCAGCAACTGCTGCAGGGTGCGGTCGGAAAGTAACGGGCGTTGAGTCATAGCGGGGTTTCCAGAGCAGCATCGGTACGCACGCCACGCCAACGGTTGAAGCGATGGCGCAGACGGTCCAGGTAGAGGTAGACCACAGGGGTGGTGTAAAGCGTGAGAATCTGGCTGAAGACCAGCCCACCAATGATGGTCAGGCCCAGCGGTTGACGCATCTCGGCACCCTCGGCACCGCCGAGCAACAGCGGTAGCGCGCCAAGGATGGCCGCCAGGGTGGTCATCAGGATCGGCCGCAAACGCAACAGGCACGCGCGACGGATCGATTCTTCAGGGCTCAGCCCGTCATGCCGCTCCAGCTGCAAGGCCAGGTCGATCATCAGGATGGCGTTTTTCTTCACCACGCCGATCAGCAGGAACAGCCCCAGCAACGAGATCAGGCTGAACTCGCTGCCCACCAGGTACAACGTGAGCAAGGCGCCGACCCCGGCCGACGGCAGCGTCGACAGAATGGTCAGCGGGTGAATGTAGCTTTCATACAGAATGCCCAGCACCAGGTACACCGCCAGCAGTGCGCCGAGAATCATGAACGGCTGGCCTCTCTGGCTTTCCTCAAAGGCATTGCCGGTACCGCCCAGCTTGGCGATCACCTCTTCGGGCAGGCCGACCTTGGCCACTGCACGCTCCACGGCGGCCATGGCCGCTTCCTGACTGTAGCCTTCAGCAATATCGAAGGCGATGTCTTCAGAGGCGAATTGCCCTTCATGACTCACCCGGTCGCTGGCCAGGCTGTTTTCATAGCGGGCAAACGCCGACAGCGGCACGCGCGCGCCTGCCGCTGTGATCACCTGCACCTGCTCCAGGGTACGTGGGTCCTGCGCGTACTGCGGGTTGACCTCCATCACCACCTGATACTGGTTCAGGCTGTCGTAGATGGTCGAGATCTGCCGCTGGCTGTAGGCATTGTTCAGCACCGCAGTGACCATGTTCATGTCTATGCCCAGGCGCTTGGCCTGTTCGCGATCGACCACCAGCGTCACTTGCTGGGTACCGCTGCCTTCACGCGCATCGATCGCGGTGAGCTCTGGCAAGGTCTTCAGGGCGGCAACAACCTTCGGGTACCACTCGCGCAACAAGGCCAGGTCGCCGCTTTGCAAGGTGTAGAGAAACTGTGAAGAGCTCTGCTCGCGCCCACTACCGCCAAATTGCAGGTCTTGATCCGCCATCAGGAACAAGCGCCCGCCCGGCACCTTGGGCATGTTCTTGCGCAAACGTTCGATGACTTTCTGTGCCGAGTCCTTGCGTTCTCTGATCGGCTTCAGGCGTACCAACACCATGGCGTTGTTGATGCCGCTGTTGCCACCGATGAAGCCAGCGACACTTTCCACCGCAGGGTCTTGGAGCAACGCCCGACGGTAGGTCTCCATCTTCGGCTGCATGACCGAAAACGACAGGCCATCGTCACCACGCACGAACCCCATGAGCTGGCCGGTGTCCTGCTGCGGCATGAAGGTCTTGGGCACCACGACGTAAAGGGCAATGTTCACACCGATGGTCAGCAACAGGCTAATGAGTGTCAGCCGACGATGACGCAGTGCCCAACCCAGGGTGCGGTCATAACCGGCCATCATGCGCTGGTTGAGTTGCTCGCTCCACCGCTGCAGGCGGGTCTGCTGGCCAACCGGGTGCGGCTTGAGCCAGCGGGCGCAGAGCATCGGTGTCAGGGTCAGCGACACCACCAGCGAGACGATGATCGCGGCCGCCAGGGTGATGGAGAACTCTCGGAACAACGACTGAACAATGCCACCCATGAACAGGATGGAGATGAACACCGCCACCAGCGACACGTTCATCGACAACAATGTGAAACCCACCTCCTTGGCCCCGAGAAACGCAGCACGCATCGGCTCGATGCCTTCATCGATGTGCCGGGAAATGTTTTCCAGCACCACGATGGCATCGTCCACCACCAGCCCAGTAGCCAGGATCAGCGCCATCAGCGACAGGTTGTTCAGGGAAAAACCGCACAGGTACATGATTGCGAAGGTACCCACCAGCGATACGGGTACCGCCAGGGTCGGAATCAGCGAGGCGCACAGGTTGCCGAGGAACAGGAACACCACCAGGACGACCAGGGCCACCGCAATCAGCAAGGTATGCTCAGCCTCCTTGAGGGTGGCCTTGATCACGGGCGAACGGTCCATGGCCAGATCCAGTTTGACACTGGCCGGCATCAGCGCTTCAAGGGCCGGCAACTGCTCCTTGATCTTCGCCACCGTCTCGATGATGTTGGCCCCGGTCTGGCGGTTGATGACCAGCAGCACCGCGTCCTGATCATTGAAAAAGCCACTGTTATAGCGGTTTTCCACGCCATCACTGATCTTGGCCACATGGCTCAGGCGCAGCACCGAACCGTCCTGGTAACGGATCACCAGGGGCTCATAATCCTTGGCCTCGTACAGTTGATCGTTAGCCTGAACCTGCCAGTTGCGCGCACTGTCTTCGACGAAGCCTTTGGGCCGGCGCTGGTTGGCGTTGGCGATGGTCTCGCGCACGTCATCCAGGGCCACGCCATACTGGTTAAGCATCTGTGGTTCCAGCTCGATGCGCACCGCCGGCAGCGAGCTACCACCAATCTGCACCTCCCCAACCCCGGGCACCTGGGACAGGCTCTGCGACAAGATGGTCGAAGCAAGGTCGTACAACTGACCTTTCTGCAACACACTGGACGTCAGCGCCAGCACCATGATCGGTGCCTGGGCCGGGTTGATCTTCTTGTAGGTCGGCATGCTTTTCATGCCGCTGGGCAACAGGTTGCGCGAGGCATTGATCGCCGCCTGCACTTCGCGGGCAGCGGCGTCGATATTCTGCCCTTGCTCAAAACCAAGAATCACCCGCGTCGAGCCCTGGCTGGACCGGCTGGTCAGGGTGTTGACCCCGGCAATGGCGCCCATCGAGCGCTCCAGCGGGGTCGCCACGGTCGAGGCCATGACCTCGGGGCTGGCCCCCGGCAAGTTGGCCGACACCACAATCACCGGGAAATCGATCTGCGGCAGCGGTGCCACCGGCAGCAAGCCGAAACTCACGCCCCCCAGCAGCATGATCGCCAGGCTCAACAGCATCGTCGCCACCGGACGGCGAATAAACGGGCCGGACAGGTTCATCGGCGGCAGCTCCAGTCCAACGTCATACCGGCACTCCCGCGGCACTGCGACCACTGAAACGCCGCGCCAGCCGATCGAAATACAAGTAGATCACCGGCGTAGTGAACAGCGTCAGCACCTGGCTGACCAACAGGCCTCCCACCATCACCAGGCCCAGTGGCTGACGCAGCTCTGCGCCGGAGCCCGTAGCCAGCATCAACGGCACAGCGCCGAACAGCGCCGCGAGGGTGGTCATCAAAATGGGCCGGAAACGCAATAACGCCGCTTCATAGATCGCCGTTTGTGGATCAACACCGCGGGTACGTTCAGCCTCCAGGGCGAAGTCGATCATCATGATCGCGTTCTTCTTGACGATACCGATCAGCAGGATGATGCCGATGATTGCAATCATCCCCAGGTCATGGCCACTGAGCAGCAAGGCCAGCAAGGCCCCGACCGCAGCAGACGGCAAGGTCGAGAGGATCGTCACCGGGTGGATGTAGCTCTCGTAGAGCACCCCCAACACGATGTACATGGTTACCACGGCAGCCAGGATCAACAACAAGGTACTCGACAGCGAGGCCTGGAACGCTTCGGCTGCACCCTGGAAGCGTGTCTGCACCCCGAGCGGCATGCCAATGTTCTGCTGCACCTGCTCAATCGCCTTGACCGCCTCGCCCAGCGCAACACCGGGCGCCAGGTTGAACGACATCATCACTGCCGGGAACTGGCCGATATGGGCAATTGCCAACTGCGCCTGACGCTGCTCGATACGTGCCAGGCTCGACAAGCGGACCTGCCCACCATCGGCGCTCTTGACGTAGACCTGCTCCAGCGCCTGTGGGCCAAGGGTGGCAGCGTCAGCAGCCTGCAAGACCACACGGTACTGGGTAGCCTGGGTGTAGATGGTGGAGATCTGGCGCTGCCCGAAGGCGTCATAGAGCGCGTTGGTGATGTCGGCAACGCTGATACCCAGGCGTCCGGTCGCATCGCGATCGATGATCAGGTACACCTGCAAGCCCTTGTCCTGCAGGTCGCTGGCAACATCAGTGAGTTCCGGCCGCAGGCGCAAGGCATCGACCAGCTTGCCGCTCCACTGCGCCAGCAACTCGGCGTCCGGCGATGACAGGCTGAACTGGTACTGCGTGCGGCTGACCCGGTCTTCGATGCTCAGGTCCTGCACCGGCTGCATGAACAGGCGCATACCGACCAGCTTGTCGACCTCTGGCTGCAGACGCTGGATCACCTGGGCCGCAGTCAGGTCACGTTCATTGTGCGGCTTGAGGTTGATCAACAAGCGGCCACTGTTCAGCGTTGCGTTGTCGCCATCAACCCCGATATACGACGAAAGGCTCTGCACCGCCGGGTCCTTGAGGATGATCGCCGACAAGGCTTGCTGACGCTCACTCATGGCGGCGAACGATACCGACTGCGGCGCCTCGGAAATCCCCTGGATAACCCCGGTGTCCTGCACCGGGAAGAACCCCTTCGGCACCATCAGGTACAACACGACGGTCAGGCCCAGGGTTGCCACCGCCACCAACAGGGTCAGCGGCTGGTGACGCAGCACCCACTGCAAACCCTGGCCATAATGACCAATCATCCAGTCGATCCAGGCGCCGCTAGCACGGTAGAAGCGGCTCTGCTCCTCTGCCTTGGGTTCACGCTTGAGCAGCCGCGCGCACATCATCGGCGTCAGTGTCAGCGAAACCACCAGGGAAATCAGGATGGCCACGGCCAGGGTAATGGCGAACTCACGGAACAGCCTGCCCACCACGTCGGCCATGAACAGCAGTGGGATCAATACCGCAATCAGGGAGAAGGTCAGCGACACCAGGGTAAAGCCGATCTGCCGGGCGCCCTTGAGCGCAGCCTGCAGCGGCGTTTCGCCTTCTTCGATATGCCGGGAGATGTTCTCCAGCATGACGATGGCATCGTCCACCACAAAGCCGGTGGCAATGGTCAGTGCCATCAGCGTCAGGTTGTTGATCGAGAAGCCCGCCAGGTACATCACCGCGAAGGTGCCGATCAATGACAGCGGCACGGTGATGGAGGGAATCAAGGTGGCGCTCAAGCGACGCAGGAAGACAAAGGTGACCATGACCACCAGGGCGATGGCGATCAACAGCTCATACTGTACGTCCTTGACCGAGGCCCGAATGGTCTGGGTACGGTCAGTGAGTATCACGACATCAAGGCCGGCTGGCAGGTTGTCGGTAATCGACGGCAGCAGGGTCTTGATCCGGTCGACCACCTCAATGACGTTGGCCCCCGGCTGGCGCTGAATATTGAGCAGCACTGCCTGGTTCTGGTTGGCCCAGGCCGCCAGACGCTCGTTCTCGGCACCGTCGACGATCTCGGCAACGTCCTTGAGCCGCAGCGGCGCGCCGTTGTTGTAGGCCAGGATCAGATTGGCGTATTCCTCGGGCGAACGCAGCTGGTCGTTGGCGTCGAGCATCGACACCCGGGTCGGGCCGTCAAAGTTGCCCTTGGGCTGGTTGACGTTGGACGCACCGATCAATGTACGCACATCGGCCAGGTTAAGCCCGGCCGCCGCCAGGGCATCGGGGTTGACCTTGATGCGTACCGCCTGGCGCTGGCCGCCGGCGATGCTGACCATCCCTACCCCGCTGATCTGCGCGATCTTCTGCGCGACCCGGGTATCGACCAGGTCATTGAGCTTGGGCAACAGCATGGTTTTCGAGGTGATGGCCAGGGTCAGCACAGGGGTATCGGCCGGGTTGACCTTGTTGTACACCGGTGGCGCCGGCAGGTCGCTGGGCAGCAGGTTGCTGGCAGCGTTGATCGCCGCCTGCACCTGTTGTTCGGCGACATCCATGTTCATGTCCAGGCTGAACCGCAGGGTCAGCACCGAAGCACCGCCCGAGCTGGTGGAAGCCATCTGGGTCAGCCCGGGCATTTGCCCGAACTGGCGCTCAAGCGGCGCGGTGACAGCGCTGGTCATCACCTGAGGGCTGGCACCGGGATAAAGCGTCATGACCCGAATGGTCGGGTAATCGACCTGCGGCAAAGCCGCCACCGGCAGCAACCTGTAGGCGATAAGGCCCGCCAGCACGATAGCCAGCATGCTCAGTGTGGTCGCCACCGGGCGCAGGATGAACAGCCGCGAGAGGTTCATGCGCCCGCCTTACCCTTGGCACCCTGAGCACCCGGGCGCGCCGAGGCATCCTGCTGCTCCTGCCCCTGCAAGTGCTGGCCGGGGGTCGCTGGCACCTCGGAACTGTCATTGACCACATCCACATCACTGCCATCACGCAAACGGTCGGTGCCTTCCAGCACCACCCGCTCGCCCTTGGCCAGGCCCTCGATCACCACAGTGTGCTCACCATCGCTGGCACCGACCTTGAGTTTGCGGATGCGCACCTTCTTGTCGCCGTCCATCACATACACGAAGGAGCCCTCGGTACCGAACTGAATCGCTGCCGACGGGGCCAACACCACGTCTTTCAGCGTATCGGCCAGCAAGCGCACATTGACGAACTGGTTGGGGAACAACACTTCGTCCTGGTTCTCGAAGCGTGCCTTGAACTTCAGGGTACCGGTCGTGGTGTCGATCTGGTTGTCCAGGCTGCTCAGCACCCCGACGGCCTGCTGCTTGAGATCCCCCCGATCCCAGGCCTCCACCGCCAGCTTGGCGCCACTGCGATAACGCGCAAGCACCGTCGACAGTTCGGCCTCGGGCAAGGTAAAGGCGACGGTGATCGGCTGGGTTTGAGTGATGACCACCAGCGCCGTGGTGTCGTTGGCCGCCACCAGGTTGCCGACATCAAGCTGGCGCAGGCCAAGACGACCACCGATCGGCGCACGGATCTTGCTGAACTCCAGGTTCAGCCTGGCATCGCCAACGGCCGCCTGATTGGTCTTGATGGTGCCCTGATACTGCTCAACCAAGGCCGCCTGGGTATCGAGGGTCTGCTTGGCGATGCTGTCTTCAGCATAAAGGCCCTTGTAACGCTCCAGGTCGATCTGGGCATTTTTCAGTTGTGCCAGGTTCTGCGCCAGGGTGCCTTCTGCCTGTTGCAAGGCGATCTGGTAGCTGCGCGGATCGATCTCAGCCAGCAGATCACCGGCTTTCACCTTCTGCCCCTCCTGGAAGTTGACCTTTACCAACTCACCGGCCACGCGGCTGCGCACGTTCACCGTGTTGGTGGCCGTAACCGTGCCCAATGCCTTTAGGTACACCGGAAAGTCCGCCACGGTAGCAGGCGCCACACGCACCGGCACCGGCCCACCAAAGGCCCCGAAGCCCGGTCGACCGCCCTTTCCTGGCGCCATACTGGTGTCTTTTACCGGTGTCGAAGGCCACAGCCACCAACACAGGCCGACGACCAGCAACAGGATCAGCAGGCCAACGAGCCAGGGACGAGGGGAACGGGAAGCAGAAGCATGCATTGGGTGATCGACCATTGTGCGCAGGGATATCTTTTGAGAAGGCTGAACGATAAGCAGATGAGACCGTTAAGCAAAGCGCCTTTACCGGCAATTTACTTAGCGCTGACAGAGGCAAGATGCTGAACTATAAATAAAAACGGCCTGGACGAAGGCCAGGCCGTTACAAACGCTTGCAAATCCATACGCCTTGATCGCCGGTATTACCGGCGATGGCGTCGGATTACTTCAACGTTACTTCAACGCAGCCAGGGCGGCGTCGTAGTTTGGTTCTTCGGCGATTTCCTTGACCAACTCGCTGTGCAGCACCTTGTCGTTCTCGTCCAGAACCACTACGGCACGTGCCGTCAGGCCAGCCAGTGGGCCGTCAGCAATGGCAACACCGTAGTTTTCGATGAACTCACGGCCGCGCAGGGTCGAGAGGTTCTTGACGTTTTCCAGGCCTTCGGCACCGCAGAAACGGGCCTGGGCAAACGGCAGGTCAGCCGAGATGCACAGCACAACGGTGTTGGCGACATCGTTGGCCTTGGCATTGAAGGTGCGCACGGACGTGGCGCAGGTCGGGGTATCGACACTCGGGAAAATGTTCAACACTTTGCGCTTGCCGGCGAAGTCTTTCAGCGACACATCAGCCAGGCCAGCGCCGACCAGGCTGAACGCAGGTGCCTGGGTGCCAACCTGCGGCAGTTCCCCATTGACCTGAACCGGATTGCCTTTAAGAGTCACTTGAGCCATGAACGGAGTCCTTATGCGGGAGTTGAGTAAAGGACCAGAGTTAACCACGAAAGTGCCCCGTCACCTATGGGCAGACAAAAATTGTTGAGTTTTCAGACAATTCTTGTAGACAATCTGCAAGCTTAAACCCGGCCCTCGGCATACTGTTCGCCCAATTAGCGGGATTGGTCAAGCGCCCTCAAACACGCACCCTCCTGATGAAAGCAGGCATGTCCATTCGCGATGTCGGGCCTGATGCCCCGTTCCGCCTTTACGGCGTGTCACTCTTGTCGGGCAAATGTGACCAAAACCCTCGTCCCAACATCCGGCCCTCCGCTGCGCTGCGCTGCGGGTTCAGCGTATGAAAAAAGCACTGCCGGAAAGGCAGACGCCTTAGTGGATAGAGTGGATTTCCTGCATTGGCTTTTTTGTCAGTGCGCGCAGTAGCAGGCGCTGCTGGGTGTCCCTTCAGGAGGCTGAGTGGAGCCGTCGCGTAGTGGGGTGCGAGGCTGGGATGCCTCGCAAGTGCTGATGGGCCATGGATGGCCCGTCGGCGCGCCCACACGGGAGCGATGGCGTAAGGAAGGAACCCGAAGCGCAGCGTAGGGCCGGAT
>JAEAMF010000313.1_pt1 | contig 69380 bp, 57 predicted proteins | sample 8958721 | NCBI WGS metagenome assembly JAEAMF01 (sample SAMN16933255, study PRJNA681124) | bioreactor sludge metagenome | isolation source: anaerobic bioreactor treating anionic surfactant - SDBS | place: India: Bengaluru | collected 2019-02-28
GGATGTCGAAGGTCTTGCGGAAGGCATTGCCGCTGCCGAAGGGGATGACGCCGAAGGCCACCCGGTCCTGGGCCTTGGCCTCGAAAAGCCCCTGGAGCGTGTCGGCGATCGTGCCGTCCCCGCCCATGGCCACCACGACATCCGAGCCGGCCACGGCCGCGGCCACTTTTTCGACCGTGGTCCGCATGTCGCCGAGGTCGTCGAAGACCTCCCCCGGCAGCCTCTTCTGGAGGTAGAGGCGCAGGAGCTTGCGCCGGCGCCAGCGGGAATTGGCGGCCCGCGGGTTGACGATGCAGGCGGTCCTGCGGCCGGGGTTCGGGTCGGTCATGGTGTCAGCGGTTCCGCGTTCTTTCAAGGGGCGCCCTCATTTTAGCGGATGTTCCCGGACGCGTCAAAGGGCGGGATTGATGCGCCGGGACCGTTGGGTTAGAATGCCCCCAGACGCCATGATGCCCCTCGAACGAACGCTCGTCGTCCGGGACCGGCGCTTCCTGCTCCGGGTCGAGACCTCGGCCGAGGCGTCCGACTACCAGAAGTACGAGGACCTGCGCGAGGAGATCTGGGCCTTCCCCGAGGACCACCTGTCGAGCACGCGCAACATGATGTGCGAAAATATCTTCTTCGACGGCGGCAGCCTGTTCCTCGGGGCCTTCGCCGAGGCCGACGGCGGCGGCTTCGTCGCCGACGCCGCCCACCTGGTCGGCTTCGCCTACGGCTTCGCCGGCGTCCGCGACAAGGAGATCGGTTACCGCGACCCCCGCAACCTCCGCTTCTACGCCCAGTTCGCCGGGGTCCGCCGGGCCTTCCAGAGCTACGGCCTGGGCCTGCGGCTGAAGGAGTTCCAGCGCGACATCGTCCGCGGGCTCTACGGCCTGGGGGCCATCGTCTGCACCTACGATCCGCTCACCGGGGTCAACGCCAACCGCAACGTCCATCATTTCGGCATGGACATCCTCGACTACCTCGTGGCCACCTACGGCGCCTACGGCGGCCTGCTCAACCGGACCGACGTGCCGACCGACCGCTTCTTCATGTCCTGGGACCTGGAGCGGACGGGGGAGCCGCCGGGGCGCGGCCTTGTCCCGGCCCAAGCCGCCCCCGACGTCATCCGGGCCGGGTGGCGGCGGGTGGCCGGCCGCGGCGGGCCGATCGATCTCGAGGTCGTTGAAGAGGTCGATGCCGGGGCCGAGGCCGACATCCTCCGGGTGCGCATCCCTCGCGATTTCTACCGCATGCTCCAGGAGACCGACGTCGAGGACCCCGAGGTCCGGCCCATCCCCGTCGAGTGGCGGCTGGCCACGCGGCGGGTGTTCCGATCGCTCCTGGCCCGCGGCTACCGGGCCGTGGACTTCCTCAAGGCCGGCCCGGACGGGGCCAACCACTACGTCTTTGCCCGCGGCGTCGGCAAGAACACATGAGCGCCGGCGGCGCGGCCCTCGTCCGGACCCGGGACCTGGCCCGGACCTACGTCGTCGGGAGCGCCCCCGTCGCCGCGCTGGCCGGGGTCAGCCTGGAGATCGCCTCGGGCGCCTTCGCCGCGGTCACCGGGGCCTCGGGCTCGGGCAAGTCGACGCTCCTCAACCTCCTCGGCGGGCTGGACACGCCGAGCGCCGGGACCATCGAGGTCGACGGGGCGCCGGTGTCGGCCATGGACCGGGAGGCCCTGGCCCGCTATCGCCGCTTCGGGGCGGGCATGATCTTCCAGTCCTTCAACCTCGTGGCTTCCCGCACGGCCCTGGAGAACGTCGAGCTGCCGCTCATCTTCGCCGGCGTCGGGAAGCGGGAGCGGCGCCGCCGGGCGGCCGAGCTCCTGGACCGGGTCGGCCTGGCCGCGCGGGCCGGCCACCGGCCGACGGAGCTCTCGGGCGGCGAGCAGCAGCGGGTGGCCGTGGCCCGGGCCCTGGCCAACGGGCCGAAGCTGCTGCTGGCCGACGAGCCGACCGGCAACCTCGACAGCCGGACGGCCCGGGAGATCGTCGGCCTGCTGGCCGGCCTCAACCGCGAGCAGGGCCTGACCGTGGTCATGGTCTCGCACGAGGAGAGCCTGGTCCGCGAATTCGCCCGCCAGGTCCTGCGGCTGCGGGACGGCCGCCTCGTCGGGGCGGAGGCCGCGCCGTGAGGTTCTCCGACGCCCTCGAGTTCGCCCGGACCAGCCTGGCGAAGCGGCGGCTGCGGACGTTCCTGACCGCCGCCGGCGTCATGATCGGGATCGGCGCCCTGGTCTCCATGATCGCCTTCGGCAAGGGCATGCAGAAGAACGTGAGCCGGGCCTTCACCTCGTCCGACCTGTTCACGACGCTCATGGTCATGCCCGGCGGCGCGCCGGTCCCCGGCCGGGGCGGGCCCGGGGAAGACCCGGACGACGGACTGCGGCCGGCGGCGAAGGACCCGGGCCGCCCCGACGCCGTCCTCGACGACGCGGCCGTGGCCGCCATCGCCGCCATCCCCGGAGTCGTCCTGGCCTACCCCGATATCGGCTTTCCGGCCATGGTCGGCTACGGCGGGGCCTCCGAGTTCCGGCTGGTTCAGGTCATCCCCTCGGCCGTGGCCGCCGGCCGGGCCGGCAAGGTCAAGTGGGGCCGGGCCTACGCCAGTGACGACGAGGAGGGCGTCGTCGTCAGCCAGGCCTTCCTGCGGCGGTTCGGCACGGCCGACCCGGCCGCGGCCGTGGGCCGGACGGTCAGCCTGACCACGGTCTCGATCGACCTCGGCCGGCTGGCCACGCTCAACCTCGGCGCCCTCTTGTCCGGCGACGCCTCGCCCGTGGCCCGGGAGACCACCGAGTTCCCGATCCTGGGCGTCACGGCGGCCGAGGCCTTCGGAGAAGAAGGCCGCCTGGCCCCGAGCGGGGTCATGATCCCGCCGGGCCCGGCCAAGCGCATCAAGCGCCTGCCGATCTCGAGCGTCTGGGACCTCTTCCGGGTCCAGGGCGGCCGGCTGGGCCACTCGGCCGCGACCGTCAAGCTGCGCTCGCTCCGGGACCTGGAGGCCGTCCGCGGCGAGGTCCACAAGAGGGGCTTCGCCACCTTCGCCCTGGCCGACCAGTTCGACGAGATCACCAAGGCCTTCACCATCATGGACATGGTCCTGGCCGCGGTCGGCATGATCGCCATCGTCGTGGCCGCCCTGGGCATCGTCAACACCATGGTCATGTCCATCCTCGAGCGCACCCGGGAGATCGGGGTCATGAAGGCGGTCGGCGCCTCGGACGCGGACATCCGGCGCATCTTCTTTTTCGAGTCCGGGGCCATCGGGCTCATCGGCGGGGCGGCCGGCTGCCTGCTGGGTTGGGCCGTCAGCCTGGTCATCAACCGGGTCGTCGATCTCTACCTGGCCCGGCAGGGCCTGCCGTCCATCTCCTATTTCGCCTTCCCGGCCTGGATCTTCCTCGGGGCCGTCGGCTTCGCCGTCCTGGTCAGCCTGGCCTCGGGCATCTACCCGGCCCGCCGGGCGGCGCGGGTGGACCCCGTGGTCGCCCTGCGCCACGATTAGGCCTCGACACCCTTTTCGCTCGCTGCGGTGATTTTTCACGCCGTTTCGTTCGTCGGACTCAGCGCCAAAACAACTCGCTCGGCGTCCGCTGCGCCTCGCTCAAACACGTTTTGGCGGTTTCCTGGGAAACTTCCTTTCAACTCGTTCGACACTCGGGCCTCGGGATATCATCTCCGCTCGCCGGGGCGAATACCATGGGTTCTGTGATTTGGTGCTATAATGCCCGAAACTGAAGGAGCAGCCATGAAGCATCATCGCGTTCTTGCCGTCCTCGGCGCCATCCCGGCCTTCGTCCTGGCTTCGGCCGGCTGCCGGGCCGTCCAGACCCCGCCCGACGTCGCCGCCGAGGCGCGGGAGCTGCACCGCGAGATCCTGACCGTCGACACCCACTGCGACACCGCTTTCAGCCTGCTGCGGACCGACTGGAAGATCGGCGACCGCCACGATCCGGCCCTGCGCGCCAGCGGCAAGATCGACCTGCCGCGCATGAAGGAGGGCGGTCTCGACGCCGAGTTCTTCGCCGCCTTCGTCGGCCAGGGCCCGCTCACGCCCGAGGCCTACGCCAAGGCCAAGGACAACGCCCTGCGGGCCGTCGAGGCCGTCGGCCAAATGACCCGGGACTATCCGTCGCTCATCGGCCTGGCCGTCGATCCGGCCGGCGCCCGGCGCCTCAAGGCGGCCGGCAAGCTGACGGCCTTCATCGGCATGGAGAACGGCTACCCCATCGGCCGCGACCTGTCGCTGATCAAGTTCTTCTACGACAAGGGCGTCCGCTACATCACCCTCTGCCACTCCGCCGACAACGACATCTGCGACTCGTCGACCGACCGCCGCAACCCCGAGGACCGGGGCTTGAGCGACTTCGGCCGCGCCGTCGTGGCCGAATGCAACCGGCTGGGGATGATCGTCGACATCTCCCACGCCTCGGACAAGTCCTTTTATGACGTCCTGGCCGCGTCCAAGGCCCCCATCATCGCCTCGCACTCGAGCTGCCGGGCCGTCTGCGACAATCCCCGCAACCTGACCGACGACCAGATCCGGGCCCTGGCCCGCCGCGGCGGCGTCATCCAGATCTGCTTCCTCGGCGCCTATGTCAAGACGCCGCCCGTCATCCCGGAGCGCGAACAGGCCGTCAAGGAGATGGAAGCCAAGTACGGCCCCCTGCGGGACCTCAAGGACGAGGCCCTGCGCCAGAAGGCCATGGCCGAGCGCGAGGCCATCAACCAGAAGTACCCCCAGGCCCAGCCGACCGTTCAGGACCTGGTCGACCATATCGACCACGTCAAGAAGCTCGTCGGCGTCGACTACGTCGGCATCGGGACCGATTTCGACGGCGGCGGCGGCGTCCTCGGCTGCAACGACGTCAGCGGCATGATCCATGTGACCGAGGAGCTCCTCCGCCGCGGCTACTCCGACCGGGAGATCGCCAAGATCTGGGGCGGCAACTTCTTCCGCGTTTTCGAGCGGGTCATGGCCCTCGCCGGGAAGTAGCCCGGCCGGGCCGGGACCGGGTCCCGGGCGTAAAAGAGCTTTACGAACGGGCCGCCGTTCTTTTCGCAACGCGATAATTATCAATAAGATGGCGGCATCGCGCCGTGGCATGATCCTTGCTCCGGCTTGGGGCAGGAGCGGCGGGTGCAATTTCGGGCCGTTTTCGTTATGATGAGGGCGCTCCCATGATCATGCCCGGACGCCCGCGCCGCCTCGCCCCCGAGTTGTCCGTGCTGCTGGCGGCGGCGCTCGTCGCCGCGGCCGCCGCCTCGCCGGCCGCCCGGGCCCCCCGCCAGGCGCCGCGCGAAGGCGGCACCTTCCGGGTCAAGGGCCACTACACGCCGTTCAACCAGAGCCTCGATCCCGCCGGACCGGCCCACTACTTCCTGACCGAGCAGCTCTTCGACGGGCTGGTCAAGTTCGACGCCCGTCTCAACCCGACCCCGGCCCTGGCCGAGTACTGGACCATCGCCGACGGCGGCACGCGCATCACCTTCCGCCTCCGCCGCGGCGTCCGCTTCCACAACGGGCGCCCCCTCGCCGCCGACGACGTCAAGTTCTCGCTCGAGCGCCTGGTCCAGGACCGGCCGGGCAACACCATGTCCCGGCTGTTCACCGGCAAGGTCGTCGGGGCCGAGGAATTCCGGGCCGGCCGGGCCGCCGAGGTCGCCGGCTTCCGGGCCGTCGACCCGCTGACCTTCGAGATCCGCTGGCTGCGGCCGTACGTCGCCGGCCTTTATCTGCTGGGCATGTACGCCTGCAAGATCCTGCCGCGGGACATGGCCGAGTCCCAGGGCCGTAGCTTCTTCTACCGGCCCGTCGGCACCGGGCCGTTCAAGTTCGGGGAGTGGATCCGCGGCCCGCAGTTGGACATCCTGGGGATCCGGTTGGAGAGGAACCCCGACTACTTCGAGGGCCCGCCCCACCTGGAGGCCCTGGAGTACAGCCCCCATTTCACCGAGGAGCAGTTCGAGGCCGGCGACGTCCATCTCATCTCCGTCGAATCGGCCCGGACGCTCACGCGCGGCGACCGCATCCTGGAGAACACCACCCTGAAGACGTACTTCCTGGCCTTCAGCTGCGATCTCCCGCCTCTCGACCGCCCGGAGGTCCGCAAGGCCCTGGCCCTGGGCCTGGACAAGGCCCGTCTGGCCGCGGCCTGCGACCTGCCGGGGACCCTGCATCAGGTCATGGACACCTACGTCCCGCCCTTCCTGCCGGGGTTCTTCCCCAAGGCGGCCAGCCCCTTCACCGACGTCGACACGGCCAAGATCCTCCTCGACCGCATCCTGCCGGCGGGCGGCCGCAAGGCCCTGACGCTGACGCTCCTCTGCGACGGGCCGAGGACCGACGAGTCGGGCGGGTTCGCCCGCGAGCTGGGGCGCCAGCTGGCCGCCCTGGAGATCCGCCTGACCGTGAAATACCTGCGCCGGCCCGAGGACGCCCGGACCGTCCGCGTCCCTTATGTCCGGTTCCTGGCCTACCCGATGGACTTCCCGGACCCGGAGAACGTCATCGTGCCCCTGTTCTATTCGGGTTCGCCGGCCAACGCCTTGAGCGCCCGCTACGAGAACCCGCGCCTGGACGCCCTGCTCGAGCGATCCGCGGCCGAGTCGAGCTGGGAGAAGCGGACGGCCCTGTTCCGGGAGATGGAGAAGCTCCTGGGCGAGGAGGTCCCGGCCGTGCCCCTCTTCGTCGAGCGCATCCGCATCGCCATCCGCTCCGGCGTCCGGGGGCTCGAGGTCCCGGCCATGGGCTTCATCTTCATCGACACCAAGGACATCTGGCTGGCGGACGGGGAGGCGGGACGGTGAAGCTGAAGGTCTCGATCCACGCCCGGCTGCTGTTCTGGATCACCCTGCTCGTCGTGCTGCTCTTCGGCGCGGTCCTGTTCGTCATCCAGATCCGCGAGGCCAGGATCCTCCAGGACGAGACCGAGGCCCGGGCCCGGCTCCAGGCCCGCTACATCGCCGACGCCAACCTCCGCTCGCTGACCCTGCAGGACTGGCAGGCGGTCCGCGAGTACGTGGAGGCCCACAGCGTCGGCGACCTCGTCTACATCGTCGTCTACGACCGGGCCTGGCAGCCGGCCGCCTGGAACGAGCTCGTCCGCGACCAGGGCGGGATCGTCGCGTCCAGCCTGCTCGAGGACGCCCTGACCCCCGAAGAGACCGTCTCGCAGACCCGCCGGCTGGTCCTGCGCGGGACGCCGGTCCGGGTCCGCGAGGTCGAGGTGCCGGCCTTGTCGGCCGAGCCTGGCGTCCGCTGGGGCTCGGTCAAGATCGGGTTGTCGCTCGAGCCGATGTACGCCCGGATGCGGGAGATCCAGAAGGTCCTCCTGCTCATCGGCCTGGCCGGCGTCCTGCTCGGCGTCGCCGGAGCGGCCGTCCTGGCCCGGCGCATCACCCGGCCGCTCCACCGCCTGGCCGAGGGCACGATCCGCATCGCCCGCGGCGACTTCTCCCAGGCCATCGTCGACACCTCGCGCGACGAGGTCGGCGACCTGGCCCGCTCGTTCAACGAGATGACCGGCCAGCTCGTCCAGACCCGGCAGCGCATGGCCGACGCCAATCGACGCCTCGTTCAGCACGAGAAGCTGGCCTCGATCGGCCGCATGGCCGCCACCATCGCCCACGAGATCCGCAACCCCCTGACCTCGGTCAAGCTGAACATCCAGAAAGTGGCCGAGGAAGAAGGCCTCGCCGAGATGGTCCAGGCCCATCTGGACCTGTCGCTCGAGGGCATCGACCAGATCGAGCGCTTCATCAAGGAGCTGCTGAACTTCACCCGGGTCCAGGAGCTGAGCCTGGAGCGCTGGCCGGTCGACCTCGTCGTCGACGAGTCGCTCAAGATCATCCGGGGGACCCTGGACCAGAAGCGGATCGCCGTCGAGCGCGCCTGCGCGCCGGGGCTGCCGGCCGTCATGGCCGACGCCGACAAGCTGCGCCAGGTGTTCCTGAACATCCTGCGCAACGCCCAGGAGGCCCTGGAGCCGGGGGGGACCATCCGCATCGCCTGCGACACGGTCGACGAGGGCGGCCGGGCGCTGGTCCGCATCCGGATCTCCGACGACGGCCCCGGCATCCCGGAGAAGGACCGGCCGAACGTCTTCGAGCCGTTCTACACGACCAAGCCGTCGGGCTTCGGGCTGGGCCTGGCCAACGCGCGCAAGATCGTCGAACAGCACCGGGGCACGATCGCCGTCGGCGAGGGGGCCGGTCCGGGGTGCGAGTTCGTCATTCTCATCCCCGCCGCGGAGGAAGCCGCATGAGTTCCATCCTGATCGTCGAGGACGACGCGCTCGTCCGCCGCACCCTGGCGTCCCAGCTGGCCAAGAAGGGCTACGAGGTCGCCGTCGCCGAGACGGGCGAGGCCGGGATCAAGGCCTTCGCCGAGACCGGGCCCGACCTGGTGCTCCTCGACGTCCGGCTGCCCGACGTCGACGGGCTGGAGGTCCTGCGGCGCATCCGGGAGCGCAACCGGCGGGCCGTCATCCTGGTCATGACCGCCTTCGACGACATGAAGACGACCGTCGAGGCCGTCAAGCGGGGGGCCTTCGAATACCTCGTCAAGCCGCTCAACGCCACCGAGCTCGACCTGGCCATCGAGAAGGCCTTCCAGGTCCGGGCCCTCGAGGAGCGGGTCAGCTATCTCGTCGAGGAGAAGCAGAAGGAGTACACGATCGACAACATCATCGGCCGGTCGGCCGGGATGCGCAACGTCTTCAAGATCATCGGCTCGGTGGCCAACACCCGGACCAACGTCCTCATCCAGGGGGAGAGCGGCACGGGCAAGGAGCTGGTGGCCAAGGCCATCCACTATCACAGCCCCTTCCGCGAAGAGCCCTTCATCGTCATCAACTGCTCGGCCATCCAGGACACCCTGCTCGAGTCGGAGCTCTTCGGCCACGTCAAGGGGGCCTTCACCGACGCGGTCAGCGAGACAAAGGGCAAGTTCGAGATCGCCGGCAAGGGCACCCTGTTCCTGGACGAGATCGGCGACGTCTCGCCCAACCTCCAGAGCAAGCTGCTGCGGGTCATCGAGTCGCGGGACTTCATGAAGGTCGGCGGCGAGAGGGTCCTCAAGACCGAGGCCCGCATCATCGCCGCCACCAACCAGAACCTCAAGGTCCTGATCGAGAAGGGCCGGTTCCGCGAGGACCTCTTCTACCGGCTCAAGGTCGTCGAGATCGCCATTCCGGCCCTGCGGGAGCGGCGCGAGGACATCCCCGACCTGGTGGGCTACCTGCTCGAGAAGATCAACCGCGAGCTGCGGCGCAACGTGCGCAAGGTCCCGCCCGAGGTCATGAAGGCGCTCGTCGAGGCCCCCTGGCGGGGCAACGTGCGCGAGCTCGAGAACGCCCTGACCCGGGCCGTCATCCTGGCCAAGGGCGATGTCCTGCTCAAGGAGAACCTGCCCGTCGAGCCGGACGAGGCCCGGGCCTTCCCGGACGAGCTCGTGCCGCTCGAAGAGGTCGAAAAGCGCTACATCCAGCACGTCCTGTCGGCGGTCAAGGGGAGCAAGACCCGGGCCAGCCAGATCCTCCAGATCAGCCGGCCGACCCTGGACAAGAAGATCAAGGATTTCGGCCTCGACCTGGGCGACACCCCCTGACGCCCGGGGTGTAAATCCCCGGACGGGGGCTGTAAAAGAACTTGTCCGCCGGGGCCCGAACGCCGCCCGCCGCGATCCGCTCTCCCCTGGAGACGCCCCTCGAGGTTGGCACAAAACGTGCTAAATATGGGGTGGCCGCAAGGAAGAGGCCCCTCATGGACACCAAGAAGATCATCCTCGTCGACGACGACGAAACCGTTCGCAAGACGTTCACCCTGCTCCTCGGGAAGAAGTACCGCATCGAGTCCCTGAAAGACCCCCGCCAGGCCGTCAGCAAGCTGAAGACTTCGACGGCCGACCTGGTCATCGCCGATTTCCGGCTGCCGTATTTCAACGGCATGGAGCTCATCAAGCGCCTGCGCGAGAACGGCTTCGAGGGCGAGGCCATGCTCATCACCGCCCACCCCGACGACGTCCGGCTCGAGGACATGGGCCGCTTCGCCATCAGCCATTTCTTCGTCAAGCCGCTCGACCTCAACGACCTGAACCTGTCGATCGACCGCCTGCTCCAGCCCAAGAACCCCCTCGAAACCCCGGCTTAAGAAGGGGGCTGGATGGGGTCAAACCTACCTTTTTCGAAAAAAGGTAGGTTTGACCCCATCGGGGGTCCCCGCATATAATCCTCCCGAACCCCGAAGGAGGACCCCATGATGAAACCGTCCGGACTGTCCCGCCGCGATTTCGGCCGCCTGCTCGTCGCCGGCTCGGCCCTGTCCGTGGCCGCGCTCGACGAGCTCAACGCCGGCATCGCCCAGAAGATCACCGCGCTCAACCAGAAGTACCTCGAGGACGAGGCCCCCGACGGCGTCTATTGGGAGGAGATCCGCAAGCTCTACGACTTCGAGGACCGCTTCATCATGATGAACAACGGCACCCTGGGGCCCATGCCCAAGAGCGTCTTCAACACGCTGACCCGCTATTTCCGGGTCCAGGTGTCCAATCCCTACGACGGGTACAACGTCCTGCCGGGCATCCGCGAGTCCGTCCGGGCCAAGCTGGCCGCCTTCGTCAACGCCTCTCCCGACGAAGTGGCCCTGACCAGCAACACGACCGAGGGCCTCAACTTCGTCATCAACGGCCTCGACCTCGCCGCCGGCGACGAGGTCCTGATGTCGAACCTGGAGCACCCCGGGCACGTCGGCCCCTGGCGGCTCAAGGAGAAGCGGGCCGGCATCAAGATCACGGAAGTGCCCTTGAGCCCGACCGTCGCCTCGATCGACGAGATCGTCGGCGCCTTCGCCGCCGCCGTCACCCCCCGGACCCGGGTCATCAGCATCAGCCACACCTGCTTCATCACCGGGTTGATCATGCCCCTCAAGGAGCTGAGCCGGATGGCCCACGACAAGGGCCTGCTGCTGATCGCCGACAGCGCCCACGGCCTGGGCATGATCGACCTCGACATGAAGGCCCTGGGCATCGATGCCTTCGCCTCCAGCCCCTACAAGTGGCTGGGCGCCCCGACCGGGGTCGGCCTGCTCTACGTCCGCAAGGAGGCCCTCGACCGGGTCTACCCGACGGTCGTCAGCTCGGGCTGGGAGAACGACAAGCGGGCGGCCAAGCTCGACCCCTCGGGCCAGCGGTCCGACGCCCTGCTCTACGCCCTCGACGAGGCCCTGAACTTCCAGAACCGCATCGGCCGGACGCGCATCGAGCGGCGCATCAAGGTCCTGGCGGCCCGGCTCAAGAGGGAGCTGGCCAAGACGCCCGGGGTCAAGGTGCACACGCCGGCCGACCCCTATTTGAGCGCCGGCCTGACGGCCTTCTCGATGGGCGGCGGCCTCGAGGCCCGGCTGGTCGACTACCTCCGCGAGAAGGACAACCTCGTCGTCCGCACGGCCGGGAGCGCCGCGGCCGGGACCCTCGCCGTCCGCGTCTCGACGCCCATCTACGTCTCGACCCGGGAGGTCGACCTGGTCGTCGACGCGGTCCGGTCCTTGGTCGCCCACAAGGCCTGATCGCGTAAGAAAGTTTACGTTTTTCGCCTCTTCCGGCCCCTCCATCAGGGTAGGCGGCTTGGCACGAAATCTGCTGTAATCCTGTCGGTTACCAGACACCCTTCCATAACCCTCCTTCTTTTGTTCCGGAGCGAGGGGCGCCGCCGTAGGCACCCCTCGCTCTCATTATCCGGGCCCGACGAGGCCTCCGCCCCGCGGCCTTCCTTCCGTTGACTCGGTCTCCGCTGCTGGTGTAGCATGGGGCGCAAACAGGAAGGAGAGACCCCATGCCCAGCCCCGCCAAGAACCCCCACCTGCCGTTCGGCGACCAGCGCACGGCGCCCTGGTACGGCAAGGACATCATCTCGGTCAAGCAGTTCACCCGGGCCGACCTCGAGTATGTCTTCGGCGTGGCCCACGAAATGCGCGTCATGGTCGAGCGGGTCGGCACGTTCGACCTGCTCAAGGGCAAGATCCTGGCCAGCCTGTTCTACGAGCCCTCGACCCGGACGTCCTCTTCGTTCATCGCGGCCATGGAGCGGCTGGGCGGCAACGTCATCAACATCAACGAGGTCCGCTATTCGTCGGTGGCCAAGGGCGAGAGCCTGCCGGACACCATCCGGACCCTCGAGTGTTACGCCGACGTCATCGTCATCCGCCACCCCGAGCTCGGCTCGGCGGCCATCGCGGCCCAGGCCGCCCGCAAGCCGGTCATCAACGCCGGCGACGGCGTCGGCGAGCATCCCACCCAGGCCCTCCTCGACGCCTTCACCATCCGCGAGGAGTTGGGCCGCATGGACGACCTGACCGTGACCATGCTCGGCGACCTCAAGTACGGCCGCACCGTCCACTCCCTGTCGCGGCTGCTGTCGCTCTACAACGCCCGGCTCCATTACGTCTCGCCCGAGATCCTGCCCATGCCCCCGGAGATCGTGTCCGAGCTCGAGGCCAAGGGCATGCGCCAGGCCGCCCACCGGACGCTCGACGCGGCCCTGCCCGGGACCGACGTCCTCTACGTCACCCGGGTCCAGCGCGAGCGCTTCGAGAGCGAGGAGGTCTACAACTCCGTCAAGGACGCCTACGTCCTGAACAAGAGCGTCATGGCCGGGGCCAAGGACAAGATGATCGTCATGCACCCCCTGCCGCGCGTCACCGAGATCAGCACCGACTTCGACGAGGACCCCCGGGCCGCCTACTTCCGGCAGATGGAGTACGGACTCTATGTCCGCATGGCCCTGCTGGCCATGGTGCTCGGCAAGGCCTGAACGGGGCCTGGGCGCGCCCGCCGCGCCGCCAAGGAGACGACCATGATGAAGACCGCACGCCGCCGCGCCGTTCTCGGGCTGGCCCTCCTGGCCGGCCTGTCCGCCCCGCTCCTGCGGGCCCAGCGGACCGGCTACACCCCCGAGGAGTTCGTCCGCCGCCGGGCCGCCCTGATGGACCAGGTCAAGGACGGGGCCGTCGTCCTCTTCGGCGACGCCGCCGTCCCGGCCGGGACGCATTTCCGCCAGGACAACGACTTCTTCTACTTCACCGGCAACGAGGACCTCGGCGGCGTCCTGGTCCTCGTCCCCTTCGGGCGCCCCGGGGCCACGCTCTTCCTGCCCCAGCGCTCCGCCCGCGAGATCCAGTACGACGGGCCCGGCCTGCTCGAGGACGCGGCGGCCAAGTCCCGGGCCGGCTACCTCGACGTCCTGGCCGTCGGCGACCTCGACGAGTTCCTGGCCCGCCTCGCCGGCCGCGGCGCCGGCAAGCTCTACGTCCGTCTCTCGCCGCGGGACACGCTCGACGACGCCCGCTCCGAGACCGCCCTCATGGACGGCCGCCGGGCCCGCAGCCACTACAACGACCAGCTCTCGGTCGACCAATACCGGCTCGAGAAGCTGCGCCAGCGCTACCCGCAGATGACCTTCGTCGATGTCGCCCCGGCCATCGACGCCCTGCGGGCGGTCAAGACGCAGGAGGAGATCGCCGTCCTGCGGCGCAACGGCCGCCTGTCGGCCGAGGGCGTCCGGCAGGCTATGCTGGCCACGCGCCCGGGCGTCTTCGAATACGAGATCGAGGCCGCGGCCATGGCCGTCGTCCTGAAGGGCGGGGCCAAGGGCGCCGCCTACGCCCCCATCGTCGGCTCCGGCCCCAACTCCTGCATCTTCCATTACGAGAAGAACGACCGCCGGGCCGCGGCCGGGGATGTCGTGCTGATGGACTTCGGGGCCGACCTCGACCACCTGGCCATGGACATCACCCGGACCTGGCCGGCCTCGGGACGCTTCACGCCCGAGCAGAGGGAGGTTTACCAGATCGTCCTCGAGGTCGAAAAGGCCTGCATTGAAGCCTACAAGCCGGGCGCGACGCCGCAGGACGTCCGCGACCACGTCGCCGCCGTCATGAAGGCCAAGGGCCTCGACCCCCGGGGCCAGCTCGGCGGCTTCGGCCACGGCGTCGGCCTGGCCGTCCACGACGTGCCGCTCGGCGGCGTCCTCAAGGAGGGCATGGTCTTCGCCATCGAGCCCGCCCTCTATTATCCCGAGAAGGGCTTCGGGGTCCGCATCGAGGACACGGTCCTCATCACGGCGACCGGCTGCGAGGTCCTGACCGCGGCCGTGCCCAAGGAGATCGACGAGGTCGAGAAGCTCCTGGCCGGGCGCGGCCGCTAGGCGCTCCATGGCCGCGGCGCCCGAGGACATCCTGGCCCGGATCGAGAAGGGCCTGGGCGCCCCGTTGCCCGGCATTCCGGCCCAGATGGCGATGGCGCCCGAGCCGCGGACCGGCCACAAGGCCTACTTCGAGGTCGAGGACAGCTGCCGCAAGGCCGGCGTCCTCGTCCTGCTCTATGCCCGGGACGGGCGGCTGTGGCTGCCGCTGACCCGGCGCGCGGACGGCTTGCTCCAGCATCGGGGGCAGATCTCCCTGCCCGGCGGGGAGCAGCACCGGGGCGAGTCGCTGGAGGCCACGGCTCTGCGGGAGACGCAGGAAGAGCTCGGCCTGGACCTGGGGCGGGTCCGCGTCCTGGGCCGGCTGACGCCGCTCTTCATCCCGGCCAGCGATTTCTGCGTCTACCCCACCGTGGCCGCGGTGGCCGGGCCGCTCGCGTTCCGGCCCCAGCCGGAGGAGGTGGCCGAGGTCATCGAGGCCCCCGTCGACCTCCTGGCCGACCCGGCCCTGGTCCGCCGCGAGATCCGGCGCTACGGCGGGCTGGACCATGACGTCCCGTTCTACGATCTCGACGGCCACAAGGTCTGGGGCGCCACGGCCATGATCTTGGCCGAGTTCCTGGCCCTGCTCTGACGGGGACCGCCACGCCCCGGCCCCCCGGCCGGGCTGCGGACGGGTTTGACCCCGTCCTTATTGGCCTATACAATACTCCCGACAAACGGAAAGAGGTCCCGACATGAGCCAGCGCAAACGCGTCCTGAGCGGCATCCAGCCGAGCGGCACCATCCACATCGGCAACTATTTCGGCGCCGTCGAGAACTGGGTCCGCCTGATGGACGAGTACGACTGCTTCTTCACCATCGTCGACCTCCACGCCATCACCGTGGACTACGACCCCCGGCGCCTGCCCCAGCGGGTCTGGGACGCCGCCCTCGACAACATGGCCGCCGGGCTCGACCCGGCCAGGTGCACCATCTTCATCCAGAGCCACGTCCCCGAGCACACCGAGCTGACCTGGCTCCTGACCTGCGTCGCCCCCCTCGGCGAGTTGAGCCGGATGACCCAGTTCAAGGAGAAGTCCGAGCGCGAGCGCGAGAACGTCACCGCCGGTCTGTTGAGCTATCCCGTCCTCATGGCCGCCGACATCCTCATCTATAAGGCCGCCGCCGTGCCCGTCGGGGAGGACCAGGTCCAGCACCTCGAGTTCACCCGCGAGGTGGCCCGCCGCTTCAACGGCCGCTTCGGCGACTATTTCCCCGAGCCGCTGCCGCTCATCGGCCGCGGCGCCCGGGTCATGGGCCTGGACGGCGCGGCCAAGATGAGCAAGTCCCTGGACAACTTCATCGGCATCGGCGAGGAACCCGAGGCGGTCTGGGAGAAGCTCCGGCCGGCCAAGACCGATGAGGCCCGCAAGCGCCGCAGCGACCCGGGCGAGCCCGACCGCTGCAACATCTACAGCTACCACAAGCTGGTGACGCCGGCGGCCGAGTTGGCCGAGATCGCGGCCGGCTGCCGGGGCGCGACGATCGGCTGCATCGACTGCAAGAAGATCTTCCACCGCCACCTGATGGAGGTCCTGGGCCCCATCCGCGAGCGGCGGCGGGAGCTGGCCCTGCACCCGGACGACGTCCGGGCCGCCCTCGACGAGGGGGCCCGCAAGGCCCGGGCCGCGGCCCGGGAGACCCTGGACGGGGCCAAAAAGCTCATGGGCCTCCTGTAGGGAACCTTTTCCGCCCGGCGTTCGTCTTCCCTCATGAACGTCGTTCTCCAGGAGGTTCCCATGTCCCGCGTGAAGGTCCTCATCGCCCTCTGCCTCACCGCCCTGCTCCTGACCGTGTCCTGCGTCCTGGCCGGGGAGCAGTTCAAGGAAGACTTCTCGAAGAGCCTGCCCCTCAAAGCGGGGGACCGCTTCTCCCTCGAGAACGTCAACGGGGACGTGACCATTGCCGCCTGGTCCGGGGACCGGGTCGAGATCCGGGCCGTCAAGACGGCCCGCGGCCGGGAAGAGGACCTGGCCAAGGTCGAGATCCGGGTCGAGGAATCGGCCGGCGGAGTGGCGGTCAAGGCCATTTGGCCCAAGTTCCCGCGCCGGGCCCGGGTCAACGTCGAGTTCGAGGTCCGGGTCCCCGAGGGCGCCGTCCTCGACGGCGTCGGCACGGTCAACGGCGATGTCGAAGTCGCGGGCCGGTTCGCCCGGGCCGACGTCGGGACGACCAACGGCGACGTGACGGTCGAAGGCGGATCGGGCGAGCTCGAGGCCTCGACCACCAACGGCGACGTCCGCGTCCGGGGGTTCGAGGGCCGGCTCGAGGCCGGAACGACCAACGGCCAGATCCGGCTGGAGGCCATCACGGTCAAGGGCGGCCTCAAGGCCGGGACGACCAACGGCGGCATCACCCTGGCCGTGACGTCGCCGGAGACCCTCAACGCCGACCTGCGGGCCGGCACGACCAACGGCCACGTGACCGTCGATTTCCCGGTCACGCTCCAGAGCCTCAAGCAGTCGAAGCGGCGCATCGAAGGCCGGATCGGCCAGGGCGGCCCCGAGATCTCGCTGCACACGACCAACGGCTCGATCACCCTGACCAAATAGATCGGAACGGGTTGACCTCATCCTCGGGGGGCCGGCCTTGGCGCCGGCCCCCTTTTTTGCCATGCCGCAGGTCCGGGGCGGGGGAACGGTGGCCTCCCGGGGTCCAAGAAGAGTAAGATACCACCGTTGTCCCCCGAAGGAAGGAGCGCCGGCCCGTGACAGCCGAGCCCGGAGAAACGCCGTTCACCCGCCAGGTCAAGCGGGTCCTCCGGTCCATCCCCCGCGGCCGGGTGGCCACCTACGGCCAGATCGCCGCCCTGGCCGGCCGGGAGGGGGCGGCCCGCGGCGTCGCCTGGATCCTCCATTCGTCCTCGTCGTCGGCCGGCCTGCCGTGGCACCGGGTGATCGGCGCCGCCGGCCGCATCTCCCTGCCGCCGGGACGGGGCTTCCGGGAGCAGAAGGCGTTGTTGGAGGCTGAAGGCGTCCGGGTCGGGCGCGGCGGCAGGATCGACCTGAAGCGCTTCCGTTATGAGCCGGCCGCGGGCGCCGCCGCGAGGTCGCGGGCGGTCCGGCGGTTCCTGCGCGACCTGGAGGACCAGGGCCGCGGTCCCCGGCTCCCGGGGGAATGATCCTCCCGGGCCCGCCGCCGGGAATATCCGGCGTTCTCCGCGATCAGCCGATCGGCCTGATGCGAATGTTCCGGAACCAGATCGGGGCGCCGGCGTGCTTGCCCTGGAAGCCGATCCGGCCCTTGGTGGCCAGCTCCGCGTACGGCCGGTTCAGCCAGTCGGGGATCTCGCTGCCGTCGGGATTGACCTTGGCCGAGGTCCACAGGGCCATGTCCATGTCGGTGACCGTCTCGCCGTTGAGCTCGACGGTGATGCGCTTCCCGGCGCAAGTGATGGTGAAACGGTTCCATTCGCCCGGCTTCTTGACCAGGCTCTTTGTCGGGGCCAGGTGGCCGAAGATGGCCCCGCAGTGCCAGGTGGCCGGCTCCTTGGCCCACTCCTCGGCGAAGTCGTCGGCGATCTGGATCTCGACCGAGTTGGGGATCCAGTCGGCGATGTCCGTGCAGTAGACGATGACGCCGCTGTTGGTCCCCGGCGCGGTCATGAACTCGAGGTCGAGGACAAAATTCTCGTAGTCCGGCCGGGTCCAAAGGGCCTGGTCCTCGGACGCGGTGAAGACGCCGTCGGCGACGGTCCAGACGCCGGCCGGGGCCTCGGCGTTCGAGAGGTCGGCGGCGAAGAGGTCCGACCAGCTCGGCTCCGCGGCGGCGGGGGCTTGGGCCGCGGGGGCCGGCGCTTCGGCTTTCCTGCAAGCGGCCGTCGCGGCCAGCGCCAACGTCAGCATCATGAAAAGGACGAGCAAATGGCGGGAACGCATGGTGAGAACTCCTTTTCGGGGGCGTGTCGGCCCTACTTTAGCAATTTTCGGGGTTCAGGCCAACCCGGAAACCCCAATAGGGGACACGTACCGGAGGTACATGTCCCCACGCCGCGGTCCAGGCCAACCCGGAAACCCCAATAGGGGACACGTACCGGAGGTACATGTCCCCACGCCGGCCCATGTCCCCACGCCGGCCACCCACGCCGGCCCCGACGGGGGACACGTACCGGGGGTACATGTCCCCGTGCCCCCCGTGCCCCCCTTTGTCTTGCCAAGAGCCCGGCCCTAGGGTATCCTCGTTCGCGGAATCCCGTCGAGGAGGTCCCCGATGAGACGCTATGCCCGCCGCGCCATCATGGCCGTGTTGGCCCTGTCCCTGGCCCTCTCCGCCTGCGCGCCCAAGCCGGCCGCCGTCACGCCCTCGGCCCCGCCGCGCCCGCTCGTCCTGGGCATGCACGCCATCTGCGAGACCGACGCCGACGCCAAGGTCCTGGCCGGCGAGGTGCCGTCCCTGGCCCGGCTGGGCGTCAACCTCCTCGTCTGCGAGGTCGATTATTGGTACGCGTACGAGTCCCACCCCGAGCTGCGCCTGGAGAACGCCATCCAGAAGGGGACCGTCAAGGCCCTGGTGGCCGCCTGCAAGGCCCACGGCATCCGGCTCGTGCCCCAGTTCCAGAGCCTGGGCCATCAGTCCTGGGACGAGAAGACCTTCCCCCTCCTCACCAAGTATCCCCAGCTCGACGAGTCGCCGAACAAGTACCCCGGCAACAAGGGCACGGACCCCTGGGGGACCGAGTTCTACTGCCGCAGCTGGTGCCCGCTCCACCCGGAACTGCTGTCCATCGTCAACGACCTCTACGACGAGCTGCTCGACGTCTTCGAGGCCGACGCCCTCCACGTCGGCATGGACGAGGTCTTCATCATCGCCGACGCCGATTGCCCCCGCTGCGCCGGCAAGCCCACGGCCGAGCTCTTCGCCCGGGCCGTCAACGACGCGTACGACCACATCGTCAAGGCGCGGGGCAAGGAGATGATGATGTGGGCCGACCGCCTCCTCGACGGGCAGGCCACCGGCTACGGCCTGTGGGAAGCGTCCATGAACGGGACCGACAAGGCCATCGACATGATCCCCAAGGACATCATCATGTGCGACTGGCACTACGAGCCGAAGTACCCGCTCCAGAGGACGCCCAAGTCGGCCTTTCCGTCGCCCAAGATCTTCGCCGACAAGGGCTTTCGGGTCCTGCCGACGAGCTACCGCAACGTCAAGGCCCAGGCCCGGTTCATCGACCAATCGCTGGCCTTGGGCCCGGACAAGGTCCTGGGGCACCTGTGCACGGTCTGGCATCCCCTCGGCCAGGGCCAGTACGCCAAGCTGCCCCAGCTGAAGGCCGCCGCCAAGAAGATCCGCAAGGCCCGGGGCTGAAGCCCGAGGCGGGCGACCGGCCGGCGGCCCTGGCCGCTCCGGCCGGGCCTGGCGCGGCGGGGCCCCGGCCTATTTCGCGGCCGTGATCAGGTTCCGCCGCCGCAGCTCCTCCAGGCCCTTCTCCCAGGGCCCGGCCGCGGCCCACATGTAGTACGAGAAGTAGCGGACCGTTTTCCGGAAGAGGGGCACCCAGGGCTGGAACTCGGCGTAGTAATGCGCCGACTCGCCGTTGGAGGGGTGGTTCATCCACATGTGCAGGAACTCCGGCTCGCTCACCGGGTAGGCCCCGACGAAAGAGACGTCCTCGACCGTGTCCCGGCCCGCGTTCCAGCCCTCCTTCAGGAAGAAGACCTGGCCGAAATACTCCTCGGGCCGCATGCGGGCCTCCCGGAGGCCGGACTTGTCCGGGACGACGAAGACGTCCTCCGGGCCGTGCTTTTCGCCCAGGGCCAGGATGGGCTGCGGCCCGAGCATGTTCAGCTCGGGATCCTGGAACTCGATGGCGAAGCGGACCCCGAGCAGCGGGGAGTCCCCGTCGAGCGTGAAGACCTTCTCCATCCTGTTGCCGTAATAGTCGGCGGTCATGCGGACCGAGGCCGCCGTCCCGCCGGCCTGAACGATCTCGGCATCGTAGACCTTGTGGGTCTCGATCGAGGCCTGGCCGAGGAAATCCTCGAAGCCGCCGTAGGGATAGAAGCCGCGCTCGCGGAACGGCCGGCGGTCCGAGTATTCCTTCTCCGGCCAGAGCTTGAACAGGACGTTGTCGTTCTTGTCCTTGACGATGTACTCGATGACCCGGGCCCCGATGGCCAGCAGGGTCACCCGGACCCGGTCGTTCTCGAGCCGGTACTCCATGGTCCCGTCGCCGTCGAGGTCGACCGGCGTCACCGTGACGCGCCCCGACGGCGCGCCGACCCCGAGCTGGGTCTCGGCCGTGGCGCCGAGGGCCGCGGTCCTGACCGTGTAGGAGCCGGGCCTTAGCGGCAGCCGGAATTCGAGGGCCTGGTGTTCGCCCGTTCGGGCCGCGCCCGTCAGCGAGGTGGCCAGGACAGGCGCGGCCGGCCCGTCCTTGGCATAGACCCGGACCTCGACCGGATAGGACGCGGCCCCGGTGAAGTTGTGGACGGAGACCGGGAACACGACCACCGGCGCCTGGCCGTAGAGGAGCCGGTGCACGGACACCGCCGGCGGCAGGTCGAGCACGGCCAGGGCCTTCTTCGGGCCGGCTTCGACCAGGATGGGGTTGGCCCGGCCCATGGCCTCGGCCTTGGGGAAGAGGCGGAACGACAGGGCCCGCTCGGCCCCGGCCGGGACCTCGACCTCGGTCCCGCTTTCGGCCAGGCCGACGCCGGCGGACGACCGTACGGAGACCCTGGTCTTCAGCGGCCGGTCGCTCCGGTTGGCCAGCCGGACCCGGACCTCGTACCCTTCGACCTCGGCCTCCAGGCCGATCCGGTCGGCGAAAACGCTCTCCAGGTAGACCCGGTCGAGGAGCAGCAGCTGCAGCGCGTTGCGGAACCGGGCCGGGCCCATCATCCGCCCCTGCGGCAGGACCCCGACGGCCCGCCGCCCGAGGATGGCCCGCCACATCCCGTCCCGGTCCCAGCGCCGGCCGTTGTCCGCGAAGAGGACCATGCAGGCCGGTGCCTCGTCCTTGACCAGGCCGGTCTGCAGGACGAAGGGGACGTCCTCGGCGTCGATCTGCGTCTTGTTCCCGTCGACGGCGATCTGCCCATCGTACGCGTACTTGTCGCAGTCCGGGGCCCAGACCGGGCGGAAGAGGTAACCGCCGCGGTCCTTGACGAAACGGATCCATTCCTCCTCGGTCGGCATGTCCTGGATCTTGAGACCGTCGTAGTCCCGCAGGCCGTAGGCGACCGTGCCCAGGCTGTGGGTGGCCTTGCCCGTGCCGACGTCGACGGCGACGCCGGTGAGCCCGACCTCCTTCAGCCAGGCCGGGATCTCGTCCCGCATCAGGAAGTCCATGTAGCCGCTGAACGTGAACCAGTCGTTGCCTTGGGCCAGGCCCTGCCCGATGACCTCGAGGGGGTGGCCGGGGTGGCAGGTGACGCTGCGAAGGAGCGTGCCCGTCCCGAACCAGCCGCGGTGGAGGGTGAAGTGGTCGACGACGTCCCGCAGGCCGGCCAGGAGGTCCTTGAGCCGGCGCCGGTCGGCCGGCTCTTCGGCCAGGACCGTGAAGAGCCGCCTCTTCCCGTCCGCCAGGAGGACGGCGACGACCTCGCGGTAGCCGGCGGCCCGGGCCTGGTAGCTGCCCGCCGCGGCCCGGGCGCCGGCCAGCCCCGGGGCCAAGGCGAGGATGCGGGCCCCGAGCGGGCTGGACGGCTTGATCCAGGCCAGGACCGAACCGCGGTCCAGAGCCCTGGTCAAGGCCGCGGCGTCCGGGTCTTCGAGCTCCGCGGGCGGCTCGTCGAGCCAGGCGTCGAGAAAGCCCTCGTCGACGACGAGGCCGGGAAGGCCCAGCTCTTCGGCCATGTCGGCCTTGTTCTGGGCGATGGCCCGTCCGATGTCGGGCTGGCCGAGAACGAAGAGGTTGCCGCGGCTCACCCAGCGCCAGCCGAGGTTCTGCCAATAATTCGTGTAGCCGCTGAAGGACCCGTCCCGGACGATGGCGGCGGCGCCCGGCGCCGGCCCGGAAGACCTGGCCAATCCGGCCAGGGGGTCCGGTCCGGTCTGGGCCGGGGCCGGCCCGGCGGCCGCCAAGCCGAGGGCCGCGAGCCCGAGGATCAGAACAACGCGTCCGGTCGGAACACGGCGCATGGAGGACCTCCTCGACTACTTTTGCAGGCGCTCGAGCGCGGCCCGGGCCTTCTCGACGTTGGCCGGGCTCTCGCCCCGGGGGTCGGCCAGGTAGCGCCGGAGCGCTTGGACCGCCTCGGCGGCCCGGCCCTCTTTCTCGTAGGCCCAGGCCAGATGAAGGTAAGCCGGCGGAGAGGGCTTGAGGGCCACGGCCCGCTCGAGGTCGCGGATGGCCGGCCCGGTCTCGCCGAGATAGAGGGAGGTGATGCCCGCCATCTGGCGCGCCAGAGGGTCGTCGGGGAAATCATCGGCCAGCTTGGCGTAGATGTCCAGCGCTTCCCGCAGCCGTCCGGCCGAGCCGAGACTGGCGGCGTAGTTCAACCGCAGGAAGCGGCTCTCCGGCTCCAACGCCAGGGCCCGCTCGTAGAGGGCGCGGGCCTCGTCCTTCCGGCCGGAAGCGTCCAGGACGCCGGCCTTGACCGTCAGGGCATCGAGCTGGCTCGGGTTCAGGGCCAGGACGCGGTCCATGGTCTTCAACGCTTCCTCGGCCTGGCCGGCCGCGGCGTAGGTGAAGCCCAGCCGGGCCAGCAGGGTCTCGGAGTCGGGCAGCCGGGCCAGCCCCCGTTCCAGGGTCCTGGCCGCGGCGTCCAGGCCGCGGAGGCGGGCCTGGACCAGGGCCAGGTTGATGTAGCTCTCGGGCGAGTCGGGGATGGCCCGGACGATCTCTTCGTGGACCGGCTCGGCGGCTGCGAAATTCCCTTCGTATTCGAGGGCCTGGGCCCGCTGGACGAGGTCCAGCACGCCGACCTGGTCCTTAGGGTCGGGGGCGGCCGCACCCGGCTTGGCCGGGGCGAAATTGACGTAGCCGAGGGACCGCAGCCGGTCCAGGTCCTGCGGCCGGGGCTTGGCCGGCGTCCCATCGGAGGGCGCCGCGGCAGCCAGCCGGACCAGCTCGCCCTCGAGCCGGGCCTTGAGCTCCGCGGCCCGATCGGGCTCCCCGGCATAGAGGTTTTTCGATTCGGCCGGGTCGCGGCCGAGCTCGTAGAGCTCGGGCTTGGGGGCCTGGATGAATTTCCAGGGGCCGGCGACGAGCCCGACGAGCTCCGACCAGCCGAAATTCTCGCGGGGGAAGAGGGTCTCGACGACGGCGTCCAGGTCCTCCCGCCGCTCCCCGCCGAAGCGGTCGACCAGGCTCCGCCCTTGCATGCCCGCGGCCTCGGCGCTCCAACCGAGCAGGTCCAGGACGGTCGGGGCCACGTCGATCAGCCGGACCGCTCCGTCGGCGACGGCGGGCCGGGGGCCCATGCCCGGGCCGCGGAAGATGAGCGGCACGCGCAGGGTCTCCTCGTACAGGAAGATGCCGTGGCCGAGCTCGATCTTGTCGCCGAGCCCCTCGCCGTGGTCCCCGGCGGCGACGATGAGGGTCGTCTCGAACACCCCCTTGGCTTTCAGCGCTTCGACGACGGCGCCGACGTAGTGGTCCATGTAGGCGATCTCGCCGTCGTACAGGCGGCCGGCGAACTCCTCTTTATAAGGCGACGGCGGATCGTAGGGCAGATGGGGGTCGTAGAAATGGACCCAGCAGAAGAAGGGCCCCGCCGCGGCCCGGTCCAGCCAGCGCGAAAAGAGGGCGAAGGTGTCGGCGGCCCGCCGCTGGGCGTTCAGGCCCTTGAGCGCCGCCTGGGCGTCGAAGGTGTCGTCGTAGACGTCGAAACCCCGGCCGAGGCCGAAACGCGAGTCCACGGAGAACGCGGAGACGAAGGCCGCCGTGGCGAAGCCGCGCGCCTTGAAAATCTCGGCCAGCGACCGCGTCCCCGCGGCCAGGTCGTGGCCGTTGTTGCGGGCGCCGTGGGCCAGGGGATAGAGCCCGGTCATGATCGAGGCGTGCGAAGGAAGGGTCAGCGGGGCCGGGGCGTAGGCCCGGGAGAAGCGGACCCCCGCGGCGGCCAGGGCGTCGAGGGCCGGGGTCCGGGCCGCGGCGCGGCCGTAGCAGCCCAGATGGTCGGCCCGGGTGGTGTCGAGGGTGATGAGCAGGACGTTCGTCGGGGTCCCCGGCACCGGGCCGGCCGTCCGTCGCCGCGCGCCCGGCGCCAGGACCAGGACATAAACGAGGGCCGCGGCGGCCAGGACCGCGGCTCCGGCCAGAGCGGGGAGCAGGGGCCGTCGCCGGGGGCCAGTCGGGGCTGTGGCCGGAGCAGAGCGTCCGGCGGGCGGCGCGGGCCTGGCCGCGGGCCGCTTCGCGGCCTCGAGGGCCGTCCGTCGCCGGCTCCTTGTCCTGCGGCTCATGGTCCTGCGGGAACGGGCCTCATTCCCGGTAGAGAGCTTCGATCGTCTCGGCGTACTTGCGTTCGACGATGTTCCGCCGGACCTTGAGGGTCGGCGTCATCTCGCCGAGGTCGATCTCGAACTCGCGGTCGAGGACGGCGATCTTCTTGATCCGCTCGTATGACGCCAGGCCGGGGGTCATCCGGTTGACCTCGTCGAGCAGGAAGGCCGCGACCTCGGGCCGGCGGCAGAGCGCGGCGCGGTCCGCGGTCTCCAGGCCGCGGCCCCGGGCCCAGGGCTCGAGCTTGTCGAAGTTCGGCACGATCAGGGCCGAGACGAACTTGCGGCTGCTGCCGACGACGACGGCGCTCGCGATGAAGGGGCTGGCCTGGATGAGGCTCTCGATGGGCTGGGGGGCGACGTTCTTGCCGCCCGAGGTGACGATGATGTCCTTCTTGCGGTCGGTGATAATGAGGAAGCCGTCCTCGTCCATCCGGCCGATGTCGCCGGTGTAGAGCCAGCCGTCCTTGAGGACCTCCCGGGTGTCGGCCTCGCTGTGGTAGTAGCCCATCATGATGTTCGGGCCGCGGGCCAGGATCTCGCCGTCCTCGGCGATGCGCAGCTCGACGTCCGGGATGGCGACGCCGGCCGTCCCGAAGCGGACCCGCCGGGGCGTGCTGCCGGTCAGGACGGGGGAGGTCTCCGTCAGCCCGTAGCCGGGCATGATGCGCAGGCCGATGGCGTAGAAGAATTCGGCGATGTCGCGCGACAGGGGCGCCCCGCCGCAGATGGCGTAGCGGATGCGGCCGCCGGTCCGGGCCAGGATCTTGGAAAAGACCAGCCGGTGGGCGAGGGCGTGCTTGAACGACAGGTGGACGGGGACGGCCTGCCCGGCGATCGTCAGGGCGGCGTGCTTCTTGCCCGTGGCCAGGGCCCAGACGAAGATGGCCCGCTTGAGGCGCGAGCCGGCCAGCACCTGGTCCATGATCCGGGTGTAGATCTTTTCGAAGACGCGGGGCACGCTGACGATGATGGTCGGCCGGACCTCGACCATGTTCGCGGCCACGGCTTCGATGCTCTCGGCGTAGGCCATGGCGGCGCCGACGTGGTAGAGGAAGAAGGTGGCCGTGCGCTCGAGGACGTGCGAGAGCGGCAGGAAGGACAGCCCGGTGTCGGCCGCGCCGAAGTCGATGAACGCGGTCAGGGACTTGACGTTGCTGACGAAGTTGGCGTGGCTCAACATGACGCCCTTGGGGACGCCGGTCGTGCCCGAGGTGTAGATGATGGAGGCCAGGTCGCCGGGCCGGACGGCCTCGGCCGCGCGCGCGAAGCTCTCCGGGTCCGCCGCGTCGAGCCGCTGGCCCGTCTCCAGGAGGTCCGAGAGGGCGTGCGTCCCGGCCGGCGGGTCGCCGTCGATGACGATGACCCGCTCCAGGGCGGGCAGGGCATCGCGGACGAGCTCGATCTTGCGCCACATCTCGAGGTCCGAGCAGACGACGATGCGGGCTCCGGCGTCGCCGACGATGTAGCGGACCTGGTCGGGCAGGAGCGAGGTGTAGATGGGGACGGTGACCCCGCCGGCGCAGAGGACGGCGAAATCGGTCATGGCCCATTCCGGCCGGTTCTCGGACAGGATGGCCACCCGGTCGCCGGGCTTCAGGCCGAACTCGCGCAGGCCGAGCGACAGCCGGCGGACGGCCGTCTCGACCTCGTCCGTCGAGATCCGGACCCAGGACTTGTCCCGCTTGACCATCATCCGGTCGGGCTTTTTATAGGTCCGGCAGGACGATAGGAACAGGCGGCTCAGAGTGGTGACCGTGGCGTCGGGCATGGGCGGCTCCTCGAGAGCCGCCATTATACACCTTTTAGGCCCCGGCCGGGGGGGGAATCGTCAGCGCTCGCCGATGAGCTTGATGAGCGCCGCCGCACGCTCGGCGAAGGCGGGATGGGACGCCGACCGCCGGGCCAGCTCGAGGGCCCGCTCGAACGACCCGGCGTTGTGGTAGCCGGCCGCCCCGTTGTACTGGCTGGTGGCCTTGGTCGCCCGGAGCCCTTCGATCTGGAACCTTTTGCGGGCCGCCAACCGGATCTTGCGCTCCGGCGGCATCGAGGCGGCCTCGATCTCGGCTAACCGGGCCTCGAGGCCCTTTTCCTTGTCCTCCATGACCATGGCCGCCCCGGCGAAGTAGATGCCCGAGTCGAGCCAGGCCTTGCGGTCGGCGCAGAGGCGGCCGAGGTGGAAGGCCGCATCGCTTTCGGCCGGGTCGAGGTCCAGGGCCCGCCGCAGATCCTTTTCGGCGTAGTCGAGCCGCCCCTGGGCGTAGGCGATCAGGCCCGACAGGGTCTCGACGCCGGCCACGCCGACCAGGAAGACCCGGGCGGCCTCGACGGCCCGCCGGGCCTCCTCGAAGCGCCCGAGCTGGTGCAGGTTCCAGGCCGTCCAGTAATGGCCCTCGCCCATGTAATAGGTCCCCAGCTCGAGCAGGCGGCCGAGGACCGCGAGGGCCTCCTCGTTGCGGCCCAGGTAGCCGAGCGCCAGGCCCCGGCCGAGAAGGGCGTCCCGGTAGGTCGGCCGGAGCGCCAGGGCCTTCTCGTTCCATTCGAGACAGGTCTCGAACTCCTCCATCTGGAAGGCCGCCGTGGCCAGCGAGATGAGAAGGGACAGCGAATCGGGGACGCGGTCGAGCGCGGCCCGGAAATGGGTCTCGGCGGTCAGGACCCGGCCGGCGGAAAGAGCGGCGTCGCCGAGGTAATACCGGACCTCGGCGAATTCGGGGTCGGCGGCCAGGAGCGCCTCGAGCTCGGCCGTCCGGGGGGACGGTCCGGCGGCGGCCTCGAAGGCCAGGAGCCTCGACCCGGGATGGAGGCCCAACAGGGCCGGCTCGTCGAGCTTGTCGGCGAACTTGAAGGGGAACTCCCGGCGCAGATGGATGCGCAGGGCCGCGGCCAGGTCGTCGGCGGGCGCCTCCAGCGCCAGGGCCTTGTCGAGGCCGGGCACGCGGTCGCGGACCCAATCCAGCCGGCCGTCGAGGGTCCGGCCGCCGATGCGCTCGATCCCCGGATTGCCCTTGACCTTGCAGACGATCCCGTCCAGGAGCTCGATCCAGGGGGCGTAGCGGGCCAGGGCGGGATCGGCCGCGGCCAGGGCGGCCGCGTCGGCGGTGGTGTGTTCGCGGAGGACGCCCAGGTCCCGTTCCCGCAGGCCGAGGGCGATGGAGGCCCGGACGAACCGCTCGCCGGCGGCCGGACGCAGGCCGGGGACGGCCAGGGCCTCGGCCAGGACGCGCCGGGCCTCCGCCAAGGCGGTGTAGCGCCCGGTGGCGACGAGGGCGTCCGTCGCGGCGATCCGGGCCGCGCCGTCGGCGATAGGGGGAGAAGCGGCGGCGCCGGGGCGGCGCGCCGCGGCGCAGGCGGCGGCCAGGACCAGGGCGCCGGCAACGAGGCCGGCTTGGCGCAGGCGCGTCATGGGTCTCCTCGGCCGGTCCGCGGGGCCCCGGACCGGTCAACGGATTCTCTTCAACCGAGCATTCGCCGCGGGCCGGGACGCCGTTTAGCCCGAACCCCCGTAAAGAACGGCCCGGTCATTGTAATCCTCTTTGCGCCGGATGGGAACGCCCGGGCCTCCCTCGTGCCGGGTCCCGCCTTGACGCCGGAGCGATATCGTGCGTATTCCTCCTGGCACGTTCTATGCAATAATGCTTTCAGCTAGACCGAAGCCGAAAAGGAGGTCCGGACCATGAAAAGAAGGGACTTCGTCGGACGAGCGGGCTGCGCCGCGGTGGCGTTCGTGGCTGCGGCCCAGGTCTCGGGGCAAGAGAAGGCCGCCGTACCCCCGCCTCCGCCGCCCCCGGCCGGGCGCAAGCGCTACCGTATCGACATCGAGATCTTCGAGGCCCGGCCGGACACCTGGTGCCATAAAAAGGGCGACAAGTTCGCCTACCCGGCCGACTGGGGCAAGCTCTGCCCGTGGCTCCGGGCCAGCCTCAACGAGTTCGTCCGGCTGCTCGAGAACGGGGTCACCCTGCCCTGGATGTACGAGGGGACGCCGTACGCCAAGGTGGTCGATCCCGACGGGGTGACCACCGAGTACGTCCGCTGCCCCGACCCGACTTCCAACCTTGTGGCCAAGATCGTCCGGACCCGCGTCTGACGGGCGCCAGGGCCTGTTCGAGGCGGCTTTTATGGGCCGGCCCCCAACCTTTTCCCCGGGCGGGGAGTATTCTCCTTCGAGAGCCCGAACCGATGGGGTCAAACCTACCTTTTTCGAAAAAAGGTAGGTTTGACCCCATCCACAGGAGCGACGATGAACAAGCCCCTCCGCCCGTCCCCGATCCGGGTCCTTTTGGCCGTTTGGGCCGCCTCGTCCGTCCTGGCCGCAGCGCAAGCCGGGCCCAAGGCCGCCGCCGAGCCCTCGGCCCGCTTCGACGTCGCCGCGGCCTCCGGCCCGATCAAGGTCGACGGCCAGCTCGAAGAGCCGTCCTGGGCCGCCGCGCCGGTCATCCCGTTGCCCTTCGAATGGCAGCCCGGCGACAACATCCCGGCCCCGGTCAAGACCGAGTGCCTGGTGACCTACGACGCCCGGCACCTCTACGTCGCCTTCCGCTGCTTCGACCCCGAGCCGCGCAAGATCCGGGCCCACCTGATGGACCGCGACGACACCGACACGCTCATCCTCGACGACCACGTCAGCTTCATGGTCGATTCCTTCAACGACGAGCGGCGGGCCTTCCAGTTCCGGATCAATCCCAAGGGCGTCCAGGCCGACGCCAACTTCAGCGAGTCGGAGGGCTACGAGGACTTCTCCTGGGACGCCATCTGGAGCGCCGCGGCCCGGATCACCGACTGGGGCTGGGCCGTCGAGGTCGCCATCCCCCTCAACCAGCTCCGCTTCCGCGAGTCGGCGGCCCCGCAAACCTGGGGCTTCGAGGCCGAGCGCTCCTGGCCGCGGGACACCCGGCACCGCATCACGTCCCATGTCCGGTCCCGCAGCGTCAATTGCATCCTCTGCCAATTCAACAAGCTGACCGGCTTCGCCGGCGTTTCGGCCGGCCAGAACATCGAGATCGACCCGACCATTACGGCCGGCCGGACCGACACGCTGGACGCCTACCCGGACGGGTCGCTCGCCCGGGGTAAGATCGATTTTGAGCCCGGCGTGACGGCCAAGTGGGGGATCACCCCGAACCTGATCCTCAACGCCGCCGCCAACCCCGACTTCTCGCAGGTCGAAGCCGACGTCGCCCAGCTCGAGATCAACCGCCGCTTCGCCCTCTTCTACCCCGAGAAGCGGCCCTTCTTCCTCGAAGGCGCGGACTTCTTCCTGACCCCCATCCAGGCCGTCTTCACCCGGACCGTGGTCGATCCCCTCTGGGGGGCCAAGCTGACGGGAAAAGCCGGCCGGACGGCCATGGGCTTTTTCGCCGCCCAGGACGAGACCCCGAACCTCATCGTCCCCTCCAACCAGGGCTCGGCCTTCGGCATCCTCGACGAGAACGTCTACGGCGGCGTCTTCCGCCTGCGCCAGGACGTCGGCAAGACGTCCACCGTGGGCGTGCTCTACACGGGGCGGGCCGGCGACGGCTACTTCAACCATGTCGCCGGGGCGGACGGCTTTTTCCGCCTCGACCGCAAGAACTCGATCACCTTCCAGGCCCTCCATTCGGAAACGGACTATCCCGACGCCTTCGCCGAGCTCTACGGCCAGCGCCAGGACGGCTTCGGCGGCAACGCCTTGAGCCTGTCCTTTCAGCACTTCTCCCGGGCCTGGATCGCCGAGCTGGGCTTCCAGGACCTGTCGCCGGGCTTCCGGGCCGACGCCGGCTTCGTGCCCCGGGTCGACACGCGGACGGCCGAGGCCATGGTCTTCCGCCAGTTCTGGGGCACGGCCAAGAGCTGGTACAACTACATCCGCCTCGGCGCGGCCGGCGAGTTCGTCTACGACCACGGCGGGACGCTGACCGACCGCAGCCTGATGCTGGGCGCCCTGCTCCAGGGCGACCTCGAGACCCAGCTCAACGTCCACGGCCTCTTCTCGCGGACGTTCTATGAGGGCCGCTATTTCGACACCGCCGCGGCCGCCGCGGTCTTTCGCATCCGGCCTTTCAGCGGCTCCGAGCTGGGCTTCCAGGGCCAGGCCGGCCAGGACATCGACTACGCCAACACCCGGCTGGCTCATCTCCTGTCGATCGGCCCGTACGGCTCGTTCAGCCTGCTGGGCCATCTCAACACGGTCTTGAGCCACGCCTACGAGCGCCTCTCGCTGGGCGGCCAGACCATCTATACGGCCAACTTGAGCCAGGCCAAGCTGGTCTGGAACTTCAGCGTCCGCTCCTTCGTCCGGGCCATCCTCCAGTACCAGGCCCTGGCCCAGGATCCGGCGATGTACGCCGAACCGGTCGACACCCGCAGCCGGAACCTGTTCGCCCAGTTCCTGTTCTCGTACAAGCTCAACCCGCGGACGGTGCTGTTCCTGGGCTATTCCGACAATGCCATGGGCGGGGTGTTCGACAGCTGGCTGGGGCCCGGCCGGGTCGGCCTGACCCGGACCGACCGGACCTTCTTCCTGAAGATCGGCTACGCCCTGCAGATCTGACCGGCGGGCGCGGCCAAGGCGGGAACCCCGCGCCCCGCCGCTTCGTCTATCTTGTGGACACGACGGGTCCGCATCGGTTAGATTATCGTCGATGACGGATCCGAAAGGAGCCCCGTAAATGAACAGATCCCTCCGTCTCCCCCTCTTCGCCCTGGCCGCCGCGCTGGCCCTGACCGGACTGGCCGCGGCCCAGGCCCCCGCCCCGAAGGCGATCGACGTCGCCGGCACCTGGACCGGCACCGCGGTCGTCGACGACGGGGGCATGCAGGTCGAGATCCTCGTCGTTCTGGCCAAGGCCGAGGCCGGCTACGCCGGCAAGATCAGCGACACATCCGGCATGGTGCCCGAGACCGACCTGCGGCAGATCCTCCTCAAGGACAACAAGCTCGCCTTCGAGTTCGACCTAGACACGGGGGGCGGCTCGTCGCTCATCAAGATCGAGCTCACCGTCGAGGGCGAGACCATGAAGGGCGTCTGGTTCGATCCCGACGGGAACTCCGGGGCCGTCGAGCTGGCCCTCAAGAAATAGCCCCGGCCCCTCCGGCCACACCCCCCCGCGCGGGGCTTGGACAAGTCCGCCCGGCCGTGGTATAACTCCGGCGAAGGAACGGCCATGAGCGGCAACGTCTACGACGAGATCAAGGCCCGCGGCTTCGTCGCCCAGGTCTCCGACGAGGAGGCCGTGCGCAGGATGTTGGGCGAGGAGCGCGTCACGTTCTACGTCGGCTTCGACAGCACGGCGACCAGCCTCCACGCCGGCAGCCTCGTCCCCATCATGGCCATGGTCCACCTGCGGCGGGCCGGCCACCGGGTCATCGCCGTCGTCGGCAGCGGCACGACCATGGTCGGCGACCCCAGCGGCAAGACCGAGATGCGCCCCATGCTCGAGGAATCCGTCATCCGGGCCCAGGGCCAGGCCATCCACCTGCAGCTGGCCCGCTATCTCCATTTCGACGGCCAGGGCGCACTGGCCGTGGACAACGCCGACTGGCTCCTGCCCCTGCACTACATCCCCTTCCTGCGCGACATCGGCCGGCACTTCAGCGTCAACCGCATGCTGGCCGCCGAGGCCTACAAGCTGCGGCTCGAGCGCGGCCTGTCCTTCATCGAGTTCAACTACCAGATCCTGCAGGCCTACGATTACCTGACGCTCTACCGCAACTACCGCTGCACGCTGCAGATGGGCGGGGACGACCAGTGGGGCAACATCCTGGCCGGCGTCGACCTCATCCGCCGCGTCGACGGCGGCACGGCCCAGGCCCTGACCTTCCCCCTCCTGACCACGGCCACGGGGGCCAAGATGGGCAAGACCGCCCAGGGGGCCGTCTGGCTGGACGGGGCCCTCTTCAGCCCCTACGATTTCTACCAGTACTGGATCAACTGCGACGACCGCGACGTCGGCCGCTTCCTGCGCCTCTTCACCCTGCTGCCGCTCGACGAGATCGGGCGTCTCGAGGGCCTCAAGGACACGGGCATCAACGAGGCCAAGCGGATCCTGGCCTTCGAGGCCACCAAGATCACGCACGGCGAGCTGGAGGCCGAGAAGGCCCGCCAAGCGGCGGCCGCCGCTTTCGCCGGCGCGGGCGGAGACCTCGGGGCCCTGCCCACGACGGCCATCCCCAGGGCGCGTCTCGAAGCCGGCCTGCCCCCGGCGGCGCTCTTCACCGACGTCGGCCTGACCCCCTCCCGCAAGGAGGCCAAGCGGATGATCGAGCAGGGCGGCCTGTACGTCAACGACGACCGCATCGACTCCGTCGACCGGCTCGTCACCGCGGCCGACCTCGGCCCCGACGGCGGCCTGCTGCTCAAGGCCGGCAAGAAAAAGGTCCACCGCATCGTCCCGGGCTGATCCGGCCGCCGTTTGCGCCGCCCGGCCGTTTGTGGTTAACTAGCGGGATGTTCCCCGCCCCGACAAGGAGACACCCATGAGATACGCCTGGACCGCCGTTGTGGCCGCCGCGCTCATCCTCGCCGCGTGCGGCTCGAAATCCGAGTCCGTGGCCCTCAAGCAGGGCACCGCCGCCTACACCCTGGCCGCCGAGCTGGCCAAGATCAGCCCGGCCCTGGCCCCGGACAAGACGACCGTCCTCATCGAGACCAAGTCCTTCAAGGTCACGGCCGCCGAGGTCCTCCAGGCCGCCCGGGACAACCTGGGGACCCGGGCCGACCAGCTGAAGACCGCCGACGCCGCCCAGCTCAAGCAGGTCATCGACCAGGCCGCCACCTCCCTGGCCGAGCGCAAGCTCATCCTGGCCGCCGCGGCCGAGGCCAAGACCATGGTCACCCCCGACGAGCTGCAGCAGGCCCTGCAGTCCCAGTACGCCCAGGCCGGGGGCGAGCCGGCCTTCCTCGAGGCCATCAAGGGGGCCGACATCTCCATCGACCACGTCAAGAAGAGCATCCAGGAGACGCTGCTCATCAACAAGTTCCTGTCCGGCCTGGCCGAGAAAACGGCCGTGACCGAGGACGAGCTGCGCCAGGCCTACGCCGCGGAAGCGGCCGGCGACAAGACCGCCTCCGTGCGCCACATCCTGCTCATGACCCAGGGCAAGACCGAGGCCGAGAAGGCCGCGGCCAAGGCCAAGATCGAGGACCTCCTGGCCCAGGCCAAGGCCGGGGCCGATTTCGCCGAGCTGGCCAAGACCTACTCCGAGGACCCCGGCTCCAAGGCCAACGGCGGCCTGTACGAGAACTTCCCCCGCGGCCAGATGGTCAAGCCCTTCGAGGACGCCGCCTTCTCGGTCCCCGTCGGGGAGCTGTCCGGCGTCGTCGAAACGACGTACGGCTATCACATCCTCAAGGTCGTCGGCCGCGAGAAGGAGACCCGCACCTTCGAGGACGCCCGGGCCGAGATCGAGTCCCGGCTCAAGTCGGGCAAGCAGAACCAGACCGTCGACCAGTTCGTCCAGGGCCTCAAGGACAAGGCCAAGTTCAAGCTCATCGGGCTCTGACGGCCCGCCGGCGGGCGGTGAGGACGCCGCCCGCCGGTCACCCCTCGCGGGGGGTGCGGAGGACCCGCCGATTCCTCCCTTCCGGGGATGGCGGCCGGGGCCCCGCTCCGCCACAATGGGAACGGACGCGCGGACCGCGTCCGGATCCTGCCCGTTCGAGGAGGAACGATGAAGAAGCTCGTCCCCATCGCCGCGATCGCCGCCCTGGCAGCGCTCCTGGTCCTGCCCCGGCCCGCCGAGGCCGGCGTCCGCTTCGGCCTCAAGGCCGGCGTCAACATGGCCAAGCCGACCGGCGCCGACGCCCAGGACCCCCTGGCCACCCTGAAGACCAAGACCGGTTTCCAGGGCGGTATCTTCCTGGCCTTCGATCTCGGCCGCGTCGTGGGCCTGCAGTGCGAGGTCCTCTATACGATGAAGGGGGCCACCTACGTCGCCCTGGACGATTCCTACACCGACAAGCTCTACGCCGACTACATCGAGATCCCGCTGCTGTTGAAGATCCGCATCCCCACGCCGGTCGTCCAGCCGTTCGTCTTCGCCGGCCCGTCGGTCGGCTTCAAGCTCCAGGAGAAGCTGGAGTCCAACGGCCAGGAGGTCCCGCTCGACGAGAACCTCCTGAAGAACAACGACTACGGCGCCATCTTCGGCGCCGGCGTGAACCTCGGCCGGACCTTCATGATCGACGTCCGCTACAGCCTGGGGCTGCAGAAGGTCGTGTCCACGATCGAGGGCGAGGTGGACCCCGACTTCAAGAACGGGGTCTGGTCGGCCAGCATCGGCATCGCCTTCTAGCCCGTCCCGGGCGCCGCGGGGCTTGACAGATCCGCCCGCGGCGGGCACCATGGGGCCCACAGAGGAGGACCCCATGGCGGTCGTTTACAAGAACCCGGGACCGGTGACCTTCACCGCCCCGATCCGGGACCATGAGGGCGGCGGCGCCTACGTCGAGTTCCCGCGCGATGTCGAGGCCCTTTACGGCGTCAAGGGGCGCGTCCCGGTCCGGGCCACCTTCGACGGCTTGCCTTATCGGGGGTCCCTGGTCCGGATGGGGACGCCCGGCCATATCCTTTTGATCCTCAAAGAGATCCGCGAGAAGCTCGGGAAGGGCCCCGGCGACCGCCTGCGGGTGGAGGTCGAGCTCGATGACGCGCCCCGCGTCGTCGAGCTGGCCGCCGACGTCGAGGCCGCCTTGAAAAAGGCGGGCGTCCTGGCCGCCTACCGGGCCCTGGCCTTCTCCCACCAGCGCGAATATGCGCTCTGGATCGAGGAGGCCAAGAAAGCGGAGACCCGGGCCCGGCGCATCGGCCAGGCCGTCGACAAGCTCAAGGCGGCGAAGGGCTAGGTATCTGCGGCGCGCCGGTCAGCGGACGTAGAGATAGATGTGGTGCTTGGCCCCGTCCTCGTCGTCCATGGTCTCCGCCTTGACCTGCTTCGCCTCCCAGCCGGGGATGGTGTAGTTGTGGCAGACGACCCGGCTCTTGGGCCGCAGCTGGGCCTCGAGCAGGGGGCGCATGAGCGCGTTCGATTCGGGCAGCAGGTAGAGGCTGACCACGGTCGCCTCGGAGACGTCGGCCTTGGTGGCGTCCATGGCGATGAACCGGACCCGGCCGGAGACCCCGGCGGCCGCGGCGTTGCGCTCCGACTCCTCGATCATGGCCTTGTCGATGTCGAGGCCCACCCCCCGCGCCCCGTAGCGCCTGGCGGCGGTGATGACGATGCGGCCGTCGCCGCAGCCGATGTCGTAGAGGACGTCCCGGTTCGTCAGGCCGGCCAGCTCGAGCATCCGGTCCACGACGGCCGGCGGGGTCGGCACCCAGGGGGCCAGGTCGACGGCGTCGCTGCGGCCGTGGGAGCCGAGGAAGAGGTCGACGGTCTCGCCCTCGTCGTAGCGGAAGGAATAGGGGCTGCCGGGGTCGAGCGAGTAGGTCGCGTCCTTGCGGCCGGTGTTGAACTCGATCTCCAGGGCGGCGGCCGTCGGGAAGCGGTCCACGGCCCCGGGCGCGATCTCCATGGAGCGGGCCGATTCGGGGTGCCCGGCCGGGTAGATGCGGTAGCCGACGGGGGCGGCGGTGACGTTGCGGACCGTCGTCTCCCGGAGGTTCAGGGTCTCGGCCCCGGCCGCGGCCGGCGCGGCCAGCGAGGCGGCCGGTTCGGCCTGGCGGCGGGCGCAGGCCGGTCCCGCGGCCAGGAGCAGGGCCAGAAGGAACGCGACGGGGCCGAGGCGGTCTCTCATGACGATCCTCCCCGCAAGGCGGCGATGAGCCGGTCGATCTCCTCGCGCTCGGCGGCGGACAGCCGCGGCGCCAGCCGGTCCCGGCCCGTCTCGAGGTAGCGCAGGGCCTCGGCGTTCCGGCCCAGGCCGCTCAAGGCCAGGCTGATGTTGATGTAGGCGTCGAGCAGCCCGGGATCGAGGCGCAGGGCCTGCTCGTATTCCCGGATGGCCTCGGCGGCTCGCCCCTGCGTCAAATGGACAGAGGCCCGGCCGTTCCAGGCCACGGCCAGCTTGGGCTCGAGGGCGATGGCCTTGTCGAAGGCGGCCGCGGCCGCCTCGGCCGAAGCGGCCGCATCGCCCGCCACGAGACGGGACAGATGGACGTTGCCGATGTTGCTCCAGCCCAGGGCGAACCCCGGGTCGAGGGCCACGGCCTTGTCGAAGTTCTCCAGGGCCGAGGTGTTGTCGCCGAGGGCGAAATAGGCGCCGCCGAGGTTGAGCCAGACGGCCGGGCTCTTGGGGCTCAAGGCCGTGGTCTTGCGGAAAACGTCGAGCCCCTGGTCGGTTTGGCCCGCCGCCAGCAGGGCGTGCCCGAGGCCCGACATGGCCCCCTGGAAGTCGGCGGACTCGACCACGGCCGGCCGGCCCTCGAGCTCCTCGAGGACGGCCCGGGCCCGGGCGAGGTCGCCCTTCCTGATCCAGGCGGCGGCGATCTTGGAGCGCAGGGCCGGGTTCTGCGGCTCGAGGGCGGCCGCTTTCTCGTAACCGGCGATGGCGGCCTCGGGCGCGCCGAGGAGGTCTTCCGCGTCGCCGAGCAGGACCCAGGCCGCGGCCATGTCCGGGTTCTCGTCCGCCAGCCGGCGGCAGTAGTCCCGGGCCTCGGCCGCCCGCCCGCTCTCGAGCAGATCCACGCCCAGAAAGACCTTGAAGGACTCCCGCTCCGGGAACCTGGCGACGGCCTGGCGCAGGGCGGCCAGGGCCTCGTCGGTCCGGCCCCCGGCCTTGAGGAGCCGGTAGCGGACCTCGGCCAGGTCGGCCAGCTCGAGCCCCGGCTGGCGGGCCTCGAAGGCGGCCAGCTTCCGGCGGGCCTCGTCGTAGTCCTTCCGGGCGACGAGGTCCTTGAGGTCCATGACCTTGGCGTAGAGGTCGATGCCCGCCTTCGGGTCGGTCTTCGCCCCGGCCTTGGCCCCGAAGCTGGAGATGTAGCCGAGGGAGGTCAGGGCCTTGACGTCGGCCGCCGTGAGCTCGCGCCGGGCCGGCCCCGCGGCAACGGCCGTCCTTTGAACGAAGGCGGCCAGCTTCTTGTCGATGGCCATGGCCGTCTGCCGGCCGCCGGCGACGAGGTTGCGCGCTTCCTTGAGGTCGGCGTCGAGATCGTAAAGCTCGGGGTCGGGCAGGGAGATGTACTTGTGGGGACCGTCGATGAGCCCGGTGAGCGGGGCCCAGCCGAACTCCTCCGGCCCGAACAGGCTCTCGAAATAGATGTCGCGCCGCCCCGTCTCGCGGCCCTCGACCAGCGGCCAGAAGCTCCGCCCTTGGACGGCTTCGGGGACCGGGGCCTTGAACAGCTCGAGCAGCCCGGGCAGGACGTCGACCAGGCTGACCCGGCCCGCGACCGCCCGGGGCGACTTGAAGAGCTTGGGATTGTGAAGGACGAGCGGGACGCGCAGGCTCTCCTCGTAGCAGAAGATGCCGTGGCCGCGCTCCTTGTGCTCGCCGAAGGCCTCGCCGTGGTCGCCAACCAGGACGAGGACGGTGTTCTCGTAGAGACCGCGGTCCTTGAGGGCCTGGACGATCTGACCGACGTGGGCGTCGACGAACCGGACCTCGCCCTCGTAAAGGGCCCAGGGCGAGCCTTCGCCGGCCGGGCCGGCCCCCGGATGGGGGACATAGGGGGCGTGGGGATCGTAGAAGTGGACCCAGCCGAAGAACTTGCGCCCCTGCCGGCCGTCGAGCCAGCGGACGAACTTGGCGGCCACCCGGTCGGCCGGGATCTCGGCGGTGTAGTTGACGATCGGCCGGCCGGTCTCGAAGTCCTCGTCGTAGACGTCGAAGCCGCGGGCCAGGCCGAACTTGCCGCTGACCGTGAAGGAGGCGACGAAGGCGGCCGTGTCGTAGCCCCGGGCCTTGAACAGGTCGGCCAGGGTCGTCTCGGAGGCCGGCAGCACATACGTGCCGTTGTTCCGGACGGTGTGGCCGAGCGGGTAGCGGCCGGTGAAGAGCGAGCAGTGGGCCGGGAAGGTCAGGGGCACCGGCGTGTAGCAGTTCTCGAAGACGATCCCCGACCGGCCGAGCTCGTCGATGCGGGGCGTCACGCCGTGCGGATTGCCGTACAGGCCGACGGCGTCGGCCCGGGTCGTGTCCAGGGTGATGACGAGCAGGTTCAGGCCGGCGGCGTCGGCCGGGGCCTTGGAAGAGCAGGCGGGGACGAGGGCGAGCGCCGCGAGCAGGACGGCGGCGGCGCATCGGCGGCTCATGATGCTTCATTATAGCAGGAATCCCCGGGGCCGGAAACGCGCCCGCCGCCGGCCGCGGCCGTTGACGCCGGCCGCCCGTTCGCCTAAAGTAAGGGGCCTTATGAAACGCCCTCGCGCCCTCGGGACCATCGCCTTCGGCCTGGCCCTCGGCCTGGCCCTGACCCTCGGCCCGGCCGCGGCGGCGTCCGCGGCGGACGGGGAGGCGCCTTTCTTCCGGCCCCTGCGGGCGGCGGCGCCGCCGGCGATCGACGGCCGACTCGACGAGGCCCTGTGGCGGGAGGCCCCGTCGGTCGTCCTGTCCAAGACCTTTATCCCCGACTTCGGCCGGGAGGCCAGCGAGCGGACGGTGGCCTTCATGGCCTACGACGCCGAGAACCTTTATTTCGCCTTCAAGTGCTACGACCGGGAGCCGGACAAGATCAAGGCCTCGCTGGCCGACCGGGACACCATCCGGGCCGACGACTTCATCTGCATCAACCTGGACAGCTTCAACGACCGCCAGTCGCTCTACGCCTTCTACGTCAACCCCCTGGGCATCCAGACCGACAGTCGCTTCGCCGGCGGCACGGAGGACTTCAGCGTCGACTTCGTCTGGGCGAGCGCCGGCCGCCTGGACCCCGACGGCTACAGCGTCGAGATGGCCGTGCCCTTCAAGAGCATCCGCTATGCCGGCCGGGCCCGGGTCGAGATGTCCATCTTCTTCGAGCGCCGGGTGTCGCGGCGCTCCGAGCACGCCTCGTACCCGGCCCTCGACCCGGCCCGGGGTTACTTCTTCCTGACCCAGATGATGCCGCTCGAGCTGGCGGACGTCAAACGGTACACCCTGCTCGAGGTCCTGCCGGCCTACACCTACCGCGACGGGGCGGAGCGGGTCGAGGGGCGGCTCGACGGCGGGCCGGGCGTCCACGACGGCCATCTGACCGGCAAGCTCGGATTGACCTCCCAGCTCATCCTCGACGCCACCTATAATCCCGACTTCAGCCAGATCGAGGCCGACGCCGGCCAGGTCGACGTCAACCTCCGCTACGACCTCTATTTCCCGGAGAAGCGGCCGTTCTTCCTCGAGGGCAGCGAAATGTTCCAGCTGGCCGGGACCTCGGGCCTCGACCCCCTCAACGCGGTCGTCTACACCCGGACGATCATCGACCCGCGGCTGGGCTTCAAGCTCTCGGGCAAGGTCGGGAAAAAGGACACCCTGGCCTCCATCCTGGCCCTGGACGAATCGCCGTCCGGCGACCCGCTCTGGACGCCCGGCGACGACCGCACCGCCGGCTTCGGCATCCTGCGGTACAAAAGGGCCCTGGCCGGCGATGGCTACCTGGGCGCGTTCACCACCGGCCGCGAATATGCCGGCGGGGCGAACCAGGTGGCCGGCCTGGACGGCCAGGTCCGGCTGACGAAGGCCAGCCAGGCCAGCTTCCACGGCTTCGGCTCCTGGACGCGGGACGGGTCGGGAGCGCCCGCCGCCGCCGGACTGGCGCTCGGCGCGGACTACCTTTACGACACCCGTGATCTCGGCTTAAATATCACATTCTACGATATCAGCGGGGATTTCGAAACAGCCACCGGATACCTGACGCGCCAGGGCGTGACCGGGCTCCACGCCTCCGTGCTGCCCCGCTTCTATCCGCGGAGCCGCATCTTCCGCAAGATCGTGCCCTTCCTGAACCTGGCCGCCGTCAGGGACCGGGAGAGCGGCCTCTTCGAGACGAACGACGTGCTGGGCGCAACCCTCCTCCTGCCGGGCAATACGACCGCCCAGCTCCAGGGCCGCTACTCGACCGAGGTCTTTCTCGGCCGGCGCTTCGACACGAGCGGCGGCGGCCTCCAGGTCACCAGCCAGGTGACCAAGTCCTTGTCCTTGCGGGCGCTCTACTCGCTGTCCAACGCCATCCGCTACGTCGAGGAGCCCTATGCCGGCTCCGGCCGCCGGGCCACCGCCCAGGTGACCTTCAAGCCGTCGGAGAAGTTCGACCTGACGGGGAACCTGACCTACGCCGATTTCACCCGCCGGTCGACCGGGGAGCGGGAATACGACTACGCCATCTGGCGGGGGCGGCTGACCTACCAGCTCAACCGCTATCTCTTCGTCCGCGGCGTCGTCGAATACAACGCCTTCCGGCGCCAGATGCTGGCCGACCTGCTGGCCTCCTTCACCTACATTCCGGGCACGGTCGTCCAGCTCGGCTATGGCTCGCTCTACGAGCGGACGGCCTGGGTGGACGGCGAATACCGGAACGCCGACCGTTTCCTGGAGATGAGGCGCGGCCTGTTCTTCAAGGCCTCCTACCTCTGGCGGCTGTAGGCCGCCGTCCGGCCGGCACCGCCGCGGCCTTGAAAAACTCGGGGGGAACCCCCATAATAGAAGCGCATGTCATTTCCGGCCGCGGCGCCAGGCGAAACGGAACAAAGGCCGCCGGCGGCCCGCCACAGGAGGCATTGATGGATCATCGGCTCTCAACCAAGTTCGCGGCCGGCGCCGCGATCCTCTTGCTCGCTTCGGGGCTCGTCCTGGCCCAGGCCGGACGGGGCACGGCCCGGATGTACGGCCTGGTCCTCGACCCGGCCGGCAAGCCTGTCGCCGGGGCCCAGGTGACGGCCGTCTACGCCCAATCCGGCGGCAGCACCTTCGAGACCAAGACCGACAAGAAGGGCGAGTTCACCTTCATGGGCGTCGGGACCGGCAACTGGGACGTCACCGTCGTCGCCCAGGGCTACCTGCCCATCACCCAGCGCCTGTACACGTCCCAGCTCAACAAGAACCCCAAGTTCACGCTCAAGCTGGAGAAGAAGGCCGAGGGCACCGGCATCGTCCAGGACGAGGCCACCTTCCAGACCCTCGAGGAAGGCAACAACTTCTTCAAGGAAGGCAAGTACGACACGGCCCTCCTGATGTACCAGGAGTTCCTGGCCAAGAACCCCGGCGCCTACCAGGTCCTCCTGAACATCGGCGACTGCTACCGGGAAAAGGCCGAATACGACAAGGCCGTCGAGAACTACAACAAGCTCATCGAGCAGGCCGGCACCGACTCGACCATGGGCAAGAACATGGCCGCCAAGGGCCTGGCCGCGATCGGCCTCTGCTACCTGAAGCAGAACGACATGGCCCAGGCCACGGACTATTTCAAGAAGTCCATCGACATGGCCCCCCAGGACGAGAACCTGCCCTACAACGTCGGCGAGATCTACTTCTCCAACTCCCAGATCGACGACGCCATCAAGTACTTCGAGATGGCCATCCAGATCAAGCCCGACTGGCCCGACCCGTACCTGCGCGTCGCCTACGCCTACCTGAACAAGGGCGACAGCCCCAAGGCCGCCGAGAACCTGGAAAAGTTCATCAAGCTCGAGCCCGAGACGGAGCGGACGGCCCAGGCCAAGGCCATCCTCGACGCCATTAAGAAGTAAGCTCCCACCGCCCCGGCCCCCGGCCCCTCCGGGGGCCGGGGCTTTCTTTTCCCCTTCGAGATCATCTTCCGGGCGCCCCGAACCGCGGGCGTTTCCTCTGTGCGCGCCCCCGGAGACCGGCCGTGCCCCGTCCGGCCCCTAGCGAATAATGGAGGCGTCCCGCTCCCGGCCTCGCTCCCGCTCCTCCGGCTCCTTGACGCGCGCGCAACCGGCCCGCCCATAGGGCAGCGGACTCCGGGGCGAGACCGGGCAGGATCGCCGCCGAGGGCTCGGGTCGAAGATCCGGTGAAATATCGGAGGAGAGCTCTTATCCGATAAGTCCCGGAAGTATGTCCGAGCGACGCGGAGTCCTGCTTCCGGAAGGATCGGGAACGAGCGCTTTGCTAAGATATTGATCAGCATCCCGCGCTCAAGGCCCCGGCCGCGATTCCGACCTCCGCTCCCAAGAACCCGCGATGCGCCGGCCGGTGAGAAGGATTCTCCCGGAGTCGGGAGAAGACCCATAAAAAAAGCCCGCCCCCCTGGCCGGGGGGCGGGCTTGGTGGTTCTGCTTCTGCGGCCTCTGCGTCTACTCGTGCATCTGCATCTGCATGAACAGCTTAGAACGAGAACCGGGCGCCGATGCGGGCGGTCCAGGTACCGAAGGCGCTGTCCAACCCCTTGCCGGAGAGGCTCTGAGAGGTCTCGGAGCCGATGAAGGAGATGTCAGGCCGATAGTACTGCATCCGGTCGACCCAGTAGTAGGTGTGGCCCAGCGAATCCACCGCGGTGGTGTTGGGATCGACGACCGACCCGTCGAGCATGAGCTCGTCGGGGATGGCCATGTTGTTGCGGGTGGGCTGGTACCGGGACTGCTGCCAGGTCTTGGTGTTGGTCACATTGCTGATCTGGACGTTGAAGGCCAGGGTGTAGCGGCCGGCGACCTTGAGGGCCCACTCGGCGTACACGTCGGCCCACGCGGTGAACGGGAGGTCGCCGAGATCACCGTACCCGTTGGGGTAGATGTAGGCGTTGTTGAAGGGCAGCCGCGTGGAGATGGGGTTCCCGCTCCGGCCGTAGGCGGCGAAGCCGAGGGTCAGGCCGATCGGGAAGGTGTAGGAGCCGTAGGCCTTGATGTAGTGGGTCCGGTCCTGGGGCAGACGGCCGTTGATGGGCGTGCCGTCCATCTCGTACATCATGAACCAGATGTCGTAGGAGCGCTCGACGTTCGGGGAGTTGCGGCCGAACTCGTCGGTGGAGGACAGGCCGCCGTAGTTGCCCTTGGTCAAGCTGAGGGTGTAGTTGATGGCGCCCTGCCAGTTGTGGCTGAACCGCTTTTCGAGGGACAGGTTCAGGCCGTAGTAGTTGCGGATGGCGGGCCGCTGGTCCCAGTAATCGAGACCGGTGGGCTCTTCCTGCAGCGTCTCGAACAGGTTGATGATCCATTCGCTGCCGGGGTTGCCCTGATAGTACATCTCACCCTGGGGGGTGACGATGCCGATGTCCTCGATCGTCCGGAGCAGGTGCTTCCAGACGCCGCGGGCGGAGAACGACAGGTCTTCCGTGATCTTCTTCTCGGCGCCCAAGGAGACTTCCTGCTGGGCGACCGGCTTCATGTCGGGCTGCAGCGTGTCGAACGAGGGGATGCGCCAGTCGATGGTGCCGAGGTAGGTGCCGCCGGCGGCCTGGCTCAGGCCGGCGTCCCCGGTCGCGCCGCTGCCGGTGGTGTTGCTGACGAGGCCGTTGGCCGCGATCAGCCGGTAGTCGGCGACGTCGAGGGTGTAGTAGTCGGTCTGCCACTTGAAGCCGCCGAACGCGCCTTCGGCCATGTACAGCTTCATGACGTCGTAGTAAATGCCGAAGCTGCCGAAGACCTTCAGCGTGGAGTCGCCGAAGACGTCGTAGACCAGGCCGAAGCGGGGAGCCAGCTTGTCCTCGAACCCGAACTTGATGGGTTTCTTGTACTGATCGGGGACGTTCTGGTTGAAGGACGGGATGTACTCGCTCTCCGTCCGGATGCCGGCGTTGATGGTCAGCTTGCCGTTGAGGGTCCAGGAATCCTGGAGGTAGATGGCGTAGGTGTTGCGGCCGATGTCCCAGGCGTAGCCGTAGGGCTGGCGCCAGGAGCCGCGGATGTTATAGAAGCCGTAGGTGCCGCGGGTGGAGGGCACGCCGTAGCCTTCGAGGGCCGTGCAGGGCTGGTCCCACACCAGGTTGACCATCGGGCTGACGGGGCCGTTGAGGACGTCTTCCATGTCGCGGATGACCTGGAAGCCGGCCTTCCACGCGTGGTCGCCGGCCAGGCTGACGAAGTAGGACAGGTCGAGGTTGCCGGACAGCTTCTCGAGCTTGTAGCGGTCCTGGACCGAGCGGGAGCCGCCGTAATTGACGGCGCCTGCGATGTGGATCAGGCTGGGGTTGGCGACATAGAACGCGTCGGTCGCGAACATCGTGTTCGGCTCTTCGAAGTAATAGGTCGTGAACCGGTTCGCGATCTGCTGCTTGGTGGTGTTCTGGAGGTGATAGCCGCCGCGGAGGCTGACCAGGAAGTTGTTGCTGGCGCTGTAGTCGGCCAGGAAAGCGGCCGACCAGTTGGGATAGTCGTAGCCCTGGTTGCCCCAGGCGTAGTCCTTGGTGCTGCCGCCCAGGATGCTGGGCATGGCGCCGCGGTAGTTGGACCAGTTGTTGACGAAGCTGGCCGACACGCGGAGGCCGCGCAGCGGGGCGGCGGTCAACTTGACCTGGCCGTTGAACGCCTTGTTCTTGTTGAAGAAGGGCGTCCAGGGGGCCTGGTTGCCGGGGATCGTCAGATCGTCGTCGCTGTTGAAGAAGCGATCGCCCCAGGTCCGGCTATAGACCGGGTTGAACGAGCCGAAGAACCACAGCTTGTCCTTGAGGATGTAGCCGCCGAGGGTGAAGACGGCTTCGTAGCGCTTGTAGTCGTCGCGCCCGCGGCCGCCCTTCCAGTACAGGTCGTCGTCGTTGACGTACTCGGCGAGGTTGCTGTTGTTGGGGTTCCAGCGGAAGTAGTCGCGGGCCTTGCCCTGCATCAGCTGGGTGTTGTCGTTGTAGTAGAAGGAGACGTCGCCGTGGTAGGCGTTGCCGCCCGACCGGGTGATAACGTTGACGACGCCGCCCATCGAGCCGCCGAACTCGGCGTTGTAGCCCGACGCGGTGACCTTGACCTCGTCGACGAGCTCCATGACCGCGCCCTGGGCGCTGACGCCCGTGTGGACCTGGGTGATGTCCGCGCCGTCCATGTACCACATGTTCTCGGTGCCGGTGGAGCCGTCGACCGAGAGGCCGCCCGTGCGGTTGTCATACTGGACGCCGGGGACGGTGCTGATCAGGCCGTCGAAGCTCCGGTTGCGGGGCAGGCTCATGAACACTTCCTTGGTCATGGTCTGGCCCTTGACCGTGCTCTTGACGTCGATCAGGGGGCTCTGGCCGATGACGGTGACCTGCTCCTCGAGAGCGGCCTGCTCGAGCGTGACGTTCAGCGTCAGGGTCTGGGACAGCTGAACGACGATGTCCTTCCGGATCAGGGTCTTGAAGCCCTGAAGGGAGAAGACGATCTCGTAGATGCCCGAAGGCAGGGAGAACAGACGATAGGTCCCGTCACCGTCCGTGACGGCGGTCGCCTTGCCGACCAGCCGGGGGCTCGTCGCTTCGACGGAAACGCCGGGAAGCGGAGCGCCCGTGGAGTCCACGACCTTGCCTTCCATTTTGGAGGTCGGGACGAGCTGGGCGAAGGCGGTGCCCGCCATGAACAGGGCGAGGACCGCAACGATCAGTTTCTTACTCATTAAACAAATCCTCCTAGATGTCGAAAAACTCGATCCCAAAAGACGCGCGCCGTCCGCCCGGCATCGAAACGTCCGGACGCGGCGGCGTCCCGGAGCCGGAACGCCGTGTCCCCGCTCCTTCCCGAAGCCTCATGCTTAGGCGTTCTCCCGCTATCACCTCCTCGTTTAAGAAAATCTTATAAATAGTCATGTTCGCCAGGTCCCTTTTTAGCAAGTATCATGCCAAGGTTCGGTCACACATAAATATTTAAATAACAACAACTTGCGATAGATTATGGTCCTTTGTGCATACGGTTTTTTGGACGAATCCATATTTTTGGATACGGTCCCGAAACGGGGCCCGGTCCGCCTCCCGGCGGCCCCCTCCCGCGGCCGGCCGGTTGACGGCCCGGACGGCCCGTCCTATACTGAAGACGGAATGCCGTTTTCTTCCGGAGGTCGGGCATGAAGAAGGATCGGACTTGGCGTTTTGTCGTCATTTTGGCGGCGGCCCTGCCGGCCTTCGCCGCGGCCGGAGCGCGCGCTTCCGCTGCCATCCCCAAGAAGGACACCTGGTACACCCAGCACTACGTCATCATGCAGGACTTCGAGCGCAAGCTCTACCGGGACCTGTCGGAGGAAGGCCGGCAGGGCTTCCGGGATCTTTTCTGGGCCGCCCGGACGGCCGAGGCCCGGGGCAAGTTCCAGGCCCGCATGGACTTCGTCGAAAAGAACTACAAGCCGGAGAACCGCAAGCAGCCCTGGAACACCGACCGCGGCCGGACCTATCTCCTCAACGGCGCGCCGGCCTCCATCGACTACGACCAGAACATCAATTTCTCCACCCTGCTGCCCGGGCAGATGAGCGACGGGGCCAGCCGCAGCTCGGAGGACCTGGGCGCCAACCGGGCCGAGACCTGGATCTATCCCTACGACCAGTTCTTCATCAAGTACACCTTCGCCTTCGTCCAGCCCAGCCAATGGCGGATCACCCAGACGACCGGCAGCCGCTACCTGGGCGAGCTGGAGACGTTCAACAAGACGGTGACCTTCGGCATCGTCGACGAAGCGGCCTACAAGGCGGCGCTCGACAAGCTGGACCGCAGGAAATAGCCCCGTCGGCGGACGAGCGGAGACACCGGCCCTGCGCGAGCTTCTGGTCCTGACCGCCTGCCTGGGCGCCTTTCTCCTTTACCTGGCCGTCGAACGGGTCCGCCTCGACCGGGCCCTGCGGCGGGTGCCGCGGCGGATCGCCGTCACCGGGACGCGCGGCAAGTCCGGCGTGACCCGCCTCATCGCGGCCGGCCTGCGGGCTTCCGGGGCCCGCGTCCTGGCCAAGACCACCGGCTCCCGGCCGGTCCTCATCTTTCCCGACGGCACGGAACGGGAGATCCGGCGGCCCGGGCCGGCCTCCGTCCGCGAGCAGGTCCGCCTGGCGTCGCTGGCCGCCGCCGCCGGCGCCGATACCCTGGTCGCCGAGATGATGAGCGTCGGGGGCGAGTGCCTGGCGGCCGAGGCCCGGGCCATCCTGCGCCCCGGGACCCTGGCGGTCACCAACGTCCGTATCGACCATCTGGAGGCCATGGGCCGGGACCGGTCGGCGATCGCCCGGACGCTGGCCGAGGCCGTTCCGCCGCGGGCCGAGGTCTTCATCCCGGAGGAGGAGGCCGGCCCCGCCTTCGCCGCGGCCGCCCGCCGGCGCGGCGCGGCGCTCCACCCGGTCGCCCCGGACCCGGCCGACGCCGCCGCCGACCGGCCGCGGTCGCCGGGCGATTTCGAGCCCAACCGGCGCCTGGCCCGGGCCGTCCTGGCCGCCTGCGGCGTCGATCGCGCTACGGCCGAGGCCGGGTTCGCGGCCGCCGCGCCCGACCCCGGGCATATGAGCGTCCGCCGCGGGGATTTCGGCCGGCCGCCCCGGGCCGCCGACTGCGTCAACCTTTTCGCCGCCAACGAGCCGGACTCCTCGGCCGCGTCGCTGCGCCAGGTCGAAGCCGTCCTGCCCCTCGCCGGCCGGCCCCTGATCGGCGTCTTAAGCCTGCGGCTGGACCGGGGCGACCGGACGCGGCAGTGGATCGGGGCGGCCAAGGACGGCTTCTTCCGGGGCTTCGCCGTGCTGGCGCTGATCGGGCCCGGCGCGCCGGCCGCCCTGGGCCCCTTCCGCCGGGCCGTCCGTCAGGCCGGTCCGGCGGTCGCGCTCGTCGCGGGACGCTCGCCGGACGCCGTTATGGACGCGGTCATGGCCCTCGCCCCCGGGCCGGCCTCGCCCGTCGTCGTGGGCCTGGGGAATTTCGTCGGGCCCGGCGAGGGCCTCGTCCGCTTCTGGGAACGGCAGGGGAGCGCGCATGCCGGTTGAGACGCTGCTCATCGGCCTCGTCCTGGCCGTCCTGTGGGCCGAGTTGACGGACCTGTCCCCGGGCGGCCTGGTCGTACCGGGCTATCTGGCCCTCTACTTCGACCAGCCCCTGCGCATCGCGGCCACACTCGGCGCCGCCCTCCTGGCCTGGGGCGCTTACCGGCTCCTGGCCCGCCGTCTCATCCTGTTCGGCCGCCGCCGCTTCGTGCTGACGGTGCTGGCCGGCGCGGTCGCCGCCCAGGCCTGGGCCCTGGCCGCGCCCTCGCTTTTCGAGGACCCGGCCGGTCTGCGGGCCATCGGCCTGATCGTGCCGGGGCTTCTGGCGTCCTGCCTGGCCCGCCAGAAGGCCGCCCCGACCCTGGCGTCGCTGGCCGCCGTCTCGACCCTGACCTACGCCGCGACCGCGCTGGTGGCGCTTCTGTGAGAGGCCGCGCTGCCGGTCCGGGCCGGGCCGCGGTGTACGCCGCCGCGGCCTTGAGCCTGGCCTATCTCGTCGCCCTCCGCGTCCTGCCGCCGGCCCCGGCGGCGCCGGCCGCGCGGGCCGAAGCGCTGGAGGCCTCGCGGCTGATGGCCCGGGCCGCCGCGGCCCTTCGCGAATGCCGGGCCGAACGCGGCCTCCTCGCCGACCCGGCCGCGGACCCCAACGGGACCGGGCTCATCGGCGAGGAGCGCTCGATCATCACCACCTCGTCCGGCCGCCTCGAGGCCAAGCGGACGACGACCAACCCGGCCTTCGCCGGCCTGGTCGTCTCCCTTCTGCGCCAGGCCGGGGTGCGGCGCGGCGACGTCGTGGCCGTCGGGGCCTCGAGCTCCTTCCCGGCCCTCATCGTGGCCACGCTGGCCGCCGCCAAGGCGATGGGCGTCGAGCCCCTGGTCATCTCCTCGCTCGGGGCCTCGGAGTGGGGCGGCAACGTGCCCGGGTTCACCTGGCTCGACATGGAGGATTGCCTGCGCCGCCGCGGCCTCATCGATGTCCGGCCGATCGCCCGGGCCATCGGCGGAGACGAGGACGTCGGCCGGGACATGAACCCCGCCGGCCGCGACCTCCTGGCCGCCCGCATCCGCGCCGGCGGCGCGCCCTTCCTCGAAGAGCCCGACCTCGAGCGCAACGTCGACCGCCGCCTGGCCCTCTACCGCGAGCACGCGGCGGGGCGGCCGCTCCGGGCTTTCGTCAACATCGGCGGCAGCTGGGCCAACCTGGGGACGGACGCCGGGGTCCTGAAGGTCGCGCCGGGCCTGGCCGGCCGTGTCGCGGTCCCGCCTCGGGCCCGCCGGGGCGTCCTCCAGGCCATGGCCGACGCGGGGGTGCCGGTCGTCCATCTCCTGAACGTGCGCGGCCTGTGCGAGCGCTACGGGCTGCCCTGGGACCCGCGGCCCCTGCCGCCGCCCGGCCCCGGCCCCGGCCCGGCGCTCGGCGCCGGCCCCGCCGCGCGCCCGCTCGTGACGGCCCTCTATCTCGCGGCCGTGGCCGCGGCCCTGGCCCTGCTCCGCCCGCATCGCCGCGGCCTTTGAGGGCGGCCCCGTTTCGCGGGCGGGAAATTTCCTGTTGACAAACGACCGGAACCCGGCCGATTATAGGCCCGCGGAACCGCCGTTCTCCCGGACTCGGCTTCACGTCTTGCGGAAGATAAATTCTCGAGGAGGGAGGAATCATGTCCAAGAAGATCCTGGCCGTTCTGACCCTGGCGGTCGCCGTCGTCTTCCTGATGTCGTCCGTCGGATGCGTGTCCAAGAAGCGCTATAAAACCCTCGAAGAGACCAGCACGCAGCAGTTGGCCCAGGCCAACACCCGGATCGACGAGCTGTCGCAGAAGAACGAGTCCCTGGACAAGAGCCTGAACGACGTCCAGGCCTCGCTGGCCGCCGCCCAGGAGCAGAACAAGGCCCTGGCCGCGGGCGCCGCCGACCTCAAGTCGCAGATCGCGGCTCTCGAGGGACAGAAAGCCGAGCTGGACAAGGCCGTGGCCGCCGGCCAGGAGACCGAGGCTTCCCTGACCAAGAGGATCCGCGGTCTCAACGGCGCCATCGCCGGGCTGAAAAAGAAAGCCGGCGAGATGGAGGCCGCGATCGCCGACAAGGACAGCAGCATCGCGGCGCTGCAACAGAGCGTGGCCGATCTCAAGGCCGCCGCCGACGATCAGAGCAAGAAGATGGCCGCCCTGGCCGCCGACAAGGACGCCGTTTCGGCCACCCTGGACAAGACGGTCGCCAGCAAGAAATCGACCACGTTGATCCTGGGCGTGCTGCTGGCCCTGGCCGTCATCCTGGCCATCGTCGGCTTCGTCCGGGGCAGGAAAACGGCGGCCTGACGGGCCGCGCCGTCCCGCTCGCTACTCGTAGAAGAGCGCGGCCGGGCCGGCCGTCGCGGGGTCCTTGAGGAAGGCCCCGGTGCCCTTGTCGACGACCTCGCCGTAGCGGGGCACCCCGGCCACGACGACGGCCTTGTCCGGATGGTCGCCCGACCAGATCTCGAGCAGCTGGAGGACGGTCGAGGTGTGCCGGCCGACGCGCAGATCGATCGGCCAGCCCTTCTCGTCGATCTTCTCGAAGAGCAGCCCGCGTTTTCCGGCCCGGACCACGAACTCGTCCCGGCCCGTGAGCAGCAGGGCCCGGTCCGTCCGGCCCCGGGTCGCGTCGAGGAAGGGCTCGGGGGCCTCGAGCAGCAGCGAGATGGCCCCGGTGGCGTCGCCGATCTCCCGGTGCGACAGGCCGCGCAGGGCCTTGGGCGAGTTCTCGACGCCGATGGCGAAGCCCTCCAGGCTGCTGATGAACATGGACGCGGCGGCGGCCAGGTCGGCGCCCTTCTCGTGGGCCACGATGGTGCTGATGACCGGGTACTGGAGCTCGGCCTCGTGGAAGTCGATCTCGATGTCGACCTTCTCCTGCCGGATGAGCTCGCAGATGGCGTAGCAGGTCCGCTCGGTCAGGGTGCCGTTCGGCCGGCCCGGGAAGCAGCGGTTGAGATTGCGGATGTCGACGTAGGCCAGCTGCTGGCGCGACGGGTAGTGGAGATAGACCTCGGGATCGGGCCACTGGTCGAGCGGGTTCGACCAGCGGTCGCCCATCCGGAACGTCTGCCCGCCCCAGGCCGTGGACACGGTGAAATCGGGCGGGTAGGCGCCGCCGACCCGGGTGGCCGTCGACGCGCTCCGGTTGGCCGTCAGCACGACCAGCAGCCGGCCGCGCTCGAGGACGGCGTTCTCGGCGAAGATCCAGGCGGCCAGGCGGCCGGCCGGCTCCTCCGGGTGGGTGCCGCCGAGGAGCAGCACCGTGCCGCCGGGCTGGCGGCCCTCGAGGACGTAGATGTTGGCGTCGTTGACGGTGCCCTTGAGCGGCGCGTAATAGTCCCCCAGGGTGACGACGCGGGCCAGGGACGGGCCGGCGACGACCGGCTCGCGCAGATGCCGGCTGCGGTGGAAGCTCACCCCGGCGGCCAGGGCCAGGGCGGCGGCGAGAGCGACGGAGACGAGCTTGCGCATCATTTCAGCCTCAGCAGCCGCAGGACGAAGGGGATGAGGACGATGAGGTAGAGGAGCTCCTCCTGCCAGCTCTTGCGCTTCAGGAAGTTCCAGGCCAGCAGGACCGCGACGTAGGCGGTCAGGACGTAATAGAGGATGGTCACGATCGTTTGCATCATCAGAACACCGTCAGGAAGGCCAGCTTTTTGCTGAAGACGACCATCAGCGTGCCGACGACCGCGATGAGCAGGCCCGGGCCGAGGCAGTATTTCAGGAACCGGCCGTAGGGCTCCGACATGCCCACGGTCGAGGTCGTCAGCCGGCCGATGATGGCCGTCGGCGGGATGGCGTCGCCGAGCGGCCAGATGACGCTCATGCCGGCCAGGGCGACGACGGGGTCGAGGCCGATGGTGTTGAAGAGCAGGACCAGGGGCACGCCCAGCACCGGCGCCGCGCCCCACATCAGCACGGCCTCGGACACGGGCAGGGTCAGGACCAGGGTGGCGAAGACGACCACGACCGGCAGGGTGACCGTGGTGATGGCGATCAGGCCGCGGACGCCGGTCAGGGCCATGATCTCGACCAGCACGCCGGCGCAGGTCAGCGTGCCGATGAGCGGCAGCAGCTGGTGGACCGTCTCCCGCGAGGTCTTGAGGACGTCGACCCGGACCGGCGAGAGCAGCCGCGCCGCCAGGGCGGCCGCGCCGAACATCAGCGGCAGGCCGAGGACGGGCACGTCGAACGGGAAGACCCGGCCGGCCGCGACGAGGGCGAAGAAGACCAGGAAGGGCACGCCGACCCGGACCCAGCTCATCCGGGCCGGGGCCTCGGGCAGCTCGGCCAGGGCCCGGGCCAGGTCGACCGGCTTGGACTTGGCCCCGAGGATGAAGATGGTCGCCAGGGCCAGCAGGACGCAGGGCACGAGCAGCGGCAGGAAGAACCCGACGTAGGGCATGTTGACCCCGGCCGCCGTCAGCATGGCCCACAGGTTGACCGGCGGGGCGGCCGCGCTCAAGCCGGCGATGATGAAGATGATGGCCGCCACCTTGGGCCGGGGGATGTCCATGGTGGCCAGGACCGTGGCCGCCATGCCGCCCATGATCAGGACGGTCACGCTGCCGGCCCCCGTCAGGGCGCCGGGCACGAGCAGCAGCAGGGCCAGCAGGATGAACAGCAGGGCCTTGCGGCGGTGGAAGCGGCGCAGGATGGCCCGGACGACGAAGGCGGCCGCGCCCGATTCCTTGAGCAGGTTCATGAACAGGGTGGCCGTGACGAAGATGAGAACGATGTCGAAGTAGGTGAAGGCCCCTTCGACAAGGGCCCGGGCCGGCACGCCCTGCCCGCCCGCCAGGGCCCCGGCCAGGGCGGCGGCGAACAGGGCCAGCTCGGTCGAGACCTTGAGCAGCTTGGCCAGGACGAAGGCCGCCACCATGACGGCCAGGACCAGGGTCGCGGATGCCGTCGCGCTCATGCGGTCCTCACCTTGCGGTGACGATGATGCGGGCGATGCAGGTGAAGGTCGCGGCCGCGGTCATGTCGCGGCAGATGCCCCGCTCGATCAGGAGCACGCCGCGCTCATAGTCGTCCCAGCGGTACTTGTCGGCGTCCAGGGTCCGGCCGGTGACGGAGGCCAGCTCGGAGACGCCCTTGGCCACCGGCGGCAGGCCGAGGTATTCCAGGACGGCGTTGACCGAGCGGACGTCCTTGACGGCCATGTACTTGCCGCCGCTCATCATGGCCAGGACGAGCGGCGGGCCGGGATCGCGGAAGACGAAGGTCGTGGTCGGGCGCCCGTCGACGGTGCCGTCCCAGCGGTCGAACGTGTAGGCCCGGGCCTTGACCGGGAACAGCTCCTCCTTGATGGCCCGGTAGGACAGCTTCTCGAGCTTGGTGTGATCGACGTAGTAGAGCGCCAACCCCAACAGGGCGGCGACGATGAGGGCCCGGATGATCGTCTGCATGTCGTTGCGGACGATGATGACGACGATCCAGAGTATGGACAGGCCGAACAGGATGAGCACGGCCGTCTTGACGGTTGCGGTGGCGATCATGAGCCGGACCTCCTTCGGGCCCTCGGCCCCCCTTCGTCCCGGCGGGGATTGTAGCACAGACGGCCCCCGGGGCAACACCCCTTTTCGCCGGGCCGGCCCGGCTTGGCATTCGGCCGGCCCTCCGGTAGAATGGCCCTTACGCCCGTCCCAGGAGGCCCGCATGAACCGCAGAACGTCCGCCGTCCTCTTCGCCGCCGTCGCCGCGACCGTCGCCGGCCTGGCCCTGTTCGCCGCCGTCGCCGCCCAGGACACCCCGCCCCGCCCCGCGCCCAGCGCCCCGGAGGTCCTCCGGGCCATCGTCGGCGAGGCTTCGGGCGAGTTGGCCCTGCAGAACGAGATCGCCCTGACCGGGATCAACCGCAACCGCCGGGCTGAGGAGTACCGGACCGGATACTTCGAGTCGGCCTTCATCCTCGAACGGCTGAAGGAATACGGCCTCGACGAGGCCTTCACCGTCGACCTGCCCGGCCAGGACCGGACGGCCTGGGACGCCGAGTCGGCCGAGCTGTGGATGGTCGAGCCCGAGCCGCTCAAGCTGACCGACCTCGTCAGCGTCCCGGCCTGCCTCTGCTCCGGCAGCGAGTCGACGGACACGACGGCCGAGCTGGTCTACGTCGGGCCCGGGAACCGCGAGGAGTTCTACAAGGACAAGGACGTCGAGGGCAAGATCCTGCTGGTCGCCGGCCCGCCCGAGATGGCCCGGCGCCTCGGGGTCCTCAAGCACGGCGCCGCGGGCCTCGTCGGCTGGTCCTCGAGCCACCCCGAGTTCGACCGCGACGAGGTCGGCTGGAGCGGGCTGCGGCCGGCCGAAAAGGACCGGGCCACGTTCGGCTTCATGGTCTCCGAACGGATGGGCCAGGAGCTCCGCGACCGGCTCGAGCGGGGCGGCCGGGTCGTGCTGCGCGCCGTGGCCAAGACCCAGGTCGTCGCCGGGGTCAAGGACCAGCTGACGGTCGGGCTCATCAAGGGCCGCGAGCGCCCCGAGGAAGAGCTGGTCCTGACGGCCCATCTCTACGAGGGCTGGGCCAAGCAGGGCGCCAACGACAACGCCTCGGGGTGCACGGCCATCCTGGAGGCGGCCCGGGTCCTGAAGAAGCTCACCGCCGAGGGCCGCATCCCGCCGCTGAAGCGGTCGGTGCGCTTCCTGTTCGTCCCCGAGATCTCGGGCACCGAGGCCTACCTGCGGCTGAACCCCGACATCCGCAAGCGGACCTTCGCCGACATCAACCTGGACATGGTCGGCGAGGGCCTGATCAAGAACCACAGCTACTTCCGCCTCAACCAGACGCCCTGGTCCCTGCCGACCTACCTCAACGACGTGATGGCCGCCTACGTCGAGTGGATGGGCGATTCCCAGCGCGACGCCCAGGAGGTCAACTGGCGGTCGGGCGGCATCCTGGCCCCGACCGGGTCGCGCGACCCGTTCTATTTCCTGATCGAGCGCTACTCGGGCGGCAGCGACCACGATGTCTTCGTCGACGGCGCCGTGCGCATCCCGGCCGTGCTGATGATCGTCTGGCCGGACCAGTGGTACCACACGAGCGGCGACACGCCGGACAAGTCCGACGCCACCCAGTTCAGGCGGGTCGTGTCCATCACCGCGGCGGCGGCCGAGTTCCTGGCCAACGCCGGGCCGGCCGAGGCCGGGCGGATCATGGCCGAGATCTCGGCCCGCCAGGGCGGGCGGCTGGGCGCCGACCGGGCCCGGGCGGAGCGGCTGCTCCTGGCCGCCGAGGCCAAGGCCGTTCACGCCGCGGCCCGGGAGGCCCGGGTGCTCGTGGAGCAGGGGGTCGAGCGGGAGAAGGGGACCCTGTCCTCGGTCCGCTATTTCCTCGGCGGCGAGGCCGCGGGCGAGGCCATGTTGGCGGGCCGGCTGGCCCGGCTGGACGCGGTCCGGGCCGCGCACCTCAAGGACCTCGAGGACCTTTACGCCGCCCGCTGCCGGTCGCTCGGCCTGCGGGCCGAAAAGGCCGTGCCGACCAAGGACGAGACCCGCCTGGCCGGCCTGGTGCCCGTCCGCACCGAGAAGATGGGCGGCATGATGGCGATGTGGGAGCTGCGCGACGAGGTCCGCAAGCTGGGCTACCAGGCCCCGCCGTCCATTATGATGGCCGAGATGGAACTACGGAACTTCATCGACGGCCGGCGGTCCATCCTGGACATCCGGGACGCCGCGTCGGCCGAGTTCGAGCCCCTCGATCTCCTCGAGGTCGAGAAGTGGGTGGGCGTCCAGGAAAAGCTCGGGCTGGTGACGATCAAAAGGAAATAGTCCCTTCTCCCGATATTCCCGGAAGCGGGACTCCGGGTTGCTCCGTCCCGCTTCTGATGGCCGCTTCGAAGACTCCGCTCCCGGCCGGCCCGTCGCCGCCGCGAGACTTCGAAAAGCCCTTGCCGGAGCGGGGACCGCAGGGCGGCGCGATCACTTGGCGAACAGCTTCTCCAGCGCCGGGATGAGGTCCATGGTCTTCTCGAACTCGATCAGGGGGATCTTCTTCGACTGGGAGATGACCGTGAACCGGCCGTCGGAATTGCCGTCCTTCAGCACCAGGAGGAGGTCCGCGTTCGGGGCCACGGCGTCGATCGACTGCTCGTCGGTCGTGTCGCCGGCGGCGGCGCCCTGGGAGCGGCGCTTCATGCCCTCGATGTGGGCGCCGATGATCTTGACGCCCTGTTTGCGGGCGGCGGCGATGAGGGCGCCGGCCCGGGCCAGCTCGTCCTCGATCTGGATGCCGGCCGCGCCCATGCCCTTGAGGCTGGCGCCCATGGTGATGATGAGAGACTTGTAGGGCTTGGCCTTGAGCGTCTCGGGCGTGGCCAGGGCGTCGATGTCGTAATCCATCTTCAGCCGCTGCAGGACGACCTTGATGGTCGTCGGGCCGATGCTCTGGCCGCAGGACGTGACGAGGACGGGGAGCTCGGCCTTGGCTTCGGCAGCCTGGGCGGCCAGCGGCACGGGCGCGAGCGCGGCGGCCAGGCCGACGGCGGCGAGGATAAGGGCGGGTATCCGGAAACGTCTCATGTCGGGCTCCTTTCTCCGGCCTCGGCGGCCGTGAAACCCCATGTTAGGCCAAAGCGGACGGGCGGTCAACCTGGCTTGCCCGCTCCGATATCGATGCGGCATGATCCGGTGCCGTTTTCGATAAGCCCCCGAACGATCGTCCCGGGCGGGGAGGGGCCGGGCGAAGGACGCTAATGGGGGACACTAAAGGGGGACATGTACCCTTGGTACGTGTCCCCCTTTATGTTTGGTACGTGTCCCCCTTTATGTCCCCCTTTATGCCCCTTTATGACGCCCCCTTTCGAACGGGGACACGTACCAAGGGTACATGTCCCCGTTGAAGGGTACATGTCCCCGTTCTTGTCCCTGCCACCTTTTCCTTTTATGTTATAGTTGCTGACGGAAACCGGGCCCGGCTGCCGGGAGGAACGATGAGACATGAGACGACGCGAACAATCCTGCTGATCGTCGCGGCGGCGCTGGCCGCCAGCCTGGCCTCCTGCCAGGGGTCGCGGCGGCGCGTGGAGCCGGTCACCGTCGACGAGCTGGCCGCCCACATCCGCTACCTGTCGAGCGACCAGCTCGAGGGGCGGGCCCTGGGCTCGCCGGGCATTGAAATGGCCGCCCGGTACCACGAGGACTATTTCCGGGCAATGGGCCTGGAGCCCGCCTTCGCCGGCGGCTACCGGCAATCCTTCGGGCTCCTCGGCTCCGGGCCCGACCCCGGGGCTGCCCTCGAGATCGCCGGCCCCGGCGCGGCCCTGTCCCCGGCGCTCTGGGACGAGTTCGTGGTCCGGACCGAGCGGCGGGACGCGCCGCCCGAGGCCTCGGGCGAGCTCGTCTACGCCGGCTACCTGGTCCAGGCCCCGGAACGGAGTTGGGACGATATCAAGGGGACCGATCTCACCGGCAAGGTCCTGCTCGTCGAGGTCAACGAGCCCGGCAACCGGCCCGGCGGCGTCTTCGACGGCGAGGACATGACCTATTACGGCCGCTGGCCTTACAAATTCGAGAAGGCCGAGGCCCTCGGCGCGGCGGGCGTGCTCATCATCCACGACACCAAGGGCGCGGCCTACGGCTGGGACGTCCTGCGGGCCTCGTGGGGCAACGAGAGCTTCTTCCTGGAGGACCGCCGGCCGCAGCTCCTGTTCGAGGGCTGGATCGCCGGCGAGACGGCCGACCGCGTCCTGGCCGCGGCCAAGCTCGACCGGCGGGCCTTGCGCGAGAAGGCCGAGACGCCCGAATTCGCCCCCGTGCCCCTCGGCCTGACCGCCAAGGTCCGGCAAACCCGGGCTTTCCGCGCCGTCCAGGGCGTCAACGTGGCCGGCATCCTGCGGGCCAAGCACCCGGCCGCGACGAAGCGCACGATCATCCTCTCGGCCCACTACGATCACTTCGGCAAGGACGAGACGCTCCCGGGCGATCGGATCTACAACGGCGCGGTCGACAACTGCTCGGCTTCGGCCGCCCTCCTGGCCACGGCCGGGTATTTCGCCCAGCGGCCGGAGCGTCTCAAGGACGACCTCTGCTTCGTCGCCGTGTCGGCCGAGGAGCAGCTGGTCCTCGGGTCCGACTACTTCGCCCGCCACCTGCCGTTCGCCAAGGACCGGGTCGTCGCGGACCTCAATTTCGAGATGACCAACGTCTGGGGCGAGACCGAGGACGTCTACGCCATCGGCGGCAGACAGTCGGACCTCGACGCCGTCTGCCGGGAGGCGGCCGAGCGGATGGGGCTGCGCTACATCCCCGAGCAGAACGGCGAGCTGGGCTACTTCTACCGCTCCGACCAGATCTCGTTCGCCCGGGCCGGCATCCCCGGCGTCTGGCTCAGCCAGGGGATCGTGTCCAAAGGCCCCGATCCGGGGTTCATCCAACGGAAGCTCGCGGACTACCGGGCCACGAAATACCACAAGGTGACGGACGAGATCCAGCCCGATTGGGACCTCCGCGGCGCCCTGCAGATCGTCGGCTGGGCCCAGGGCATCGTGGCCCTGCTCCAGGAGCGCCCGGACCTGCCGCAGTTCGCGCCGACGAGCGCCTTCAAGCGGGGCGGTTGAGCCCGGCGGCAAGCCCTCTCCGGCGGCCCGGGCGCCGCGGGGCCGGACAACCTGCCTGGGGACCGGAGGCTCCGGCTTCGCCGGGGACCGGAAGCTCGCCCCTTGGTCCGGGCGGGCCGGCGGGGGGTTGGCTTTTGCGGGCGGCTGTGCTAGACTTTTCTGAGCATGGATAAGCCCGCTCCCCACATCACCCGCTTTTCCGATTATCTCAAACCCGCCCAGGTCGTCTTCGACCTGAAAAGCAAGGACAAGGTCGAGGCCATCGAAGAGCTCCTCGACGTGCTGGCCAAGCAGAAGCTGATTGACAACAAGAAGCTCATCCTGACCCGCATCATCGACCGCGAGAACCTCGTCCCGACGGCCATCGGCTACGGCGTCGCCCTGCCGCACGCCCGCGTCGACGCCGAAGGCGAGATCGCCGTGGCCGTGGGGCGATCGGAGAAGGGCATCGACTTCGACGCCCACGACGGCCAGAAGGTCCACCTGATCATCCTGGTCGTCTGGAACCCGACCCTGCCCGGCCTCTTCAACCACCTCTTCGCCGGCCTGGCCCGCTTCCTCATCCGGGCCGAGAACCGCGGCCGGATCACGGCGGCCAAGGACAAGGCCGAGCTCTACGACATCCTGGCCGGGATCGAGTTCCGCTTCGTTCACGAGGAGAAGATCGTCAGCCGGGCCCGCCTGCTCAAGAAGCTCCAGGAGATCGAGCTCAAGAAGAAGAAGGCGACCAAGGAGCAGCAAAAGGAGCTCCAGAAGCAGGCCGCCATGATCCGCGAGGAGTTCGACCGGGACGTCCTGGCCCGCTTCGACCGGCTGATGGAGCGCTACGGGTTCGCCGTGGCCGACGCCGTCGAAGGCGTCTGCCAGAGCTGCAACATCAACATCTCGACGCAGATGTACTCGGCCATGGAAGAGTCCAACGACATCTACGTTTGCGAGAACTGCGGCAAGTACCTGGTCTCGGCCAAGCGGAAGAAGAAGTAAGGGCCGACTCCCTAATCGAGCGCGACGCCGGACAGGTTCGCCGGCGCGATGAGCTTGTAGACCGGATAGACCTGGGCGCCGCGGCCCCACTGGGCGACGACGTACTTGTCGAAATAATTCCAGACGAGCAGCCCGTCGTCGCTTTCCGGCTCGAGGAGATAGGCGGCCAGGCGGCCCAGGGGCTGGGCGGTCCGGACGAGCAGCGTCCCGGCCGGGAAATCCTTCTTCTGGACGGCGTACTCGCCCTTGACCGTGTTCGTCCGGTGGCCCTGGTAGAGCCGCTCGGCGCCCTTGACCTCCTTGATCTGGAAGGCCTCGACCTCGAGGGACGCCGCCTCGGTCAGGGACTCGACGGCGACGCCGTGCTGGCGGAGCTTGTCCGCGATCCCGGTCTCGGCCAGGGGGACGAGGTAGGCGAAGGGCAGGCGGACGGACCGCTTGGCATAGAAGTCGGCGTAGTAGGGCATGGTGTAGGTCTTGGACTTGTTCGTCGGCCGCAGCCGCGGAAAGGGGCCTTGGGGCGCGCCCTCGGCGGGCGCCGCGGGGGCCTCCATTTCGTAACCCAGGACCGAGACCGGCGCGGGCAAGGGCCTGACGTCGATGTCCAGGCCGAAGGTGTCGGACGCGGACGGGGCCAGGCCGGCCTGGACGGTCCGGGCGTCGGCGTCGGCGACGAGCTTCTGGAGCTCGGCGGCGTTGGCCCAGCAGTAATCGAGCAGGGCCTGGAGCATGTGGTAGTTGCCGGCGACGCGGGTCCGGAAATCGGCGTAGTTGTAGTTCTCGATGAGCACGGACAGCCGGTTGCGGAGGCCGATGTAGTTGGTCATATAACGGGGCTCGTGGCCGAAGGTCCGCCAGCCCTTGCCCATGTCCCGGAAGTCCATGGGATCGCCGTAGGGCAGGCCCAGCGTGCCGTATTTCTTCTCCAGGGCGGCGTCCACGGCCGGCAGCATCTTGTCGCGGGCGTAGGTCAGCACGGCCGGGTCGCCGTTGGGACAGAGCGGCCAGGAGTAGGTCACCGGCTCCTGGTGGAAGGAGCCGTCCGTGGTGTGGCAGTCGACGAAGAGCAGCGGGTCCCAGCGCTCCAGGACGTTGCGGACCAGGCCCGCGAGCTCCGGGCTCTCGAGCTTCATGGCGTCGCGGTTGAGGTCCAGGTTCTGGCCGTTGTGGCGGACGCCCGAGCCCTTCTCGGGGCCGACCTGGCCGTAGCGGTTGCGGACGTCCATCTTGTCGTTGCCGTCGGCGTTGAAGACGGGGGCGACGAGGAGCACGAGGCGGTCGAGATAGGGCCGCTTGGGGTCGAGCACGATGTCGCGGACGAGCATCAGGGCCGATTCCTTGCCCTCGACCTCGCCGGCGTGGATGTTGGCCTGGACGTAGACGACGATGCGCTTGTCGTAGCGCAGGGCCAGCGGGTCGCGGGGCACGGGCTGGCCGACGACGAGGAGCGGGATGTCGCGGCCCTCGGTCGAGACGGCGATCGTCTCGACGCGGACGAGCGGCGAGAGCTTCTGGAGGTCGCGGATGAAGGCGGCGACGTCGGCGCAGGTCGAGGTCGCGGCGTAGTCGGAGGCTTCGGCCGTCGTCTTGGGCCCCGAGGCCGGCGCGGCGGGCGGCGGCGGGACGGCCGGGATGGGCGGCGGCTGGAGGGCCGGAGGCTGCGGGCCCTGTCCGGCCGGGGCGGCCGGCGGCTTGGCCGGCGGGGTCTGGGAGGGAGCGGGGAGCGCGGCCAGGAAGGGCAGGACGGCGAGAAGGGCGGCGAGGCCGAGGGCCCGGGCGAGCTTGGTCATGGGAACCTCCGTTCGTTTGGACGCCTGAAGCGCCAGTATATTCCATCGCGAGAGGGGGTCAAACCTACCTTTTTCGAAAAAAGGTAGGTTTGACCCCCTCTTTGGGCTACCATAAAGGCATGGCCACGTTCGGCGTCGGACCGGAGAAGGAGCAGGCCCTGGCGGACCGCCTGGCGGCGCTCGGCATCCGTGACGAGGACCTGGTCGAGAAGTTCATCCGCTCCGGCGGCCACGGCGGCCAGAACGTCAACAAGGTCGCCACCTGCGTCTATCTCAAGCACCTGCCCACGGGCACCGAGGTCAAGTGCCAGCAGGAGCGGTCCCAGGCCCTCAACCGCTACCTGGCCCGGCGCATCCTGGCCGACAAGATCGAGGCCGCGGTCCTCGGCAAGGAGAGCGAGGAGGCGCGGCGGATCGCCAAGATCCGCCGGCAGAAGAGGAAACGCTCCAAGCGGGCCAAGGACAAGATGCTGGCCGACAAGCGCCGCGTCGGCGAGAAGAAGAAAGGCCGCAGCTTCAAGCCCGACGTCTCCGGCGACTGATCCCGCCCGGTCCGCTCCCGCTCCCGCGCCCCGCTTCCGGGCCGCGGTCAATGGCGATGCGGCCGGCCGCACTCCGAGGCCGCGCCCTTGAGGATGTCCAGGCCGTGCGGCAGGGCCGGCAGGATGGCGGCCAGGCTTTCCCTGACGGCCTTTTCGCTCCCCGGCAGGTTGACGATGAGCGTCGCGCCGCGGATGCCGGCCACGGCCCGGCTCAAGATGGCCGTCGGCGTCTTCTCCGCCCCGGCCCGGCGCATGGCCTCGGCCAGGCCGGGCGTCTCGCGCTCGATGACGCCCTTGGTCGCCTCCGGCGTGATGTCGCGCGGGCTGAAGCCCGTCCCGCCCGTGGTCAGGACCAGGTCCAGACCCTCGTCCGCCCAGGCGATGAGGGCGGCCCGGATGTCGCCGGGCTCGTCGGGCACGACCCTCGTCCGCACGACCTCGCCGCCCGCGGCTTCGATCATCTCCCGGATGGCCGGGCCGCTCTTGTCCTCGCGCTCGCCCCGGGCGCCCTTGTCGCTCACCGTGAGAATGCCGACCTTCATCGTCAGCCTCCGATCCGGAACATGTCGCTCGAGAGGGCCTCGATGGCCCCCCGCTCCCAGGTCGTCTTGGCGGCGTAGGCGGCCCCGATTGCCGCGGCGATCGCCGCCGGCCCGGCCTTGTCCTCTCGCAGCGCCCGCCGCAGGTCGACGCCGGCGCGGTCGAACAGGCAGACGCGCAGCCGGCCGTCCGGGCCGAGCCGCAGGCGCTCGCAGCCGCCGCAGAACGGCTCCGAGACGGGCGTGATGAAGCCCAGGCGGGTCCCGTCGGCGAGCCGTCCCATGGCCGCCACGCCGCCCCCGGCCGGCAGCGGCTCGAGGGGCCCGAACGCGGCTTCGATGCGGGCCCGGACTTCCGCGCCCTTGACGAACAGGGCCGGCCGCCAGGCGCCGAGCTCCTTGCACTCCGTCGTCAGGCCGCTTGTCGGCATGAGCTCGATGAAGCGCAGCTCCAGGCCCTCCGCCCCGGCGAAGCGCACGAAGTCGGCGATCTCGTCGTCGTTGACGCCGCGGATGACGACCGTGTTGACCTTGATCGGCGCCAGGCCCGCCCGCCGGGCGGCCGCGATGCCGGCCAGGATGCGGTTGAGCCCCGGCCGCCGGGTGATGGCCGCGAACCTCTCCGGCCGCAGGGTGTCCAGGCTGACCGTGACCCGCCCCAGGCCGGCGGCCTTTAGCCCGGCCGCGTGCTCGGCCAGACCCAGGCCGTTGGTGGTCAGGGCCAGGTCGTCCGGCCCGAGGTCCGCCAGCAGCCGCACCAGGGCCGCGATGCCGCGCCGGGCCAGCGGCTCGCCCCCCGTCAGCCGGAACCGGCGCACCCCGGCGGCCATGGCGCCCCGGGCCACGATGGCGATCTCCTCGTAGGTCAGCATGTCGCCCATGGCGACGAGCGGCACGCCGGCCTCGGGCATGCAGTAGACGCAGCGCAGGTCGCAGCGGTCGGTGACCGAGATGCGCAGGACCTTAGGCCCGCTCAATCGTGTCCCCCGGGCGGACCGGGCCGCCGCTCAAGACCTCGCAGAAGATGCCGCGGGCGGGCATGATGCAGTCGCCGACGAGATGGTAGACGGCGCACTTGGTGTGGCAGTCCTTGCCGATCTGGCTGACCCGCAGCCGGACCGTGCCGGCCACGACGAGCTCGTCGCCGACGCGCAGGGCGGCCAGGTCCAGGCCGCGCGTGGTCAGGTTCTCGGCGAAGGCGCCCGGCCCGATCTCGACCGCGGCGGCCGCGGCCGCCGCCGCGCCCACCCGCTCCCGCTGGGCCTCGATGTCCTCGAGGGCCAGCAGCGACACCTGGCGGTGCCCGAAGTCCCGGTGGGCGTCGCCCTCGATGCCCCGGCCGGCCACGACGACCGCCGCGGCCACCGGGCGCTTGATCTGCCCCTTCTTGGGACTGGTGTTGACGGAGACGACCGTGCCCGCCGCCCCGCCGGCGGCCCGGCTCATGCCCGTCTCCGGAAGACCCCGCTCTTGCCGCCGCTCTTGAAATCGAGGCGCAGCCGGGCGACCTCGGCCCCGCGGTCAACGGCCTTGACCATGTCGTAGACGGTCAGGGCGGCCACGGCGGCCCCGGTCAGGGCTTCCATCTCGGCCCCGGTCTTGGCCTCGACGGCGACGCGGCAGCGGACGCGGATGCCGGTCTTCATGATCTCCAGGTCGACGGCGACGCTGTCGAGCGGCAGGGGATGGGTAAGCGGGATGAGCTCGGCGGTCCGCTTGGCGGCTTGGATGCCGGCCAGCCGGGCCGTGTTGAGGACGTCGCCCTTGGCCAGCTCGTTGCGCCGCACCAGCCGGAGCGTCGCCGCCGCGAGCTTGACGAAGGCCGAGGCCGCGGCCTCGCGCCGGGTGACGGCCTTGGCCCCGACGTCCACCATCCGGGCCCGGCCTTTGCGGTCCACGTGGCTCAAGGCGCCCATGCTCAACGTCCGTCCGCGCAGAGGATCTCGACCTCGCTCCCGGCTTCGAGCCGGGCCGTGTCGGCCGGGACGACGATGAGGACCCGGCCGTGGACCATGGAGCGCAGCACGCCGCTGCGCTGGTCGGGGTAGGGCGCGACCTTGAGGACGGGGCCCGGTCCGACCAGCCGCCCCCGCTGGAACTGCGTCCGCCCCGGCTTGACAACGATGGCCTCGTCGAGGACCGCCCGGCCCGCCGCGGCGCCCGCCGCTCGCCGCCCCAGCAGGCAATCGATGGCCGGCCGGACGAAGAGCAGGAACGTCACCAGCGAGCTGGTCGGATTGCCGGGCAGGCCGAAGACGAGCTGCCGGCCGCGGCGGCCGAAGAACACGGGCATGCCGGGCTTGATGCGCACCTTCCAGAAGACCGTCCGGACGCGGGAGGCCTCGAGCTCGGCCTTGACCAGGTCGTAATCGCCGACCGAGACGCCGCCCGACAGGACCACGACGTCGGCGCCCCGGGTCCGGGCCAGCCGGGCGGCCAGCGAGGCCTGGCGGTCCCGGGCGATGCCCAGGTAGGCCGCGTCGGCCCCGGCCTGCCGGGCCATGGCCGTCAGGGCCGGGCCGTTGGCGTTGCGGATGCGGCCCCGGCCCATGCGCTCGCCGGCCTCGACGAGCTCGTCGCCGGTGGCGATGACCGCCAGCCGCGGGCGCCGGGCGACCGGGACGCGGGCCTGCCCGGCCGCGGCCAGCAGGCCGATCTCGGCCGGGCCGATCAGCGCGCCCCTGGCCAGGGCCAGGTCGCCGCGGCCCAGGTCCTCGCCGGCCCGGCCGATGTTGTCGCCGGCATCGACCGCGCGGCGCACCCGGACCGTCCGCCCGGAGGTTTCGGTGTGCTCGACCATGACCACGGCGTCCGCGCCGCGGGGCAGGGGCGCCCCGGTCATGATGCGCACGGCCTGCCCCGGTCCGACGGACCGTCGGGAGACGCGGCCGGCGGGAAGGTCCTCGAGGACCTCGAGCTCGACGACGGCGGCCGAGGCGGCAGCGGCCGGGGCGGTGTCGGCGGCCCGGACGGCGTAGCCGTCCATGGCGGACTTGGTGAACGGCGGAACGGCCTCGCGGGCCTTGACGTCCCGGGCCAAGGTCCGGCCCAGGGCGGCCGCCAAGGTCACGGTCTCGGCGGCCAAGGGCCGGGCCGCGGCCAGGACCAGGGCCCGGGCGTCGTCGTAGGCGATCATGGTTGGGCGCTTTCCGGCCCCGCGGGCGGTCGGCCGACGACCCGGACGGAGGCCGGGTCAAATGTTATCAAAACCTCCCGGGAAAGAGAAATCCCCTCCCGCTCGAGGCCGGCCAGGGGGACGGCGGCCCGGAAAACGGCCTGGCCGGCGACCCGGACCAGGGCCGTGGCGGCGTCGGTCGTCTCCATGCGGCTGACCCGGCCGCGAAAGACGTTGGGGCCGTCCTGCGGCGGCGCGGCGTTCCCGCCTTCGGCCGCGAAGACGCGGATGGCCCCGGGGTCGATGACGCACGTGACCCGGCCTTCGAACCGGCCGTCGGCGATGATCCGCAGGCCGGGCCGGACCTCGATCCGGCTCGTCCGGCCGTCGGTCGCGGCCAGGCCGCTGAAGCAGTTCTCGTGGCCGAACTCGACCCGCCGCCCTTCGGAGAGATAGAGGATGCGGTCGGCCAGCCGCGAGGCCTGGGAGAAGTTGTGGGTCGAGAGGACCACCGTCGTGCCCCAGGCCCGGCCGGCGTCGCGCAGGACGGCCTCCATGCGCAGGCCGAGCGGGGCGTCCAGGTTGGCCGTCGGCTCGTCGAGCAGGAGGGCCTTGGGCCGCAGAGCCAGGGCCCGGGCCAGGGCCACGCGCTGGACCTGGCCGGCGCTTAATCCGGAGACGGACTTGCCCTCCCCGCCGTCGAGCTCGACGAGGGCCAGGGCCTCGCGCCGCCGGTCCTCGATCTCCCGTTCCGGCAGCCGGCGCAGGCGCAGGCCGAAGGCGACGTTGTCGCCGACCGTCCCTTTGAACATGTAGGGGTGGTGGGCGATCAGGACCGCCTCGCGCCGGGCCGCGGCGGGCCCGTCGGTCGAGGCCCACGGGTCGGCGCCCCGGAACTCGAGCCGCCCGCGCGTCGGGCGCCGGAGACAGGCCAGAAGCGTCAGCAGCGTCGTCTTGCCGGCGCCGTTCGGGCCGACCAAGGCCAGGACCTCGCCCTCGCGGACGCCGAGCTCGTCGAGCTCGAGCGAGAAACCCGGCCCCGCCGGGCGGCCCGGGTAGGCGTAGGCCAGGCCCTCGAGCCGGTAGAGGAGGCCGCCCGAGCCGGGGGCCATTTCAGGACTCCTCGCCGCGGCCGCCGAGGCCGGCCTGGACCAGGGCGTTGATGCCCAGGGTGAGGACCAGGAGCAGGACTCCCAGGACGACGCCGTTGCCGAATTCGCCCTTGGCCGTCTCGAGGGCGATCGAGGTGGTGATGTTGCGGGTGGCGTTGCGGATGTTGCCCCCCAGCATCATGGCGATGCCGACCTCGGAGATGGCCCGGGCGAAGCCGGCCAGCACGGCCACCAGGAGCGGGAAGCGGGCCTCGCGCAGGACGATCCAGCCGGCCTGGCGCGGGCTGGCGCCCAGGGTCAGGGCGGTCTGGCGGGCCCGCCGGTCGACCTGGCGCAGGGCCGTGTAGGCGAAGCCGGCGATGAGCGGCAGGACCAGGAAGACCTGGCCGGCGGTCATGGCCGCCTGGGTGTACAGGAGGCCGAGACGGCCCAGGGGGCCGCTGCGGCTCAAGAGGGAGTAGAACAGCAGGCCGATGACCACCGTGGGCGCCGCCATCCAGGTCTGATTGACGACCAGGATGAGGCGCTTGCCGGGGAACTCGCGGCCGGCCAGGAAGAGCGCCCAGGGCACGGCGATGGCGCTGGCGATGAGGGCGGCCAGACCGCTCGTCTTGAGCGAGATCCAAACCGCCAAGGCCAGCTCGCGGGCGATCATTTGACCAGGTCCACCCCGGCCACGGCGGCCAGTGGCTCGAACAAGGCGCGTCCGGCCCGGCCCCGGAACTCGCCGACGAGCTTCTGGCCGCGCGGCGAGGTCAGGAAGGCGATGAAGGCCATGGCCTCGCCGTAGCGGGCGGCTGGGACGCGGGCCGGGTCGACGGCGATGACGGCGTAGATGTTCTCGAGCTCGGGGGCGTTCTCGAAGACCGGCCGCAGGCCCTGGAGGCCCTTCGAGGCGTAGAAGGTCGCGGTGTCGGTCAGGGTATAGGCCCGGCGCTCGGCGGCGATGCGCAGCGTCTCGGCCATGCCCTGGCCCGTCTCGAGGTAGCCCGCGGCGGGCGGGCCGCCGGCCAGGGCCCAGAGATCGAGCTCGCGGGTGTGCGTGCCCGACTTGTCGCCGCGGGAGGCGAAGGGGGCCCCGGCCCGGCGGATGCGGCCGAGGGCCTCGGCGGCGGTCGGGGCGCCCGCGACGCCGGCCGGGTCGTCCGGCGGGCCGACGAGCATGAAATAGTTCCGGGCGAAGACCCGGCGGTTGACGCCGAAGCCGTCGCGGAGGAACTCCTCCTCGAGCCTGCGGGCGTGGACGATGACGACGTCGGCGTTGCCGTCCCGGGCCTGCTTGAGGGCCGCGCCCGTGCCGACGGCGATCCACTTCAGGGCGATGCCCGTGTCGGCCTTGAAGGCGTCGGCCAGGACGTCGAGCAGGCCGGTGGCGTCGACGCTGGTCGTCGTGGCCAGCATCAAAGTCTGTTCAGCTAGCGTGCCCGCCGGCGGACTGGCCAGGGGACTGGTCAGGGGACATGTACCCCAGGTACGTGTCCCCGAAGTAACGCCCGAAGTGGTTGGCGTGCCCGCCGGTGGGCTGGTCAGGGGACTGGTCAGGGGACATGTACCCCAGGTACGTGTCCCCGAAGTAACGCCCNGAAGTAACGGAGGCCGCCGATCCGGTCAGAACGGCCGCTAACAGGGCCGCGGACCAGAGGATCATTCGACCGGGATGACGGGGTTGGGGCACGGTATCTCCTTTTCGAACGGGGAAGGAGAGGCCGTTTCCCGCCTCTCCCTGTCGGCCGGGGCGCTTGGCCATCGGGGCTTTAGCCGCCGTCGGCTCGGAGCACCGTCTTTGATAGCACAACGGGACGGGGCTGTAAAGGCGCCTCGGGGACATGTGCCTCCCGGCGGCGTCCTCGGCGGACGCCTCCGCAGAGGTACGTCACCCACTTCGGCATGCCCCATCAGGGGACACGTACCAAAGGTACATGTCCCCGTTTTCGATCGACGTCGTGCTTTTGGGGACACGTACCAAAGGTACATGTCCCCGTTTTCAATCGACGTAGAACGCGTCCAGGACGGAGCGCCACTCGGCCTCCGTGCGGACCGCGACCAGGGCGTTGCGGAGCTCAGTCCGGCGGGGGTGCATCTTGGCGTACTGCAGGCTGAAGTGGCGCAGGATCTTGAGGCCGCGCCGGGCATCGTAGGCTTCGCAGGCGAGGCGGTAGTGGCGGTCGATGACCTGGCGTTGCTCGTCGAGGCCGGGGCGCCGGGGCTCCCGCCCCTCGGCCAGGTCGCGGGCCTGGGCGAAGAACCAGGGATTGCCGATGGCCCCGCGGGCGGCCAGCACGCCGTCGACGCCGGTCTCGGCGATCATGCGCAGGGCCTCGGCCGGCGAGGTGACGTCGCCCGAGCCGAGGACGGTCCGGTCCGGAAAGGCCCGCTTGACCTCGGCCAGGAAGCCCCAGTCGGCCCGGCCGGTGTACTTCT